>RCMY010000277.1_pt1 | contig 48740 bp, 41 predicted proteins | sample 2041341 | NCBI WGS metagenome assembly RCMY01 (sample SAMN09708234, study PRJNA481090) | Marine sediment metagenome, whole genome shotgun sequencing project.
GTCAAACGCTCAGATAAAATATCTTGGCAACCATCATCATCAGGCGTGACCGAGGGACGCTCAAGTAAAGTGATGCTAAGATCTAAGGTGGCTTGTTGATGAGTTTGAGCTAAGGTGTTTTTATTACTAGGAGACATGATGAGCCTTTTTATCAAAATAGTTTTTATTAATGCAGATATTAATATAAATAACTGTGACTTGGTATTTTAACTTTCTTCAACGAACGGTACTAAACCATCACGGCGCATCCAAGTCGCGATAGAGTAACGCTGGCGATGGGCGATTTGTACTTGATGTTGTAAGTCACTATCGAAGATAATCAAGCGATTGGCAACGGGCATTACCTCATGATGAACGCCATAATTGTCCACGACTTCTAATGCGCCGCCATCCATACTCTCCCAATTATCATTGAGATAGAACACCGCTGAGATAACGCGCTCATCGCGCCCAGCAGGATTATCATTATGCCACTGATAGCCAAAGCCGATAGGGTAGCAAGCATAATGCGCTTCACTATGGCGAATACCTGTATATAGGTGACGATTAAGAGTTTTCGCCAGCTCATTGATACTTTGTAAATAATAAAAACCTGCAAAAAAGTCTTTATTAATCCAGCGAATTCTATCACCGCGAATATCGCTGATGCGGATGCCAGCGGTCAGCTGCGCCTCGCGATAGCTGATAAAGCCACTTTCCGCTTGCAAAGCTAATAACGCTTTATGAGTAAATACCTGATCAATAATGAGCCAGCCGTCATTGACTAAGGTATCAAGCTGAGCGTCAGTGAGCTTAGCTTGCCAATTCACCTCAAAGTCAGCACTCTCTAGCACTTGTTGCGTGGGGATACTGGTATTAATGGTAGCATCGATGACAGAGGTAAGCTTATTACTAGGTATAAGCAGGGGTGGATTGTCTGCGCCTATAGGATTATCGACCGCTATAGGGGTTAGACTCAAGTCTGTCAGCTCAAGGTTACTGATAATTGCTGTCATTTTGTCCTGCCCTTTGTTTAGTAACGGCTGTATTAACGGCTAAGAGAGCGCTGAATGTCAAAACCATTACCAAAAGCATCGTTATCTTTTAGCTATCCTATGCTACCATAGATGCAATTTTTCTCACTTAAACTTTTCACATTGTGACCAACTATGAACTATAAACATGCCTATCACGCTGGTAATTTTGCCGATGTGGTCAAACACATTTTACTCATACAACTACTCAATCAATTGGGCCAAAAAAACAAGCCCTTTTATGTGCTCGACGCTTATGGCGGACGCGGATTGTATTCACTTAGTAGTGAAGAGGCACGCAAAACAGGTGAAGCAAAAGGCGGCATTCAAGCCGTTATGAATGCTGATACGGACAAAGCTCCTGCGGCTGTTAAACAGTATGTAGAAGGTGTCAAGCACGCCCGTTTTGTCTACGATAGTAAAGTCTGCCCAGGTTCGCCGTGGTGGATTGCTCATCATATCGAAACCAATGCAGATGCTGGCGTGCGTGGTGAGGCATTTGAAGCCAAAGCTTCTGAGTATGATGCGCTAAATTATCAACTACACAAGTTGCCAATCGGCATTCAGCATCGTGATGCTTTTGAAGGTATCACTGCAGTCATTCCGCCAAAAGAAAAACGTGGTTTAATTGTGTTAGATCCACCGTATGAGCAGGAGCATAAAGACTTCACTCGTCTCATTGATTTGCTGGTCGCCGCTTATACCAAATGGCCACAGGGCACTTATGCGCTATGGTTTCCGATCAAGAATATTGATGCCGTTGAGCTGTTTTATAAAAAGCTAAAGCGCACTGAGATGCGACGCCAGCTTATTTGTGAGCTTAATATCTATCCAAACGATGTCGCTGTTGGGCTTAACGGTACTGGGATGCTTATTATCAATCCGCCTTGGCAGTTTGATAATCATGCGCGTGAGATTTTACGCTTTTTACAGCCTATCTTAAAAGTAGCTGATGCACCTAATCTATCTCCTGATAGCGCGACCAATGTACGCTGGTTAGTTGGCGAATAAATGAGTAAGGATGCATTATGAGCACTGACACGAGCACTGATAAACAATTCACTGATAAGCAAGTCACTGATAAGCAAGGTGCTGAGCTATTACCCAACGATAAGATAAATAGTATTAGTGATAACGCGGCAACTCAGCCACCCTTTATAGATGAGCACGATTTCAATATACGCTTAGCGGATAATGATAACTATGATGGGCTAACTTTTGAAGTTATTGAAGCAGAAGTTGCTGAGGGTGAGCAAGTCGTCAGCCGTGGGGTCTATTTAGCGCCTAATTTGATTACTACTTTATCATTATTATCAGGGTTTTATTCGATCTTAGCCAGCACCAGTGGCGAATTTTATAAGGCGGCCCTGGCTATATTTTTATCGGCTATCTTGGATGGTGCAGATGGGCGTGTCGCACGGATGCTCAATGCGCAAAGCCCATTTGGCGAGCAGTATGACTCACTGGCTGATATGCTCGCTTTTGGGATTGCACCTGCGATTTTGATTTATAGCTTTGCGTTACAACCTTTAGGTCGTATTGGCCTCGGCTGTGCTTTTGTATTTACCGCTTGTGGCGCTTTTCGTTTAGCTCGCTTTAATGTGCAGGTTGGTATCGTTGATAAGAAGTACTTTGTCGGTTTAGCCAGTCCATTAGCAGCTATTTTGGTCACTGCAGCAGTGATGGTAGCCATTGATCATAATGAATGGGTTGGGCAATACGATACGGTTATTATGATGTTGTTCGCTGCTTGGGTGGTGATATGTGGTTTGCTCATGGTCAGCAACGTTAAATACTATAGCTTTAAAGAGTTTGATAAGAAAAAAGTCCCTTTTGTGGCTTTAATTGTTGCGGTATTAGTGCTAAGTATCGCTATTTACGATATCCCAGTTGGTATCCTTGCTATTGGTATTATCTATGCGTTATCAGGTATCGTAACTACTATGAAAGCAAAAGCAGGTAGCTAATAAAAGCATAGTAAAACATACACAAAATATAATAATAACATCACCATTTATATAGTTATATTATTATTATATTACCAAAAAAAACGAGTAAATTCCAGCAAAATATAACAGAAACGAAAGGCGGAATCAAAATGATCAATGTAGGTATTATCGGAATTGGCCGTATCGGCCGCGTCCATGGTGAAAGCATCACAAAATATGTTAAAAATGCGCGCGTAAAGGCAGTAGCTGATCCATTCTTAAATGACAATGGCAAAGCTTGGGCACAGTCACTTGGCATCACTGAAATGTACACCGATTATAAGAAAATTTTAGCTGACCCTGCCATCGAAGCAGTCCTCATCTGTGCTTCAACAGATCAGCATTCACCGATCTCACTAGAAGCCCTCAAAGCTGGTAAACATGTATTCTGCGAAAAACCAATCGACCATAGCGTTGAAAAAATAAAAGAAGTCCTACAAGCCGTCGATGCCTCCGGCAAAAAATATCAAGTCGGCTTTAACCGCCGCTTCGATCACAATTTCGCCGCCGTACAAAAAGCAGTGGCAGAAGGCAAAGTCGGCCAACAGCAAATCATAAAAATCACATCCCGCGACCCAGAACCACCATCGATTGACTACGTTAAAATCTCCGGTGGTATCTTCCTCGACATGACCATTCATGATTTTGATATGGTTCGCTATCTATCCGGCGCGGAAGTCGAAGAAGTTTATGCTGCAGGTTCAGTTACCGTCGACCCTGCCATCGGCCAAGCTGGTGACATCGACACCGCCATCATCACCTTGAAACTTGATAACGGCGCTACGGCCGTTATTGACAACTGCCGTCAGGCTTGCTATGGGTACGATCAACGAGCTGAGGTATTCGGCACGGCAGGTGCTATTGCCATTGCCAACGATTCCGCTTCGACAACGATATTCAGCGGCAAAGACGGCGTCGTACAAGAAAAGCCTTTATTCTTCTTCCTTGAACGCTATATGCAGGCCTATGCTGCTGAAATCGACGCCTTTGTCGAATCCATCGTTCAGGACACGCCAACCAAAGTAAATGCGAAAGACGGTTTAGAACCAGTTCTGATTGGTCTTGCCGCCAAAAAATCCGTAGAAGAACATCGCCCTGTCACTTTGGCAGAAATTCGCGCACAATACAAATTATAATTTAAATCACCCACCCTATAATCTTATATATGAAACACAAAAACCCCCGGAATTTCTCCGGGGATTTTTGTATTTCATGGCAAAGTCTTGAGCTTTTGCGGCCACGGCCCTGCGGGAATATCTTGGGCACAAGCCTGCCAATAGACACTTTGCGTCAAATCAAGCAAAGTGAGGCGACGATTGTAGCCCATACCTGTATCAATGAAAATAACATTGCCGCGGCAAAGCGGCGCCTGCCATTCCTTACTGACGATCGTTTGCGTCGGCGTATGTCCAACCACCAATGTCTTCCCCTCATATTCATCAAAATCCCGAGGGCGTGACCATAGAAGGCTGTTCGCGTCCTGTTCTTCGACAGGCACACCAGGTCGAAGCCCTGCATGAACAAAAATCTTGCCATCCGATTCATAATATAATGGCAAAGTATTGAGAAATTCTGCATCGCTTCTCATTTTGGCAGCAGATGTATAGCTGGCACGAGTCGTCCTGCCACCATTGATCTCCCAAAGCTCATATTCATCTGTATCCATCGCGTCGATCATCATCTGCTCGTGATTCCCCCGTAAAGCAACCGCCCCCGCCAAAACAAGCCGTCTGATTTCTGTAACTACTGCGGAAGCCGCCGGGCCGCGGTCAATATAATCGCCCAAAAGAATAAGCCGGTCTGCCTCTGGCACATACCCAGCCTGCGCCAAGACAAGCTGCATCGCTTTGTGCTCTCCGTGAATATCACTCATTGCCAACAAACGCCCACGCCTTACCGCCATGCAAACACCCTCTTCATGGGAACTCCCATTAAATTTACCTCTCATTTCTTTATGTATTCACGAAAAAACAAGAAGCTCCTGCCCTCAGCTTTGACAGATGAAAAAAAGGCCGTCCAAAATGATAGCCACATCTTGGACGGTCAAATAAAGTTATGTACACGAATTCATTTCGTGTAGAAAAAGGCGTCAGCCTGCATGGGGGCAAAAATCTTACAGATTTTTTGCTGCATAAAAAGCCGGGCATTCCTTAAGGGTAATCGGGAGGATTTCACCAGATTTCTGCTGTGCTTTTACGCAGATATCTGCGGTGAGTGCTGCTGCATAGCCATCCCATGAAGAAGGACCCGTCAAAGCCTTGCCCCTGTTGATATTGTCGATAAAGCTCTGCAATTCAACATCATAGGCGGCAATGAAACGATCTTTCCAGTCCATCAGGATTGGGCGCTGCAGGACAGCATCTTTTCTGACCTGAACAGTTGCTGGTTCAGGCAAATAGGCAATGCCTTCTTCACCGACAACTTCACATTTGATGTCATAGCCATATTTGCAATTTACAAAGATCTCGACATCGATGCGCACACCTTTTTTGGTTTCCACCATGACGATTTGCGGATCAGCCAAATGCCCAGAAGCAAGTTTTGTCTTGCGAGGATATACGACCTGCACCGATGCGTATTCATCATCTAAAAGCCAATGGAGTACATCGATTTCGTGGATCATCGTGTCATTGATGGCCATATCCGTCGTATAGCGATCATCTACCGCCGGATTGCGATGTGCAGCATGCAGCATGAGTGGTGCGCCTATTTGACCGGCATCGATTGCCTGCTTGAGCGCAACATAGCCTGCATCAAAGCGGCGCATGAAACCAACTTGAACGAGATGCTTGCCCTGTTTGATTTCAGCTTCAACAATTTCCAGACAATCATCGGCCGTAGTTGCCAATGGTTTTTCACAAAAAACATATTTGCCTGCATTTACTGCCGAAAGAACAAATTCCTTATGTGCCGGTCCCCAGCAGGTCACGAGAACTGCATCGACATCCGCAGCTGCAACAAGTGCATGTCCATCGGTATAAACCTTTGCATCGAGCCCCAACGTGCTGACGACTTTTTTTGCGTTCTCTTCATTGATATCATTTACGGCTACAATCGTCCCCCCGGACAACGTATTCGTGATTCTCTTGATATGTTCCTGTCCGATTGCCCCGCAGCCAATTACTCCAAAACGTACTGTCATTATAAATTCCTCCTAAAATTATCTATTCTCTCGCCAATAAGCGGCGAAATTCTTTATAAGCTGTATCAAAAATTACGCGCGATGACCTTGAGCGATTTTTCCTTGCCAATGCGATATACTTCATCCGGATCCATTTTATAGTATTCTGGACGGAAGAGTTCTAAAGAAACCACATCTTGTTTAAAACCGATTTTTTTGAGGGTCTGGAAAATCTCATCCAGATCTATGCAGCCATCCCCTGGCCAGATACGATCTTCATCAAGCAATGAACCAATCGGGAAATCTTCGGTATCATTCAAATGGACAACAAAGATCTTATCGCCATCCGCCTTTGCCAAATCCTCGATGCTCGAACCCATCCCATGGAAATGGAAACAATCCAAGGTAATTCCAACATTTGGTTTATTTACTTCTTCGATGATTGCATAAGCCTGACCAAACGTATTGATCGTAGCTGCCGGATGTCCGATGAATTCAACGGAAACCCGCATATCATATTGAGTAGCGATATCGCCCATTTCCCGCAGGCAGGCAACTGCTGATTTGTGAATTTCTTCATAGGTTACTTTCTTTAGATCTACCGTCGGCACAGTAATAACCGTCTTACAACCGATTGCTTTACCCCATTCGCACATTTGGCGAAGCTCATCGAGAATTTTCTTATAATCTTCCGGTGTACGATTATTGAAGAAACATAATGTATTGAAGGCTAATGGCTTTACATGGTGCTCAGCAAAGTATTTTGCCAAATCTTCGATGGTATGGTCTTTTAGATAATCTTGCAGGCAGTCCATCGTCCTTATTTCGATATAATCATAGCCATGTTTTTCGCAAAGTTCCAAATCTTTGACCAAGTTTGACTTTTCTAAGGCGGTTGCTTCGTTTATGCTTAATTTCATTGTCAGATGCTCCTTTTATCGATTTCATGATCTGTATCAACTTACCCGGGCTGATGAGTTCATTATACGTTGATTTCGAGAAAACCGCTTTCTCTTTTCTGTTGAATTCAAAGCAAAAACGAACTGTATTGAAGATGTATTTGCACTTTTCTGCAAAATAATAAAAAAGAAGCATTTTACAGCACATATGTCTGTAGAATGCTTCTTTTGCTAAAAATGTTCCCAAAGCTCGCAAAGCTGGTTCAAGCGTTTATACTGATTATCACCGACCCGGTATTTGCGATAATTCTGTGGAGCCATACCAACAATTTTTTTGAACTGATTATTGAAATAACTGATATTATCGTAGCCTATGCTTGCACTGATCTCCGTTATGCTCTTATCCGAGCTGATCAACATGGCTTGCGCCTTACCGATGCGCCGGCGAATAATGTATTGTATGGGAGAAAATCCCGTGCGTTTTTTAAACTGATGCGTCATGTTAGAAGTGCTCATATGGACACGTCGACTCAAATCATCTACGCTGATATCTTCGGCATAATTCGAATCAATGTAAGCTTTAAGACCAATGAATACATTATCTTTTTTGTTCTCTTTGATTCTCGCCGTCCATTCAGCCTGGTACATAAGCAGAACCAGCAATGTGCTCAAAAGATATTGGCAGACCATTTCAGCAGCCTTACCATTTTCTGATAGCTGTTCATACATTTGCGCAAACAAATCATACATGCTTTTTTGCAATGCGCCGCAATGCAGCACAGGAGAAATATCATCCGCAATCAGATGGTTTTCCTTTAACCCAGGTAGTTTAAGACCCTTGACCCCGCAGTTATAAAACCACATTCCAGCTTCTGGATCTGCACACTCATCGTGTATAACCCCACTGTTATAGATCACAAGGTCTCCAGCTGACACATGGTAAAGCTGGTTATCGATACGAAAAACCCCTTTGCCTTTATGCACATAGAGAAGCTCGAGATTCTCCTCATGCGAATGAAACGCTGATGGCAAACTGGTTTGCGCCCTGTCCGCCCGGCACACATAAAGAAGTCTGGCGTCCTTTTCCGGCCCGGGTGAAAAAACTTTTTTGCTGTAATAGATAACCGTCATATACGTGCTCCTCTACCGCTAAATCCTGTATCGATTTTACAACAATCCCCCCTTTCTTTCAAGAAAAAGCAAACGAACATAGTCTGAAAAAGTAAAAAGCCGCAGCAAATAACTCCTGCCGCAGCCTTCTTTTTAAATAATTCTTATCTTTAAACTCTAGTAAATCACTATCGGCCATATGTCGTCAGATAAACACCTGAAAAAATGGTCAGAGCACCTATAAGCTCAAGCCAGCCTATCGATTCATCAAAGAAAAACCACCCGCCCAGCATCCCGACAACAGGCGTGATGTTTTGGAAGACTGCCGTCAAGCTCGGTCCAGTGTTTTTCACGCCAATATTCCAAAAAATCATTGCCATCACGCCACCAAAAAACACCATATAACAAAACGCCAGCCACGAAATTGCGGTCAATTCTGTTAGCGCAGCCTGACCTGAAAACAGACCGAAAAGCAGCGTAAAAATAGCGCCAAACAACCCAGCCCATGCGGTAGCGGCTATTGCCGAAAGCTTTTTCATCGCTTTGAGCCCCAGTAAAGAATAAATGGACCAAAAAATCTGACAGACAAAAAACAATAGATCGCCTAGATTGAAGTCGATTGTCATAATGGTGCCAAATATTCCATGGCTGACAATCAACATGACCCCCGAAAAAGAAACCAAAATTCCTAGCCAAGACAAAAGACTAAGTCGTTCTCTAATAAATAGGGCCGATAAAAAAGCCGTAACTGCCGGAGAGGTCGCTGAAATAAGCGTGCAATTGGTAACCGTTGAATATTTCAGCCCAGTAAATTGAGCAATGCTATTGCCGGCAATTCCACTAATGCCCATTCCAATCAACAAAATCCAGCAATCTCTTGGCGGAAAAAGCCCCTTGTCACGCCGCCAATAAAGCATTGCAAAAAGAATCGCACTGATGAAAAAATACCGAATATACGTCAGCGCAACGGGTGACCACTCTGCAACTAAAAGCTTCGCGCAAAGCGGCTGTATACCCCAGATGATTGTCGTCAAGGTCAATAAAATATATGTTTTTTTCTCGTCTGTCATTTCATGCACCTCATTTTCCGTTCCCAGAAAATGATCTTTATACCAAACCAAACAAAGTATAGAGACCCAAACAAATAAAAACAACCGTTGTCTTTAAGATCGTCAAAACGACCACATCATAATAGGATTCGCGATGCGTCAAACCGCATACTGCCATCAATGTAACAAGGGCTCCAGCCTGCGGTACCGTATCGATACATTCAGATGCGAGACAAACAATGCGATGCAATACTTCCGGAGACATGCCGATCTGCTGCGCCCATGTAAGCCATTCTTGCCCAAGCATCCCCAAGGCGATGGTCATCCCACCAGAAGAAGATCCAGTTACGCCCGTCATGATATTGGTCGTGATGATTGCCGACAGCAATGGCCCATTGCCGATGCTCAGGCCCAAAAGAGCTTCTTTGATGATGGCAAAGGCTGGCAGCGCTGCAATGACGCAGCCAAAAGCATAGCCAGAAGCGACGTTCAAAATCGCACTCGTAGAACCAATGGCGCCACTGTTGATTGGATGGACAACACCGCCTTTACTGCCCAAACGCTTCCGCCCAATCCAGGCAGCTGCCAGGGAACTCAAAATAAGTGCCACATTAATAGACCAGATTGCCTGTACTTTTTCGACGCTGGCCGCCATCAAACTGAGCTTGAGCGGCATGATAGCTTCTAGACTATTTGCTGCCCATTGATAACCCCAACTCCAATGAAATGGATTGCTGACAATAAGATTAATAAGAATGACCATGACCAAAGGAATCGCGGATATCTTCCAATCAGGCAAAGCTTCCTTCGACTCTTCCGGTTCCTGTAAATGATGCTGACCATAGCCTTCTCCTTTAGCATGGAGCTTTTTGTGACGATAGCTTATCCATGCCCAAGCTATCACAAAATAAAGAATCGCTCCGCTAAGACCAAGGCCGATTCCCGCCCAGGTCGTTGTGCCAAAAAAAGACGTCGGAATGATGTTCTGTATCTGTGGCGTTCCCGGCAACGCGACCATGCTATAAGTGAAAATACCCATCCAAAGCAAGGCGGGAAGAAGCCTTTTGGGAATATCCGCTTCTTTAAATAAAATAGCAGAAAACGGATACATGACAAACGCCACAACAAATACACTTAGGCCGCCATACGTCAGTATGCCACAGCCAAGCAAAACAGCCAAAACTGCCTTTTCCTTGCCAAGCGCAGCTACGATTTTTTCGGCTACTGCCGCCGCCAGCCCGCCCTCCTCCATGATTTTAGCAAATACAGCTCCCAGCAAGAATACCGGATAATATGTCTTTATGTATTCAGCCGCCTTTGTCATATAAATTTCACTGTAGACTGGCATAGAATCATACCCGCTGCCGACAGCTGCCACAACGGCAAAAATTGGTGCGATAAAGATAATAGAATATCCTCTATATGCAAAAAACATCAATAAGACCAAACTTATGACAATCATCATTATTCCCATGAAAATCCACCCCTGTTTATCCACAAAAAGACCGTTGCAAAAATAATAAAAGCTCTTTATTTTGCAGCGGTCCTTTCTCATTGACAAAATTTTAACGTAAAATTTAAATTTTAGCTTCTTTTAATATATATTCTCTAGCAATCTGCGCATATTCAAGCGGATTGGCTTTCGCCGGATCTTGTTCAGCTTCGACGATATACCATCCTTCATAATCACTTTGATCGACTGTAGCAAAAACCGGAGCAAAATCAATATCTCCATCACCAGGAACTGTGAACATGCCCGCTCTGACTCCATCCAAAAAGCTCATATCTTCCGCTTTCACTTTTTCTACCATGCTTTTCCGAACATCTTTGAGATGAATGTGCTTGATTCTCGGTAAGTATTTTTTGAGTATACCGACATAGTCTTCCCCAGAACATACGAGATGACCAGTATCGAGCAGTAAATACACGAGCTTAGGGTCTGTCATTTCCATCAATTTATCGATTTCAGCTTCTGTCTGTACGCCAGTTCCCATGTGATGATGGTAAACGACCTTCATGCCTTTTTCCTCTGCGAGGCGACCAAGCGCATTGAGACCTTCTGCTAATTTTTCCCATTCTTCATTCGTAAAATAAGGTTTGCCCGCAAACACTGGTGTATCGAGCATCCCCTGAACGCTATGTCCTTGCTCTGCCACAACGACTACCTTTGCGCCCATAGCATGTAGAAAATCGCGATGAACAATGAATTCATCGGCCGTTTCCTGATATGGCTTCGTCGTCAAAAATGAACTGAACCAAGCACTTGCTATCGACATACTACGAAGCTTCAATGCTTTTTTCAGCACAGCAATGTCTCTTGGATATTTGCCACCTACCTCACAACCGGAAAAACCAGCTAATGCCATTTCGCTTACACACTGTTCAAATGTGTTTTCTTTGCCAAGATCCGGCATATCATCATTTGTCCACGCAATCGGTGCAATTCCTAATGTTATTTTTGCCATTTTTTTAACCTCCAAGGTTTACGCTTATTTGTTAATTATTTATAGTCTTTTTACAAGACAACTTTTTACTGTCTTTTTGAAGAGAGCCTGGCTTCACTAAAAACGTTACTTGTAAATATCCAACCCATGAAGCCTTGCCTATATTCCATCAAAAACCTTTGGGGTATTTTCTCCCCCCATCGTGCCTCAACAGCTCTTCTTTATTTTATCCACGCCGAATATCCCCCGAAAATTCGACGGCACAGCCTTATTCCGCTATTTTTGCTGTAACAGTACTAGCGTTCACTTCTTTTTTTCCATAATTGCGGAAATCTTTTTCGATTTGTTCGAGCGAGCGGCCTCTTGTTTCTGGTACACATTTATAAGCAAAGAGCAAGCCAAGCAATCCGATTCCAGCAAAAATGAAGAAGGTCACAGACAAACCAAAACCATCCATCATAACCGGGAAGCTAAGCCCTACCGCAAAATTCGTCAACCACAAACAAAGGACAGTAAATCCCATCCCCATGCCGCGCAAACGCAGCGGGAACAATTCTGATAACATCAACCAAGTGATTGGTGATAAAAAGCCCTGTTGGAAGAACAAAAATGAAACAGTCAAAGAGAGTACCACAAACGGTAAAGCTGCTGTTCCTGCCAAAAGATTCGAGAAAACTCCAATAGCACAAAGACAAGCAATTGTCCCAATCTGGCCAGTCATAAGAAGCGGGCGGCGGCCATGTCGACCCATCATCCATATACCAAAGAATGTAGCACCAACTGAAATTACTCCATTGGCAATGTTGCCGATAAGTGCAGCCTCGGTGCTAAAACCAGATTTTTGCAGAATCTGCGTGCCATAATACATGATCGAATTGACGCCGGAAATCTGCTGACAAATGGCAACCCCCATGGCAATGAGTACAATACGACGAACCCATGGAACCGTAAGGTCTTTAACCGTTGCTTTTTGCATACCACTTTCTTGAGCAATGTTGTCTTGGATTTCGTTGAGTTCGGCGATAGCGCGGCCTTCATCTCTGGCCTGTTTGAGAACGGTCAGCGCTTCACCGATTTTGCCATGCATGACGAGCCATCTCGGGCTTTCTGGCATTGCGAGCATCCCAAACCAAAGAACGATAGCTGGCAACGAAGCTAATACCAGCATGTAACGCCAAATATGCGCGGTTTCACCAAAAGCTACACCCATGATTGCATTAAGTACAAAAGCACATAATTGGCCAGTTACGATCATCAACTCGTTTTGTGTGACCATTCGTCCGCGATTTTCCGCTGGAGACATTTCTGCCAGATATGCTGGTACCGTGACAGATGCACCGCCAACCGCAATCCCCAAGACAAAACGGCAAGCAATCAGAATTTGCGCGGTAGGTGCCAACGAGCAGCCAATTGCGGCAAAAAAGAAAATGACAGCCAACGCTAGGAGCATCTTTCGGCGCCCCTTGAGATCGGATATGCGCCCACCGGCAAATGAGCCGATTGCCGCACCAAATAACAAACCACTAGCGACCAAGCCTTCCAAAAAAGGCGTGAGATTGAGCTGATCCGGACGAGCCATAAAAGCAAGCGCTCCATTGACAACCCCCGTATCATAACCAAAAAGTAAACCACCAAATGTCGATATAACCGTGACTCTCTTTAAAAACTGCTTAGGTGTTTTCTGTTCCATACTATTTCCCCCTCATCAATTTTGCCCCCCAACAGGCATTGTGTGAATAGTAACCGGAAGAATTGACTGAACCGATCTTCTCATTTGGAAAATCATTCTATTTGCCGTAAATTCGGCAATTCTTTTGTATTTTTTTAGTATTCAGTCTATTCCTTTTGAACATGAGCTACCTATCTTAAAGATGTGCGGCGCCGCAAGATTATTCCGTACTGTAATCGCGGAATAATCTACGCTGTGCCACATGGATCTTAGAGATTATATTAATATTTTCTGGCTTCCTTCAAATGAGGAACAATGACGTTTTTATATACATCCTGGATTTTAGGGCTCTTGGAAACTTCTGCCACACCAACGCGCCACCAAGATCCATATTTATGCACCATGGTTTTTGGCAAGACCTTGATATCGATCAGTGTCGATACGGTTTGCTTCTTGGCATCAGCAAGCGCCGCTTTGAGTTCTTCAATCGTTTTTACCGTATAAGTCTTGCAGCCATAAGATGCTGCATTCATGGCAAAGTCAACGGGAACGAAACCACCATCTAACTTGCCTGTTTGCTCATTTCTAAAGCGGAATTCTGTACCAAAGCTGCCTTGACCATGTTCAATCTGCAAATTATTGATGCAGCCAAAGGTCATATTATCAAATAAAATGATATTTATTTTTTTCTTTTCCTGAATGGACGTTGGCAATTCGGAATGGAGCATCATATATGAGCCATCCCCAAGGAAAGAATAGACTTCTTTATCTGGTTCTGCCATTTTTACGCCAAGAGCGGCATTTACTTCATATCCCATGCAAGAAAAGCCATATTCGACATGATACGTATTCTCGCCTTTAACGCGCCAAGCTCTCTGCAGATCACCTGGCAAGCTCCCAGATGCACCGACGACAATAGCAGAATCATCCAAGCATTCATTCAATACACCCAATGCTCTTGACTGTGTGAGACAAGAATTCGTGAGTTTTTGGAACTCAGCAAAGACCTCTTCACGATTTAGGCTATCATCAATTTCTGGGACAAAGTCTTCGCCGGTGTATTCTACGCTATAAACACGATCGATTTCTGCATCGTATTTTGCCTTGGCATCTTTGATTTCAGTTGTATAAGAAGATTTCCAGCCGGTTCTTGAAAGCATTGCATCAATTGACTCAAGAGCTTCTTTGGCATCTGCCACTACTTTGACTGCATCCATTTTATACGCATGGAATTCAGAAACATTTATATTGAGATATTCCACTTCTGGATTTTGATAAAGCCATTTCGAAGAAGTCGTAAAATCGGTGTAACGCGTGCCGATACCGATGACAAGATCGGCTTCTTTAGCGATGATATTAGCTGCTAAGCCACCTGTTTCGCCGATACCACCGAGGTTTAAAGGATGGTTCCAAACGATGCCGCCACGTCCAGCCTGTGTCTCACCAAACGGAATATTGTATTTTTCTGCAAATTTTTTGAAGGTTTCCGTAGCTTCTGAATATTTAACGCCACCACCAAAAATGAGAATTGGCTTCTTTTTGCGGGTAATGATGCCGACCGCATCATCAATCATCGGTTTGGTCGCCGGGCGACGCTCAATGCGATGGACTCTCTTTTGGAAGAAATACTGTGGATAGTCATACGCTTCACCTTCAACGTCCTGTGGCAGGGCAATCGTAACCGCTCCCGTATCCGCTGGATCGGTAAGAACTCTCATCGCATTGATGCAAGCCGACATCAGGATTTCCGGACGCGTTACGCGGTCCCAGTATTTGCTGACGGCTTTAAATGCATCATTGGTGCTGATGGATAGATTGCTTGGTTGTTCCATCTGCTGCAAAACAGGATCTGGTTGACGTGTAGCATAGACATCGCCCGGCAGGAAAAGAACCGGAATGCAGTTCGCCGTTGCCGTCGCCGCTGCCGTCACCATATTCGCGGCACCAGGTCCTACCGAAGAGGTACACGCGTAGATTTGCTTGCGCCTTTTTTGTTTCGCATATCCCATAGCGGCATGCGCCATACCTTGTTCATTTCGACCTTGATGGACGATGAGTTCTCCTGGATCTTCCTCAAGTGCCTGTCCTAGACCGATTACATTACCATGTCCAAAAATGGTAAATATCCCTTTGAACATGCGATTTTGACGGCCATCAAATTCTATATACTGATTATTTAGAAACTTCACCAGTGCCTGTGCCACGGTGAGTCTGATTGTGTTTGCCATTTTCTTCACCCTTTCGCGCTGACTATATACTAAAGATCATTTCTCAAAAATTATAAACACAGCTGTGCTTATTTATCCGCAGGCCAGATTTTTGCCGCAGGATCAAGAAGCCATACATGTTCAGGCTCATCTGTTCTCGTCTTATTCCATGGATCACCCGGAAGATGGCGAATCATCCAACTATACCACATCGCATAACCAGGTGCGGTTACCTGCGGATGGCTGTCGCCGCCAGGAATCGCCGACCAGCTGTTATGCGTGATCTTAAAGGCATCATCACCGATAAAAGAAGCCCCAAAGCCTTGTGGATGATTGAATTTATACGTATAGACCTCCGGTTGTGGATGTGTGTGCGGAATATAGCCTGACCAGCGGCCCGGACGGTTGATAACTTCCCCATTGACCATATTCGAATACGGTGCATTCGTATAATCAAATATTGTACGAACCGTGCGTTCTGCTGTACCATTCCACATTCCTGCACCAAACTGATCGCATTGTACATCTTTAGGGAAATAGAATACGGCAGCAAATTTAGTCTCATTTTCAGTCTTTTGGATCAAGACCTGCGCTGCTGTCTTAGCTTTGATCACAACGATCATGCCCGCTGGTACATGCAAGCAGTAAGGATTATCATCAAAAAGCGATTCACGCTCCATAATTTCTTTTTTGCCTTCCCAGCTGATTTCTACTTTACCCTGTAAGATAACAAAAGCTGTTTCTTTGCTTTCATCTTGAAATTTCAAAACTTCCTCGACGTCCATGACCTGATAGCCGATATCCATGAGCATTTCACTGTCACAAGTCGTCATAGCATTATAGCCATGTTTCAATTCGCCTAAACGCCCGAATTTCATATGTCATCTCTCCAATCGAGCTTAGTGATGACCTTTTCATCTTTATGCTCTTTGGTGAACTCTTCAATTTGCTTTACCGTCTGCATCGCATTCGAGCAACTATGGCTTGCCACAACCATAGCGGCATGTGCCGTAGCATATTTGAGTGCTTCTTCGATTGACCAGCCTTCAAGCAGTCCATAGACAAAAGCGGAGCCATACGCATCGCCGCCACCAAAGGATTTCAGAAGTTTGATATGATAAGAATCCACTTTAAAAGCTTCTTTATCGGCGGTATAAGCAATCGACCCTTTTTTGCCATGCTTGATGATGACAATTTTATTGCCGAAACCTATGTATTTTTCGGCAAGTTCATGATTGGCAATGCCACTGTCCGCCGGAATATTTTCCATGAGATCGAATTCTTCTCTTGACCCAATGATGATATCGCTCATGCTGCCGAGCAAGGAATAATAAATCGCCAACTCTTCTTTTGATTTCCATGTGTATTCGCGATAGTCGATATCAAAAATGACTTTAACACCATGTTTTTTGGCATATTGCACAGCCAATAAGCAAGCTTCACGTGAAGGACTTGCCGCCAGTGCCGTGCCCGAAATCAGCAATATTTTGCTGTTAGCGATATATTCTTCAGAAATGTCCTGTGGTGCGATTTGCAAATCTGCAACACCATTTCTGTACATCAAGATCTGGCTGTCGGTCGGGCTCGATATTTCGGTAAAGGTCAGTCCGAGGTTTTCACCGTTTTTTGCCCGTACCATCTGCGAGACATCGATATTTCTATCTTTGAAATAATTCAAAATAAATGTGCCGAACTGGTCGTCTGATACGCAGCCGATAAAGCCGACATTCTTGCCAAGTTTATTTACACCAACTGCCATATTCCCTGGGGATCCGCCCAGATACATCGAAAAAGTTTCCACCTTATCAAGCGTGCGGTTCAATTCATTGGGATTAAAATCAATCGTTACCCGGCCAATCAACACGAGATCTCTTTTTTTGCTTTGGTCAAATTCAATTACTGCCATTGTTTTATCCTCCTCAAGCCTTATCTTGCAAACCAAAAATCAACATATGCTTTTCAATGTTTTCACAAGTTGCTTCTACTGCTGCATTGCTCAAATCAAAGAAATTTGCCGCCGGATTCTCCTTGACGACTTCCTTCACTTTTTTTGCCACACTGTCATAAGAAGCCGTTGCTATGTTGATCTTCTTTATTCCATTAGTCACACAATTCTCAAAATCCTCTTTTGTCAGCCCTGTCCCACCATGAAGAACGAGTGGGCACTTGACTTCGGCAACGATTTCTTTAAGACGATCCATGCGAAGTTTCGGCTGTTCTTTATAATTTCCATGAGCCGTTCCAATCGCAACAGCCAGTGCATCGACTCCGGTTGCTTCAGCAAAATGTTTGGCGTCTTCAACACTTGTTATGCAAATATCCACACTTTTATAGTCGCCTTCAGCCCCGCCGACCTGACCGATTTCAGCCTCGATATCAGCGTTATATTTACGCGCCAATTCCTTTATCTCTTTAGTTTTTTGTATGTTTTCTTCCAAAGAATATTTAGAGCCATCAAACATCACGGAAGTAAAGCCAACATCAAGGGCTAGCTTTATCGTCTCAATCGTAGCACCGTGATCTAAATGTACAGCCGTCGGCACGCGTGATTTTTTAGCTGCGGCTACCATCATCGGTCCCAAAATCTCTAAAGGCGAATACCGAAGGCGGCCTTCAGCAATCTGCATGATAAGTGGTGCATTAAGCGCTTCTGCTGCCTTGACTGCACCCATGGCCATCTCCATATTGGAAACGTTAAATGAGCCAACTGCATAGGTATTGTCTTTTATATTTTTCAAAAGATCTGTCAGTTTAACCAGTGGCATTTTTTCTCCTCCTAAAAAGCTTATTTAGCGAATCCTTAAAATAATTTCTTGTAAATTTCTATGACTTGCTCTTTAGTCGGTACACGGAACGTATTTTGTGGGCTGCCGCTTTCGAGGGCATCGTCTGCCATCTTGTCGAGCTGTGCCATATACGAATCCTTGTCTACGCCAAGTTCACTAAGTGTTGGGATCTCAAGTTCTTTACAAAAACGAGCAACTTCTTCAACCATGGATTTTGCGGCTGCTTCATCGCTTGTACTGTCATCTGCAACCCCCATGATGCGACCGATTTCGGCAAATCTTGCCGTATTTTCTGCAATGGCAAAGGCAAGGCAGGCTGGCAGCAATACCGCATTGGATACACCATGAGCAATATGGAATAGCGCACCGATTGGGCGGCTCATGCCATGTACGATCGTGACCGATGCATTGTTGAAGGCTATGCCTGCTTCATGTGCCCCCAAAGACATTTCTAGGCGAGCAGTTTCATTTTTCCCATCTTTGAAGCAAAGCGGCAAATTCTTGTGGATGCGCTTGATTGCCGATAACGCAAATACATCGGATAGTGGCTGTGCTTTGCGGGAAGTATACGATTCAATCGCATGCGTCAGTGCATCGACGCCTGTAGCAGAAGTTACTTTAGGCGGTGCCGTCATGGTGAAAGCTGGATCGATTACTGCCAGAGCTGGCAAGATCGATGGTCCAGCCAAAAGCATCTTCACGTTATTTGTCGTATCAGCGATAATCGTAAACTTCGTTGCTTCCGATCCCGTTCCGGCAGTTGTTGGAATAGCGACTAGATATGGAACCTTAGTATCAATGACCTTATGCATATAATCGCTGATTTTGCCAGCACTATCAGCCATAAAGCCAATGGCTTTAGCCGTATCGATCGGACTGCCGCCGCCAAGGGCAATCAAAAAATCACAACCTTCTTTTTTATACATATCAACGCCAGCCGCAACAATCTTATCGGTTGGTTCACTGTTCGCTCCAGCGTAAATAGAATAAGCAATATTCACGTTATCCAAAACTTCTGTGACTTTGGCAGCATTGCCGAATTTCACCATGAATTCATCGGTTACGAGCAATGCCTTTTTTCCTTTACCTTCGATATGGAGCCCCAGATCGCTGATTGCGTCTGTGCCGGATATTATTTTCTGTGGAACCAAAAATACATTTCCCATTTGTTTTCCCTCTTTTTTCTGAGTATATTTAGTTTCTTTTTGATAATGTTTTGATTACCTTACGGTTATAATTTAATATATTTATATTCGCTTGTCAATACTTTTTATAATATTTTCTGAATATAACCAATTTTATTTTTTTAACTGAGAATGATCCCGTCAACGAACATAAAAGGCATCTATAATTGATTTAAAAAAAGCAATTTTTATCTATATGAAAACAATCTCCCGCTCTAAAAATGCATAAATTTACTCCTATGCATTTTTTTATTTTGGCTCTTGTATATTTTTTAACTGGCATTTATAATAGAGCCAAGATACTTACTCAACATATGCTTATTTTTTTAGATACATTATGATGAAGTTAATCTCAAAAGAACTGAGGTGCCTTAATGAAGTTCAATCGAATCAATAAAATCCAAGAATTGCTTGATGACAGTCACAGTATTTCTATCAACAAATTATGTGATATTTTCGAGGTTTCTAAAAATACGATACGACGAGATATCGCGGAGCTTGAAAAACGCGGAACCATCAAAAAAGTTTATGGCGGCATCATGTTAAACCCCATCAACAACGCCCCGGAACCTTTTGCCGCAAGGGTAGTCAAAAACTCCCTTCAAAAGAAACAAATTGCCCGCATCGCAGCTGAACTCGTATGCAATGGCGATGTGATCTACATCGACTCAGGAACGACCACCGTGCACATGATTCCCTATCTAGCCGAAAAAAGCAACATAACGATCGTGACCGCCAGCATGGATGTCATCAATGCCGCTTCGGCATACAGCCAACTCAATGTAATTGCAACAGGCGGAGCTTTGTATCTTCCATCCAAAGCGTTTGTCGGTGCCAGTGTACTAGCCTGTCTTAGCAACTACAACATTGCCAAGACCTTTTTTGCTACAACCGGGATTTCTTTGGAAAATGGCGTAACCAATGCCTCTCCGCTAGAATGTGAAATCAAGCATTATCTTGCACAAAAAAACAACACTAAAGTTCTTCTCATCGATTCTTCAAAAATTGGCATCGCTTCCTTAATGACCTATTGCCAGATACAAGATCTGAATTACATCATCATCGACAAAGAACCGCCGGCAGAATATCAAGAGTATTTCCGTCAAAATGACGTTGAAGTCCTGACACCTTCAACTAATCATATAGAATAATGGCACATACGCAAAAAGCTCCGACGGCAATTCCGTCGGAGCTTTTTTATGCAATTGGCTTATATTATTTTTGATAAAACCAAGGTCACACTAATGGCGACAACTGAAGCGATGCAAGTTGCCAAAGTATACGATTTGAGTGCATCTTGTACACTCAGCCCAAAATATTCCTTTACGATCCAAAAACCAGAATCCGTTACATGAGAAAAACAGATTGCTCCCGAACCTACAGCCAAAGCGACTAGTGCCGGGTCAAGCCCCGGATACTGCACGAGCATCGGCATGACGATTCCAGTCGCGGTCATCATCGCAACGGTAGCCGAACCAACGGAAAAGCGCATGACAGCAGCGACAATCCAAGCCAGAATCAAAGGACTTAGTGACAGTCCGGTGAGGACTTCCCCCAATTTAATGCCAAGACCACTGTCTATTAGCACACGATTAAATGCCCCACCAGCTCCAATGACCAGTAAAATCCCTGCTACTGGAGCGAATGATTGATCCGTAAACTTTAATAGATCCTGCATTTTAAAACCTCTAGCTAAACCTAAAGACCAATAAGCAAAAAACGCTGAGATGAGCAATGCCGTAATTGGATTACCAATAAAATTGACAACAGGCGCAAGTTCAGAAGTCTTTGCTGCCGTCAAATCAAAAATTGTTTTTGAAACCATGATCAGCATCGGCAATAAAATCGTAAATAATGTAATGCCAAATTTCGGCAGTTCTTCATCTTTGATTTCTTTAACCGCAACATTTAATGCTGGCAAATTGACCGTTATGCTTTTTTTGATGAATCTCGTCCAAATCGGACCAGCAATCGTAGCTGCGATAATGCAAACAATAAGCCCCAACATGATCACTTTACCGATATCGGCATTCAATGTAGCAGCGATTGCCATTGCTGCCGGATGAGGTGGCAGCATGCAATGCACGATCTGCAAGGACACGCCCATCGGTACGCCAATGGCAACAATCGACATGCCAGTGGCTCTTGCGACACTGATAACCAGTGGAATCAATAAGACAAATCCCACCTGAAAAAATACAGGGATGCCTGTAATAAGGCCTACAACCATCATCGCCCAATTGGCGCGTTCTTTGCCAAGCTTGTTAATCAAGGTACGTGCCAACCGTTCCGCTCCACCTGACATTTCGAGCATCTTGCCTAAAATGCTGCCCATACCCAGGACCGTCGCCAAAAATCCCAATGTGCTGCCCATCCCGGCTTCAATCGAGGTGCAGATTTTCGCCAAAGGCATTCCGGTCAAAAAGCCAACATACATGCAAGCGATGACCAAGCTGACAAATGCGTGTAAATGTAATCGCATAATTAAAAAAACAACGAGTAAGATTGCCGTGAACAAAGTAAATACCAGAAATGTGGTTTCCATCACAAATTCCTCCTATATTGCCGAACTGCGTGCCCTCAGCTTTTGACTCTAAGGCACTGCTACCGATTTATTTGAACAAGTCCATATATTCTCTTATCTTAGCTTCCATCGCATTTTCAGCGGCTTTAGCCATCGTTTCAAAACGAGTGTTGGCATCTGTATTTTGTGCCAAAAACTCCCGAGCCGTCTTTATTCCCTGCGTCGATACTTCTGTATTGATATTTATCTTACGAATCCCAAGTTCGATTGCCTGCTTTAAAGCTTCTGCCGGAATACCCGAACTTCCGTGCAAGACAAGTGGTATAGCAACGTTTTTTTCAATGGCCGCCAAGCGTGCAAAATCAAGCGTCGGTATGCCCTTGTATATGCCGTGCGCATTGCCAATGGCAATCGCAAGGGCATCTACGCCAGCAGCCGCTGCATATTCTTCGGCTGCGGCAACCGTGGTATAACCATTTTCCAAGCACACGCCCGGTTCCATTGAACCATCCTCATTGTTCATATAACCAAGCTCGCCTTCAACGCTCACATCCGCAGCATGTGCTATCTGTACAATCTCTTTTGAACGAGCGATATTCTCTGCCAAAGGAAGTGCTGAACCATCGAACATTACCGAAGTAAAACCTGCCCGAATCGATTTCACGATTGTTTCCAATTGTTTGCTATGGTCAAGATGCAAAACAAACGGTATTTCAGATTTAGTGCAGTATATTTTGACAATTTCAGCAATGACTTCAAGCGGCGCATGCTTCGTATAGGACTCGCCAAATGAGATGATAGCCGGCTGCTGCGCAGCTTCCGCTGCGCGCACAACCGCTTGGACCGATTCTAGGTTATAGACATTAAACGAACCAACTGCACATGCGTTCTTTTCCGCATAGTCAAGCATTGCCTTCAGATTAATTAACATAGATCTTCTCCTTTATTCCGAAAATCTTGATTCAGCGATCATTCAACATATCGACCACTTCACGTAAGGTTGTGACTTCACCCACATTGCCCGGGAAAATAATATAGGACATTTTTTCAAACTTTGCTTCTTTGCCGGTTTGCCAAACAGGAATTCCTGGTTTCACCTGTCCCATGACCAATGCTTTTTTTACGGATAAACCTTTAGTTCCAACATCACTGGAAGTGATCCCGCCTTTTGCAATCAAAAAGCCCGGTTGTACCGAAAGACGCTGTACAATACTGGTAATCGCTTCTGATATCTTTACCGAAACCTGCAAGGATTCTTCCTCTGAGCCTACATCCAGGCGTTCTCTGCCAGTAAATACAGCAACTGTTTGCCCTGCCTTAATGCATTCTTCGGCTTCGGCTATGATGCGCTTTAACTCAGCTTCCAATTTTTCTGGCTGCAAAACCAGCAGATGATTGAACTCAATGAATTTGACATAGGTGCATTTTTGCAATTCTGCCAATTGCTGCGTCGTCTTTTTTACATGGGAACCAACGATGATGAGTCCTCCATTTGCATTGTTTGGGGCGACCAATTGGGCTTTACCGAGTAGTGGCTGATCTTGTACCCCGCCAATGACTTTAGTAAAAGCGGCTGCCGTGCGGAACATGAAGGTTTTCCCCGCTTTCATTGCCTGCAAAAGCGCAATGGCAAAAACTTTGACATCGACATAATCTACCGCATTGACGATGACCTTATTGAAATCCTTGACTGCAAGCAGCTGCTCGGTGATTTTATCGACATTAATCGCTCTTATGTCGTCTAAGGATATGTATGCTGCATCGGCTGCTTTATACGCCCCTTTTGTTTTTTCCTCTATATATTCGCCCATATTTGATGCCGCGTAAGAAAACGTCTTATCTTTGGCAAATTCGGTTTCGCCTGCCGGAACAAGAAAATCTCCTTCTTGTACATAGTGGATATTATTTACGGTGAATCTTCCGCCCTCTTTAAAAAATGGCATCAAGACTTCGCCATCGGTTTTTCCACCAGCAACGCTTTCCAATGTCGTCTTGAGCACTTCGGTTTCCAGTGGATAATGACCGCGCAGCGTCGAATCACTGCGGCTGATGATCATAAATTCCCTGCCGCATTTTTTTGCCTGTGCCGCAACGCGATTGGCAATCTCACGATGGACTTCTTCTGTTTCCTTCGCTGAAAAAGCTCTGGAATTCGTCAAAATGAAAAACATCGCATTTTCTTCGGCAAAGCCTGCCGCAATGCTTTCTTCTGACCAATCTGTATATACAGAAATGTCGTGTACGGTCTGTACACCCGTTGGATCATCATCGAGCACTATGATTTTTTTATTGAAATCAAGTAACGCTTCGGTTAGCTTTTCATTTACTAAAGCCTCATCGACCGCCTGAATTTTTTCAAATACTTCACTTTTTGCTATCTTGCCCATGCTATGCACCTCTTTCTTCTATTGCCTGCTGCTTTGGCAGCGAAAGGCATTCTTCTAAAACCTTTCGCCAGCCCAAAACAGTTTTTATTTTTCAAATGCCTTTACTTCAACCCCGGAAATTTTTTCGTAGAACTGGACAATACCGCTGTGATCATCCATGATATGACCATCTGCCTTTAAGCTCAACATGATCTGTTGAAGCTGGCTCGTCAGAATCAATGGAACTTCAAGGCTCTTAGCTGAATCCATGACATTTGTGATATCCTTCAAATTAATCGCCAATGTACCGCCTGGTTTGAAATTGCGTTCATACATCATCGGTGCTTTAGCATCGAGTACTGTACTGCCAGCCAAGCCGCCGCGAACAGCCTGATATACTTTTTTCGGATCTGCTCCAGCTTTTTGTGCCAGAACCAACGCTTCCGATACGGCCGCAATATTAAGGTTTACCATAATTTGATTGGCTAGCTTAGCAACTGAACCGCTGCCGTTTGGCCCAACGACCGTAAGTGAAGTTCCCATCGCATCGTAAACATCTTTGATTTTGTCTGCAACCGCTTCGTCGCCACCAACCATGAAAGCTAAGGTCGCATTGATTGCACCGGTTTCGCCGCCACTTACTGGAGAATCGAGGAAAGCGCATTCTTTCTCAGCTGCCAGCTTAGCAAACTTTTGTGAATCGACCGGTGAGACTGAACTCATATCAACCAATACCGTACCTGGCTTGACACCAGCTAAGATGCCATTTTCACCTTCAAGCAATGCTAAAACGATCTGTCCGTTTGGAACCATCGTGATGACTACATCATTTCCTGCAGCTAATTCTTTCGGGGAAGCTGCTGCTTTAGCTCCGGCTTCGCACAATGCTTCCATTGCTTTTGGGTTGACATCGTAAACCGTAGTTTCAATACCAGCTTTCAACAAATTCAACACCATCGGCCGTCCCATGATCCCTAAACCAATAAACCCAACTCTTGACATAAAAAGTCCCCCTTATTTTTTGATTTATATTAACTGAAATATGATTCAGAAAATCCAACCTGTGCGTAGCACACTACTAAATAATCAACTTGTATGTAGCATACTACTAAAAATTCAGAATAAAACACCTTTTTATATTTTATTCTGCTGTGCTTAGTCCAATCGACAATGTTTCATGATTTTTTCGGTAACATCCATGTGATGCTCAAAAGCGATATATGCTGCTTCAGCATCGCCAGTTCGTATATGCTCGATGATCTGCTCGTGTTCTGCCAGTGTCATTGCTGTACGATTCTTAAGCTTCAAAGAACCGACTGTGGCCTTCTCTAGACGCGAGCGCAGCATATCTATAGTTTTGCTAAAATAATCATTGCGCATGAACCCTATGCCAAGGCCATGAAACTCAACATCGGATTTCATGAATTCATAGACATCAGCACCTTTTGCCTGGATATCTGCTTCATGAACAAGACAAGCTTCCATCTTTTGGAGTACTGCCTGCGCCTCAGGCGTTTGGATCCTTTGCGTCAAATAACGAATACTATAACCTTCAATAGCAATTCTCGTTTGAATGATCATCTGCACATCTTCAAACAAGAGCGGCTTGACCATGATACCGCGGTTGTTATACACCTCAAGCATGTTTTCATGTTTAAGCTGTAGAACTGCTTCTCGTACCGGAGTTCGTGAAATATCTAGTTGGTCAGCAAACATCTGCTCCGAATAAATCTCTCCAACTTTCAAGTCGCCATTTACGATTGCTTTTTTTAAGTATTCATACACTTGATCCTTAAAAGAAACTCGCTGTAATATGATAGTTCCCCCTGTCTTTCAGTCACCTAAAAAACTTGTGATCATGTTCCTGTGTGTAGCATACTACGTGTAAAAATCTAAGTCAATAGTTTTTCAACTCCATGATTTAAGTTATTTTTTTCTCAAAACTACTGCATCGAGTCAAACAAAATACCTTTTTCCCCGGCAAAGCCTATCCTCATTGGCTTGTTCAAACTTTCAGCTATATCTATTTCTTCAATAATCAATGAAAAATTTATAAATTCAAATAATTTATATAGAAAATATAGCCAGCAATAAATTTCCTTTATTTAGGAAAAATCACTGGCTAAAAATTTAAAACATCAATAGGATTGCCCCGATAAAAAGACTTATGCAAATTCCCTGCAACATATTTCTGATAAAAAATGCCAACCTAGGCCTCAGTAAAACAGTCAAGACCCGCATCTGCCAAAGCAAAAACGATGCAGCTAAAAAACACACAGAAACATCTTTTTCAGTCAGGGCATATAAAAGAAGGATCCCCGCCAAAATAGCGCCAGTAAGCTCGCCTCTGGACGCCCTTTCTTGTATTCGTAATGATGGCTGGATTGCCTTTTTTCTATCCTCATCTTCCTCATCGAAATCCATCCTGCAACGCAAAACAAGCCCCTCCTCAGGTTTTATATAAGAACAAGCTTCCATTGTCCGTCGCCAGACAATTTCAGTTGTTTTTCGTGATGCATCAACAAGGTGCTGCGATGCCCTACGCTGATTACCGACATTTTAGGCAAGCACTGCTGCAAAAGACCATACATGTACTTTTCTAGCGGTTCATCCATTGCGGACGAAGCTTCATCGAGAAAAACCCATTGGGGTTTCACGAGCAAGATTCGGGCAAAAGCCAAACGTTGTTGCTCACCTAAAGAAAGTATTCGGCTCCAATCATCGACAACATCCAAACGATCTATGAATTTATCGAGTTGGCACTGCTCCAACGCGCGGCAAATATCCGATGTCGCCATACATTCTGCTGGTTCTGGATAGCAGATAGCTTGCCGCAAGCTGCCAAGTGGTAAATATGGTCTTTGCGGCAAGAAAAGACTGCTTGCATCAGGCAGTACGATTTTACCTTCGCAAAATGGCCAAATTCCCGCGATTGCACGCATCAACGTTGATTTTCCCGCACCGGACTGACCGGTGATGATCAGTCGTTCTCCGGCTTCGAGTTCTAAGGAAAAATCCGTCAAAAGATCATGCCCATCCGGCAATTTGAGCTGCAATTCTTCAATTGCAATACGTTTTCCTTCACACGTCATATTGGTTTTGGCCTCGAGTCCTTCGACAACTTGCATCCGTTGATTAAATCCAGTCAAACGTTTGACTACAGCCGTCCACTGTGCAATAGAACTGTATGAATTCACGAAAAATGACAGCGAATCCTGCACATTGCCAAATGCACTGGATATTTGCATCAAGCCACCAAGCTGGATTGCTCCGCTAAAATAACGTGGTGCAGCCATAAGGAGCGGCATAATAATAGCAATCTGCGAATAACTCGAAGTAAACCAGGTCAAGGCTTTTTCCCGGCGCATCAAGCCCCAATAATTGCTAATAACCTCACGAAATCGCGTATGAAAAGCAATCTGTTCTGGTTTTTCTCCACGATAAAACGCAATGCTTTCACTATTTTCTCTGACCCTCATCATACTGAAACGAAAATCCGCCTCAAAACGCTGTTGATCATAGTTGAGCGAAATCAATTTTCGTCCAACTCTGTGCGTGAGGAATGTCCCAACAATAGCATAGAGCAAAGACAACCAAACCATATATCCGTATACAGTGAATTCATGGCTGCCAATTGGCACCGTTAGGATTCCCGACAAATTCCAAAGAATCAAGACAAAGGCAATGAGCATAGCCGCCTGTTTCAAAAAACCCATAGCCAGCTGCAGCGTCAGCGCTACGAATTGGTTGATATCCTCAGAAATACGTTGATCGGGGTTATCGGTATCATCTTCTATGACTTGCATCTTATAATATACCTGAGCGTTCATCCAACGCTCCAAATACCGATTCGTCATCCAGGTCCGCCACTTTATTTGCAGCATCTGCCGCAGATAAATCGCATAAACCGCAAACGCAATATAGATAAAGGCCAAAACCGTAAACTGCCCGATAAGCGGCCAAAATTCTGCATAATTGTATTCTTGCAAAGCATTATAAAAAGTATTGTACCATTGGTTGAGCAGCACAGAAATAACAACGCCACCCAATGTAAACAAGACAACCAGCGCTAAAAGTCCACGCGCTTTCCATTTTTCTTCACTCGTCCAATATGTTTTAAATAAATGCCAGAAACCGGAAAAAAATTTTCTTTTCATTAGTATCTCCCCGAACCTTTTATTATCTGAATGTTTTCAGTATAACCTCATTTTGAGGCCTTAGCAAGAAAAGCAGGAAAAAATGCCAGTACACCTAAAAATATGATAAAATAGAGACATTAATATCTTGGCTAAAGGAGCTTTTTATGGAATATCTCACATCGATTCCTGTGAAAATGACACTTTCGATTGCCGTCATCCTTTTTCTGATCATCGGCTGGCGTTATTTTCCTAAAAGAAAAATATTTGTTTTATTTTGCCTCATTCTTGCTGGTGCAGGATTTTTTCTCGTGACTGCGCATCGCCAAGCCCCAAAACCAGCGATTTCCGAAGAGGCCAAATATACAATTTTACAGCAGCAAAAGATTTTTACCGATTGGTATACCGATTACAAAAAAAACATAGACCATATCAGCCATTACTGGCAACGATACCATTCGATCATGCAATCTTTCAAACAAGATGATATCAGCATCCAGACCGTCTATACGAGACTCCAGCGTTTACAAGAAGAATCCGGCGATTTGAAGAACAAACTGAGCCAACTTGAGCCTCCACCTGGACTAAACGACGAAAACTATGCGTTGACAGCTAAAATCATCCAAAAAACACGCGACTATGTCAATCGCGAACAAGAAGTCATTGCCAAAACAAAGGACGCCGCTGATCCAGCAAAACTCAAAACCAATGACCAGCCTGAACAAGTCCGCCAGCTCGATCGCGTCATGATCTTATATTCACCAGTCAATCTTAACATTGCCGATGAAATTTCACAGCTCAATGCAAACTTTAGCATTCCCGATGAAAGTTGAATTGCATCAAAAAGCCGCAGCTTCCGCTGCGGCCTTTTTTTTAAATGTATTGCATTTTTCGCTTCTTAAAATAGACTGGTTTGATTCCACAAGCACTAAGCAAATCCTGCGCAGCCGCAAAATTTTTGCCGATGGCACTTTCCCCATGGGCATCTGAGCCAAGCGTCGCATATCTGCCACCACAATCAAAATAAGCTTTATACAAAGGAAACAACGCTTTAAGTGCCGAACGATTTTGCAGTCTTCTTGTATTGAGCTCAAGAATGATATCTCGCTCCAAAGCCGCTTGAAATACAGCACGGATGGAGTCGGTAAATTCATGATAGTAAATATCCGGTTCACGATAGGTCGCATAACGGGCAATATAATCAATATGCCCCAGTATATCAATAAAGTCATGTTGTTTTAAACAATCTTCCATAACTTGAAAATACTCCTGATATACATCCGGCTTCGTGCGATTTTCGTAAACAGATGGTTCAAAAAGATCGACTCCAGCCAAAAGATGGATAGAGCCTATTACGCAATCAAAATCATTTGCCTTGACGATCTGACTGTTCCGCTCTGCCGCTGCTGCCTGCATGCCAAGCTCAACTCCCAGCAGCAGTTTTTCGCTGTGATACGCTTCATACTGGTTAAAATAATCCTTCGGTTCAAATAAATATCCCCCGCCAGGAAAATCAAAATCGATATGTTCGGTGAGTACCATGCCGAGGCCCACTGCCTCCGCCGCCGTGATTGCATCTTCTATCTGCATTTCTGAATCAAAGGATACCTTCGTGTGGATATGACTGTCAAAAATCATTTTCTCAGCTCCCTATCAAGAGTTGCTTATTGCTGTACCTGTTCTGCATAAGCCGCCTGCAATGCCTTTGCCAACTGATCCGGGCAAGACGTCGGGCGAGCACCGCAAGGATTCCCCGAAAATTTTTCGATGACCATATCGATATCCATGCCTTCGACCAATTTTGAGATACCGCCCAAATTCCCATTACAGCCACCGACAAAATTTACATGTTCAATTTTTTTGCCATTCAACTCTACTTCAATCTGTGTAGCACAAGTGCCACTCGTTTTATATATGTATTTGCTCATTTTATTTCCTCCAAACATTCGGCATGAGTCAAGGCCCAAAGCCAACTCTCCATAAATATTATTATAATCGAATTTATCCATTTGTAAACAAATAAAGGACTCAGCGGCTGTATAGATGCGCTGAATCCTTTATAGCAATTTATCTTATAACTGCGATTTTTTAATTACATCGACGCCCATATACTTGCGAAGAGCTTCCGGTACTATGACAGAACCGTCTGCTTGTTGATAGTTTTCAAGAATAGCTGCAACGGTACGACCGACAGCCAAACCTGATCCATTGAGCGTATGCAAAAATTCCGGTTTTTCCTTTGGACCACGGCGGAACTTAATATCAGCACGACGTGCCTGATAGGCTTCCGTATTGGAACATGACGATATTTCTCTATACATGCCAGCGCTAGGCAGCCAGACTTCAATATCGTATGTTTTTGCTGCTGTAAAGCCCATATCCCCTGTACAAAGAAGGATGACACGGTATGGAAGGCCTAAAAGCTGCAAAACATGCTCTGCATCATTTGTCATTTTTTCAAGTTCATCATAAGACGTTTCCGGTTTGACGAATTTAATCAATTCAACTTTGTTGAACTGATGCTGACGGATAAGTCCACGAGTATCTCTGCCTGCTGAACCTGCTTCCGCTCTAAAGCAAGCAGTGTAAGTACTATAATATTCTGGCAGCTGCGCTCCGTCGAGAATTTCGCCGCGATGATAGTTCGTCGTTGGCACTTCAGCTGTCGGCACTAAATAATAATCCAAACCTTCAAGTTTAAACATATCATCAGCGAATTTTGGCAACTGTCCAGTTCCCGTCATGCTTTCCTTATTGGCGATGAATGGTGCGAGCATTTCCGTATAACCATGTTCGCCCGTATGCAAATCCATCATGAAATTAATAACCGATCTTTCTAGGCGTGCTCCAAGACCCTTATAAAAGGTAAAACGAGCCCCAGTCACCTTAGCCGCGCGTTCTGCATCGAGGATATCAAGATCTTCACCAATTTCCCAATGAGGTTTCGGTATGAAATCATACTGCTTTGGTTCACTCCATTTGCGGATTTCAGGATTATCATTTTCATCTTTTCCGACCGGTACACTTGCATTCGGGATATTCGGTATATTCAGCATGATATCACGCAAGCCTGTTTCGACTTCTTTTAGGCGGGCATCGAGGGCGCCGATCTTATCGCCGACTTGACGCATCTGGGCAACGATTTCATCTGTATTTTCTTTATTTTTTTTCATTTCACTGATTTGCTTCGATACCGCATTACGCTGGCTTTTAAGCACTTCTACTTCACCGAGGATATCTCTGCGTTCTTTTTCAAGTTCCATGAACCCGTCCAAAGTCAAGGAATTCCCCCGATTTTTCAAGGCGGTTAAGACTTCTTCTGGATTATCTCTGACAAACTTAATATCTAACATTCATTCGACCTCCATATAATAAGCGCAATGCGCATCAGTTCCTAATATATCCTATCAATTATAATATATCTATGCTATTTATACAAGCTAACAGACCCTTGTATTTAAGTCCTATTTCATTTTGTCTTTTTCTTATATGTTTCAGGGTTAATCATTTGCAAATAGCTTCGTTCGATTGTCTCATTTATATTTTGTTTATACTTTTTGCTATGCTAAAGTGATATAATACATAGGATTTGTTGAAAATAAATGAGGCGCAAATATGGAATGGATTTATGTGGTCGTAGCTGGTGCTTTAGAAATCGTTTGGGCTGTCACATTAAAGTACACCGAAGGGTTCACTTGTTTTTGGCCATCCATACTGACAGGAGCTGCTATGTTGGGCAGCGTTTTTTTTCTGGATGAAGCAGTAAAAACGATTCCCGTAGGAACCGCTTATGCTGTTTGGACCGGAATCGGCGCTGCCGGAACTGCCGCTGTCGGGATGTTTTTCTTAGGAGAACCCAAGGAGATTGGCCGTGTATTTTGCATTTTTTTGATTATTTTAGGTGTTGTGGGCCTAAAATTCAATTTATTTCAAAATTGAAGAATCAAAAAGCAAATAATTTATAGGAGTGTTTATGTTGAACGAAACTACCTTTTCCAATGAAAATGCCAACAAGGATGTTTGGGGTTTTCAATCATTTGTCGAAAATGCTGTTGATGAAGGATTTTTTTATGATTTGTTGACGACTACTAAACCAGTAGGCCCGACAATTTGCTATAAAAATCAAGAAATGATCAATTTTGCCAGCATCAATATTTTAGATTTACACAACGAACACGATGTTCTCGATTACTTCCACGATGCCTGCACCAAATATGGGCTGACAACAGGGGGATCCCGTGTTACACAAGGGATTTGCCAGGCACATGCTGATATGGAAGAAGCACTTTGCCAGCTTACAGGAAAAGAACGCTCCATCTCTTTTGCCAGCGGTCTATTGGCTAATATCGGTTTCATCAATGCCATGAGCAGCAAATTCCATTTTAGTGCGACTTGCAATATCGATAACAGCGATACCGTTTTCGTTTTAGACAGAGATTGCCATTGGAGCCTATGGAAAGCCGCTTCGCATCTGCAATTTGGCAAACAGCTTTTCGCTTTTCGCCACAATGACGTCAAAGATTTAAACAAAACTTTGGCAAAACTTCATAAAAAGCACAAGAAAATCGTCGTTGTTTTTGAAAGCGTTTATTCTGCAGACGGCTCGATTGCTCCAATCGGAGAAATTCTAGATACCTGCGAAAAATATGAAGCCTTGAGCTTTGTCGACGACGCCAACGGTTTTCTTATCTATGGACCTGAAAGCAGACTGTTCGCAGAAGAGTTCGCTGCGATGAAACGAGCAACCTTCATCATGGTTTCCTTTTCAAAAGCGGTTGGTTTAGAAGGCGGTGCCATTTCTGGGCCCGCAGAGTACATCCACGGCTTTGAAGTATTATCGGGAACTTCGCTCTTTACAGCAGCGATTCAGCCGCCAACAGCCAGTACGATACAATACATTATGAATAAACTTACCAAACAACCCGAAATCATGGACTCCTATCTGAGCCGTTCCTTAAAATTGCGTCAGACATTAGAAGAAAAAGGCTTCATTTTAAATGACACGCCATCTTATATCATCTCCGTAATGATCGGCAACGATGAAAAGGCTGTACATGTACACGATGAATTTTTACAAGAAGGTTTGATTGTTCCAATGTTCCGCTACCCAGCGGTAAAACCTGACCACGCATTGATACGCATCATGATCAACGCCCATCATACCGAAGAACACCTTCAAAAGTTAGTTTCGGTTCTCGAAAACGTAAAAATCAAATATCAATTTTAATTGTCTAAGAATCTCCTCGATTTCTGTCTTTATAAATACAGCATCCTTCTCTTTCTTTAGACAATCGATAAAAAATCCGCACACTGCATGCAGTGCGCGGATTTTTTTATCGATTACATGCTATTTATTTGTAAACCCGCGGAACTCTCGCCCCAACCATACAAACGATTTCATAATTGATGGTGCCGATCCAAGATGCAGCTTCATCCGTTGTAAGCGTCTGGCTGCCAAACAAGACGACTTCATCATCAAAGGTCGTTTCTTTTATATCGGTAACATCTACCATGCACTGATCCATACAGATCCTGCCGACAACGTCAGCACGTTTTCCATGGATCTCAACTTGTGCCTTACCGGCAAAAAGTCGCGTATACCCATCGGCATAGCCGATCGGTAAAGTTGCAATCCTGCTCTGGCGTTTCACGGTAAAAGTACGTCCATACCCAACCGTTTCTTCTGGCTGCATGGACTTGACATAGGCGATGCGAGCTTTTAATGTCATAGCCGGACGAAGATCGGTTTCACGGCTCACTTCATCCGATGGCCAAAGACCATACAAAATGACTCCAGAACGTACCATATCAAAATGTGTTTCCGGCATTTCTAAGGTTGCCGCACTGTTGGCCAGATGCTTGATCGCAATGTCTATACCGCTCGCCTTAACCGAGGCGATTGCCACCTTGAACCGAGCCAGCTGCTCATAAGCAAACGTTTTGTCGGAGCTATCGGCGAGCGCAAAATGAGAAAACATCCCTTCTAATTCCACATTTTCTAAGCTCGTAATCTGTTTTGCCATTTCACCAGCTTCTTCAGGGCGCACTCCAATGCGGCCCATTCCCGTATCCACAGCCAAATGGACCTTTACGTTTTTATGTTGACGAACAGCTTCCTTCGAGAGCGCCTCTGCCGCCTCAATCGAAAAAACCGTTGCCGTAATATCATAATCGACAATTTCTTTAGCCTGCTCTAATGGCGTCAGTCCCAAAATCAGAATCGGCGTCTTAAACCCTGCATCTCTGAGTTCAATGGCTTCTTTTAAGATTGCCACGGCAAAATAATCCGCCCCGGCAGCAGCGGCAGCTTTAGCTACAGGGATTGCACCATGCCCATAGGCATTAGCCTTGACCACTGCGCAAAACCTCGCGTTGCCATGTATCTTCTCTTTTATCACTTTAATATTGTGTTCAATTGCTTTTAAATCAACCTCTGCCCAAACTGCACGACTCGACATTTCTTCACCCTCCAACGCAAACAATGCAAAATAAAATCCAGCACCGGGAATCCCCGTTGCTGGATCTCGCTTTGATCTGTTCATTTGTAAAAACAAAATCCTTACTAATTCTACACCTTTACTAACAAAATTAAAAGCATCTTATAAGATAATCGTCTTTATTCGGCTTTAAAAGAAACCGTAATCACGGTTCCTGGATCTACAATGCTATGAAGAGCGATACTTTGGCTGACCGCAACGCCCGATCCATCTGGATCAAGAGTCAGTCCAAGATCTGCTAGAATATCCGCAGCTTGACGCATAGTCTTGCCCGTTAAATCTGGCACAAGAACTTTCCCCGCCGGAACGACCGGCGCTGCCTCAGTTATTACGGGCATTGATTTTTCTCTTTCCTCTTCAGGTTTCGGCTGTCCGGCAAAGGGATCGCTAGATGGTTCAATGTGCAAATATCTGAACAACTGTGAAAAAATATTTTGCGCAATTGGTGCCGCAATCTGTCCGCCGTAATAAACTCCATTTGGATCATCTATCATGACCAAAACAGTGATCTGCGGATCTTCTACCGGGGCAAAACCGCAAAAGGAGGCAATGTAACGTCCATCCATATAGCCACTGCCATCTATTTTTATTTTTTGTGCCGTACCTGTTTTCCCCGCTATGCGATAGCCCTTGACAGATGCTTTACTGCCACCGCCACTGGCAACAACCTGTTCAAGCAGACTAACCAGGGTCTTATCGGTAGATGAATCGATTGTACGCCGAACTTCTTCTTTTTCAGTTGCCTTAAAAACCGTCCCATCGGCGTTTTGAATAGATTTTAGAATATGCGGCTTAAGCAGTACCCCATCATTGGCAATGGCTGACATCGCCGTGACAAGCTGCAATGGTGTCACAGCGATACTCTGTCCAATTGACATCGTTGCTAAATCAGAATCTCTCATTTCTTTAGGATCGAACAACAAACCTTTTTCCTCGCCAGGAAGTTCGATCCCCGTAGTCTGTCCAAAGCCAAAAAGCTTGGCATAAGAGGTCAATCTTTCCGCCCCAACCTGCATGCCGACTTGAACAAAACCCGTATTGATCGATTGTTTGACGACATCGACAAAAGGAACCGTCCCAAAACTATCACCACTCCAGTTTTGTATGCGACGTCCCGATACCATAATGTAGCCTGGGTCGACAAACATTTGATTTGGCGTGACTAATTTTTCCTGCAAAGCTGCAGCTGCTACAACTGCCTTAAAGGTAGAGCCTGGTTCATAAATAAATGAAACTGCTCTATTCTTCCAATTTTCCGCTGGAAAATCCGAAAATTTATTCGGATCATACGTTGGACGGCTCGCCATGGCCAAAATATCACCCGTTTTCGGATTCATGACAACAGCGGTGACCGCCTGTGGATGATTTTCTACCATTGCTTTATCAAGCGCTTGCTCTACGATAAACTGCATCGTACTATCAATTGTCAAAACCACGTCTTTACAGTTATTTTCCGATGGTGAGCGATGCAAAAAAATAGAATCAAAAATCGGTTTATTCTTCATGTCCGTCAAAACAAACGATTTTTCTACTTTTCCTTTGATCTGGCTGTCAAAAGCCTGTTCAATTCCGTCGAGTCCAATGTCATCCGTTCCAACAAAACCCAATACATTTGCTGCTAGCACGCCATTTGGATAAAAGCGTTTGCTCTCTTCTTTAAAGCCAAGGCAATTGAGATTTTTTTCGCTGATTAGCTGGGTTACCTGCTTTTCCTCTTGGTAATCAAGATAGCGTTTCACCCAGACAAAACCTCCGCCCTGTGCAATATCGGCTTTAATCTGCTCTTCTGTCAAATGGACCAATGGAGCCAAGTCTCGCGCAAGCTGATCTGCATCTTGCACATGGTTTGGATCGATGAACAGCGATTTGGTCATCATACTGACAGCCAGTTCACGCCCATTGCGATCTAAAATCGTCCCTCGCGGTGACTGCACGACAAGCTGTTCGCCGCTTTGCGATTTCAATCGTTTTTCCAGGCTATCTCCCTGAACCAGCTGCACCCAAGCATACCTTCCGCTCAAAACAAAAATCAGCGCTATGATAGCACCGATAAAATACACCAACCGCCGCTGGACCTTGTTCACTCTCCGCATTAACTCCACTCCTAAAATCACGCTGAAACATTTTCTCCATTTTAACATATTAGATTCCAATAACCAAATCTTACAGGTATCAACTTACTAAATTTTACAGTAAAATCAATAAAAATACTTACACATTGCATCTATCCTGTTATAATATAGAAATGAACCTCTACATAAACTATAGAATGGCGGTGTCTCTATGGATGATATCGATAAGCAGATTTTAAAAAACTTACAGCAAAATGCCCGCATAACAATTTCCGATTTAAGTTCTGAAATATCCCTGTCCATGCCAGCAATAAGCGAACGACTCAAAAAGCTCGAAGCTTCTGGCGTCATTAAACAATATACAGTTATTCTTGAACCGACATTGCTCAACAAGCACCTTATGGCATTGATGCTGCTTCGTTTCGACAAACCTTGCAACGGCGATACCTTTGCTGAATTTGTCAAAAACGAATCTGAAATCAAAGAATGCTTCTATATCACAGGGGATTACGATTACTCCCTAAAAATCCTCACCGAAAATACGCGTACCCTCGAGTTATTGCTGACACGCATCAAAAATCAGCCTGGTATCGTAAAAACGCAAACCATCGTAATCTTATCAACAATCACGGACAGCCCATCCATCATCTTGGACTGAAAAATGCCGCCAGCGTAAAGCATGGCGGCATTTTTATCGTCTATAAACGTTTTTTGGTTCTCAGACCTGGAATTTTTGAATAGCTTCCTGCAAATTCTGTGCCATATGGGCCAGCGATTCACTGGCGTCCGCTATTTCATGCATAGAGGCTGTCTGCTCTTGTGTAGCTGCCGATACCGTCTGCGACTCAGCTGCCACGCTTCGGCTCATCGTATTGATTTCATTGACCGCACCCACGACTTCTTGTGAGCCCTGCACTATGCGGGCAATCATTTTTTCGGCTTCGGAAGACTGCGCTGCTACATCCTTTACCATAGCAGCAATCGTAGCAAAAGAGTCGCCGGCATTACGCACAGCGGTTGTCCCGCCCTCTACCTGTTTGGTACCATCTTCCATAGCATTGACTGCATTTTGCGTATCGGATTGAATTTGCCCAATCAACGATTCTATTTGTTTTGTTGCTTCTTGAGACTGCTCGGCGAGTTTACGGACTTCTTCGGCAACGACCGCAAAGCCACGCCCCTGTTCACCTGCTCTAGCCGCTTCGATTGCCGCATTCAAGGCCAAAAGATTTGTCTGGCCGGCAATGTTTCCGATTGTATCGACAATCATACCGATTTCCTGTGACTGATTGCCAAGAGCGGAAATAACCTGCATCGAACGATTCACTGCCTGTTCGATCATCGTCATTTGTGCAACAGCATTATGGACATCTTCGCCGCCCTTATTGGCCGCTAAAGTCGCTTCATTTACTTTTGCTGAAGAAGCCTGCAATTTTTGACTTACATCTTTGAGATCCGTTGACATTGATGCTACTTTGCCATTGGCCCGGTCAACTGACATAAGCTGGCTGTTACAGGAACCTGCGACAGAAGTTATCGATTCCGCCACTTGACCACTGACCGTAGAAGATTGCTCGGCACTAGCCGTGAGTTCTTCTGATGAAGATGCCACATGCTCTGCCGAAGCCGTGATTTCGCGCATAAGATCTCGGATATTGGACTGAACTGTCGAAAGAGCAGTTACCATGATACCAAATTCATCCTCGCGCTTCATCAAGTCTTCTGGAATTTGCCCCGTGAAATCACCTTTAGCAAAATCATCCAGCTCTTTTGTCGTAAATACGATCGGCGCTGCAAATTTTTTGCCGATATATCTGGCAAGCATAATAAACAGTGCCTGAATTACGACAATATACAAGACGATCCGTAAAAGGCCTGCTCTTAAATTCGCCGAAGCAATATCTGCCTGTTCCGCTACTTTGCCATCAATATAGTCAATCCACATGCCCGTACCAACGACCCACTGATAAGGCTTGAATGCCAACGAATAATTGCGTTTTGGCAAAGGCGTGGTTTCTCCCGGTTTGGCAAACATCAAATCCGTATAGCCGCCCCCATCTTTTTGCCCATTAGCGATGATTTCCTTTATATAGTAAACACCATTGGGATCGACTGCATTAATCCGGGATTTTCCTTCCACATCGCCCCGCCCCAGCAAAGCGACATTTACACCTTCATACGTATCGATGTAAAAATATCCCTTACCATCATCATAATGCATATTTCTCACATAATCTGCTGCTCTTGCCTTAGCCTCAGCTTCTGTGATCTTACCTTCCTGCTGTTCTTTATACGTTTTATCAAGAATACTGATTGCGCCTTCAACCTGAATTCGCAATTCTCTCTCTGAACTAGTAATCAGAGACTGCCGATAGTTGTCTAGCTGCCGGGAATTTTCACTGATTAGATTATAGATGAAAAATCCACCGACCGATAAGGTTGTCAATAAGGACACAGAACTAATGATCAATACAAGCTGTTTTTTTATAGATTTCATATTGCATTCCTCTTTTCCCCAGATTTAAACCCGCTGACCTCCTATGTAATAAAAAATATATATCATTGTACCTCTTAATTATATCTCAAAATGTATTAAATTTCAATATTATTCAAAATAATCAATTTTTTCCCACTACTAAAGTACTATTGCGGTCATACTTTAGTACCATTTCTTCTATGTTCCTATTCTGCAATAAATCTTTAAAATCCTCTAATTCCTAATGAGATTCAAAGATTTGCTTTCTATAATAAAAAGTATTAAAGGAGTGGATTTCTATGAAAAACTCGGCGTCTCGATCAATTTTGCTTGGGTTGACTCTTATGCTCAGCACAGGCTTTGCTGTGTGCAGTGCCCAAACCAGCGATTTGACAAACTTACCACCAGACGGTATTTCCCAGCCAGCTCCAGGTGAAAATCCTCCGGGCCCGCCACCGGGCGGCATGCAGCCAACAAAAACAGCAAATGATTTCACAGGATCATATGTACTCGATCAAGCAGCGGAGACATCACAAGGTCAAAATTTTTCTGCAGACACAGCTGATCAAAATACCATCTTGCTAAAAAACGGTGCCAGTCTCAATATGAACCTAGCGACACTTACCAAAATCGGTGATACGACTAGCGATGATGGCAGTAATTTCAATGGACAAAATGCTGTATTTCTCGCCTCTAACAGCACAGCACTCCTTCGAAATACAAGTCTCACATCTTCTGCCGAAGGTGCCAATGCCGTTTTCGCCACTGGCGACAAGAGTAAAATCATCGCCGAGCACTTAAAAATCCATACGACAGCAAACTCCTCACGCGGCCTCGATGCCACCTACAATGGTACGATTATCGCCAGTGATGTAGATATAAAAACCGAAGGTGCCCACTGCGCTGCTGTAGCTACCGATCGCGGTGAAGGCAATGTAACCGTCAGCAATAGTAAATTTGCTACCAGCGGCGAAGGCAGTCCTTGTATCTATTCAACCGGAAACATCAGCATAAATGAAAGCCAAGGAAGTGCTGCTGGCAGTGAAATCGCCGTCATTGAAGGCAAAAATTCCATCATGCTCGACCAGGTAGACCTAACGGGAGCAAAAAAACACGGCGTCATGCTCTATCAGAGCTTTTCTGGCGATGCGGCCGAAGGAACTGCGGTATTTCGGGCAAAAGATTCACGTCTGACCACGACATCTTCCGGCCCTATGTTTTATGTGACCAACACCAATGCCAGAGCTGTCCTTGAGAACACCAGCCTAAACTTTAGCAGCGGCATCTTGATTCAAGCCGCCAGCGACCATTGGGGCAATAGCGGTTCAAATGGTGGACATCTGACTTTCACGGCGGTCAATCAAGAGCTAAAAGGCAATATTATTGCTGACAATATCAGCAGCGTAGATTTGAGTCTCACACAAAAAAGCACACTGTCCGGCGCAATCAATCAAGACCAGCAGGCCCAAAAAGCTGCCCTGCATCTTACAAAAGCTTCGGCCTGGGATGTTAGCGCTGATTCTTATTTGACTGAGCTTAGCGATGAAGACCAAACCTTACAAAATATCACAAGCAATGGACATACTGTCTATTACCAAAACAACGAAAAAAACAGCTGGTTGTCAGGAAAAACGTACGACTTAGTCGGCGGTGGCAAGCTCACTCCGCAAAATTAAAAAACAGCAAAAAACAGCCCTGCAAAAGTCCGATTTATCCGATCGAATTTCTGCGGGGCTATTTTTGTGCAGTCTACTTTTTATCTAAACTCAAGCGCCCCAAAAAAACAAACCAAAATGGTAAATCACAAACGTCAGGCTCCAGGCCATTCCGAGCTGAAAGGCAATAGTCAGCCCCAACCAGCGCCAACTCTCCGTTTCCTTCTTAATCGTCGCTAAAGTAGCCATACACGGTACATAGAGAAGACAAAATACCATAAGCGCATAGGCATTGACTGCCGAGAATCCTTGATCTCCTAGAATCTGTGACAAGGCCGCCATACCGCTATCTGAATTGATATTGCCAATGCCAAAAAGCACGGAACAGCTCGATACCACAACCTCTTTGGCTGAAACCCCAGCAATAAGCGCTGCAACTAACTGCCAATACCCAAGCCCAATCGGAGCAAAAATAGGCACAACCAGCTTGCCTAACCACGCACCAAAACTATCCGTCATATCTAACGTATAGCCTGCCGGACCAAAATTCAGCAAGAACCACATGACGACTGATGCGACAAAAATTGTCGTACCAGCCTTCTGTACATAATCCTTGACCTTTTCACTCACGTAGATGAAGATACTGCGCATACTCGGCGCCTTATATTCCGGCAACTCGATCAAAAGCAGATTGCTGTTATCTTTCGCATCGAACAAATGCAAAGCATATGCCGTAAGACCGGCGACTACCATGCCGAGCAAATACATCGAATACGCTGCCAGCATCGCATATTCGCCAAAAAACATTCCCGAGAACAAAACATAAATCGGCAAACGGGCACTACAAGACATAAAAGGCGTCACGAGCATCGTCTTATAACGATCCCGCTTATCCTCTAAAACCCGCGACGCCATAATCGCCGGCACACTACAACCAAACCCTAGGATCATTGGAATGAACGCACGCCCTGACAAACCTAACCTCGACATGATGCCATCCATGATAAAAGCAACCCTGGCTATATAGCCGCTGTCCTCTAAAAAAGCCAATGCCAAAAACAAGATGCATATATTCGGCAAGAATGTCAGAATACTGCCAACCCCCGCAATGATCCCATCAACGACCAAAGAGATGAGCATCGGCTGAACCGATAGAGATGCGAGCCCCTTCGTTGTCCCATCCGATAGCGCGGTCAAGAAAACCTGAAAATACTCTTTGATCCAATCGCCAATAATAAAAGTCAAAAAGAAAACACACGCCATAATGCCGAGAAAAATCGGCAGTCCCAGCCAACGATGCGTCAATATTACATCAGCCCGATTGGTCGAAGCCATTTTTTCATCACGATTGACCATGACTTCATTCATGATTTCTTCGATGAAATCATATTTTTGATTGATGATTTCCTTTTCATAGCTTCGATCCAGGACCTCCGGTAGATTCATCGGATATTCTTTCATGATTTCACTGTCGGCTTCCAATAACTTGATTGCCAGCCAACGATATTTCAAGTCCCCTGTATACCTTTGCTTGAGCTCTTCCATGATGCGATCGATCTTATCTTCGATCAAATCACTATAAACCATCACATAATCTTGATGATGGTCATGGCGATGCAATAAACGACGCCCTTGTTGATGATGATTGTGGATAAGATGCGGTTTTTCTGACAAATCCCGATGATGCGCTACCGCATGGATCAAAACCTCCATCCCTCGCTTCTTCCGAGCCGAAACCGGAATCACTGGAATTCCCAGCATTTCCGGCAAACGATGGATATCTATCTCCAAGCCGCGCTTTTCTACGATATCAATCATATTCAAAGCCAAAACAACCGGTTTGCCGAGTTCCAATAATTGCAGCGTCAAATACAAATTGCGTTCAAGCGAGGATGCATCTGCTACATCGATAATGACATCTACATCATCGCTGAGGATATACTGACGCGAAACTTGTTCTTCCATCGTATACGATGTCAAACTATACGTACCTGGCAAATCAACCAATTTATATAGATGGTCATGAAAACGCATGGCCCCTTCTTTTTTTTCAACGGTTACCCCCGGCCAGTTTGCAACTTTTAGATTTGCCCCTGTATATGCATTGAACAACGTCGTTTTTCCACAGTTGGGATTGCCGACAAAGCCAATCGTAATACTATCTTTCATTGAAGCGCCTCCTTGACCTGAATATTTTCTGCAATACCACGGCCTATTGCAAAACGCGTGCCTCGGACGAAGATCACTAAAGCGCCATGATCCTTACGATTCAATACTCGTACGGTCGTTCCACTGATAATCCCCAACGCTTCTAAACGACGTTCCAGCTGTAATGGCAAATCTATGCGCTCAACCACATAATCGTGGCTGACTTTTCCCTCTTGTAAAACCATGTTGACCCTCCATTATCTTTGAGCTCTTCTTATTATAACAAATGACAATATGACAGCAACTTAAAAACAATCGATTTCATTGAATTTTAAATATTTATTTTCCCATCAAAACATTTACGCACTTATCCACATTTTTCAGCGAATAACTCTGTATATTCTGTGGATAACCTGTTGTTTTTTTTAAGTTATGCACAGGAAATTAACATTTTTACAAATTCATTATGTTTTTTGCAGGAATACATTCTCTCTAAGCGAATATAAGTACTTTATATATAAGTGCGTCCTGGGAGCCATTTGAATTCCCAAACGAACTTAGCTCAAGTTTATGAAGAAAAGGCTTTGTTCTTTTCAATCATTTACAAGATAAAACAGTGTAGCATGGAAGGATGGTAATTATGTTGAAATCAAAAAAAGGAAAAGCTCTGGCCCTCTGTATGGCAGCAGCGCTCTCACTTGCCGCTTTAAGCGGATGTGGCAGTGAAAAAAGTGCCGAAAAAAAAGTGGTAAAGGTAGGTATTGTCCAGCTTGTCGAACACAACGCACTTGATGCAGCCAATAAAGGTTTTGTTGACGGTTTGGCAAAAAGAGGCTATAAAGAAGGCGAAAATATTGAGTTTGACCGGCAAAATGCCCAAGCAGATCAATCAAATCTTCAAAATATAGCGCAGCGTTTCGTCAATAACAAAGTGGATTTGATTTGCGCAATCGCAACACCAGCCGCACAGGCTGCAGCAAATCTTACAAAAGACATCCCGATTGTAGCAACTGCTGTCACCGATTATCAACAAGCCAAGCTCGTTGCCAGTAACGAAGCCCCTAAAGGCAATGTCACCGGCACAACCGATATGAACCCAATAAAAGAACAGGTTGACTTATTACTGAAACTCGTTCCAAATGCAAAAACAATTGGAACCGTATATTGTTCGAGTGAAGTCAATTCTGAAACGCAGGTCAAGCTTATGAAGGAATATGCTCAATCAAAAGGCCTGACCGTCGTTGAAGCAACCGTATCAACCGTAAACGACATCCAGCAAGCTACCCAGAGCCTTGTCGGAAAAGTCGATGCAATCTATGAACCAACCGATAACATCATCGCCTCGGCAATGCCAACACTCGCAGCTATCACCAATCCAGCAAAGATTCCCGTAATCTGCGGCGAACCGAATATGGTCAAAGCCGGTGGCCTTGCCACCTACGGCGTTGATTACTACCAGCTAGGTCTCCAAACAGGAGAAATGGCCGCCGATATATTATCTGGTAAAACAAAACCTGCCGATATGCCGATTCAGGCATTAAAAGAAATGAAATTGACCATTAACGAAACAAACGCGAAATTGCTTGGCATCACAATTCCAGCAGACATGCTCAGCTCCGCTGACCTCGTACAATGACTCAATAGACAGGTGCGTTGATCGCGCCTGTCTGTTTTTCTTCTCAAACAAAATTCCCTTCAATATGTTTTATATTTTATAGGAGGTTTTCTTATGTTAGATCTTATTATCCCGACTATATCCCAAGGGCTTCTCTGGTCAATCCTCGCCCTAGGTGTATATTTGACGTTCCGCGTCCTAGACATTGCCGATCTGACCGTTGAAGGAAGCTTCCCTTTAGGTGCTGCCGTAGGCGCATCTTGTCTCGTCGGTGGATTCAGTCCCGTCAGCGCAGTTTTTGCTGCCGGAATCGCCGGAATGCTCGGCGGAGTCATTACCGGAGTTTTACACACAAAACTAAAAATACCGGCACTTCTTGCCGGCATCTTGACTATGATTGCCCTATATTCCATAAACTTGCGCATCATGGGAAAAGCCAATCTTTCGCTGCTTCGCATCGATACGATATTTTCACTGTTCAGCAATTATGGAATTGATAACCAAACTGCAACACTTCTTGTCGGCATTGTCAGCACTTTATTTTTTATGCTGCTCATGTATTGGTTCTTCGGTACAGAAATCGGGGCTGCAATCCGTGCAACCGGCTGCAATCAGCAAATGATCCGTGCCAATGGCGTGAACACTGACATGACCATCATCTTGGGCCTTCTGCTCAGCAACGGCCTGGTAGCCGTTTCTGGCAGCCTCGTAGCACAAAGCAACGGCTTTGCTGACGTCGGTATGGGCGTTGGCACTATCGTCATCGGCCTAGCCTCCGTAATCATCGGCGAAGTCCTCTTTGGCACAAAAAGCTTTAAAAACTGCTTGATTTCTGTCGTTCTCGGCTCCGTCGTCTACCGCATTGTCATCGCCATCGTATTGCAGCTCGGAATGCCACCAAACGATTTAAAACTCTTTACGGCAATCCTCGTAGCTCTGGCACTTTCCCTGCCGCTCTTCCGCAGCAAATGGAATGACAAAAAACGGAGGTCTCAATACTATGCTAAAGATTGAACATATCTCAAAAACGTTTAACCCCGGTACCATCAATGAAAAAGTCGCCTTACAAGACTTCAGCCTGCATCTGGCTCCCGGTGAGTTCGTCACCGTCATAGGCGGCAACGGTGCTGGAAAATCAACTTTGCAAAACTCGGTAGCCGGCGTATTCTTCGTCGATGCGGGCACGATCCAAATTGATGGCGATGACATAACTAAAGTTCCCGAACATAAACGAGCCAAATACATCGGCCGCGTCTTTCAAGACCCCATGCTCGGCACCGCCGGTGACATGATGATCGAAGAAAATCTAGCAATTGCCTCGCGGCGTGGCAAGCTCCCAACCCTGCGCTGGAGCTCTAAACACAACGATCAAAAATATTTTATTGAACTACTCAAGGAACTTGACCTCGGTCTTGAAGACCGCCTCACCAGCAAAGTCGGTTTGCTTTCCGGCGGACAACGACAAGCACTGACTCTTCTCATGGCTACGATGGGAAAACCAAAACTACTGCTGCTCGATGAACACACAGCTGCCCTCGACCCTAAAACAGCCGCCAAAGTTCTTGACCTTACCGATAAAATCGTAAAACGTCATAAACTCACTACCTTGATGATTACACATAACATGCGTGACGCACTGCGTTTTGGCAATCGCTTGATCATGCTTGACAGTGGCAAATGCATCATCGACGTAAGCGGCGAAGAAAAAGCCAATCTCACCATTCAAGACTTGCTTAAAATGTTTGAAGAAGCCAGCGGCAATGCTTTTGCCAATGACCGTATGCTTCTTGGCTGATGAACAAAAGGGGATGTAACAAAATGAGAAATCATTTTCGCTACATCCCCTTTTGCCATGGATCGGCTTTATTTATGTCCTCCTAAAGAGGATTATGCATTGCCCTTTATAAAAAATTGAACTATAATGAACTAGTCTTATGAACCCAATAAATCCCCTATCTGCTTGATAAGGAGTGTTGTCTTTGAAAAAATTTTCACTGCGTTTTCTAAAAATTCTTCTCCAATGCACGAAGTGTATATCTTTAAAAGACCGGATTTATTACTCACTTATGATTATAGGATTGATTGGCTCCCTTTTAGGGCTTATAAATACTTACTATATCGGAGAAACCGGCTTAGGACTGCTGGCTGCTGGCGCTTGTTTTTTATACCTGCTCTTGATTGGCAGCTATTCACTGATATCGCATAATATCGATCGCTCCATCATGGCAATTTGCCTTGGCATCAATTTTTTTATCTTCCCCTTAAATTACTTTGGCTCCGGTGGCATTAAAGGAGGCATGCCGCTTTATTTCTTGATTGGCATATACTCCATTAACTTGCTTCCTAAAGTTTTCCCTCGCTTCTGCTTATCGTGTCTTTCCCTTTCACTCTACAGTGGATTGATCCTATATGGTTATTTCCATCCAGAAACTATTACCCCCATGCCATCTGACATGGCAATCCATATCGATATCATCATTGCATTGATTCTAGTTTCCTTTATGATTTGCAGCAGCATAAACACTAGCTTATTTGCCTTTAATTACGAACAAAAAAAAGCCTTGCGACTCACCCATAGGCTAAACAGTTTTGCAATCAAAGATCCATTGACATTATTATATAATCGTCGTTACCTAAATGAACAATTATCAATTCACACTCGCTTGGCCCATGAACATGATTTTCAACTATGCGTCATCATGTTTGACGTTGATCATTTTAAACAAATAAACGATTCTCACGGTCATCTTGCTGGAGATGCGGTTTTACAAAGTCTTTCAAAAATTCTTCTTCTAGAAACGAGACGTCAAGATATTGTCGGCCGCTACGGTGGTGAAGAATTTCTCGTTTTACTATTCGACACTAATCTAGATGAAGCAAAATCCACCGCTGAAAGAATTCGTTGCACGATTGCCGCCAGCAGATTCACTGCCGTAGATTTACAAGTAACAATAAGCGGCGGAATAGCCGCTTATGACAATAACATGCAGCCACATGACCTCATCGCAATTGCCGATGAAAATCTATATAAAGCAAAACTCAATGGCCGTAATAAAATCGTATCACAAGATCATACTGAATATATACTAGATGTCCAGACAGCACAATAGAAATAAGCAATACCAGCCTCGAGCTGACTGTATTGCTTATTTTTTTGCACAAAATCTTCGAATTGGAACATTCTCTCACCTTAAAATCCATAACCGCCAGCCAAATAAATATATCCTGCAACGCCCTACGCCAGCCCCCAGCGACCCGCTAGACAAAGCAGCGTGCAAATCTTCTATTCATCAAGCCTAAACCCATAACACCACGCAAATCTATTCCGCAACGCTCCACGCACGCCACCCAGTGACCCGCTGCGAAGAGCAGCGTGCAAATCTTTCGTTCCTCTTCGCTAAACCTAGCACCTTCTCTTTCGCCACCATACCTCAAAACGGAAGGCGAGGGCCAAAAGAAAGCCATTGCAACCAAGCAGACAAGGCAAATGCTATTTCGTAGGGAACATCTTAACTGTCTGAGCGTACGCGAGTTTTAAGATGTTCCCGGTCTTGGAACTGGTATGAATCTCATTTGCCTTCTGCGACTTGCCTGGCCTTTCGTTGGCCCTCGCCTTCCGGCCCGCCTCGAACCGTATCCCCGTCTCTTCGTTCTCCGTTCTCTATCTTTTCGTCTTCGTGCTTGCTCGCTTCCCCTTTTTTGCGCACGAAAAAAGCCCTCGCTTTTCAGCAAGAGCTTCGCTTAACCGGCAGCTTCCTATCCTCCCAGGGCGTCTCCACCC
>RCMY010001171.1_pt1 | contig 48573 bp, 29 predicted proteins | sample 2041341 | NCBI WGS metagenome assembly RCMY01 (sample SAMN09708234, study PRJNA481090) | Marine sediment metagenome, whole genome shotgun sequencing project.
ACGATATCCATCGTACCTGTACCGGTGACCGCGATCCCGCCTTGGTTTGCGGTAAGCGAGGTCAGTTTGATGTCGCTCAATGCATCTGTATTGATCGACCCGTTCGCCGCCGACGCCTCAAGCAAGCCGGTGATGATGCGAAGTGGATTTGCAACATCTATTACTGTGTCATCGTCGGCGGTTTCATTGGCACGGGTTTTATCGCCAATTCCCTGCCCCGCGACTATCTTGACGCCTGCACCTGCTGCTGTGGCGCTGATATCAAACGCACGTCCTGCTAGGGTACCGGCAAAGACCCGCCCCCCTGCATCGATATTGACCGCATCTGTCGCGTTGCTGGACGATTTGACCGCAGTGAGAAGCGCATCCCCAACAGTGGTGATGGAGACCTTGCCCGCTGCTGAAAGCGCAGCACCGTTCAACATCTTAAGCGACGCGGCGGTAACCGACGCATCCCCCGCACCGGATGTCACTTGCGCGTTCTTGGTCAAGACCTGACGCCCGCCCGCCGACAGGACGATCGCACCCGCGGTGCCAACTTTACCGTCTATGACGCTTTCGCCCGCTGCACTCAGCGTGATGCCGCCGCCATTTGTAGATTTGGCTTCGGTCACTATGAATTTCGATCCCAACGGACCGCGCAGATCAATGCTGCCTTGGGCATTTGCGGTGATCTTGCCTTTGGGGTTCACACCCACATTCAAAGCATTGCCCGGCGCGCCGACGGTCCCGTTGGCCGCCGTCAATTCGACTTCGGTGCCCAGGATGTTGATCAGCAAATCGCCGTTTGCGTTGGTCAGTGATCCGCTCAAAGCATTGAGTTTCACATTCTGTGGCGAATAGATCGTGTCGATTGCACCACCGTTTGCAAACTCAAGGTTCACTGTATTTTGCGCCCGTGCCGTTGTTGTGGCACCTAGGTTCAGCGCAAGCCGTACCGGTACAGTATTTGTCCCGATACCGCCTTGTGATGCCTCCAGGATCAGGTTCCCTGTCGAAATCATGCTTCCGCTTGCCGCGTTTGCAATGTCGTTACGCACCTTGATGCGTGTTTCGCCATTTGTGGTTACGGCACCCAACAAGGCACCGCTGCGTGACGCAAGGAATGCTTTGCCGATGTCGCTCTTGACGTTTGTCCCTGCGGCGGTTGCCACATCGACGTTCAGCTTCTCGGCCGCAGCAAAATTCAACGGACGTTTGCTTAGGACGGTCAACAAGGTGTTTTCAGGCGACACCTGCCCCGCAGCGGCCGCATCAAAGGCTGCTTTCTGCGTTGCGCTGAGGGTGTCGTAATCTTCCCAGAGCGGGATTTCCACATTCCCGCCCGCAGTCGTAATGGTCAGCAAAAGGTCCGTACGTTCTGCGGCAGCCAAAGCGACCTTTTGGTCTGCTGTCAAAAGTGCGGGGTCAAGGCTGGACCGGATGGAAACACCCAAATTGCCTGCGCTGTCTTTAACTGTTTCACCAATGCCTTTGTTGGCAAGGATCGTGACGGTCCGACCCGAAACGTTCGGATCTTTTATTACCGGGTTCGTACCCGTGACCGTTTTCAAAGCACCCGGCGCGATGGAGAACGCCAATTCGCGTTCGGTCCAGACCGACCCATTGGTCAACGCGGCACGTTCATCCGGAGTTGCATCAACCTTGTGACCTTCTACATAAAGACCACCGTTTTCCGAGCCTACCAAGGCGTTCAGTTCGCGGTAGCTATCCGTTTGCTCGGTCTCATATGCGGTAATTTTCACCGCAACCTCGGCAGCGACTTGCGCCGTCGTAAAGCCCGGATTGGCGGCCTTTATCTGGTCACCGTAATAGCTAGTCAGCGCCTTGTGCTGGGCTGATGTCGGGTCTACTTTTACTGTGAACCCTGCATCAAATACCGTTGGATCAGCCTGCGTTTGGCGGATTTCCCAATATTGCTGGTATTGTTTGGTTTTGACATTTTCAAATGCTTTGATGGATTGCGCCTGTTTGATCGCATTGTTGTTGCCGATAGCATCAACGCTTTGAACAACACCGGCGCTGTCCGTCACAGACCGACCCGTGGATTGATCCAACAACCCAAGGCTATCCCAATACCCCAGCAGTTGGTTATAGGTGCGTGTATCGATGGTCTCGACTGGATTGTTATCAAGGATCTGACCGGTCGACGCGAGGGTGACATCGCCACCCAGCGACAAGGCCTGATTGATCAGCATTGTACCATCTGAAACGGAGCCGTCCGTGTTTCCAGCCCAGCTTACCGAACGTATACCTATGTCGCCAGTCGCAACGGCGGTCAGACCCAGCACTGCATTTGCAGGTGTCTCGCTAAACGGACGCAGCGACTGGTCGCTGGTGTATCCGGTGTTAACACGCAGCAGTTTGTTCTGCTGTGCCGCGTCCCATGTTGCGGGATCATAGGCAGGGGTTTCACCAATTGATCCGCCCAATGCCGTCAGATTGGCGCGCCAACCCTGTACAAGGGATCCGCCAGTAAGTGCCGGGGATGTACTGGCAAGGATTGACCCGAACGACACAAGACTGACATTCCCGCGCGAGGTGTCCTCGTCCAAGGTTGCCGTACCTGCCGCAGTAATATGTCCAGCAATAATGTCACCGCGACTGATCGCAGATACGTTGCCGTTACCTGCGTTGGCCGTGAAATACCCGTTACCGGCGCTTGCGCCTGTTAGGTTCACAGCCAGCGCCAGACCGGGCGCATTTACCGGGTCGGTTGGTTTCTTGATGCCACCCACAGAACCGCTTGCATTCAGGATCGCTGTTTGTGCGCTCAGTAGGGAATTTTTCGTTCCCTGAATGATCGAACTTTCCACGCCATTTGCAGTAATCGTCGAGGTGCCCGCGACGTTGGTAAGGTTGCCATCCAGAATAATATCGCTGCCGGACGTGATGTTGATCGTGCCTTGGTCTTGGCCGATGAATTCGACCGCGATCGGGTAATCCGCTCTGAGCGACTCCGTGGTGATGGTCGTATATTCCTGCGTCAGCTTTGCATAATATGTCTTTTCGGACACGATACACAGTGTCCACCAGTTACAGCTGCGCGAGCTGGAGCCGGTGTTTTCGAACTCGTTCTTGGTAAAGGTGGTGTTGTTCGCTGTGGTATACTGGGTCCCTGCATTGGCCAAGTCGGTATTTTTTGAGATGGTAGATGGCGGATCTTGGAAATAGGCACCGTTCTTATTGATCAGTCCCCCACCGGTTATCGTATCGACGGTCGTGATATAGGTACCATCCACCAGTCGGGAAATGCTCAAACGCTCCGGGTTACTATCGAGGGTAAGGCTATTGATGCTCGCCACCTCCAGATCCGACGAGCCGAACAACTGGGTCGAGGTTTTGGAGTAGTTCGAGGTTTTCGAGAAAGTCTCGCCTGTGGTCCAGACATACCGTTGTTCGGCTTCGGGATTAAAGGTCGCATCGCGATCTGTGTGGTCATTTGCGACGACGCCACCCGTGAATACCAATGCGCCCGTTGCATTGTTGATCGTCCCGGTCTGCGCCACGCTTTTCACGATACCGCCCGCTGTGCCAGGCGTATATTCACGTTCATAGGTCGTCTTGCGGATCGACACGACAGGATTGGCAGGGTTAGTAACATTAACACCTATGACATCCGTGATCTCGATCTTGCCTTTGGTGCCACGCAAATCGCCGGTCGGATCTTCGCCCGTGCTAAGTGATTTCAGCACCACAGGAATATTCCCTGTGTTCGTAATATCGATCGCACCAAAGCCATCCAGAACGTTCAGCCTACCGGCACCGTCCGAAGTGTTCATGATCTGACCGAACAGCTGGATATAGCCGCCCCGTACGCTGGCCCCGTTAACAAGATACTGTTTGTTTTTGGCGTCGTAAGATGCACCAATGTTGTTGGTTGGATTGGTCGATATCACCGAGAAGATGCCGTCGCCGCCATTGGCTGCGGTGTAATTATCGGCAAAGGCTTTGGTGAACTCCAGACGGCCTTCGATCTGGCCTGACAGGTAATCCTTGATGTTGACCTGTGTGGCCACACCACCAATCGTCAGCGTGCGCACAGGCGACGTGGCAGGGTTCTTGGCCAGTTCACCCTCATATTGCGCGTTAACTAAAGCCAGCTCATCGGGGTCGATCCCGACAGGGACATAACTAAGGATCAGCCCGCCCCCCAAATCTTCGCTCAGTTTTTTGACGGTCGCGTTTTTGTTTGCGGTGACAAGCGCGTTAATCTCCGCCGGTGTGCGCCCAACCAATTCGGGTGCAGCAGTCAATTTCGGTGCCCCGTCCAGGTCAAGCCTCCAATCGGCGATGCCACTTTGGATGGTGCTGTTGATGTTCAGATACCGCGCCGCAATCGACACCGCACCATTTGCAGTGATGCCCTGGCCTGCCTCGGTTTCGTCTGTGGGGTCTGTAAAGCTGGCCGGATCGCCGCCAACATGGTTGAACCCGTTCACATAGCTGGATACGAAATCACCGTTTCTGGCCAGAATATCGACCGATCCTGCGTTGATCTTGCCGCGGATATAGATGTTGCCCGATGCGCTGTCGATTTTCACCGCACCGCGGGTATTCTCGATCACTGCACCTGTGTTCAGGATGATATCTGGTGCCAACCGCTTGTTGGCAAGCTGGGCTTTGGCGGAACCCGGAACATAGAAATCGGAATCCTCCGTGTTGTATTCCGAATAGATCTCGACTGCACCGCGGCTTGAATTGCGCGATGTTTCGACGTTTTTGAAGTTGCCTTCGACCCCACCGGCGTTCAGGGCGGTGATATCGGCATTGTCATAGACCAACACGCCATTCAGCCGCACATTGCCGGCATCGTAATCAGGAATGATCAGGTTGTTCAGTTTAAGCGTATTGGACGTCTTGTTGCGGATCACGATCTTGGCGTCACCTGGCGCGTTCAGATACCCTGTGCTGGTCGCGGCCGAAGTTGCGGAGCTTTTCAAGACATCAGCGTTGAACGACAGGTTGCCCAGACGTGCAGCTGCGTCGTTAATTTCGACCGTGAACGCCATTGGTGTGCCGCTTGAATTTGACGCTGACGTGGCCAGATTAGTCTTGGTTGCATAATCGGTTGAAAGACCGTTCCAAACCGTAATGTATTGCGTCAGTGATTTGTTTGGCGTTGCCGCGTCTGCGGGCGTAGTCGCGCCCGAGTTCAGCGTTGTTATCTTGGTGTTAATGACATCCACAGCTGTGGTTAAAACGCTCTTAGCACTAGCTAATCCATCCGCAGCCTTTGTGACCTGTGTCAACGCACCGTTATCTAACGCGACCGTCGCGCTTGCTGCCAAAAGGGCTGTCTTCTTCCCGAGGTTACTGGTGTGGTTTGTCTGAGCAAGATTTCTCGCGTTCAATGCTGCTGTCTTCTGGGCTGCCGTTGAATCAGAATCTGCATTTACCGTGCTCAGGTTCGTTTCCGCAGCCGATAGGATATTCGAGGATGCAGTAATTGTCGTGTTCAACAGCGTGGTCAGATTTGTTTCCGCCGTCGCCGCGCGGTTTTTGGCAATCTCGGATTGTGCCGAGATAATTGTGTTGTTGGCGACGATCGCATCAAGGTTTGACTTGATGACATTCTTTGCATTGCCAATGGCAAGGCTTGCCGCCGTAGACGCATTGGCATCGCCCGCTATCAATGCAGCTGTCAAAGCTGCCTGTTGCTGGCCTATCTCGGTCGTTTTGGTGGTGATGATGTTTTGCGCCGCAACGCTACCGGCCTTGGCCGTTGCAATCTTGTCTGCTGCGACCTTGCCGTCGGACAAGGCCGTGTTTGCATCGTTCCGGAGCGTGGCTTGAGTTCCCGTACCCGTATACGTCGTGATTTCGCCGATTTTAGTTAGCGTATCTGCGCCATTGTTGATCAGACCAAAACTTGCGTCATCATAGCTTGCACTCGCTATATCGGCGTTGTCGTTATAATCACCTGCAAGACCAAGGTATGCCGCGGTCCTTAGATCGTTACGCACGGTCGAGATATTGCCGTCAATAATCGCGACTTCTCTTATAAGCGCGGCTTTTGGCGATGGCCCAGCATAGACACCCGGAACATAATTACCAGCACCGTCAAAAGAGCCAAGCCCGATATCCACCAGTTTGCTTTGCAAGAAGGTGATTTCGCTTTGATACGCAGCTTTTGCTATCGGATCAGAATCGTAGTCGTTGACAAGGGCATCCAGTTCGGCAACCCGATCAAGAATATTGGTGCCCACTGGCGCACTTACAGGGGTTTTATACGTAATATTGGCCCCGGAATCCGCTGCAAGACAGGCCGACGCAACCGCATCACATGACGCATCCACATAGCTCAGGGTCAAGGTTTTGTACCGCTGGATACCCGTCTGGATCACGCCATCGGCGGTGATCTGCGAGTTGCCTGCATTTGTATGGGTCGTTCCGCCATGATAATCAAAAGTTACATCGCCGCCGCCGAACGCGTTGGAAACAGCGCTTGCCACAGCTGCCAGTGCTTCACGGTAGATGTCTTTGCCCGTGCCGACCGCCTTGGCGTCAATCGCTCCACGGCTTGCGCTGACAGTGATGTCCCCTGCAGCGCGCACCCCTTCAGTCAGCGCCGGATCACTTGCCTTGATATCCACGGTCCCGTTTGAGCTTACGGTCACGACGGGGTTCGGTGATGCCGGAATTGGGATCGCCGTTTTGTTAAAGATATCCAGAACGGCGTTGAAATTCAGCTGGCCATCAACGCCAGCCTCATCCGTCCCCGCCGAGATCGCGATGGTGCCGTGGCTGGGTGCTGTGCCATCCACGGGGTTCACCCCGTCAGATACTTCAAGCAGCGCATTTGCACCGACGATGACCTTGTTATCGCCCGTATATTTGACGTTAATATCACCCGATGGTGCCCCGGCCAGACCGTAAGTCGTGGCCGCAGCACGGTTATCAATGTTAGCCGAGCTCCAGGCGTTCATCAAAACATCGCCCTTATCGACGATGACCTGCGCGCTGTCACCAACGCTGAGGGAGGTGTTCGATACCACATCGGTCACAATGTCAGCATTGGCCAATGCGATCGCACCGCCCGAGTCGATCTTGACCTTTTGCTCGGAGACAATATCGCTCATCGCGCTCATCTTGAGCGTCGAAAGGGCCGACGCGCCCGAGGTCATCAGATGGACTGCGCTATTCGCGCCAATGGACGCATTGGTGGTATTGTGTTTGATCCTAACCGTCGCACCACCCGCCGGAAGATTGGCGAGGCCGCCCGACGCCGAATTGACGTTAAATGCACCACCGGCTGCAAAATTATTCAGCGTCCGGTTTTGTGCATCAATGGACAGGTTCGCCGCATAGAGGGTCATTCCATCGCCAAGGTGCGCGTCAACATTGCTGACAACTGTGTGTTTCATTGCTGCGCCGCTACCCCCCACGAGGGATGCTTGCGTGCTGTCAACCGTACCGCCAAATTTGCTCAGGTGCGCTGCCTTTAGCTGCGCATCGCCCGCCGTTATATTTGCGATAAACGCACCATCAATGGTTGCCTTGGTGTTGCTGTCCGCGCGTGTTGTGCCCGACGCAGCGGAACCCGCCACAAGACCGCCACTGCCCGCGACAACCACAGCCGTGTTGTCATCCGTACCTTGCGCATTAACGGTCAAAGATCCCGCTTTCAGCAAGCTCAGATTGGTCAAGGTGGCTTGGGTCTTTGTGTTAGATTTGGCGGTGGAATCGTTGAACCCGGCCGCAACAAATCCAATCGCAAGGCCAGAGGCATTTGCATTCTGCAGGGTCGCTGACGTTGCATCGACATTTACGAGGCCCGTCGCTGTCAGCCTGCTGCCCGCCACGGTCGCATATGTTCCAGCATTGTTTTCTGCCGTCGATACAGTCGCAGCAAGCCCGACAAGCGCACCTGCTGCACCTAGGGATTTCGCACTGGCGCTTGGGGTGGACGTGATCGCGGCCACTTTGATGCTGCCCGCCGTTATGTCCGAACCGTTGATGATTTCCGCTCTGGCCGTTGTGCCGATTGTCGTGTCAGCACCCGATCCGCCAACGGCCAAACCGCCGGCAACAGCTACACCAACTGAATCTGTGCTTGCTTCTGATTTGGCATTTGCAAGCACCTCTACGGCATTCGCAGCCGTCAGAACCGAACTGTCAATTTGCGCTGTTACAGTCGGATCGATCGTTGCAATGGTCGCGGCCCCGGAAATCGCTGCGCCCAAACCACCACTTGCGGCAACGGCTTCAACGGTTGCTTTGTCATCCGAGGATGCACTGACCGATACGGCTCCAGCCCCGATCTGCGATCCTTTGACATAGGCATCAATCGCTCCGCCAATCGTCGCGGTCGCCACAGATGCACCTGCGCCAATTCCAAACGGGCTGACCGCAGCACCATAGCCCTTGAGGTTGACCATGCGCTTGGCTTCGGCATCCACCTTAACCAAACCGCCAACCGTCATCTTTTGTCCATCCGCAAACGCTTTGGTGCGTGATGTGTCATTGACGACAACAACATCCGCACTTAGCGCGACCGAACCTGCAATGGTCCCGGCATAGCTATCGCCCGACAGTGTATGGCTGGAGAAGGCGTTGATATTGACGCCACCGCCCGCAGTAATCCGCGGCAGGGTTCCATGCACGTTTGCTCCGGTACCAACGGCCTGGGCCGTGCTGCCTGTATTGACGTTCAAGACCGCAATACCCGCGCCAACCGCGCCGCCGCCAGCGGCAAAACCGCCCGTGGTGATGTCGACATCCAACTCATCCGAGCTTTTGACCGAAACGTCGCCACCCGCATTGATCAGCACATTGCCGACACTTGCCGACGTGCCACCCGGCACCGCAAGCGTCGAGGCTGCGTTTGCAACGTTGATCGCGTCACGCTTGGCCTTGGCTGAGGCGTTGATTGTCGTGACCCGGTCATCATCGGAACTTTTGAGAAGGTCAAATACCGCGTCGTTCTTGGCCTGTTCTTGGGCCTGTGCGTTGACCTTATCCATGTCTGCGGCACCGTCGCTGGATTCACTCAGTTGCGTATCCGCTTCACCGCCGGACGCCACGCCATCACCATAGCTGTAAACTGAAAGACCCACGGCAAGGGCAAAGATGCCGCCCGATCCGCTGACTACTTTGGATTCGCCTGCCTTGTTCGACAAGCCGCTGATCAGCACGTCATTCTTGGCATTAATTGACACACCGTCTTCGACATAGCCGGCTGTCGATGTCTTGAACACGCCAACGTCGATCGCACCCGAAAGCCCGACAAACCCGCCCGAAACGGCACCAGCTGCAACCGAAGAGGTGGTGGAATCTCGCGCCGCGACCACAACGTCTTGCGCCGCGTCACCGCTGGCGTTCGCCACGTTAACTTTGCTGTTGGCCCCGATAAAGGCCGATGTTTTTACTGTAACCAGATCAAGCGAAAGGACACCTGCGATCCCTGCATAAAGCCCGCCTGCGCCCGACACGACAAGCGCGAGTGCCGATTGATCGGAATTTGCCTCGACGTTCAGACCACGTGACGCGGTTTTCGTGCCAAATCCGGTGCCGTTAAAGACATCCCGCGTACTGCCACCACCAAAGGCCGACACATCTGCGCTGCTGGCGATCGACGCCGTCACTGTCTTGTCCACAAGGATGACACCCACTGCGGCACCAACCCCGGCGGTACCTCCAATGGCGACTGAACCCGCCATCATGCCCGTGCGCGTAGTGTCACTCGCCAGCACGTCAACATTACCCTGTGCCACGGCTTTGCCGCCCAAGGTCGCCGTCGTGTCGGTGGTCAGATCAAGCGCTGAACCACTGCCTGCAATCGCAGCAACGCCGCCGCCACTGCCCGCAATCGCCCAGATCCCGAAGTCTTCTGTAGCTTTTGCCGATACCAGAATATCACCCATCGCGGAAATATCGGACGTACCGCCACCAACCGTGGCTTTGGTCGTTGTGTTCACGATTACTGCGTTCACGCCCGCGCCACCGCCAACGGACCCGCCAATGGCAACCGCACCCGAGAAGCCGAGCGCATAAACGTCACTGGCTGCCGCAACCGAAACTGATTGCAAGGCATTCGGCGCGCCAGCCATTTTGTTGATCTGGGTGTTAAGACCGATCACCGCTTGCGTATTCATTGTGATTACCGGGACGCTTGCCGAAATCGAAACTGCAACGCTGCCTGCCGCCGTGCCGGCAACGGCCATAGACCGCACAGAACTTGCACCGGACGCATTTACAATGACGCCGCGCGCCTGATCTGGAATAGCGACTGCCTTACGCTCTTTCGTCAGCAGATCAAAACCTGTTTGGCTTGCCCCCGCGGATGCCGTGCGTGTGCCGACATCAGCAGATTGGAAATCACCCGAGGCACCATAGGCCTGGAAATCACCCCGATAGCCGGTGGTGAACTGTTGCGCGCCGCCATTGCCAAGGGCCGTAACCCGCGCGTTATCCGCGACTTTCGCAAGCGTTGTGGCGTCAATAACCGTGACACCGACCGACGCACCAATGGCCGCCGATCCGCCGCCCGCAATTGCACCCTCCAGCATGTCAATGCTGACCTGATCATCTGCCAGCACCGCGACATTGCCATTGGCATAAACGCTGGCCGTATCGCCGATTTCTGCGGTGGTTTCTGTGGTCACCGCATAGACTGCAACCGCGCCGGCAAGGCCCGCAGACCCGCCAATCCCTACGCCAACCGTAATGGCGGACAGGTCTTCCACATTCTTTGCATCAAGCACAACATTGCCCGAAGCAACAACAGAGGACGCGCCAACTTTCGCGGCTGTCTTTTTGCCGATCACACCGACGCCAACACCGGCACCGGCACCCGCACTGCCACCACCAGATGCCGCGCCACCAATCGACAGCAAGGTCGATACATCATGGGCGGTCAAGTCGAGCGACCCTGTGTTATGGGCATTGCCGACTTTACCAAAGGCACCAACCAACACTTCGGTTGTGGTGCCCAGAACGTAAACGGCTGCACCTGCACCCACCGCATTGCTGCCCCCTGCGGCACCCGCTGCGGCGATGACCTTGCCAGTTTCTTTTGCGGTTGCTGAAATAGCAATCGCGCCGCCTGTGTTAATTTCCGCGCGGTTGGCAATGCTTGTGCCAGCGGCCATCGCTGCGCGTGTCACATTATTGATTGTCACCACCGCTGCAGACGCGCCGACCCCGTTAGATCCGCCACCAGCTGCCCCGCCAGCTAGGCTGAACATGCTGAAATCATTGTCCGCCGTAAGGTTGACCGCCCCGGACGCCGTAACGCGCGCACCAACCCCCATGAGGGCCTCGGCACGGTTTTCGGACGTGATCACTGTGGCCACACCATTCACAGCGTTGTTTGCAGCCGCTGCAACCGACACGCCAAAGGCCTGAATGTCTTGGGCTGCAATGGCGCTGTTGGTAAACCGCGCCGCGTTTGTGACAACCGCATTATCAGCCAATCTGCTGATGGTCGTGCCGGAACTGACAATGATTGATCCTGCTACGCCGACACCCGTGCCACCACTGACCGAGATTGCACCGGACAACGCCTTGGCAAGGAATTTGTTATCTGCCGTAAGGGTCACATCGCTATTGCGCGCATCGATTACGCCACTGCCAATGGTGGCCGACACGTCATCGTTGAAGACCATAATCGCAAATGATCCGGTGACGGATGTCTTGCTGCCCGCTGACCCGCCAATTGCCTCGACGTAGTAGTTGTTCTCACCCAACAACTGGCCCGTGGTCAGTTTGGTTTTCAGATCGTCAAGATCAGTAAATTTGAACAGCGTGGGAGAATCTATCTTATGATTCAAAGCCATAACGCTTAGACCGCTGGCGGTGATATCGCTGCCTGACCCGATCGAGGCCGTGTAATCTTTGTCGGCAACCACAACCGCGATGGATGCACCGATACCTGTCCCAGAAGAACCCGCAGCGCCGGCAAGAGCCTTGGCCGCCAGGTGGCTAGTGTTTTCCGACTTGACCGAAACTGCGCCACCATTGGTGATTTCAACATTGTTGCCAATCGCGGCTTTGGTTTCGCCCGTTGAAATGCCAACAGCCATGGCCCCTGCAACGGCAACCTTCTTGCCCGTCGCGCCTGCGATGCCAAGCGCGGTTAGTTTAGCGCCATACCCGCCATCTGCATTTTCGCGCGATGTTGCTGTAACCGATACGCTGCCGGGCGCGTTGATCGTCGCGCCATCGCTGATGGTTGCAGCCGTTTTATTGTTGATGATCCCCAGACCTACACCGATGCCAATGCCAATATTGCTTTTGGGATTTGCAGCCAATCCGCTGCCGGATGTTGCCATGCCAATCTGGTTGCTGGCCGCAACAGAAACCGCACCGCCGACATTCAAGGTCACATCACCCAGCGTTGCCGACACGTTATCCTGCGCGGCCGCGATACCTGCGGCGGCTGCAACTGTCAGCTTTGATCCGCCCGATTTGCCCTCAGAGTCGCGTTGCGATCCTTTGGTTTTGTCCATCGTTGTGGCGGATGTTGATGTGCCGCCCGTATCGGCATTCTTTTTCTCGTCAGCCTGGTTGAACTTGCCACCTTCGGCTGTTGCGGTCGCTGTGGCGTCGTAGGTGCGGTCTGACGTTGCTATTATCGCCAACGATCCCGCCGTAATGTCGCGCGCCAAAACGGCACTGGTCACCGAGGTATTCTCAAGCGCACCATCCGATGCCCCGTTGCCTAGAATAAGGGCTGCAGACGCACCAACGCCAACTTTGGCAGATTTATTTTCGCCCTTGGATTTTGCCGTGTTCGCACCTGTGTTGACGGCCGAAACCGAAACCGCCCCCGCGCCCATGCTCAAACCGCTGCCTGTGCCGACACGCGCTGTTGTACGTTCGTCCAACATAGCCAATGCAACCGATGCATCCACCGCAATACCGCCCGCTGCCCCCGCAGAGGCGTCTGTGACCGTGTCGATGTCGGAGTTGGCATCGACCACAAGACCAGTACCATTGGTCAGTGTCGCACCGTCCAGCAGTTCCGCGTTAGTGCGTGTTGTGATCAGGTTCAACGCAACCGATGCGCCGATGCCGACTTTGCCCCCCGTAACGCCCGTATCGCTGGGGGCCGCGATTGCGGTCGCCAGCATTTTTTCCTCGGCTTTGATGCTGGAGGCACCCGTTTTTGCATCCACAATCGCAGTGCCTGAAATCGTTGCAGCCGTATCTACATTGACGATGTTCAGCGCCAACGATCCGGCAATCCCGACCTTGCTGCCGCCTGCACCCGATGTCGCCTTGGCGTAAATCGTATCGGTTGGCGTGCCTGCTCCTTGCAGTGCCGTGACATTCACGCCCGCCGCGCTGTGCGTCCCTTGCCCAAGTTTCGCAGTGTTCTTGGCCTTGATGACGTTGACCGAAACAGCCACGCCGATTCCGACCTGTGACTGACCGCCATCTGCACCTTTGACAGCCGACCCATCCGAGGTCGCAGAGCCGTTAGTGTTGTTGGCGGATGAGATATTGAACGCCCCGCCCGAGGTGATGCTAACCCCGTCTTGCGTCACAGCCGTAACAGTCGACTTCTGAACGTTGACTGCAACTGCCGCCGCCACCGAAACCTTGCCTTCAGATGTCTTGGCCGAACGCCCGCTTTCATTACCGGCCTCGGTAGCGGTTGCGGAGCGCTGATCAGTCGTTCCGACTTTGGCTTTGCCCTGCTTGTCAGAGGCTGAGGTCAGCTTGGACGTCGCCGTCTTGTCAACACTATCGCCGGTGCTGCCAGGGGCCGCATTGGCATCATCGCCTTCCTTGGCACCCGCAGCTGTTGCGGTTGCCTCCAACGTCGAGGAAGACACACCAATCGCGCTGAAAGTGACCGAACTTGCGGCACCCGCTGCGCTGACATTGCGTTCGGTTGTTGCAAGTACCTGATCATCGATCAGTGCCAACGCAAGCGATGCGCCAATGGCCGCCTTGGAACCCGCCGCGGCGGCCTTGGCCGTTGTAGTTGCGGTGGAATCCTGAGTGGCCGAGACCGAAACCGCGCCAGAGGTTGCAAGCGTTGCACCCGTACCCAAACGCGCTGTGGTTGTATTATTCACCAAAGACAGTGCTAGAACTGGCGTCAAAGAAACGCCACCTGTTGAACCGGATTCAGCGGTGGTGGTAACGGTATGTTTGGCGGATGCGTCTAAGGACAGAGCGCCGGCACCTGTTACGGTCGCGGTATCGCCCAATTCGGCAACCGACCGGTTTGCGATGATGTTCAAGCCAACAGATGCACCAATCCCGAAGTTCGAACCTGACGCGCCACCGCCAACCGGGGTGGCTTCTGCGGTGGTTGAGGTCTGGTTATCTGCTCTCAGCGTAACATCGCCCGCGCCCGTGATCGCAACTGTGGCCCCGTTCGAAATCCGCGCTGTGCTTTGCGTATCGATCAGGTTCAGCGCCAATGATCCGGCGACCCCGACTTTGCTACCGCCGGCACCCGACGTGGCGCTTGCCAGAAATTGATCTGACATAGTGGCTGTGCTGGCGGGGTTAGCCATCAGTTTGGCCACATCAAGGCTGAGTGCTTCGACCGTCAACCCGCCCACAGAGTGAGCTGCGACACCTAAGGTCGCATCGTTCTTGACCTTGACTGAGTTCACCGCAACTGCGGCACCGATGCCAACCTTTGACGGGTCAGGCGTGTTGCCAGCCGCATCTTTTTTGCCAACGGCAGCACCGCTTGCCGTGGTTTTGCCTGTGGCATTGCTCGAGCTACGCAGGGTCAGCATTCCTGCTGTTGTGATAATTCTGGCGTCTGGCACAATTGCGGACACTGTGGCCTTTTGCACGTTGATCGCCACGCCCGCCGCCACCGAAACCTTGCCTTCGCTGGTCGAGGCAGACCGGCTGTCGCCATCGGCCAAGGCCGTATCTGTGGCACCTTGCTGGCTCGTGTCGCCAACGCCCGCACCTTTTTGCTTGCTGGAAGCCGAGGTCATCTGCGTAGTCGCTGCGCTGTCCACATCGGCTTCACCGGTTGTTGGTGCATTGCCTGCGTCGTCGGCCGCGGCCGCACCTTGCGCGCTTGCTGCTGATGTGACTTCTGACGCTGATGCGCCAATGGCGCTGAACGTAACTGTGCCGCCTGCGCCCGTGGTCGTGACATTACGGTCAGTGGTGGACAGCACCTGATCGTCAACAAGCGCTAGCGCCAATGACAAACCAACAGCTGCTTTAGCACCTGCCGCATCGGCCTTGGCCGTGGTGGCTGTGGACGCGTTTTGCGCCGCTGCAACCAACACTGTGCCACTTGTGGACAGGGCGGTGCCTGTACCCAACCGCGCGGTGGTCGAGTTGTTGACCATCGACAGCGCCAGCACAGGCGTCAATGCAAACCCACCCGACGCTCCGGCCTCGGCCGTTGTCATAATCTCATGGGTCGCCGAGGCCGAAAGCGTCAATGTGCCTGCCCCCGTAACTGTTGCGCCATTGGCAACCTCGGCCCGCGACCGGTTGGCAATAATGTTCAACCCAACCGAGGCACCAAGCCCCAGTGTGTCGCCTGTCGCTCCGCCGTCAGCTGGTTTCGCTACGACCTCAGAAATCGTCTTGTTGTCTGTCGTCGCCTCAACAGCGCCGCCACCAGTAATGTTCACCGCGACGCCCGCGCCGATGGTTGCCGTGGTTTGCGTGTCGATCAAATTTAGCGCAAAAGACCCGGCAACCCCAAAATTCGATGCACCCGCACCCGAAGTCGAGGATGTCTTGAATGAATTTCCCACCTTTGAGGTTAACGGATTGTCAGATAGCGCTGACAAGTGGATGCTTCCTGCTGAAACTGCACTTGCGACAATCGCGTCATTTTTAACTTTGGCAATGTTAATGCCAATCGCTACGCCAACCCCGGACGCGGATTTAACCGCCGTGCCATCCGCTATTACGTCAACGTGGTTTTCAGAACTGCTTGTTACTCGCAGATCACCTGAGATCGCAGCAGATGTGGTTGAACTATATGCAGATTTTGTCGTCGAGGTCAGATCTGAGATTGCCAATGCACCCGCGACCGAAAGCTTGCCCTCGCTCGTGCTGGCGTCATCGCCATATTTTGCGGACGACAAGAAAGTCGCGGCTTGAGATCCTGGTGATGGCTCTGTCGCGCCCCCTGCCCCTGCAATGGCTTTGACTGTCACATCAACGCCCGTGGACGCATCAAGGTTCAGGCTACCCGCAGTGACATTTGCATTTCCGCTCAGCTCGGTTGTTGTGATCGCGTTAATGACGCTGACCCCGACACTAGCCCCAAATGCCGCCGCTTGCGGCGTTGCATTGGCGACCGATAAGATCTTGTTCATCGCCGTCACATCAATGGCATTAGTGGCCTGCACCTTTGCATCACCGGTGATGCGCGCAATGGCGGTGCTGTTGATGGTCGATACGGCAACAGCACCATCTGCTGCACTGTTGGCCGGTGCCAAGGATTCAGTCGGGATGTTCGATGTGACCGTCGATTTTGCGGACAAAGCTACGCTGTTGGCAGTGATGTCGCTGGTGCCGCCCACCTCGACTGTGGCCGAGGAATTGGTAACAACTATACCAACGGGCAACGCAGCTGTGGACAGATCGCCATTCGCCGTTGCAGTCGCATTCGCCGTCAAAGTACCCGTCACAACGATGTCACCGCTGTTGATCGTGATCGCCGCCGTGGCAGTTGGAACAGCCACCAAAAGTGCAAAGTTGTCGACCGTTGATGTGGCGTTCAGGGCGATGTTATTGCCGCGCAAAATTGGCGCAGCACCGGCCCCGTCACCAATGATAATCTCAGACGCGCCGCCACCTGTGCGAACCGCGGTCAAGGTTACGTCGCCAGTTGTCCCGGCAGTGACCGTTGACCCGTTGGCCAATGTGATCTTGGGTGCCTCGAGCGTGATACTTCCTGCCGCACCGCCGCCATTTGTGGAATCCAATATCCCGGCCGACGCGATGGTTATGGATTCGTCTGCCTGTAGGGTGATCGTGGCACCAAAGCTTAAAATACTTCCCGCCGCGTCGATGACCAAATCAATCGGGTCAAACAACAGATCACCTGATTTGCCAAAATCCGACCCGAGGTCAAAGCGCCCTGCGCCGATCTCAGCGAATTTTCCGCTAAGCTCGATAAAGCCGCCATGGCCCAGACCCGCACCGCGGGCACTGAAAGATGCGCCGCTTTCCATCTTAAGGCTATGGCCCGCCATGAAGACGATATCACCGCCGGCCCCATCAGCCCCGGCACCATCCGCGCTTAATACAGCTTCTGCTGTGATCAGCGTATCACCACCGGATTTCACCGATATATTGCCGCCCCGACCGCTGGTTTTTGCCGTCACTGTGGCACGCCCGCCGATCGTGGCATTCCCTGCTGCAACGATCGAAATCTGGCCGCCACGCGACACCAATTCGCCACCCTCGACCATACCAGTCGAATTGACGGTGGCACCGAATATCATGCGCTGACCAAGATCATCCCCCGTCAGCGGCCCGGTGCGTCCATTGATCATCACCGTATGACCTTGCAACGTGATGCCGCCATCGGCGGTCACCTTGCCAGCAATAGAGATCACCCCGTTTGGCGAGATCGGAATTTCGCCACGCATCAGCTGATTTGCGACCGCGTTGTTGATCGACCCGTCAGCACGCACGATGGTATCAAGGAACGCTTTTGTTGGCGTATTGACCGTTAAAGACCCAACGTTTACCCGCCCCGATTGGCCAACAATAAAGCCGTTAGAGCTGGAGAAGAAAATATTGCCGCCAATTTTTCCGTCTTTGTATGAATTCAACTCACCATTGATAACAACCGCCCCGTTGGACACGATGTTAACCAGGCTTCCTGCCTGGTCTGGCACATACAGATCAACCCGTTGACCCGCCGCTTCTTGAAAGTCCGAAAACGTGTTAAAACCGACACCGGCTGAAACCGTGTCGGTTCTAATTTGTGTGTGGTTGCCGGTGACGCTGATCTTTGTCTTGGTCCGACCGTCGGCAACGATGTTGTTCGCAGTCATGCCCCCGATGTTGACTGCCTGGGCGCGTAGGCCAGTTGGCAAGGCAACAGTAACAACGGCACCAAGGACAATCGGACTTGCCCCCGCCATCAACTTGGCCAGCCTGGACCCCACAGCCTTGGTTTTCCTAAGGGGATGGAAGGTCTGCTTGGAAACTTTGAAAATCTCGTCCATCAGAAATTACCATCCTTAATGCGGAAAATATCGGGTGTGTCGGGATTGACCGAATACAATAGCGCCAGCCCCGTAGGCTTGAGCGCTTTGAGCCCGTCAGTGTTTTCTTCGAAATTACCTTGAAGCAATAGAATTGCAGAACGCCCATCGGCATCGAGCCCTCGGAACAGCAATATTCCGTTTGCAACTGCAGTTGCGGTTGTCAGCGAGCCAGCTGCGTAATTTCCAGCCAGAAAATGGCTGCTTAAAACGTCAGAATTCGCAACCAGTTGTTTGTCCGTCATGGTAGGGTCGATTGTGGCATCCCAAGACGCCCCAACCTGGATCAGAGCCTTGCTGGTGTAGCCGAAAATATACGACACTTGCGCTGTGCCGCCGCCTTCCAGAAGGTCTGGCACCTGCACGGTCAACAGATCTGTACGTTCAACGGTATTCTGACCTTGCGCAATATCGGCTTCGTCGACGCCGAAATCTTTGGCAATCGCCGCAATCACTGCCGCCTTGTCCATGCCAAATGCAGCGGACCGAAACCCGTCAATGGCAACTGGCGTTTGCTCTGCTTGCTGAGTTGTCGCCTCGTCGGTCTCTACTGCAGCATGACCGATCGGCGCAGAGGCAATACTAATCGCCAAGGCACATAGCGAAATCCGAGCCCACTTTGCAAAAACGCAGATCCGCAACATAATAAATCCTTCAAAAATAGCATATCTAAAAATCGCCTCGTGAAGTTACATGAGACTAAAAATACGACGTGGAAAACCGAAACCACCCGAAAAATAAGGCGGACACTAATTAGACATGGAAACTCAGTTCAAAATTATTGAACTGTCTCTCCAACTGGAACGGAAGGTATATCCAACTGCTGTCTCAACCTTGAAATTGATCTCAGGCTCAGCAGGTGGCTGTAAATTGGCTTTAAAAATCCGGCAGCGTTAAGCTTCCCAAGTTGCGCGTCGGACAGTTCACCCAACGCTTGTTCGTTAACCACCATTAAGCCATGTACGCTGGTTTTTTCACCGTCCGGCATCACCGCATCCAATGATATCGACTGAAACAGCCCCATCTCATGCACCATCTTTGTAAAGGCATCAGTGCGGTCCGCAGACGTCTTATAGCTTTGCGAAATTGTCAGCGCCCGTAACAGCGTTTCCTCTGACTCCCCCGATTCAGTGAAAAACGGCTCGCCCTCATCCTCGCTCAGACCTTCATAGGTGTCGTCTACACACAGAATGGCTTCGCCGCCTTCCACATCACCGATGATAAACGGGTAACGGCGCAGATAAGCAGGTGCATATTTCCCGTCCCAAAGGCCCTCTTTCGAGATAAATACATTCGTCCCCGGCTTCAATCCGGTGACAAATACGGCTGAAGGCACGTCAGTGGCTGGCAAAAATGCTATGGGAAGATCATCCAACGCCAGATCGAACTCATCAACCAATGCAGGGATCAAATTTGCATCCCTTGCAAAACCTAACGGCTGTGACTGGGTCGAAAATCGCAGGTTTTTATGGGTATCGGTACTAAGAGGCACTACGTTCTTATAAAAAAGTGGATTTGGCACTAAGTTCAAATTCCTTTGTTGATTCAAATTCTTTAATCGGCTTGGCAACATAAAGTTGAAGTCACTCTAGAAACTTTTCATAAACTTAGCAACATGTTAGGTTGAAGATCACAATCGGATCAGTCCGTGGTTCGCTGTGATTTAAGGACGGCTATTCTCTTGCAGCGGTTAATTCGAGCCGATGTTGATCATAGCAGATTGCGGTTACCTGTCCGGCCTGTTTCCGCGGCGCATCTGGCGGCTGGCCTTGATGAAATCTGCATACCACCTCCCAATCAAACCAACGAGCTTTGACGCCCTGTAAGCACCTTAAGGTGTCAAGGCTGCGGTTCTGTATGATCATCATACACTTCTGCCCCTGCATCGGTGCTGTCAGACGAATGCGAACCAGTCTCATTTTGCCCCGAAAAGTCGCAAACTATGCAGAGATAAGCGGATCCGTTACGGTGTCTATTCGCTCATACCCAATTGGCGGCAGAGGCGCAGCAAAGCCCAATAGCCGCGATGCACTGCATGCTGGCGAACAGGCTCAGTCTGGCCGTTGGGAAGCAAAATAATCTCGTCAAACACCACGCCGGACAGGCAAGACTTCACATCGCGCATATCAAAAAGCTCAATGCCATCAATCTCGACAAGATAAACGCTTCCTCGCACCCATGGTAACACCGGCATTCCGTTCAAGCGGTCGTAGATTGCGTCGATAAGATCTGCATCCCCGGCGATCAGCGCGTTTGGGCCGGGCTGTCTGCCTACGAACCGATGACCAATTATTTCACCACTAATCTCGGCTGTCAGTACTTCAACAAACTTGCACTCGGCGTGGGGGGCTTGTTCCAACAATTCATTCGACATGCTCATGACGACTCTCTCCTCAAAATAAAAACCCTTAATCGGGTTAATCCCTTTGTCTGAGATTTGTTATTGAGGCTAGATATATCGCTTATTTCATCGTGCGTATAATTCAAATTAATTGGCTATGAAACGACTTTTTCTGGCTTTAAACCATGGCAATCTTGTTTCTAATGGCCGATAAACAGTACTCTCATTACGCAAGCGAGCATTATTCGGGCGACTTCTTTTGAGGTTCCTCAGCTTCGTAATCTTCCATCATCTCGATCTGGCCCACGACAGGTTCTTGTTCTTCTTCAGCCTCTTGCACGACTTGCGCCAAAGTCCTGCGGGCCAAATCTGTTAAATCATCATCCAGATCATCGCGCCAAACCACCCAGGAAGGGTACTCAAACCGCGGCGCGTCAGCCACGAGGTGCAATCTTCCGGCGTCCAAATGGCGCTTTACGGATCGGGCAGGCAAATACGCAGCCGCCTTTCGATTGACAATGTAATCCATCGCGAGCGCGCCAAGGGCCATAGAGCGCCCTGAATCCGTCAGATGCGGCAACGCAATTGTAAGCGCGTGGGTAAACTCTGGGCCCCAGTCAACGGCAACATAGTCTTGTTTAAGGTCGAGGGTGGCATTCGGGTAGGACGCTACAAGGATGAGTTCATCATCAATCGCGGATTCCACGACCAAACCCGGTCGATATTGCGGCGTGTAGAGGATCGCTGCTTGAACGACGCCTTCGATTAGGTAGCGCGTTATACGGTCTGTCATACCAAGTTCGCAGTGGACACTGAGTTCGGGCATCTCGGTTTGCATCGCATCCATCCAGCGAAATCCCAGTCGAGGCCAGAGTGAATATTGCGCCCCGATGCTGATCGCTCTGGAGTATCCTTCAGGAATTGCGATTTGCTGCCGCGCTTCTTCCCATAACTTCAGCAAACCCAAGGCATAGCGTTCAAACTGGACGCCTTCAGAGGTCAAGCTAGCGCCTGCCTTTGAGCGGGTGAAAAGCGGGTGGCCGAGACTGTCCTCCAGTCTTTGGATGCGCAAGCTGACCGCGGACTGTGTCACAAAAAGTCGATCACAGGCTGCAACGAAAGACCCAGTGTTTGCCACCTCGATAAAGGTTTTGATGAGTGTGATGTCCATAGTTCTATCCATGAGTAAAACGCCATTCAACCATACTTGTAATTCATTTTCCTTTTGCCTGTACACCCCCTATATCTGTACTCAGCGAAGTCGAGCAGACGCAAGTTTTCATGATTGCTCTGCGTGGTATGGGAAATCGCCCCAACGCCACATCCCATCGGGCTCGGCTTCGCGCTGTTATCAAAAGCGATTTATCATGATGGAAGGTTGAGAAAATGTTTGCACTGAACAAAATGCTGATCGTGGCCGCACTTGGCGCAATGGTTGCCGTATCCGCTTGCTCTACCCAGCAGGTCGCTGACAACACAGGCGCAACTGCTGGCTTTGTCACCAAGACTGCCGTTAAGGGCGTTGTTGGCGCTGGTAAGCTGGCCGTAAAAGGGGTTCAGAAAGTTGCTGCCGAATAATCAGGCCCCGCAAAGCCTGCCAAAAACAATTTAACTGGCGCACCAGACGGTGCGCCAGTTTTTTTACGTGCATAACGGATGTAACGACTTAAGCGGCAGTCGCTTAGAAACGGAGTTGAAACCGGCGGATCAAGTTCACACCGATGCGGACCTGATCACGGTCGCCCGCTTGCACGATAGGCGACATAGCCGCATCGCCATCATAGCGTTCCCAGGCCACCAAACCTTCCAAGAAAGTCCGGTCGTTCAACTCATGTCTGATCTTGAGCTCTGCCCCGTATGACTTAGTACCGCCTGAAGCGTCATAAGCAGCAAGTGCTGTCGCTGTGGCTGGCACATCGAACGCATAGCTCATGTACTTGTCGTCACCGAAGGCCACACGTGGGCCAAAACTGATGGACGTTTTATCAGACAGGTCATATTTCACGTCTGCGCCAATTTCACCGGCCAAGCCGTGATGCCCAGTGACACCTTTGCGCACTTGACCGAAGATGCCGTAGCCCTCCCAGTCATAGCTGGCACGAAAGCCAAGCTCTATGGCCAGATCATTGTCAGGAATCCCTGCCAACTCTGGGAAATCACTGCTTTCCCGCTTTGCGATGTAGCGCAGCGATGGGCTTATCGAAAAGCCCGTGCTTTCCCCGGTACCATCGAAATTTAGGGACCCAAACTGAAGTTGTTTCAAGGAAAAGGTTCCGCTCGGAGATACGGTGTAGTCGCCTGATCCCTCGTATTCAGGTGCGTATTGAGCACCAAGACCAACATCAAAACCAATAGTGCGATCACCGGCTAAAGCAGCAGCAGGCAAAGAAATGCCTGCTGCTACAGTGGCTGCTACAATCATAGCGGAACCAGCCCGTATGCCAGATAATGGCGGTGTAGCGATATGCGTCTTCTGACGCGAAATGAATTGTAGCAGCATGTCCGTCCCCTTAGTTTGCGGCCGCTTCCAGGCTCAATGAAGCCAAGCCTACAGCAACGTTCAGGCCAGAGTTGCCTTGAATCGCAAGTGGCTGCAAGCCAATATTCTTGCCATTTCCGCCGATCAAAGCATTAGCACCAAGGCCAATACCCAACGAGGCTTCAGCGGAAATACCTGTGTAGCTGCCAAGCAGTGCTGCTGGGCCTGGCTCAACATCCACACGCGAGAAGACCGCCCATGTCATATATGCGTCTTCGGTTTTGCCGATGTCGATCCCAAGCTTGCTCAGCTTGCCAGTATAGGTTTCCGTTGTGCCGTCCACTTTTTTGAAATCGCAGGTAGCGGCTTTGCTGGAACCCAACAACAGACCCCAACCACCGTCAATTTTGCAGTTCAGCTCACCAAGGCGCTTACCACCGACCTGATCTACTGGTTTGATGTCTTGCGCTGTGCCTGCGGCCAACACAGGTGAAACAGTGAACGCTGCTAGAAGTGCAGCACCAAGAATTGACTTAAGTTCCATCGTATGTTCCTTTTTATCCGGTGCTTAGGCAGCACCATTCCAATTCAAGGCACAGACACTACAATTCTGCCTGCTCAATACCAACAGTAAGCCTGCGTTTGAAATTAGTACAATTCATAATAATAGCACATAAACGGAGTTATTCTCACGTTAAGGGGTATCGGTAAGTTTTAGGCCACATTTTTAACATCGTGCGCAGCTTCTTCAGGACGTTATCCACCTCCCTGTGGTCGATAGCTGCGCCCGTTGCGGTCGATAATCTGCCCAGCCTCATTTCGGGCGGTAGACTGTTGTCGCAAATGTCGGTGTACCTCGTGGTCAGGAAACGATCGTTTTGGCAGTAACCTTGACTTGCGGCCTTCGGTCGGGAAAAGGAAATAGCTGTCAATATTTGCATAACGGCACAGCACAGCTACTTTTATCAGCGGGCTGAGCGACTGAAAATCAGACCACGCGTTTATAAAGGGTCTGATAGATGTTTAGCGGCGTAGGATTTGGCACTGAACGCATCGGTGTCGCTACGAAGTCAGCTTTCGGCACTTCCCTGTGGGATCCGAAAGGTGAATTTGGTCCATTCTTCATTGGAATGTACATCGAGTGTGCCGCCATGCGCCTTTGCGATCTCGGATGCGATATAGAGACCGAGCCCCAAGCCCATCTGGTCTGAATGGTTTGTGCTGCGAACAAACGGATCGAATAGTCGTTCCATTGCAGAGGGCGGAATTGGCTCTCCGCCATTACTAACGCTGAGCTCAACCTCGCCGTCGGACGAAGTCTCCAAGGCGACGTGTACAGCTTGTGTCGGATCACCATATATCAGCGCGTTCCCCAAAAGATTGGATAGCAGCTGCCCGACACGCGGCACGTCGCATCTAACAGTGGTCTTCTTGGAAATATCGATCAAAATTTCACGATCCGGCTGCGCCGAGAGGAGTTCATCCACAACCTGCCTGATCTCGGCCTCCAACGCCTCCCCCTCCGACAAGTTCAATTCCATGCCACCGCCCAAACGATTGCGCGCAAAATCAAGAACGTTGTCGATCAGTAGCGACATCCGCTGAACACTGCCTTGCGTCAGTTTGATAATTTCGTATCCACGGTCGCTGAGTGGCTCTCGTGACAGCATACGGACGGATGAGGATATAGAAGCCAACGGGTTGCGTAGATCATGCCCAAGAATTGCCACGAATTGCTCGCGCAGCTCTCCCTCGCGCCGCGTAATCGACAACTGGGCTTCTGCCTCTGCGCGCGCTGTGGCCAGGTCCCGCTCAAACTTGCGCCGCGCATCTGCCAGCAGAAAGACAAGGGTGGTGGCGCGTGCCGTTCCTGTGCCGCTGGTTTCAGCGCTCAGAATTACAGGGATCTTTCCACCATCCTTCGAAACAAGATCGAGACTGGCACCTTCGACCTCCCCCTTGAGAGATAGCAGCGGCGCGAGGCTGGTTTCATAGACAATCCTGCTGCCACCGCTGAACACATGTGTCATGTGCATCTTACTAAGTTCAGAAGCAGTCTTGCCGAGCCATTCTCTTAACCTGCTGTTTGTTTCGAGAATATTTCCGCTGTCATCGAACACGAGATAGCCGCAGGGGGCATTATCGAACACCTGTGACGATGATGGCAGTTTTGCATTGGTCGACATCAAATAAAGTCGCGTATTGCGTCGGTGACTTGATCGGGTGCCGTGAGGTGCGGGCAATGGCCCGAGGCATCCAGCCTGACGAGTTTGCTCCCGCGGATGTTATTGCGGACATATTCGCCTACCTGTTCCGAGGCAATGATGTCATTCCGGCACTGTAGTATTAAGGTTTTTGCAGTAACTTTCGGCAAATCTGCTCGATTGTCCGATTTAAAAGTAGCGCGGGCAAATACGTTGGCGATTGCCGGGTCAAGCTTGCAAAAACTATCGGCTAGTTCCTGACCATATTCTGGCCGCTCAAGATTGCCCACGATCGCAGGGGCCATCGAGGCGGACCACGCCAGAGGATTATCGTTCAGCGAGGCCAAAAGGTCGTCGATGTCATCGGCGCTAAACCCGCCCACATAGTCACCGTCATCAATATATCGGGGGGAAGGACCAACCATCACCAGTGTGCTGAACATCTCGGGTCTTTGCGCGGTGACGAGTGCGCCAATCATCGCGCTGACAGAATGACCCACAAATATGCCATCGCGAACACCAAGTTCGTCTCCGATTTCGACAATATCTGCAGCATACCCATTTAGTGTCGAATATTTGTCGGGATCGAAGGTGCTGATATCAGATGCCCCGGCACCGACATAGTCAAAGGCCGCAACCTTAAATGCGCCCTCAAAGCGCGGTGCAACATGACGCCACATCGTCTGATCACAGCCAAAACCATGTGCGAAAAGCATCACGCGTTCACCTGACCCCGAAGTCCGGACATTGTGCCGGGCGAGTGCACTCATATCATATCCAGCCATGCTAGAAAATTTGACCTTCAGCTATACCTGACACGGCGATAAAGCCAAGTGGAAGTTTGAAATGCAGCGCTGCCAAAAGTCTGACAGTTTTTTACGATCGTGAATGTCAGAAGGTCATGAACCCGGCAGATGTCTAGGGCGGTACTTGGTAAGCGGAAGGCCCGATACGCTAAACGTACCATGTGTCGCAAGCCGGGAAAGCGGCCGTCCTGGTGCCGGGGCATGTTGCGAAATATCAATTCCGACGGCCCTGCGAGGTGTCAGAATGAGCACTATGGGCGATTCATTTCTCAATTTTGCAGACCGCACAGACGCTGGACGGCAGTTGGCTGAGCGTCTTGCCGCATTGAAACCCGAAAACCCAGTGATCTATGCCCTTCCACGCGGCGGTGTACCGGTGGCCGATGTGATCGCAGAAGGGCTGGGCGCACCGCTCGATCTTGTTCTGGTACGCAAACTGGGGGCACCGCAAAATCCCGAAGTGGCACTGGGTGCCATTGTCGAAGGCGATACGCCGCAAATGGTTTTAAACGAAGATGTGCGGCGGGCATCAGGTGCAAACGATGCCTATATTGCTAGCGTCCGGGCCCGAGAACTTGACGAGTTGAAGCGGCGCAAGCAGATGTATCTGGGTGACCGCCCGCGTCAGGATCCTGCGGGTCGCACCGCCATCGTGGTCGACGATGGTCTGGCCACAGGCGCAACGATGAAAGCAGCACTAATCGCCTTGAAACGTCAGGGTGCTGCGCGGATCATCGTGGCCCTGCCAGTCGCGCAGCAGTCCGCCCTCAAGGATATTGCTGAGCAAGCCGATGAGGTAATCTGCCTCCATCCCGCGCAGCATTTCCGCGGGGTCGGCGAGTTCTATCGCGATTTCCACCAATTGACTGACGAAGAAACCATCGGTCTGTTGCGCCAAAGCTGGGCGCGATCCGATGTGGCGGAGGGTGGCAAAGACGGTTTGCATAAATGTCAGGTTTCAATTCCCCCTGTCGGCCTAACCGGTGACCTTAGCGTGCCGCCAAACCCGCTCGGCATCATCCTGTTTGCGCATGGCAGCGGATCCGGGAGACACAGCCCGCGCAACACCCAAGTCGCGCAGAAATTGAACGATAGGGGGTTTGCCACACTACTGATCGATCTTTTGACCCCACATGAGGGCGAGGACAGGCAGAATGTGTTCAACATCCCGCTATTGGCCGAACGACTGGTCGAGGCGTCGTTATGGATCAGTTCGGAACCCGACATCGGCGAACTGCCACTGGGACTGTTCGGGGCCAGCACCGGCGCGGGTGCCGCGTTAGTGGCAGCTGCCGAATTGCAGGACCGGATTACCGCAGTTGTGTCACGTGGTGGACGACCCGATCTGGCTGGTGCGCATCTGGGTCAGGTCAAGGCACCCACACTTCTGATCGTTGGTGGCGAGGATCATCAGGTGATCGAACTCAACAGGCAGGCGCTGGCGGCGTTGACCCACGAAAAGCTGTTGCAAATCATACCCGGTGCGGGCCACCTGTTCGAAGAATCCGGCACACTGGAGGCAGCGATAGATCATGCTGCGGCATGGTTTCAGCACTATCTGATTCCGTCGGACCCTCAAGAACTTGCCAGCCCCAAGACCCCATCGGTGCGCGCCTCCACCGTTCTGGATCTCCTGAACGCTGCCGCAGAACCGCTGCCCGGTCTGGATGATCCCGATTTTGCCAAGGCGTTCGACCGCTTTGGCCAGCACCGCGTCGTTCTGTTGGGCGAGGCGTCGCACGGCACGTCCGAATTTTACCGCGCCCGTGCGGCAATCACCCAGCGTCTGATCGAACACCACGGATTTACGAGTGTCGCGGTAGAGGCTGACTGGCCCGATGCCGCTGCGATCAACCGCGACGTACGGCATCAGCCAGAAGCACCAATGGAGCCGCGGCCCTTCACCCGTTTTCCCACCTGGATGTGGAAAAACACTGACATGGACGCATTCGTGCGCTATCTGCGGGCGCATAACGCCCCTCTGCCAGAGGATCGCCAGGTCAGTTTCTATGGCCTCGATCTATACAATATGACCGGATCGATGGCGGCAGTGCTGGAATATCTAGACACAGTCGATTCCCAAGCCGCCCAAGAAGCGCGCACGCGGTATTCGTGTTTGTCCCCTTGGTCGCGCGAACTGGCCGCCTATGGGCGCGCGTCACTCTCGCAGGGTTTTGCCCTGTGCGAAAAGCAGGTAACACGGATATTGGTCGAGCTATTGCGCAAACAGCTTAGCTATGCCGAACATGACGGTGACCGGTTCTTTGATGCTGCTCAGAATGCGCGATTGGTAGCCAACGCAGAGCGCTATTATCGGGTGATGTACTATGGGTCGCAAGCCTCGTGGAACCTGCGCGACCAGCATATGTTCGACACGTTGAAACAAATCCTTGACCATGCCGGTCCTGACGAGAAAATCGTGGTCTGGGCGCATAACTCGCATATTGGTGATGCAAGGTTCACTGATATGGGCCGCGAACGGGACGAATTGAACCTCGGACAGCTATGCCGACAAGAGTTCGGCTCCGATGCGGTGCTGGTCGGGTTTGGTACGGATTCCGGCACCGTCGCTGCCGCGCCTGAATGGGATGCGCCAATGGACGTAATGCAGGTGCGACCCTCGCGTCCTGACAGCTACGGGGCGCTATGCCATCAGGTTCACCATGAACAGTTTTTGCTCGACTTGCGTCCGCCCGGACCGGATGGCTTGCGCACCCTCCTGTCTCAACCTCGGCTAGAGCGTTATATCGGCGTGATCTACCGGCCCGAAACCGAGCGCTGGAGCCACTACAGCCATTCGATTTTGCCTGATCAGTACGACGCGTTTGTCTGGTTTGATAAAACCACCGCCCTTACTCCCTTGCCCGTTTCGGCGGGGGCAGGCGAATATGAAACCTATCCCTTTGGCCTGTAACGCTGTGGTGCGGACTGCTCACCGACAGTCGGGCCCGTAAGTGTTTGTCTGGGCGGATCGTCAAAAAGGAACTTGAGATGTCAAAAAAGAACACCAAAAAAAGACTACAACAGTCGGAGCTTGCAAATGCGGCGTCCCGCGAGACGCCGCTCCCTTGGCAAACCCCGAAACCCGCCGAAGAGGACCCCGAGGCAACGAGGAGGATCAAGGAAGTTCTTGAAAGCGCAGCATATGTGCAGGCCGACCAAGACCTTGCCTTTTTGCAATCCGAAGATTTGCGGGCGGTCCGCCTTCAGCTTGATTTTTTAAAGGTCGAAAACGGCCTTAAAAAGCACGACATACGTCACACTGCGATGGTTTTTGGCAGCACGCGCATACCAGAGCCCGCCGCAGCCCGCAGGCGCGAAGAGACTGCGCGACGCAAACTGGCCGATGATTCAGAAAACCCCACATTGCAGAAAGCACACAAGGTCGCCTTTCGAATTTTGGACAATAGCCGCTATTATGAAGTCGCGCGGGATTTCGCCTCGGAACTAGGCCAAATGTCGGACGCGATCGATGGTAGCAAAATAGCTTTGATGACTGGTGGCGGGCCCGGGATCATGGAAGCCGCAAACCGCGGCGCGTTCGAAGCGGGTGCCAAATCGGTTGGCCTAAACATCACACTGCCGCATGAACAATACCCTAATCCTTATCTGACGCCCGGTTTGTGCTTTCGTCTGCATTATTTTGCCCTGCGCAAGATGCATTTCCTACTTCGGGCGCGGGCATTAGTGGCCTTCCCCGGTGGCTTTGGCACTTTTGACGAACTGTTTGAGACACTAACATTGATCCAAACCCGCAAGAACGCACCTTTGCCAGTGATCCTGGTCGGGCAGGCATTTTGGGAAAAGGCAGTTAATTTTCCGTTTCTGGTCTCGGAAGGCGTAATTAATCCAGAGGACGAAGTGCTGTTTTCCTATGCAGAAACGGCATCGGAAATCTGCGAAGGCATTGTGAATTGGTATGCTAAGGCAGGCCGCCCCTTATTTTGCAGCGCAGCACAGCGTTGAACAGCGTTGAACAGCAATTATTTCTGGCCAGCGTTGGCGTGGCACGCATGATCACCACAATTGACATACCTCAGTTCTATCCCCGTTTTTATTGCCAGAAATAAGTTATCGAGTTTTCATACTATTCGAAGTCGATGAACAAGCCTCGCACTTCATAGAGTTTGCCTGCGGGAAAACCGAAAAGATGTGACCGTTGGCAAGCGAACTGCTGTCACGCCAATCGCATCTACGCATATCGGGAGTGGACTATATGAAACTATCCTTTCATGGCGCGGCGCAGAATGTCACCGGCTCGTGCCATCTACTGGACTGTGCGGGCCTGCGAATTTTAGTTGATTGAGGGATGTTTCAGGGCAGTCGCCATGCCGATCAAGACAACATGGCTGCGTTTGGGTTCGACCCCGCTGAAATTGATTTCCTTTTGCTCACCCATGCCCATCTGGATCACTGTGGTCGCATTCCTTTGTTGATCAAACGCGGGTTCCGTGGCGAGATCGTAACCACCGCTGCAACACGCGAACTGGCCAAGCTGATTATGATGGATTCCGCAAATATTCAGGAGGAAGACGCCGCCCGCGCATCACGGCACCGCCGTCGAAAAGGAGACGCAGCGATCACTCCGCTCTATGACATTGCCGATGCCTTGCGCGCGCTGGATTATTTCGGTCGCGGGGTTTCGTATGACGCGCCCTTAGTTCTAAGCGATCAGGTGACAGTCCGTTTCATCAACGCGGGCCACATCCTTGGTTCTGCCTCTCTCGTATTGGAAATAACTGAAAACGAAGAGAACCGCCGCATCGTCTTTTCCGGCGACATCGGCAGTAACGGCCATCCGATGCTCGCCGATCCGACACCACCGCCGAAAGCCGATATTGTCATCATGGAAACCACCTACGGCGATCGGGAGCACAAAGACCTAGGGGCCTCAGTGTCCGAGCTTTTTGACGCTATCCGCGAGACGCTGGCGCGGGGCGGCAACGTTATCATTCCGACATTCGCGCTTGAGCGCACACAGGAAATCCTGTTTTACCTAAGAAGCGGCATCGAAAATGGAGAGCTTCCCGTTTCTTTGCCAGTTTTCGTCGACAGCCCAATGGCCATTTCAGCGACCGAGATTTTCCGCCGCAATTCCAACTGGTTCAAACCCGAGTTGCGTGATGCAATGTTGTCAGGTCTCGACCCGTTCAAGCTGCCCCAGTTGTCCTTTACCCGGCAGGTCAAGGATTCCATGGCGATCAATGAAATCAAGGGCGGCGCCGTTATCATGGCCGGGTCCGGCATGTGTACGGGCGGGCGGGTTCGCCATCATCTTAAGCACAATATCTGGCGGCCTGAAAGCAGCGTGGTCTTTGTCGGTTTTGCTGCTGCAGGCACATTAGCGCGCAAGATTGTTGATGGAGAAAAGGTGATCCGACTTGGTGGTCAGGAGATTCAGGTGGCGGCAAAAATCTATACGATAAACGGCTTTTCGGCCCATGCAGACCGGCGCGAATTGCTGAATTGGATCGAGCATGCTGGGCATCCGGAACAGGTATTTTTGGTTCATGGTGACGCAATCAAAGGAATGGCGGCTATGGAGAAGGAGTTGAAGTCGCGAGGAATTTCGGCGCATTGCCCGGCCCTCCATGAGAGCGTCGAGCTTTAGTCACCTCCCTCCCCCGCGAATGCCCTGCTCTCGGATGCGGATCAACCTTGACGGTGGGTGCACGAGGCCAACGCGGTCGCGATGCTGACTGTACAGGGAACGCAGGCAGATACTGCCCTGACAGTAAAACAAATATTGCGGGGATTAAACTATGCTACCCGACGGTCTGTTTGCGCGTCACGAAATCGGAGCAGATTGGATCAAGACCTCAAAAGGACCGCCACTTCTGCCATACGCACCGCCGGCGCATCGGGATCAGCCGGCAACCGCATGTTGGTAAATATCTTCCTCTTGCGCATTATGGATACGCACCAGCGTCTCAAGCGATTCAATAACATGCTGGGCGTCACGGATCAGATAGGGGTCAGGATCGTCCGCGTCATGGGTCGTCGCGATCCGGTCCAGCAATCGCGCGAGATGATGAATTTCGCGGTGCCCACGGCTCATCGCGGCCAGCCCGTGACCATCGGGCAGAAACGCGCGAACACGTGGGTAAAGCTGCGTTTCGTCTTCGCGTTCGTGAGCCACAATCTGTTCCCGTACGATTTTGTTGGCGTCGAGAATAAGCGCGGTGGCGTTCTGTGGCCCGGCGTTGTCCAGCGCGTCTGCAGTGGCCCGCAATTGGTCAAGCGCCGCGTCGAGGGTCACATGATCGTCTAGCAGTGTCTGAAAGGTGGTCGGTGCCATCCCCCGCGAGCGCTGGCCACGCCCGGGAACCAACGTGCGCAGCGCGTTCAGAATGACCGCAACGTCTATTGCCTCCTGCGTCAGGGCTCCCTGAACCGGCGACAGCCAGCCGAAAGCGGCAAACCCCATGGCAATCCCCGACAATCCAAGACCCACCACAATGCTTTGCAAAGCGATCATGCGCGTTCGACGGGCGATCTGCACCGCGCTAGCGACACGGTCGATCTGGTCAACCAAAATGACAACATCGGCGGCCTCGGACGAGGCACTGGCACCCCGCGCGCCCATGGCAATACCTACATCTGCGGCTGCCAAAGCCGGCGCATCATTGATGCCGTCGCCGATCATAACCGTCGGGTGCAGCGCCTGCTCGGAGGCAACCGCCTCGACCTTGTCGGCGGCACTTCGATCAGCCAGTACTACATCCAGGTCCATTGCGGACCCAATAGTTTCGGCGGCATCTGCCCGGTCGCCCGTTAACATCACGATCCGTGAAATACCCAGGTTGCGCAAGGCTTGCACTGTGCGCGGCGCATCGCGTCTGATCTCGTCACCCAAGAGAAGCGCGCCGATTATCTCGCCTTCTACGGCCACGAAAACGCTGAGCGCTGAGCGCCACGATGCCCGCCTGAGAACTCGCAACTCCCAAGGTTCCGGTTTCTGGACACCGCGCACATACTCGTAAGAACCGACGCTGACCCCCTGCCCGGCCAGGTTTCCGCGCAGGCCCGATCCTTGCGTTTCTTGCACAGACGATGGCATCGCCAGTGTCAAACCTTTGGCGCGCGCTGCTGCCACAATCGCATCGGCAACTACGTGATGCGACGCCTGATCCAGCGATGCCGCAAGTCGCAGAACAGTGTCTGCATCTGAGTCAGGAGCGGTTTCGATCGATACCAGCCGCGCACCGCCGACGGTCAACGTGCCGGTTTTGTCAAAGATCACGGTGCGCGCACGGGCCAGCGCCTCGAGCGGGCCACCGCCCTTGATCAAGATGCCCAACCGTGCAGCGCGACTGACCCCACCGATGAAAGCAACTGGTGCAGCGAGGATCAGCGGACAGGGTGTGGCCGCCACAAGAACCGCAAGGCCGCGTATCGGGTCGCCCGAAAGCGCCCACGCAAGCCCCGCGACCACCACCGTCACCGGCAACAGGATCAGCGCAAACTTGTCCGCCATGCGAATGAAAGGTGCCTTTGCCGTCTGCGCCGCCGTGACCATGCGAATAACACCGGCATAGGCACTGTCGCCAACCGTTGCTGTGGCGCGCAGGGTGAAAGCCTCACCCGCATTCACTGTCCCGCTCAGCGCCACGGCACCAATTGCACGGGTCACGGGGATCGGCTCGCCCGTCAGAGCGGATTCATCGATCATCGCGGTATCGCTGACGACCGTGCCGTCCACCGCGATCACTTCGCCTGCATTAACAAGTATCAGGTCGCCGATAGACACAACATCAACAGGCACATCTTCCACTTCGTCTCCGCATAGCTTGTGTGCAGTACGCGGGGCTCTGTCCACCAAGGCACGCAGGTCGCGCTCGGCGCGAGAGACGGCGAATTCCTCCAGCACATTGCCGCCCGCATACATTACCGCGACCACAACACCTGCCAGCATTTCGCCCAAGGCCAGCGCGCCGGACATAGACAAAAGCGCCACTGCGTCAACACCCATGCGCCCCTGCATCAGTGCGCGGATGATCGAGACAGCAAGGCCCAGCACAACCGGTGCCGTTCCTGCCGCCCACGCCCAATAGGCCATATCTGACCTGCCCATAGCCCAGAGCACTAAACCCGCCCCCAAACCCGTCAAAGCCACGACCAAAAGCAGGCGCGTCACTATGCGTTCCGACCAAAACGCCGCATACGTGTTTCGTGCGTTTTCGACGGGTATCTGCGCGGCTTCGCTCACTCTGTAACCTTAACAGTGGACAGTCGGACTGATCCGTCCTTCGACTGCTTTAAAGGTGGAAAATCGTCCGGTGTGATCGTTTCTTGAGCCAAGAGGAGGGCCGCCCCTGCATCAAGATCCTTACGACAATTTATCAGGATGGACTTGGCTTGCTCATATGCCTCGTCGATCATCTTTCGCACGGCCAAATCGACCTCGCGAGCGGTTGCTTCGGAATAGACTTTGCTGCCGGCTCCATACTGCTCATTACCTAGCCATTGCATGTGCTTTTGTTCCAGAACCACCTGTCCTACGGTATCGCTCATCCCAAAGCGGGTGACGCATTCGCGGGCGATGTCCGTGACCTTGGCCAGATCATCTGAAGCACCCGTCGACTTTCCGCCAAACACGATATCCTCTGAGGCACGTCCGGCCAAAAGCACAACCATCCGGTCCTTTAGATCATCGAAGGTAATTAGAAACCGGTCCTCGGTAGGACGCTGCAGCGTATAGCCAAGCGCGCCGATGGAGCGTGGGATGATCGACACCTTGTGCACCGGATCCGCGCTTGGCAGGGACGCCGCTGCAAGGGCGTGACCCAGTTCGTGATAGGCGACGCGCTTACGCTCTGCAGGGTTCAACAACCTTGTCTTGCGCTCGGATCCGGCGACGATCCGTTCCACAGCGGCGGTCATATCCGCTTCGGTCACGGCCTTGCCCCCGCGACGCGTAGCAACGATGGCGGCTTCGTTCACAAGATTGGCCAGATCGGCACCGGTAAATCCAGTAGTGATCCCTGCGATGTCATCAAGGCTCACTTCTGGATCCAGCGTGACCTTGCGGGTATGCACCTTCAGGATATCGACCCGCCCCTTGCGTTCAGGACGGTCCACGACAACCTGCCGGTCAAACCGCCCTGCCCTAAGCAACGCTGCATCCAATATCTCGGGGCGGTTGGTCGCGGCCAGCAGCACGATGCCTACGCTTGGGTCAAATCCATCCAGTTCTGACAAAAGCTGGTTCAGCGTCTGTTCCTTTTCGTCCCCCCCGCCGAAACCGGACATGGGTGTACGCGCGCGACCAAGCGCGTCCAGCTCGTCGATGAAGATGATGCAGGGCGCTGCTTTGCGGGCTTGATCAAAAAGATCGCGGACCCGTGCGGCCCCGACGCCCACGAACATTTCTACAAACTCGGACCCCGAGATTGAAAAGAACGGCACTTCGGCCTCACCTGCGACAGCTCTCGCCAACAGTGTCTTACCCGTTCCGGGAGGCCCAACCAGCAGAATGCCCTTGGGAATGCGCGCCCCAAGTCGTCCGTATGTTTCCTTGTCCTTGAGGAACGCCACGATTTCTTGAAGTTCAGCTTTGGCTTCGTCCACGCCTGCCACATCCTCGAAAGTGACGCCGGTATCACGCTCCAGATAGACCTTGGCCTTGGATTTTCCGATGTTGATCAACCCCCCCATACCCTGCTGACTTCCCATTCTGCGGATAACGAAGGCCCAGATGCCCACAAAGAAAACAGCAGGCAGAATCCATGACAAAAGCGTGGTCAACCAAGTTTGGTCGCTGCCGCCAGTAAATTTGACACCAGCTTCTTGAAGCTCGGCTGCAAAACCAGGCTCGACCCTTTTGGCGACGAAATAATCCTTGCCGTCGATTGGCATCGTGAACATGCCTTCGATTCGCGTTTGCGTCACTGTCACTTCGGCGATCTTGTTGTCGTGGAGATACGTCAGGAATTCACTGTACTCGAGAGGTGCGATGGTCCGCGACGCCATCCAAACTTGGATCGCAAGAATGGACAAAAAAGCAATGATTAGGTATCCGATGTTGAATTTGTTCTTTTGTTCCATTGAATTCACTTTGTGCTAAACTGCTTTAAACGGGACAATGCGTTACCAATAGGTAATACCCATTGATCTTGATCAAGCAACGTTCAGAGAGCCAAGGCCGCCAGATCTCAATGGAATAGCGGTTCCTCGATAGAGTTGAAACGGGCCGCGCCGTGGATGGCATAAGACTCAAATTTGACGCTGATCGCGGCGGCGGATATAATGGCTCGAAGGATGCCGATTTCGCGGATGCGTTCGGCCACTAAAGCCAGCAAGATAATTAAGTTGCCGATCACGCCATCCACCTTACTGCTCCCCGTGAAGCCGAGCAGCAAGGTGGTGGCCGTTTCAGTGCCTAGCTTTTGGCTAGATTTGCGGCATTCACCATAACAGGTGTTTTTCGCGACGTTACATGTCATCGTCACAAATGCCGATCATAAGCCCTTTTGGGACGAGAAAATTGATAAACCTCAACGAGTGCTCCCTCGTATGCGTCATAATTAAGCATTCGGAGGTCAATACTGGTTCGAAAGCACAGAATTTCTATCGAATGGAAGGATGGCATCATGGCGATCAAGACAATTGTGGTTGGGCTGATGACGCCAGATGATGCCGAGTGGCTGGTTCCAGTAGCTTGCGCGGTTGCGAATAGCTACGGGGCCCATCTGATCGGTGTGCATCCGGTTGAGACCAAACTGCCTTATGTTTCGATGGACGGAATGGTGTCTGATCTCTCGGGTCCGATGTTCTATGACTGGCAGATTAAGGAGACCGCCGCGATCAGGGACACCTTTGATCGGTTGACACGGGTCGAAGACTTTGTCGCCGAATGGCGCACACAGGAAGTAGGAACGATGGGGTCTGCCGATTTTCTGGCAGGTATCGCACGCAATGCCGATTTGGTGATAGTTGGCCAACCAGACACTGGCGAAGCCCGACGTGACGAAACGGCTCTTTACGAATACGTCATTCGCCAGGCAGGGCGCCCGGTCTTGATGGTTCCACGAGGGCATGTCATCGAAACAATTGGTCAGCACCTTCTGTTCGGGTGGAGCGATACGGACGAAGCCGCACGAGCCGTACATGATGCCCTGACCTTGGCGAAACAGGGTGCGCAGTTTGACATCCTTTATGTCGGGCAGGAGGGCCAAGATTGTGACGCTGGTCCATCGGCGCGGCGTGATCTAGCGGCAGCACTAGACCGCCACGGTATCAAGACCGAACTGATAGCTGTTTCAGCAGATGCTGACGGGACAGCAGCAACGCTTTTGCGCCATGCCTTGGAGCGGCATTGCGACACAATTGTCGCAGGTGCTTTTGGCCATTCCAGGGTCTATGATTTTGTCATCGGCGCTCTCACGCACGAGCTGATGAAAACGGCGAATATGCCAATCCTATTCGCCAAGTAATCGTTGTGGTAAAACGGTGCGGTCATCCACCGCCTTCAGGCTAAAGGGCCGCGATAACTTTCACGCCAATCGCTAGTCCCCCGCCCTAGACTAAGGCCAAGATTCTGGGTCAAGGATCGCGCTTATAAAGAATTTTCCGAAGCCTCTTCTCGGCCTCTCATGTCTTTGGGTTGTTGATAGGTTTATTTTCTCAGGCACCATCCGGGGCGTCACTTGGCCCCGGTTTTCGTTTTTTCTTCAGCGCTTCGAACCCGATGATCACGTCCAGAAGCTCAGTCGTGATTTCGCTCTGGCGCACCGAACGCATCTCAGATTGCAAGCTCTCCAATCTGTCGTCCACGGATTGCTCTGCCTGCTGCATCAGGGCCAGACGTGCAGCGTTTTCAGTTACCATGGCTTCTGCAGATGCCCGGAACAAGCTGGAGAACAGATGGCCCCGGATCAACGCTTGGAACAGCTCACGTGGCGGCATGGAAAAAGACGGTAGGCTGCGGGAGACCCAAGGTTTTGCCTGCAACTCGTCAACTAGCTTCCGGTCTAGAGGGAGCAGCGCCTTTACCTCCGGTCGTTGGCCCGCAACCCCGTCTCGCGTGAAATAGGCCAATTTCACAGCCATATCTCCTAAGCCGTCGTTTCGCTGCGTCTTATCAAGATGTTGGGTCAGGAGATTTGCAAGCCGACTAATCCCGTCCACGGACGCCGGCGGAAAGAACGTCGTTTCCGGCATAATGCCTTGGTCGCGCAATGCGTCAGCCATCCGCGCGCCGATACACAAAACAATGGACTGTCCCGAGGCATCAACAAGCTGTTCCGCGACATAGCTTGCAAGGGTCTCATTGTAGTTACCGCACAATCCGTGATCGGACCCAAACACAATCAGTACTTTCGTCAGCACGATCTTTTGGCCGGGGTCAAGTGGGCCGATCTGGCTGAGAAAGGCATGAAGGCCCTCAAGAACGGTATCGTGATACGCCTCGATGGCGCGAGCAGCGTGCTCATAGGGTGCCGAATTAATTACCGAAAGGGTCTTCATCGTATGAACGATGCTTCGGATACTTTGCATGCTATTTGTGCGCCTAGACAGCGCTTCAAGAGATTGGGTCAATGCTGCCTCCCAAGCTTTTGAGGGCGTCTCGACACAGGTGCACCATTCGGTTGCGGTCCTCATCTTTGAGGGGCGCATTTTCATCGATACGGTCTGCAATATCTTCAAGTTCGCGGGCGACTGCTATCTTGAGCTTGGCCATCACCTTGAGCATTTCGACCTCGCTTAAACCATCAAATTGGCCCTCCATCGCCGAAACGAGAACGGTCAATTGCTCGATGGTCGGTATAGGGTCCCTTTCGGCCTGCCGCAGCGCCGCGCGCACGGCCGCTCCCCGGATCAGACGCGACCGCGTTGCATCATCTAGCCGCGTGCCGAAACGGGCGAAACCTTCTAGCTCTTCGAATTGCGACAGGGTGACGCGCAGGTTTCCAGCCACCGATCTGAATGCCTTGGTTTGCGCTTTACCGCCGACCCGGCTCACCGAAACGCCCAAGTCGACCGCTGGAAACTGGTTTTTGCGCACAAGGCGAGGAGAAAGGTATATCTGTCCGTCGGTAATCGAGATCAGGTTTGTCGGGATATAGGCGGACAGATTTTCGGCTTGCGTTTCGACCACGGGAAGCACGGTGATGGACCCGCCGCCTGCGGCTTCGGTGAACTGCCCTGCCCGTTCCAACAATCGTGCATGAATGTAAAATATATCGCCAGGAAACGCCTCGCGTCCGGGCGGGCGGCGCAGCAACAGTGACAATTCACGATAGGACCGCGCGTGATGGGTTAGATCATCAAGGATCACCAGCACGTCTTTGGATTGACCGGAAAAATATTCAGCCATGGTAAGAGCCGCGTAGGGTGCGATGTAGGCCAACCCCGCAGCGGCTTCGTCACCCGCAACCAGAACGATTGTTCGCTTTGCCATGCCGCCCTCCTGGATGGCACCGATGACTTTTGCAACAGCATCGCCGCGCTGCCCTATGGCGCAATAGATGCAGATCACATCAGAGTTCTTCTGGTTTAGGATTGTATCGACCGCCATCGATGTCTTGCCCGTTTGTCGGTCGCCAATGATTAACTGACGCTGCCCCAATCCGACCGGCACAGCAGCATCAATCACCTTGATGCCTGTTTTGAGTGGACGCGAAATGGTCTTACGATCAAGAATTTTTGGGGCCTCGGCCTCGACCGGGCGAACGGTTTGAACATTGATCATGCCTTTGTCGTCAAGCGGATTTCCAAGCGCATCTACCACGCGCCCCAGAAGGGCGTCACCAACCTTGGTGCTGACGACCTTTTGGGTGCGGATTACGCTTTCGCCGATAGTGACGCGATCAGATGATCCCAACAGGACCACACCAAGGCGCCCCGGTTCGAGGTCGAGCACGATGCCTTGGACGCCACTGGCGAATTGCAGCAACTCGTCTGACAAAGCCTGCTCTAATCCAGCGACAATGGCGATACCGTCACCAACCTCGGCCACCACCCCGATTTCGCTAATGCGCGGAGTTGGCGGAGGCGCGTTCAGAAGCATGTTCAGAACGGTCTCATGGGCTTGTTCGGTTTGAGTAGTTTCACTGTTCACGGGATTGCACTTTCAGATCACCGCCCACAGCCAGTTGTTCTTCGATCAGAGTGTCGAGCCCGTCGATGTAAGATTCAACGGTCCAAGCCACTTGTGCCCCACCAATCCGAAGAACGAGGCCTGGAGCTTGATGCTCATCCGTCTCAAATCTCAGGACCGTCTGGGGAAACAGAGTCTGCAATTCGGAGGTCACTTGCTCCTGTGTGGGCGCTGTCAGCGGCTCACGTGACGTCACGACGGCCTCAGCTGCCCGTCCTGCGGCGCGCCGAAGCTCGGGCAGCATCGGCTTGATTTGCTTTGCCAGATGGAGTGCCATTCGCCCTTCTAGGGTCTCATCTGCCAGGTCGCTTAACGCTTTGCGGGTGAGCGATAGCAATGCGCCCGCTCCTGCGCGATGCATCTTGGCGGTGTATTTACGTGCCTCTTCGTCCAGATGCGCAGTCCAGTTGGCATGCTCTCGCTCCAGTTTTTGACGCGCCTCGGCCAGCAGGGCGTCGCGTTGATCTTCGGCAGAGAGGCGGATCGTTTCCGTCATTTTTGCTTGCGCGACATTCAAGGCCTCGACTTTGTCATGGTACGTCTGTTCGACCGCTTGCGCCTCGTCCTTGGCAAGGACAGCCTCTTGCATCCGATCCTTTATTTCAGATTCTCGCGCGTCGATGCCATCGAGAATAGGACGATATAGATACCGCCTTAATAACCAGACAAGCACCAGAAAGTTGGCGATCTGGGCCCCGACAGTGATCCAGTCGATAGACATACGTTAGTTACCTGCCGCCTGCGCTGCTGCCAGTGCCGCCGTCCAGAACGGATTTGCAAAGATCAGGATCATTGCAACAACAAAACAATAGATCGCCGTCGACTCGATCATTGCCAAGCTAACAAACAAAGTTCGCGAAATAGTTGCAGAGGCATCAGGCTGTTGCGCGATAGCACTTAGCGCCGTTGCTGCGGCACGCCCTTCGCCAAGGGCCGGACCGATTGCTCCGAAACTGACGGTCAGCCCCGCCGTAAAGATCGAAATCCCAGCAATTATACCTAGGTCTGTCATGGGGTCTCCTTTTCTTGAATTACCAGAGGGGGTGGAGCAGTGGCGCTGGAGATGTAGACCGTTGCCAAAATAGCAAAAATGTAAGCTTGGATCAGGCCCGTCAGCAGACCAAGAACATCCATTATCACCGGGAAGAAGAAGGGCGCGACGCTCAGCAGAATTGCGGCGATCACAGCGCCGCTCATGATGTTGCCGTAAAGGCGAATGGCGAGCGATATGCCGCGTGAAAACTCCGAGATGATGTTGAAGGGGAGCATGATGAACGACGGCTCAACGTAGGTTTTGAGATAGCCACCTAGACCCCGGCTGGTGATGCCGAACAGCGGGACGGCAATCAAAACGGACAGCGCAAGGGCCGTGGTCGTAGATAGAGAGGCGGTTGGAGGCTGGAACCCCGGGATGACCAACAAAAGGTTCGACATGGCGACAAACAGAAAAAGCGTGCCTGCAAAATACAAAAGGTGACGATCAGGACGCCCAGCCACTTCTTCGATCTGGGATTGAATCCCTTGTACGATAACTTCCAGCATCGTCCGCCATCGGTTTGGCGGCACATCTGGTCGTAGATTGCGGGTAATCAACATGGCAGAAACTGTCAGCAGTGCCATGACCACCCATGTGTAAAAAATTGTCGCATTTATAGGGATGCCCCATGCCTCAAATATAAGGCTTTGATCCGGAGTAAGGTTCATTGGGCACCTAGGGGTCTGGCACCGACGCCCGCTAAGGTCGTCACGATGAAGCGGGTAATCAAAAAGGCGACCGCATATCCCATAAGAGACCACGGGCCACCCTGCCCTACCACCAGCCAACCAACACCCAAGAGGGCCATTATTCGAACTGCAGCGCTCAACATAAGCAGTGCGACAGGTTTGGCCGTGCGCAAAGCGAACCGCATGCCTAGTCCAAGGCCGGCAAAAAACACCGCACTCGTTCCGATCCCTATTCCAAAGCCAAATGCGATCGCAGTCCATTCAAAGGGCATCATTTGCCACCTCCTTCTTTGTTGATCCAAGCCGCAGCGATAAAAGCGCCCAAAACCACACCCCCAAGGATCAAGGCGAGCGTCCATGAAAAGCCCTGCGGCGCGATACGGTCGAGCCAAAGACCCAAAAACGCACCGCCAACAGTTGGCACGACAATAGACCAACCGATCATCCCGAAGGTCCCGATACCGCGCAGTGGGCTTAGGCCGGGGTTGTCGCGTGTTGATTTCATGCGCTCTGCATGACGTGCGATGTCTTCGGCCGATTTGTCTGGTTTACGCGTCATAGTATTGGCCTTTGCAGTTCGGCAAACCGGCGCACCATATCCGCCTCAAGCCGTGACAACGCAGAGCGCGCCTGCCGTTCCTCTTCATCCATCTGGATAAAACTGGCTTCAACAGTGTTCTCCAAGGTGCTCAGGTCGTCGCCATGCACACCGCGCAGTGCGACAACAACAACCTTGTCGCCCTTCTTGACCAAGAGCCCCTCATCCAGACCAAAAATCTCTTCTGAGCCATTGCTTTGTCGAAGGGTGAGGACTGAGGGCACAAGAGCGGTGACAAAATCGACGTGGTTCGGCAAAATGCCAAACGCACCATTTGGTGCCACGGCAGTGATAATTTCAGCGCGACCTTCAAAAAGCGTTCGGGTCGGCAAACGCAGGGTGACGCTCATATCCGTTGCAGTGCTCATGACACACTTTCCAGATCGTCCAGACTGCCAATCATATAATAGGCACTTTCAGGCAGATCAAAATGTGTCTGGTTTAGGATCGTCTCGCATCCGCTCAGTGTTTGTTCGACGGACACCATTTTGCCTTTTGTCTCACTAAAGGCTTCCGTCGTCACAAAAGGTTGTGTCAAAAACCGCTCCAGCCGCCGTGCGCGCGATACGGTCGCCCTGTCAGCCGAAGAAAGCTCCTCAAGGCCAAGCATTGCGATGATGTCCCGCAGTTCCTCGTAATCAGCCAACGTGCGTCGCACGGTGCGGGCGATGTCATAGTGGCGCTGGCCGACTACAGACGGTGTTAGCATGACCGACGCCGAGGCGAGCGGATCAACCGCCGGATATAACCCCTCACTGGCGCGCTTGCGTGACAGAACGACCGATGCAGAGAGATGCGAAAAAATATGTGCCGCTGCAGGGTCTGTGAAATCATCCGCAGGGACGTACACGGCTTGGATTGATGTAATTGCGCCGCGTTTTGTCGATGTAATTCGTTCCTCCAGGCTCGCCAGCTCAGTTGCCAGCGTCGGTTGATATCCGACGCGCGACGGCATCCGCCCCATCAGCCCCGACACCTCAGACCCTGCCTGTACGAACCGAAAGATGTTGTCGATCAGCAGCAACACGTCCTGACCTTTGTCATCGCGAAAGTACTCCGCCATTGTCAAAGCGGTCTTTCCAATCAAAAACCGCACGCCGGGTGCCTCGTTCATCTGACCGAACAGCATAACGGTGTTGTCACGCACACCTGCTTCGCCCATCTCGCGATAGAGTTCTTCAGCCTCGCGTGATCGTTCGCCGATACCGCAAAACAGGCTGACGCCTTTGTGATGCTGAACGGTGTTGTTGATGAGTTCGGTGATTAGAACCGTCTTGCCTACGCCAGCACCCCCGAAAAGCCCGGTCTTTCCGCCCCGCTCAATCGGTGACAGAAGGTCAATCGCCTTGATACCGGTCTCCAATATCTCGGAATGCAGCACCCGATCGCTCAGTTTGGGCGGGCTCTTATGGATAGTACGACGCTCTGTTGCCTCAGGTGCGGGAAGACCGTCAATCGGTGCGCCAAACACATTAAGCATCCGGCCAAGCATGGCATTCCCTACAGGTACCATGATCGGTCCACCCGTCGCCCGGACCTTCATACCAAGGCCAAGTCCCCGAACAGGAGCCATCGAAATTGCTCGCACCATCCCCTCTCCGATCAGGGATGCGACTTCAAGCGCGACATCTCCGGCGTAGAGCAGATCGTGGATATGCGGGACCTTCCCATCAAACACCACATCGACAACCCCGCCACGGATAGCAGCGATCCGTCCGTCAACTACAGCGTCAGGTTTGGGCGCTGTTTGAACAGTCATTCTGCGTCCCTCTTCACCTTTGATATGCTAGTACCGACGCTGCCATTGAGGATCTCCATCGCATCCGCAAGACGGCCGATGCCCGCAAACCCACCCAATTCGGCAAACCTACAGGCGGCAGTCAGTTTCGGCCCCATCGACCCACTTGGCATGGAGAGCGAGCGCCCTTGCTCAGGCGTCAGGTGACGAATTGGTTTCGCTATTTCCGAGCCAAACCCCTCAAAGACAGCGTCTACGTCGGTCAGGAGCAGGAGGGCGTCAGCACCAATATCAGCCGCCAAAAGGGCGCTGGCGGTATCTTTGTCGATCACCGCTTCCACGCCGATCATGCTGCCATCGTCGCGGCGTATCACGGGAATTCCCCCACCACCCGCACAGATCACAATCACGTCCTGATCCAGCAACATGCGCAGCACGCGCATATCGGGAATCTCGATGGGCTCAGGGGACGGCACGACGCGCCGCCAATGATCACCATCTTGGGCGATGGTCCAACCCGCCGATTTGGCACGTGCCTCTGCCTCGCCTTTTGAATAAGCAGGGCCGATAAACTTGGTCGGGGTCTGAAACGCGGGATCCTGCGGGTCGACGATAACCTGGGTCAACAAAGTAGCCACGGCGTGATCGTGGCCCAGAGTGTTCTCCAACTCCTGCTCGATCAGATAGCCGATCATACCTACGGTCTCTGCCCCCAGAACATCCAGCGGATAAGCCTCATCAGGCTTGTAGGCGGCCCCTTGCAAGGCCAGCAAACCAACCTGTGGCCCATTCCCGTGCGTAACGATCAATTGATGTCCGGCGCGCACGATCTCGCCCAAGGCAACCGCTGCCGTCTTGATGTTTGCGCGTTGTGCCTCTGCGGTTAAGGGTTGCCCCCTTTGCAGCAGTGCGTTGCCCCCTATGGCTGCGACGACCAGCATCTCAGGCCCCCAAAGTAGCGACAAGAACCGCTTTTATCGTGTGCATTCTGTTTTCGGCTTGGTCAAAAACGATTGATGCCGCGCTTTCAAATACCTCTTCGGTAACTTCCATTGCGTCGATGCCAAACTCTGCCTGAATTTCGGCTCCAACCACGGTCTCGGTGTTATGGAATGCTGGCAGACAGTGCATGAAACATGCACGTGGATTTCCTGTTTTGGCCATCACAGCGGCGTTTACTTGATATGGCATCAGCAGCTTGATCCGTTCGGCCCACTTTTCCTTTGCCTCACCCATGGAAACCCAAACGTCAGTATAGACAAAATCGACCCCCTTCACAGCAACGTCCACGTCTTCTGTGATCAGAATTCGGGCACCGGTCTCTTCGGCTATTGCTTCTGCCTCATCACGAATCCCCTGATCTGGCCAACAGGCCTTAGGGGCGCAAAGCCGCAGATCCATTCCCATCTTTGCACCGCCGATCAACAGGCTATCGCCCATGTTATTGCCTGCGTCGCCAAGAAAGGCGAAAGCGACGCGGTGTAATGGCTTCTCCACATGCTCTTGCATCGTGAGGAAATCGGCGAGGATTTGTGTTGGGTGAAATTCGTTGGTCAGGCCGTTGTAAACAGGCACACCCGAAAACTCGGCTAGCTCTTCAACGACATTCTGACCAAACCCGCGGTATTCAATCGCGTCGTAAATCCGCCCCAGAACACGCGCGGTATCTTTGACGGATTCCTTGTGGCCGATATGCGAACCCGTGGGGCCCAGATAGGTCACACGCGCTCCCTGATCATAGGCCGCCACCTCGAACCCAACGCGGGTCCGGGTGCTGTCCTTTTCAAAGATCAGCGCAATGTCCTTGCCCTGCAGTGTCGGCCTTTCAGTACCTGTATATTTAGCGGTCTTTAGATCGGCAGAGAGTTTCAGCAGGAACGCAATTTCGCGAGGCGAATAATCTCGCAACGTCAGAAAGTGTCGATTTTTCAGATTGTACGCCATTAAAACCCTCCCATCTGAACATTGCGTCCGGCGTCATCTACAGATGGGGCAGATGAATTCAGACCTTGGCTGGAGAAGACTAACAGCACCGAGATGCGCAAAAATTGATGAAGATCAATTCGCAACTGCGGCATCTCAAGTACATCAGCCAGATATTCAAGCAGCATGGAAAGGGGTCATCCGATGGCCAAAGTCACACCTATTCGCGAGAATAAGTCGTCCGAGAAGGGCGCTGCAATGCTTCCCTCGAATGAGGTGTCCAAGATGGCTGATGCTAGAGGTTTTATCCCAAACATGTCCCATGCTCATACGACAATGGAACAAGCCTTGGACAAGGGCCTAAACGCTACTTTGGCAAAGTTCACTGCGGGCCTGTCGCCAATTGCCCTTGCGGCCGCCTATTCCGATTGGGCACTACATCTGGCATCTGCTCCCGGAAAGAGGCTCGAGTTATTTGAGAAATCCAGGCAAAAAGCATGGCGTTGGGTAAATCATACGGCAGATTGCTGCCTTAGTCCCGACGCACCTGAGACCTGCATTACGCCACTGCCTCAGGATCAGCGATTTGCGGGGGAAAGTTGGCAGAAATGGCCTTACAATATTATGTATCAGGGGTTTTTGCTGAACCAGCAATGGTGGCACAATGCAACGACCGACGTGAAGGGCGTGACCAGCCAACACGAGGACGTGGTGACCTTTGCTGCACGCCAGGTCCTTGATGTTTTCTCGCCCTCAAACTTTGTTCTGACAAACCCGGAAATAATAGCCAAGACCGTTAATACCGGCGGCATGAATTTGTATCACGGTTGGCAGAATTTCATCGAGGACCTGTCGCGGGCCAATTCTGGGAAAAAACCTCTCGGTCTTGATGATTTCGAGGTCGGGCGCAACATGGCGGTCACACCCGGCAAGGTGGTTTATCGCAACCGACTGATCGAGCTCATCCAATATGCGCCTACGACTGAAAAGGTTCACCCCGAGCCCATCTTGATCGTGCCCGCATGGATCATGAAATACTACATCCTCGATCTGAGCGAAACCAATTCCCTAGTGCGATATCTAGCGGACCAAGGGTTCACTGTGTTTATGATCTCTTGGAAGAACCCCAACGCCGGGGACAGCGATTTGGGGATGGACGACTATGTTTCCTTGGGTGTCATGGACGCGCTTGATGCGGTCGACACAATTACCGAAGGGCAAAAGGTACACGCTCTAGGCTATTGCATTGGCGGGACGCTGTTGTCGATTGCAGCGGCTGCAATGGCGCGGGACAAAGACGACCGCCTCAAAAGCCTGACCTTCCTAGCAACCCAAACAGATTTCACCGAAGCGGGCGAATTAATGCTATTCATCAATGACAGCCAGCTCACCTTTCTCGAAGATATGATGTGGGACAAAGGGTATTTGGATACCAAGCAAATGTCGGGGGCATTTCAGCTTTTGCGCTCAAACGATCTGATCTGGTCGCGTATCGTACACGACTATCTCATGGGTGAGCGGTCCGAAAAGTCTGACCTCATGGCATGGAACTCTGATGCGACCCGGATGCCTTTTCGAATGCATTCCGAATATCTGCGGGAGCTTTTCCTGAACAATGATTTCGCAGAAGGACGTTACAGGGTTGGCGGTCGCCCGATCGCAATCTCCGACATCCGTGTCCCGGTGTTTCTGGTGGGAACCGAATGGGACCACGTTGCCCCATGGCATTCCGTGTACAAATTTAACCTGTTATCCGACACCGATGTTACCTTTCTGCTGACAAACGGGGGGCACAACGCTGGGATCATTTCAGGGCCTGGGCACGCCCACCGCCACTACCGGATTAAAGCCAAGGCAAAAGATGACCCTTATACTGATCCGGATCGGTGGTTGGCGGAAACCGACGCCGTCGATGGATCATGGTGGCCCGCCCTTTCGAACTGGCTGTCTGACGCATCAGGCAACTCAGTCGCCCCCCCACCGCTTGGTGCAGTTAAAAAGGGATATCCTTTGCTGGGCGATGCACCTGGAACGTATGTCTTTCAGGACTAACGCTTATGCTAGAGACCCATTTTTATATGATAAGGGTCGTGTTGCACGGATCGACTCCAATTCGGAACGCGGCCTATCCGAGACGGAATTCAGGCGGTGCGTTCGAAATTAGGGCGACCAAGTTCGGTCATCCGGTTCAGCACGCGGACACCAATCCTGGCCTCCGTTTTCTGGTTCTCAAAGCTGCGCGCCTTTAGTTTCGGCCCGATGACGGCCTTCCAACGACCCATCAAAGTTTCACCTCGACTGCGCTGATTGTAGCCCGATGTCTTCTGCCAAGCTATGCGTCCGTACGCCTTAATTTTGGTAATTTGGCGATCGCGGATCGTCGGTTTCCGGTCGGCGTCCGGGCTCAGCATCGCGTTTTTGGGTGGTGGGATCGCAATCTCAATTCCTTCGCCAAAGCGCTCGAGCAGAAGATCGCACGTTG
>RCMY010000284.1_pt1 | contig 48550 bp, 36 predicted proteins | sample 2041341 | NCBI WGS metagenome assembly RCMY01 (sample SAMN09708234, study PRJNA481090) | Marine sediment metagenome, whole genome shotgun sequencing project.
TGTCGTAGGATAGATTTTCGTTGTTCCAAGGCATGTACAATGCACGTCCCCAACCATCACCATTATGGAAGAAATTGTTGTTGGCTGTACTAAAAGTGACCTTGTCTGTTCCTGCAAATATAACTTGCATAGGAGCCGCGCACCATGGATTTGATGAAGGAATATACATCTCAAATTTTATACTCTTGTTTTTCCAGTCAGTAAAGTCTGCTATGTCATTTAATTTAGGACCATTAGTATCAAAAGTTTTGCTTGTTGTACCAGCCCAATATTCAAATGAGAACTTATCATCGTTCCAGCCTCCCTCTTTTGGCATTTTGAAATTACCAAGCATAAGATAGTTCCCAGAGAGAGAGGTCTCGTCTTTCGTTATAACCTGTGGATGCCAACCATGATTGCCCAGAATATGAATTCCATCCCAAGGTGTATCGAAATCGAAGAGCATGCCACGTTTGTCTTTATACTGGAAAGCTGCTTTTGTTGTACCATATTTTGTGGTAAGTTCTTTCCTGTTGGAACATCACTAGGCATTGTAAATGTGATGCCAGTCTTTGTGATGCTCTGGATAGCTGATGTCGGCAACGTGTAATCATCACCAACTTTGATACTTAATGGATAGTTTGAGTAATCAAGGAAGTAGTCACCAGTAATAGTAACTGTCTCATTTGCTGCAGCCCACTCATTGCTCATAGAACTAATTGTTGGAGCTGGAACTATGACCTTGAAATCATAAGGGATAGTATCGTTTTTCGTTGTTATTATATATAACTTATCAGATACTTTAGCTGGAATCGTTTTTGGAACTGTAACAATGAGCGTGTTATCAGTCATATAACTGGTATTCAATACTGCTTTTTGGTCGTTGAAATCCAATTCCTTAACGCTTCTCAGGTTACTACCTACTAAGCATATCGTGCTGTTCATTGAAGCAGCGCTTAGTAAAGAGTCCTTGCTTGCTATATCAACCGGACGTATATAATTAATGCTAGGCGTAGCAGTGGTCGATTCATATTTATCAGGCTCGTCTTCGCAAGATGTAAAGCCGATGCTAGCAGTAGCGAGAACAACCATCAACGTCCATTTTATATTTTTTATTTTCATATTCTTAAATTATAAAGTATTAATAGCTGTATGTATTACGTACATCAACATGGATAGGTGTTGCATTACTACCTAAGTTTGGATTCAAAGCCACATCTTCTGTTGGATAAGGTAGAGTGAAACTTGCTGCAGTAACATTTGGCGCAATAGTCTTGCTGTCGTATTGAATCTGAGATCCATCCCACACGCCAGACTCATAATATGTCTTGTAAGCACCATCACAGTTCCACATAGCATTTCTGCGCTGTGCTGTAAGTTCTTTGATACATGCGTTGACGTCATAGTAGCTACGGCGTACGTAATCGTACCATCTGTCACCTTCACCTGCAAATTCCAAACGGCGTTCTTTCCAAATGTCATCAAATGTGAGACTTGTTTTTTCTACGTCTGAAGGAACAGCGCGTTGATGAACATCGTTGAAAGCCTTAAGTGCATCAACGTTTGTTGTATTACCAAGAAGAACTTCTGATTCAGCAAAAATCAAATAAACATCTGAAAGACGCAAAATTTGAGTAGCAAGTGCATTGGCCATACGCCCTGGAGTTAAAGCCATTTCTGCTATATGATCAGCATTGTCTCCGTAAAGATTTTTAACATTGTTACCACCGCAAGGGCCTTGACACTGACCTGTTGCTGCTTTATTGTAAGTTTTGTCATACCAGAACTGTAGATAACTGAATCCTTTTTTATTATTATTCATGGTGTGGTCACGCCAGAAATAACTATATGTGTCTCCAGCCATCATGATTGAAGCTTTGCGACGAATATCTTTGTCAATTCTCTTTGAAGGATCTGTTGCTGGTGAAATGCCAAATGCATCCATAAGGTCAACAGATGGACCATTCCAACCGCCCCAGCAGTCACCGTTTTCATCGAAACCGTCAGGAGCTAAATCACTTTGTAGTGTGTTCTGGCAAGTCCAGTGAGAACCAACAGTCCAACGCCAAGCAAACAAACTCTCATCGCTAGCATTTTTACTACCACGGAATATATCTTCATAGTTAGGTAAAAGACTTCTTCCTGAATTTTTGATAACATCATTTGAATATTCAGCAGCCTTTGTTAAATCATCTTTGCTCAAAGTGCCAGAAACACCAGCTTTAGTTAGATAAACCTTTGCAAGAAGGCCTTCTGCACAATAATAATCTATACGACCTGTTGTACTCTTTGTACGTGGAAGAAGTGTCATTGCTTTTTCCAAAGTCATAATGATATAATCATAAACATCAGACTTCTGTACCTTACTTAAAGTATTGTAGTCTCCATTTTTTATGTTATCAGAGTTGTTGTGAACAATAGGCACATCACCGAATGTGCGTACTAGGAAGAAATAAGACATAGCTTTCCAAGCAAGACATTCGCCCAAGCATTGATTTTTAACAGCCTCAGATGCTTTAGCGCCTTTCAATGATTGATATACAGTGTTGGCATGTCCGATAACTGCCCAAAGAGAATAAGACATATTTATCAAATCTTGATCAGTTCCGTTTACACTGAAGTTCATGTATGGACTAGATCCCCAATACATATTACCAGACATAACTTCACCAACTTTGATGAAACCGCGCTGGAAATCATACCATGGAGAATTATATAGATAGTTAACGCCTGAAATACAAGCATCATCTGAAGTATAATAATTCTCGGTGTTGTAATTATCCTCTACAGGTCTGTCTAGAAAGTCACTGCAAGATGACACTCCCAGCCCAAGGAATATTGCAACAGCTGCATATTTTATATTTTTAATTTTCATATTGTATTATCTGTTTAGGTTTTTAGAAAGATGCATTCAGACCGAATGTGAATGATGTTGGTGATGGATAACGACCGTTATCAAGACCAAATACATTTGCACTAGCTGTAGAAAGACCGATTTCTGGATCATAACCATCATATCCTGTGATTGTGAATAAGTTGGTTGCATTAAATGTAAGACGTAGATTCGTTAGACCAATCTTTTGGATTAACTTCTTGTCAAAGTTATATCCGAGAGTTACACTCTTAAGGCGTAGATAAGATCCATTTTCAATATAACGGCTACTGAAAGCGTCGTTATCATTAGGATCGTTGATAGAAGCACGTGGTAGTGAAGCATCTGGATTAGAAACCATTATATTTGCAATGTTATCATACCAAGAGCCTGAAGTATTGCCATCAACAGCAGTTAGTCTGGCTCTCTTGTTTACTTCTGCAAGTTGATTAGTCCATGGACTATTCATGTGTGTAAGTTTCATTTTAAGATAGTTGGCTACCTTATTACCTACATTACCATTGATAAATAAGTTTAAGTCAAAGTTCTTATAACGTATCGTGTTGTTCCAACCAAATGTCCATTTTGGAAGTGGTGAACCGAGATTAGTTTTATCTTTTTCATCAATAATTCCGTCACCATTTACATCTTTATACTTGATATCGCCAACATAAGTAGTATTTGTACGACTGTATTTTGTTGGGTCTGTGCTCCAAGATTTTTTGCCGTTAGCATCAGTTATGATAGGATTATTCTTTTGAAGTGTGTTTACTGGTGATTTCAAAATATCCTCAAAATTCTGATAAACGCCTTCAACCTCATAGCCATAGAAACCATATAGACTTTCACCTGGAGTTGTACGAGATACTACGTCAGACCACTGGCCATAACCAAGTAGGGCAGTGCTGCCAGAAAGACTCTTCAACTTATTTCTGTTTATAGAAACATTGATATCTGTATCCCATTCGAAGTCTTTGTTTACAATAGGTTTTGTGTTAAGAGCAAGCTCAATACCATGGTTTTCAATGTTACCATAATTACCATAAGGAGCTGCAAGTGCTGATGATGAGTTACCGCTTGTTCCCATGATAGAAGGCAAAATCAACTGCATAAGCATGTCGTTTGATTCTTTCCTATACCAGTCTGCTGTAAAGTTTATGCGATTGTTAAGTATGCCAAGGTCAAGACCTACGTTCCACTGATCCTGAGTCTCCCACTGGATATCGAGATTCTTCAAGTTTTGTGGGCGATATGAAGTTCCTAGACCAGTGTCCATAACAGACATTGCTGAACCCCATTTGTAACTACCGATATTAGAGTTACCAGTCTGTCCCCAACCGATACGCAATTTACCGTTGCTCAACCAGTCTCCAGCTATATTCTGAATGAATTTCTCGTTAGAAAAACGCCATGCAAGTGCTACAGAGTGGAAACCAGCCCAACGTTTGTTAGGACCGAAATTAGAGCTTCCATCATAACGATAAGTATATGTACCTAAGTAACGGTCATTATAGTTATATGTTTCACGAGTAAAGAAAGAAGCCATTGAAGAACTTCCCCAACCTTCTCCAATCTGTGGTGTACCAGAACCCAATGCTGGATTGTGTACAATATCGCTTGGAAGATTGGTGTTAAAAATAGAAGTAAAGTCATAATTTGACTCCCAGCATTCCTGACCAAGCATTGCTGTTATGCCATGCTTGCCGAACTGCATATTATAAGTAAGGTAATTGCTTAAAGACCAATAGTTGTTGCTATTCTTTTGTATACGACCTTGGTTTTGCGCTCTTACCCATGTTCCAAGTGTTACCATTGGATTATAAGTCTCAGCTTTTGATGCACCGATATCATAACCTAACTGTACGTGCCAAGTAAGGTTCTTGATAGGAGTGATATCAGCGAAAATACTACCGTTGAGACTCTGGCGGTCTAGTAGAATATCATCCAACATAGCTAGGGCTATAGGGTTTGGATTGGTAAATCCTTCTTTTGACACACTAGAATAACCACCATCGATATTATAAATTTGGATATCAGGAGGTGTTGTTACAGAATAATTGATAAGACCCTGGTCGCTATCAGCAAGCTTAAGACTTTCTGAAGTCTTAGAATATGTTGCGTTAAGACCGAGCTTAAACCACTTCTTTAGTTGAGCAGTAAGATTCACACGGAAAGAGTAACGATTGAAATTACTACCAATAATTGTTCCGTCCTGATCTGTGTAACTGCCAGAAACAAAGTAGTTGATCTTGTCTGTTCCGCCTTCAGCACTAATTTGATGCTGCTGTTGCCATGCTGTCTGGAAGACGGCATCTTGCCAGTTAGTTCCCTTTCCTAGAAGAGAAGGGTCACTATACGTCTTGTCTGGTTTTGAAATTTCACCTTGAGCAGCCATATCATTATAAAATTCTGCAAATTCTCTTAAATTGAGAATGTCAAGGCGATTGTTTTGGCGTGATGCTGTAACACTTCCGCTGTAAGTGAACTTTGCTTCACCAGCTTTACCTTTTTTTGTGGTTATTAGTACAACGCCGTTTGCACCCTGTGCTCCATAGATAGCGGTAGCAGAAGCATCTTTTAATACTTCAATATTAACAATATCTGACGGGTTTAGAAGTGACAAAGGAGATATGGTAGAATGTGTACCATTGCCAAGAGCATCCCCTAATCCAAGGCTGGCACCACTATTACTTTGTGATTGGAATATAACTCCATCAACAACATACAATGGATCAGCACCTGCATTAATCGTGGCATTACCACGAATGCTGACAGAAATAGCTGAACCTGGAGCACCTGATGTCATAACAGCATTAACACCAGCGATACGTCCTTGGAAACTTTGGTCTATATTTGTAATAGGTGCAGACTTAAGAGTCTTCTCGTCCAATGAAGCAGATGCACCAGCAAGGTCGCTTTTCTTCATTGTACCATAACCTACAACAACAACCTCTTGAAGTGAGTGGTTGTCTTCAGAAAGAGTTACTTTAATATTATTCTCGTTTCCTAATTTCACAGTGCGTGTGATATAGCCTATGTAGGAAACCTCAATTGTGGCATTGGCTGGTGCATTGAGGACGAAGTTACCGTCGATATCGGTAATAGCTCCTGCGTTGCTTCCTTTAACCTTTACCGTTGCACCGATTATTGGACCTTGAGAGTCTGACACGGTACCTGTGATTTTCTTAGTCTGTTGCACAGCCATTGACATTGCTGTCGCTTTGGCTGCTAAAGTTTGCGGAGAATAACCTAGAAGTCCTAGACTACAGAAACCCGCAAGCAACGTTACTTTACAGTTTGAATTCATACATTATTGGTTTTTGGTTACAGCACTTTCGTGCTTTTGTTTTTAGGTTTAAATAAATTCGTGTTAAGCAAGTCGTTATATGCTTCGTAAGTTACTTATGTTATGATTTTTCTTTCCATAATTAGATTTTTAGTTATATATATGTTTTATAGTCTTAAAGATTATCGGTTGCAAATATACGTATTATTATTAATTGCTTTTTGACTTTAATTGCTTATTACTGATACTTTTTTGCTTCTTTGTGAAATCAATCATGTCTGAATATCTTTTATTAGAATTATATCAATGTATTATGTGTTAGTTCTTAGTAGCGGGGACTGCTTTGAACGATTTTTTTAACAGTTATGGAATCAACGTGATTATTACTGTGAGTATAGATAGGACTTGTCTGTGGGAATTATGTCATCACTTTTGCTTGAATGAGAAACATTGGACTGCTGAATTTTTTGCAAAGATAGTGTTATCTTTTCTTACCTGCAACAAGTTGAAGTGTGCAGTGTTAACCAAACTCGTATTAGCACTATTATAAGTATTGTACGCACTCGCGCGTGCGCATTAGCTTTTTCAAAAAAGCAAGTGTCGAAGTGTCTAACTGTTGATTATCAGTATGATACGTTAGCTATTTGTGAAAACAAAGTGTCGTGGGCTGTCTCGCTTGTAACAATTTGATATGCCCCTCATAAAACATCATGAAGACTTTAAAGTTGGAGCTTGTCTTTTATCTGATTACTTTTTTCGTTTTGTATTAAATCGTGGTCATTGATAGTTTCATTCTTTTTTTATTAATTTTATTCATTGAAAATTCATTTGAACGCAATCAAATCTGCATTTCTATATAGAATTGTTTCCATTACTACGATACAACGTTTTCATTTCTACGTAGAAACGTTTCTGTTATATCGATATAACGTTTCCATTTCTACGATATAAAGTTTTTAATTCTATATAGAAATGGAAAATCTCTTTGACGTTTTCACGACACTAAGTTTTCTTGATTATCTATTATAACTTGCTGTCTGTCAGCGAATAGACATTTCGACACTTGTTTTTTTGAAAACCCTATGTAGGAATTATAAGTATGCACATTCTATTTTAGTATTACGGTGACTCACATTAATATATAAGTTTCCAACTTATATATAATTCAATTGAATTATAGTTTATAGATATTTATTTCTGCCAATAAGGCTAGCCATGGATTCAGAGTTAATTTGTATTGTGCATGAAAGTGGAGATAATGAGCAAGAAAGTATCAAATGTATCTTGAAATATTGTATATCTTTGCCATGGAAAATAACAATCAGTTTTATGTTTATTATTATTAGTCAAAAAAGGAAATGAAAAAGTTACTTATCATTATATTTGGATTACTTTATTTGTTGTCTGCTTCTGCTCAAATTCGCGGAAACAATATAGTAGTTATGGTTCAACCTGATCATAGTGATTGGAACTATGTTGTAGGAGAAACAGTTCTTTTTAAAGTTAGTATTCTTAAATCAAGTACTCTTCTTAATAATGTAAATGTTCATTATGAGGCAGGACCAGTAATGTATCCTGATATAAAGAAAACCACGATACTGAAAGATGGAACAATGACATTGCGTGGAAAAATGAATGTTCCTGGATTTTATCGTTTGAAAGTTACTGCAAATGTAAATGGTAAAGAATATGAAGGACTTTGTACTGCAGCTTTTTCTCCAGAAAAACTAACTCCTTATTCTTATGAGCCAAAAGATTTTGATTCTTTCTGGAATAAAGCGCTTAATGAGGCAAGGATGAATGACTTGAATCCTACCAAAAAACTATTGCCAGAGCGTTGTACGGTAGATGATGATGTATATGAAATCAGCTATGTCAATAATTCAAGTAACAGCAGAATCTATGGAATCTTGTCTGTTCCAGTAAAAGAAGGTAAATACCCAGCTTTGCTTAGAGTTCCTGGGGCAGGTGTTCGTCCTTATGGTGGTGATACTTATACAGCGCCGGGTAAAGCTATCGTGCTGGAAATAGGTATTCATGGCATTCCTGTAACAATGCAACAAAGTGTGTATGACAATTTGCTTGCTGGTGCCTTGAATAATTATTGGGATTCAAATATAGATAATCCTGATAAAAACTATTATAAACGTGTTGTCACAGGTGCTGTACGTGGTGTTGATTATATTGCATCTTTACCTCAATGGGATGGAAAAACTATCGGTGTTACAGGTGCAAGTCAGGGTGGTTTTCTTTCATTGGCAGTAGCAGCATTAGATAAGCACATTACATTTCTAGGTGTAGTTCATGATGCAATGTGTGATTACTCGGCTGAAGTGCATGGAGTAGCAGGGGGATGGCCACATTATTTTTATAACAGCACTGATAAATCTCTAAAAGAAAAAGTAGATGCTAGTATGTATTATGATGGAGTGAATTTTGCAAGACGAGTTCATGTTCCAGGATGGTATTCTTTCGGATATAATGACGAAGTTGTGCCTCCAACATCATCTTATAGTCTTTATAATATTGTCAAAGCTCCGAAGATATTGAGTGTCTATCAGCAAACTGGACATTATTGGTATCAGGAACAATGGGACGAATGGCAGAGTTTTATTAAAGAGCATTTGAATGTAAAATGATCCATGTAGTAATAACTAAATTCCTGATTATGAAGAGATATTTAATTCTTAATGCAATATGTTTAATGGTTCTAAGTGTTAATGCTCATACACCGGCATCCAATTTAATAAAGCGTCTCAAAGCTTTAGAAAAGATTGGTGTAATGATTGGACATCAAGACGATCCTGTTTATGGTAAGACGTGGAAATGGGATGTTGGGAAGTCTGATGTTTTATCTGTTGCTGGTGATTATCCTGCAGTTATGGGCTTTGATCTCGGCGAAATAGAGTTGGGACATACAAAGAATTTAGACGGCGTCCCATTTGATAGAATACGTAGTGAAATAATATCACACTATAAACGAAATGGAATTATTACATTGAGTTGGCATCCTCATAATCCTGTTACAGGTAAATCGGCATGGGATGCAAATGGCAAAGCAGTGAAAGAGATATTTCCTGAAGGTAGCAAGTATTCCAAATTTGATAATTGGCTGAAAATTGTTGCAGAATTCATTAATTCGTTAAAGACAGAAGATGGCGTTAAGATTCCCGTGATATTTCGTCCTTGGCATGAAATGAGCGGTAACTGGTTTTGGTGGGGTAAAGATGGTTGTACGCCTGATGAATACAAACGATTATATATGTTGACACATGATAAACTTGAAAAAGAATATCATTGTGATAATATTGTGTGGGCATTCTCTCCTAATAGTGGATATAATGATTTTATGACCTATTATCCTGGCAATAGTTATGTTGATGTTCTTGGTGTTGATTTATATGAGTTTGATAAAGATAATCTAAAGTATCAGAAGAGTCTGAAACATGATTTGGACGAAATCACACAGATGGGGAAAAAGGAACATAAAATTGTAGCTCTAACAGAAACTGGGTGTCAACAACTTCCATACTCTGATTGGTTTACGGATACATTATGGCCTGTGCTGAAAAATTATAAATTAAGTTATGTCCTATTTTGGCGTAATGCCTGGGACAAAGATAATGAATTTTATGTTTCATATCCTGGACATTCTACAGAGAGTGATTTTAAAAAGTTCCATGATATGAAGCAAACTTTATTTGTTAAAGATATAGATAAAATAAAATAAACAATATATAATTATGACTAGCTTTCAAGAAAAGGTGAAATCACTGCGTGCCCGACATGAGCAGTTGATAACAAAAGCCAATGAACCAGAGGAGTTTGGAAATGGCATTTATACACGTTATAGAAATCCTATACTAACAGCAGAACATACACCGTTGGAATGGCGTTATGATTTTAACGAAACTGATAATCCATATTTGATGCAGCGTATAATGATGAATGCTACACTTAATAGTGGAGCAATTAAATGGAATGGAAAATATCTGCTTGTTGTACGCGTTGAAGGTGCTGATAGGAAAAGTTTCTTTGCTGTTGCAGAGAGTCCTAATGGAGTAGACAACTTCAGATTTTGGGATTATCCTATTACGATGCCCGATGAAACGGTTCCTGCTACAAATATTTATGACATGCGACTTACTGCACATGAAGATGGATATATTTATGGCGTCTTTTGTGCTGAGCGCCATGACGATTCACAACCAGGAGATTTAAGTGCTGCAACAGCAACAGCTGCAATTGCGCGTACAAAAGACCTCGTAAATTGGGAGCGTTTACCTGATTTGAAAACAAAAAGTCAACAACGTAATGTTGTCTTGCATCCAGAATTTGTAGAAGGAAAGTATGCTTTTTATACTCGTCCACAAGATGGATTTATTGATACTGGTTCTGGCGGTGGTATCGGCTGGGCTCTTGTTGATGATATAACTAATGCTGAGATTTCAGAAGAAAAAATAATTAATTTACGCCATTATCATACTATTATGGAAGTAAAGAATGGTGAGGGGCCTCATCCTATAAAAACAAGTCAAGGATGGTTGCATCTTGCACATGGTGTGAGGGCATGTGCTTCTGGATTGCGTTATGTGTTGTATATGTATATGACAGCACTTGATGATCCAACAAAAGTTATAGCACAACCAGGTGGATATCTTCTTGTCCCTAAAGGTGATGAATATATTGGAGACGTAATGAACGTAGTTTTCTCAAATGGATGGATTGCAGATGATGATGGTAAGGTCTTTATATATTATGCCAGTTCTGATACGCGTATGCATGTAGCTGTTTCAACAGTTGATAAACTGGTAGATTATTGTAAGCATACTCCAGAGGATCGTTTTACAACAAGTTCTTCTGTTGAGACAATAAAGAAACTAGTTGCTAAGAATAAAAAACTTTAATATTTAATCCATAAATTACTTAGAATTTTCTAAATTTTACTATATTTGCAATTCTGTGTAATTTATGGATTGAATTAAATAATAATCTAATGGCAAAATCTAAACTAATTGAGAAAATAGGATATGGCTTTGGCGACATGTCTAGTAGTATGTTTTGGAAGATATTTTCATATTATCTTCCGATTTTTTATAGTGACGTATTTGGACTGTCACTTGGCGCCACTGCAACATTGATGTTAGTAACTAGAATCTGGGATGCTATCTTAGATCCGATGATGGGTATTCTTGCAGACCGCACGCAGACAAAATGGGGAAAATATCGTCCTTATCTATTGTGGTTTGCAGCTCCTTTTGCAATATGTGGTGTATTTCTGTTTACGACACCTCATATAGGAGAAACCGGAAAATTGATCTGGGCTTATGTTACGTATATACTTATGATGACAGTTTATACAGGTATTAATGTCCCTTATGGATCAATGCTTGGAGTTTTGACAAATGATTCTGATGAAAAAACAGTTTTCTCTAGTTTTAGAATGTTCTTCGCTTATGCAGGTTCTTTCATAGCTTTGTTTGCATGGGAACCTCTTTGTGATTTATTTAAGGCACACGGTTGTGCTGAAACAGGTGCATGGCAAGGTGCAATGATTGTGATTGCAATATTCTGTTTTTTCTTGTTTCTATTATGTTTTAGAATAACGAAAGAGCACATTAAGGTTGAGGCTACATCTCTTAGTTCTGATGTCTCTTCTTTATTAAGAAACTCTCCTTGGTGGCTCTTGACAGCAGCAGCTTTGTGCTCAAATTTGTTTAACACTGTGCGCGGTGCAACAGTAGCATACTATTTCAAATATTATATAGGTGAACATGCTAATATAAATATTGGTATTGCAAGTTTCTTGTTCTTTGCCGGTTTATTCCTTGCTGTTGGTGAAGTATGTAATATGGCTGGCGTTGTAGTTGCTGTTCCAATTAGCCGTAGAATAGGCAAACGAAGCACTTTTGCTGTTTCTTGTATTGGTATGGCTATTCTCAGTTGTCTCTTCTTCTATTTGCCATGTACAAATGTTGGCTTTATCGCCATGCTACTATTGCAGGTCTTAATATCTGTATGTACCGGAATTATATCTCCTCTAATATGGAGTATGTATGCTGATGTAGCCGATTATGCAGCTGTGAAGGATAATACATCTTCAACAGGACTAATATTCTCTTCGGGATCAATGGCACAGAAGTTTGGTGGTGCTATTGCAGGCAGTGCTGTATTATGGTTGTTTGCAGCTTTTGGATTAGTTCCAAATGCATTACATCAGACGGATAGTGCTATATTAGGAATGAAACTTACAATGAGTTACATCCCTGCAGCAGTAGCCGTTATGATGGTTGTTATTATGATCGTTTATCCTTTGACAAAGAGTAAGATGAAAGAAATCAATGCAAAGTTAAAAGGAATTCGTAAAATAGAAGATTAATGGATAGCTTTAAACAAACAATGCAGGATGTTCTTGAAAACAACATCCTGCGATATTGGATTGATAATGTTACAGACACTGTCAATGGTGGATATTACGGTAGGGTAGATGGTCATGATATTGTTCATGCTGATGCTGATAAAGGGGCAATAATGAATGCTCGAATATTATGGAGCTTTTCGGCGGCATATAGAGTACTTGGTAAAAAAGAATACCTTGAAGCTGCAACTCGTGCAAAAGATTATATATTAGATCATTTCATTGATAAAGAGTTTGGAGGCGTGTATTGGTCTTTAGACTATCAAGGTCATCCTTTAGATTGTAAAAAACAGACTTATGCTATAGGTTTTGCTATTTATGGTTTAAGTGAGTATGTCCGTGCTACTGGTGATCAAAAAACTCTTGATACAGCCATCGCATTATATCATGATATTGAAAAATATGCTTTCGATGCCGAAAATAATGGCTATATTGAAGCTTTAACACGTGATTGGCAGCCTATTGATGATATGCGATTAAGTGATAAAGATGAGAATGGAAGCAGAACAATGAATACTCATTTGCATATCTTAGAACCTTACACAAATCTCTATAAAGTATGGAAAGATAAAAGATTAGAGAATAGTATTCGTAATTTACTTGATATCTTTACTGAAAAATTACTTAATCCGGAGACATATCATCTTGATTTGTTCTTTAATGATAGATGGGTGGGTAAACGTAACATAGAGAGTTATGGACATGATATAGAGGCTAGTTGGCTTTTACATGAATCAGCGTTGGTTCTTGATGATAAGAAAGTATTAAGAAAAATAGAACCAATAATAAGAAAGATAGCTGTTGCAGCAGATGAAGGCCTTCGCTCTGATGGGAGTATGATATATGAACATTGGAAAGATGATGATCGTTATGATATGCAACGGCAATGGTGGGTTCAATGTGAAAATATTATTGGGCACATCAATATTTATCAGTATTTTAGAGAGGAAACTTCTTTTGGTGTAGCTGTAAGATGCTGGTCGTTTATACAGAAAAATATTGTTGATTGGGACAAGGGAGAATGGCATTGGGCAAAGCTTGATGATGGTACTTTGAATGTTGTTGATGACAAAGCGGGCTTTTGGAAATGCCCTTATCATAATAGTAGAATGTGCATTGAACTTATAGAGCGTCGGTTTTAATACCGGCGCTTTTTTTGTTTATGCGGATTTTTTTTGTTAATATTGCGTAATAATTATAATATTATTGCTAACTTTGCAGTCGCTTTTGGCAGATTAGCTATCTGCCCTAGTTTAAGCAGATTATTATAATAACGTTATAGATTTTATGTATTTTACTTTATTCATTACCGTTTTGATAACGGCTGTGTTCTTGGTATTGGCATCTTATGTCATTGCTAAGCTTATCGGTCCGCGTTCTTACAATCCGGTAAAGGGTGAACCATTTGAATGTGGTATCCCTACTCGCGGTTCTTCTTGGCTGCCAGTACACATTGGATATTACTTGTTTGCCATCCTTTTCCTGATGTTTGACATTGAGACTGTGTTCCTCTATCCATGGGCAGTCGTCGTTAGACAATTTGGACCAATGGCTTTAGTTAGTATTGGTTTCTTCTTGGTAGTATTAGTATTTGGCCTAGCTTATGCTTGGCGGAAAGGAGCGTTGGAATGGAAGTAAGAAAACCTCACATTAAGAGTATTCCTTATGACGAGTTCAAGGATAATGACACTCTTGAAAAAATTACGCAGGAATTAAACGAAGGCGGAGTAAATGTTGTGCTTGGTTCATTGGATCAGGCTATTAACTGGGGACGAAGCAATTCTCTTTGGTCACTTACTTTTGGTACTTCATGTTGTGGTATTGAGTTCATGGCTGTCGGTTGTGCACGTTACGACTTCTCTCGCTTCGGCTTTGAGGTTACTCGTAACTCTCCACGTCAAGCAGACTTGATTATGTGTGCTGGTACAATTACCAATAAAATGGCACCTGTTTTCAAGCGTTTGTACGATGAAATTGCAGAGCCTAAGTACGTTGTAGCTGTTGGCGGATGCACCATTAGTGGTGGACCTTTCAAAAAGAGCTATAATGTAGTTCGCGGTATCGACGAGCTCGTTCCTGTTGATGTTTACATCCCTGGATGTCCTCCACGTCCAGAAGCCATTCTTTATGGTATGATGCAATTGCAGCGTAAAGTTAAGGTCGAAAAGTTCTTTGGTGGCGCTAACCATAAGATGACTAAAGAGGAGCGTGAGCTATCTTTAAGTAAGGGCGGTTTGCGTGGAATGAGCAATGAGGTTTTAACTTCATCTGAAAAACTTGGAAAGAGAACTCCAATCATCGTAACTGATGTTCCTGAAGATTTCGATCCAAATAAAGAGCTAACTGATTAATAAGGTATAAGAAAATGAAACTAAACAATATAGAACTCAATTTCGATAACTTTGCTTCTGAAATGGCAAAGTTGAAGAACGAGAAACATTTCGACTACCTTGTTACCATTATTGGTGAAGACTTTGGAGAAGAAGGTCTCGGATGTATCTACATTCTTGAAAATACAGATACTCACGAGCGCTGCTCTGTTAAGACTATTGGTAAGAAGGTTGGCGATGATGTTGTTATTCCAACAACTCTTAATCTTTGGAATGCTGCTAATTTGTTAGAGCGTGAAGTATTTGATTTCTTGGGAATAAAGTTCTTAGGACATCCAGATATGCGTCGCTTGTTCCTTCGTACGGATTTCAATGGTTATCCTCTTCGTAAGGACTTTGATGAGAGCCCAGAGAATAATAAGTTTCCTGTTACAGATGAACCTGAATCAGATTTCACTACAGAATGGAATCTTGACAGAAGTGGCAATCTTGTAGCTACAAAGCATCGTCTTTTTGATGAAGATGATTTCGTTGTAAATATGGGACCTAACCACCCTAGTATGCATGGTGTGTTACGTTTGCAGACTATTGTAGACGGTGAGACCATCAAGGGAGTATATCCACATTTAGGATATATTCACCGTGGTATGGAAAAGATGTCTGAAAGTATGACTTATCCTCAGACTCTCGCATTAACAGATCGTTTGAATTATCTTTGTGCAATGATGCAGCGTCATGCATTAGTAGGTGTTATAGAAGAAGGTATGGGTATTGAACTCTCAGACCGTATTCTTTACATACGTACAATAATGGATGAGTTGCAGCGTATAAATAACCACTTGTTGTTCCTTGGAACATGTGCACAGGATTTAAGTGCTTTGACCGCATTCCTTTATTGTATGCGTGATCGTGAGCATGTCCTCAATGTAATGGAGGAAACTACTGGTGGTAGACTTATTCAGAACTACTATCGTATAGGAGGTCTTCAGGATGATATCGATCCAAACTTTGTTCAGAACACAAAAACTCTTTGTAAATATCTGCGCCCTATGGTTCAGGAATACATGGACGTGTTCGGTGATAATGTAATTACTCATCAGCGTTTGGAAGGTGTTGGTCCAATGGGACTTGACGATTGTATTAATTATGCTCTTACAGGTCCTGCCGGACGTGCAGCTGGATGGCATAATGATGTTCGTAAAAATCATCCTTATGGTGTATATGATAAGGTGAAGTTTGACGAAATAACTCTCACAGGCGCTGATTCAATGGCTCGCTACATGGTTCATATCAAGGAAATCTATCAGAGTTTGGACATTATTGAACAGCTTATTGATAATATTCCTGAAGGTGAATTCTATATCAAGCAGAAACCTATCATTAAGGTTCCTGAAGGTCAGTGGTTCTTCTCTGTTGAAGGTGGAGCTGGTGAATTTGGAGTTTATCTCGACTCTCATGGTGATAAGAGCCCTTATCGTTTGAAGATGCGCCCAATGGGATTGACATTGACAGGTGCATTTGATAAGATGCTTCGTGGACAAAAGATTGCTGACTTGGTAGCAACTGGTGCTGCAATTGATTTCGTAATTCCTGATATTGATAGATAAATTATGTTTGATTTTAGTATAGTAACAAAATGGTTCGATGCGCTCCTTAGTCAGACTTTGGGGTTGCCTAGTTTCTGGACCATTCTTATTGAGTGCGTACTCATCGGACTTTTGGTCTTGACAGCTTATGCGCTTATTTGTATCGTACTGATTTTTATGGAACGTAAGGTTTGTGCTTATTTCCAGTGCCGTGTAGGTCCTATGCGTGTAGGTCCTTGGGGTATATTTCAGGTGTTTGCAGACGTTTTGAAGATGCTTATCAAGGAGATCTTCACAGTAGACAAGTCTGATAAACTGTTATATGCGATAGCTCCGTTCCTTGTAATGATAGCTTCTGTTGGTACATTCTCTTTCCTTCCTTGGAATAAGGGTATGCACGTTTTGGATTTCAATGTTGGTATATTCTTGGTAACTGCCATTAGTTCTATTGGTGTACTAGGTGTATTCCTTGCTGGTTGGGGTTCTAACAACAAGTATTCTGTCGTATCAGCGATGCGTGCCGCAGTTCAGATGATTTCTTATGAGGTGTCTCTGGGCTTGTGTTTGATTTGTGCTGTAATTCTTACAGGTACAATGCAGATGAGTGGTATCATCGAGGCTCAGACAGGTCCATGGAAGTGGCTAATTATTCAGGGTCACATTCCTGCAACAATAGCTTTTATCGTATTCCTTATTGCTGGTAATGCTGAGGCTAACCGTGGTCCATTTGACTTGGGTGAAGCCGAAAGTGAGTTGACTGCAGGTTATCATACAGAGTATTCTGGTATGGGCTTTGGTTATTATTATCTTGCAGAGTATTTGAATCTATTTGTTATATCTGGACTTGCAAGTGCTGTCTTCCTTGGAGGTTGGGCACCATTAAATGTAGGTATTTCTGGATTTGACAATTTGATGAATATGATACCAGGTTTTGTTTGGTTCTTCGGCAAGACATTTATGTTGGTATGGATTCTTATGTGGGTCCGTTGGACATTCCCTCGTCTTAGAATTGATAATCTTCTGAAACTGGAATGGAAATATCTCATGCCTTTAATGCTGCTAGTGCTAGTTCTTACAACTTGCTGTGTTGCATTTGGTTTGATTTTTTAATCCGAATAGGCAATAGAATATAAATATTGAATAATAAAATGGAAAATAATAAATCATATTTCGGTGGGATAGGAGCTGCAATCAAAACTCTTGCTACTGGTATGAAGATTACTCTAAAAGAGTACTTCACTCCAAAGAGCACAGAGCAGTATCCAGAGAACCGCAAGACTACCCTCCATGTTGCACAGCGTCATCGTGGCCGTCTCGTTTTCAAAAGAAATGAGGATGAAAGCCATAACTGTGTTGCTTGTACAATGTGTGAGAAGGCTTGTCCAAATGATACAATTAAGATCACTGCTCATATGGAGGAGGATCCTGAAACTGGTCGCAAAAAGAAAAAGCTTGATGATTATCAGTATGATCTTGGCGACTGTATGTTTTGTCAGTTGTGTGTTAATGCTTGTAACTTTGATGCGATTGAATTTACAAATGATTTTGAGAATTCTGTATTCGACCGCAATAAGTTGGTATATCATCTTGACAAAGAAGTTTATGATGGTGGTAGCCTTCCAAACATCATTGATGGTGGCGCACCTTTGACTATCGGTAAGTTTAACACTAAAACCAAGTAATAGATTATGGCAAATTTAGTTATGTTTTGCATTTTGGCTGTAGTCATTCTTGGATCAGCCGTAATGTGCGTAATTACAAAGCGAATCATAAGGGCAGCTACATTCTTGCTCTTCGTTTTGTTTGGTGTTGCGGGAATTTATTTCCTGCTTGACTACACATACCTGGGTGCCGCTCAGATTTCTGTTTATGCCGGAGGTATTACAGTTATGTATATCTTTGCTATTCAGCTTGTTTCTAAGCGTTCACTTCAAGGACTTGTTGAGCGTTTCAAGGGTAGCCGTATAATTAGCGGTTTGCTTTTGTCGCTTGTTGGTCTTGCAACTGTAGGCGTAGTTTTAATTAAGAATAATTTTATCAATGCTGCTGCACAGGTTACTGACACAGAGGTTCCTATGGATCAAATTGGTACAGCCCTTCTTGGAAGTGGTAAGTATCAATATGTACTTCCATTCGAGTTCATTTCAGTATTTCTTTTGGCATGTATCATTGGTGGTATAATGATTGCACGAAAGGAGGACAAGAAATGAATATCCCTGTAGAATATTTTATAGCACTTAGCACACTTCTGTTCTTTATCGGAGTGTTTGGCTTCGTTACACGTCGTAACCTTGTAGTTATGCTTATCTCTATAGAATTGATATTGAATTCTGTAGATATAAATTTTGCAGTCTTCAACCGCATACTTTTCCCTGGACAGTTTGAAGGTTTCTTCTTCACATTGTTTTCTATAGGTGTTAGTGCAGCTGAGACAGCAGTGGCTTTGGCCATTATTATTAATGTTTACCGTAACTATCACAGTGACCAGGTGAACAGTATTGAAAACATGAAATTCTAAAAGAAAATGGAATACAGTTATGCATTTTTAATACTTCTTCTACCATTCTTGAGCTTCTTGGTTCTTGGTCTTTGTGGTATGAAGATGAAAAAGCCGGTTGCCGGTATCATCGGCACCATCATGTTGGGTAGCCTTTTCGCTATGTCATTGTATACTGCTTATGAGTATTTCTTTGTCATCGGAAGGAACGCTGCTACTGGTTTATACCCTACAGTTACAGTATTTAATTTTACTTGGTTGAAATTTACCGAACTTCTTACATTCAACATTGGTTTCCGTCTTACTCCAATAAGCGTAATGATGTTGATCGTTATCACAACGGTAAGTTTTATGGTCCATATCTACAGTTTCGGCTACATGGCTGAGCGTGATGATAAGTATAAGTTTGAGGAATACGAACATGGTTTCCAGCGTTTCTATGCTTATCTTTCTTTGTTCACCATGAGTATGCTTGGACTTGTTGTAGCTACAAACATTTTCCAGATGTACATGTTCTGGGAGTTAGTAGGTGTATGTTCTTATTTGTTGATTGGATTTTATTATCCAAAACATTCAGCCGTACACGCTTCAAAGAAAGCTTTCATCGTAACTCGTTTTGCAGACTTGTTCTTCTTGATTGGTATCTTGTTCTTTAGCTACTACGTTGGAACATTTAATTATGACTTGAATGCTAACCCTGATCTTATCGGTAAGTTGGCTTCTGTTGCAGCTAAATATTCTTGGTTGTTGCCTTCTGCTTTGTTCTTGATGTTTATTGGTGGTGCTGGTAAGAGTGCAATGTTCCCATTGCATATTTGGTTGCCAGACGCTATGGAAGGTCCAACTCCTGTATCTGCTTTGATTCATGCTGCAACAATGGTTGTTGCTGGTGTATATCAGGTTGCAAGTCTTTTCCCAATCTGGGTACAATATGCTCCTAATCAACTTCATTGGGTAGCTTACATTGCTGCTTTTACTTCGTTCTATGCAGCTGCAGTAGCTTGTTGCCAGAGCGATATCAAGCGTGGTCTTGCATTCTCAACTATATCACAGATTGCTTATATGTTGGTTGCACTTGGCGTAAGTTATGCTGTCGACAATCATGAAGGTGGTTTGGGTTACATGGCAGGTATGTTCCACTTGTTCACACATGCTATGTTCAAGGCTTTGTTGTTCCTTTGCTCTGGTGCCATTATTGTCATCATTGGAAGCAACTTCAAGCAGTATATGGGCGGACTTCATAAGTATATGCCTATCACAAACATCTGCTTCCTAATTGGTTGTATCGCTATTAGCGGTGTATGGCCACTTGCAGGTTTCTTCTCTAAGGATGAAATTGTTTCAGCTTGTTTTGAGTTCTCTCCATTCATGGGATGGTTTATGACACTTGTATCTGGTATGACAGCATTCTATATGTTCCGTTTGTATTATGTTATTTTCTGGGGACAAAGCTATTATGAGCTTGATCCTGAGAATCGTAAGAAGCCAGGTGAAGTTCCTTTCGTAATGTGGGGACCATTAGTATTCCTTGCTATCATATCAATATTTGCAGGTTGGATTCCATTCGGACATTTCGTTTCAGCCACAGGTCAGAGCATGGAGATTGGATTGCAGCATTTTGAATTCACTAGTGTTGCTTGGTTCAGTTTGCTAGCTGCAGCCATTGGTATTGGTCTTGCAACATGGATGTATCTTCCAAAGAACAATCCTGTTCCAGATATGCTTGCTAAGAAAATGCCTAGACTTCACAAGGCAGCTCTCAATCGTTTTTATATTGATGACGCTTGGCAGTTCTTTACTCATAAAATCGTGTTTGGTTGTTTCTCTAAGCCTATTGCTTGGTTTGACCGCCATGTTATCGATGGTACTTTTAACTTCATGGCATGGGGTGCTCAGGAAGCTGGTGAGACTATTCGTCCATGGCAGAGTGGAGACGTTCGTTCTTATGCTGCATGGTTCCTTACTGGTACTGTAGCTTTGACTCTGATTTTGCTTTGCATTCTCAGCTAATGAATAATGAAGATTTAATAAAGAATAAATAGAAAAATGAGTATATTAACATTATTCGTAGTAATTCCAGTACTTATGCTTGTTGGTCTTTGGTTAGCAAAGAATGACAATCAAGTACGTGGTGTGATGGTTGTCGGAGCCTCTGCATTGCTTGGTCTTGCGATATGGCTTACTATCACTTTCATTCAGATGCGTCATGCAGGTAATACTGAATTGATGCTGTTTACGTATAGCGCACCTTGGTTCGCACCTCTTAATATAGCATATAGTGTTGGTGTTGATGGTATATCTGTAGTGATGATATTGCTTTCTGCTATTATCGTTTTCACAGGTACTTTTGCATCATGGCAGTTAGAACCTATGAAGAAAGAATATTTCCTCTGGTTCGTTTTGCTAAGCATTGGAGTATTCGGTTTCTTCATTTCAACTGATCTATTCACAATGTTCATGTTCTATGAAGTTGCTCTTATCCCAATGTACCTTCTTATTGGTGTTTGGGGTACAGGTCCTAAGGAATATGCTGCAATGAAGCTTACTCTTATGCTTATGGGTGGTAGTGCCCTTTTGATTCTTGGTATTCTTGGTATCTACTATTTTAGTGGAGCTACAACAATGAATATCAACGAAATTGCTGCTCTTCACAATATACCAGTAGCTGTTCAGAAGGTATTCTTCCCATTCATATTTATCGGTTTCGGTGTACTTGGTGCAATGTTCCCATTCCACACATGGTCTCCTGATGGTCATGCTTCAGCCCCTACGGCTGTATCAATGCTCCACGCTGGTGTACTTATGAAGCTTGGTGGTTACGGCTGTTTCCGTATTGCTATGTATTTGTTGCCTGAGGCTGCTCAGCAACTATCTTGGATATTCCTAGTTCTCACAACATGTTCTGTTCTCTACGGTGCACTCTCTGCATGTGTTCAGACAGACTTGAAATATATCAATGCTTATTCATCTGTATCACACTGTGGTATGGTGCTCTTCGCATTGTGTATGATGACACAGACAGCTATTACAGGTGCTGTGCTTCAGATGCTTTCACACGGTCTTATGACAGCGTTGTTCTTCGCTTGTATCGGTATGATTTATCACCGTGCAGGAACTCGAGATGTGCGCTATCTTGGTGGTTTGATGAAAGTTCTTCCATTCCTTTCTGTATCTTATGTTATAGCAGGTTTGGCTAACTTAGGTTTACCAGGTTTCTCTGGTTTCGTTGCTGAGATGACAATCTTTGTAGGTGCATTCCAGAATGCAGATATGTTCCATCGTGTGTGCACGATCATCGCTTGTACGTCTATCGTTGTAACAGCCGTTTACATTCTTCGTGTTGTTGGTAAGATTCTTTTCCAGAAGGTACCAAACAAGAAGTTCTTTGAGCTTCACGACGCAACTTGGGACGAGAGATTAGCAATTGGAGGTCTTATCTTCTGTGTTGCAGGTCTTGGTTTGTTCCCACTTTGGGCAAGCAATGTAATCAGCGATGCTGTTGCTCCAATTATCAATCATATAATGAGCACTACAGTAGCAGCTCTGTAATGTAGATTTTAATAATTAAGATTAAAGATTTATTATGAATATAGATTATAGTCAATTTTTAAATATGATACCAGAGGTCACTTTGATGGCTCTTTTGGTAATCGTCTTCATTGCAGACTTTGCAACATCACAGCGAGCTGTAATACCTTCTTCTAATGGAGAGGCTACCAGTTCTTCACGTGCATGGTTTAATCCTTTGGTTTGTCTGTTGATGGCAGCGCATATTGTGATCAATATATTCCCAACTACAGCTTCTGTTGCATTTGGTGGAATGTATTATACAAACCCTTCTGTTGGAGTTATCAAGACAATCCTTGCTCTTGGAGCGTTGATCGTTTTGATACAGAGTCGTGAGTGGTTGCAGCGTCCTGACACACAGTTCAAAGAAGGTGAGTTCTATATCCTTATAGCCTCAACTCTTCTTGGTATGAATATGATGGTCAGTGCCAATCACTTCTTGCTTTTCTTCTTAGGACTTGAAATGGCATCTATTCCAATGGCTTGTTTGGTAGGTCTTGATAAGTATCGTCACAATTCAGCAGAGGCTGCAGCTAAGTTTGTTCTTACAGCAGCTTTCTCTAGTGGCATCATGCTTTATGGTATATCATTCATCTATGGAGCTATGGGTACTATGTACTTTGATGATGTTGCTGCTAAGATCACAGCTACTCCTCTTACTATAATGGGTATGGTGTTCTTCTTCAGTGGACTTGGTTTCAAGATTTCTTTGGTACCATTCCATTTCTGGACAGCTGATTCATATCAGGGTGCGCCAACAACAGTTACTGGTTATCTTTCTGTAGTTAGTAAGGGTGCAGCAGCATTTGCTCTTTGTTCTATCTTGATCAAGGTATTTGGTCCTATGGTAGAGTATTGGCAGTATATGTTGTTTATTGTAGTTGTTCTTTCAATCACAATAGCCAACTTGTTTGCTATCCGTCAGAGAGACCTTAAGCGTTTCATGGCATTCAGTTCTATTTCTCAGGCTGGTTATATTGTACTTTCTATAGTAGGCAATTCGTCTATGAGTTATACAACTCTTAGCTTTTACGTTCTTGTCTATGTAGTAGCTAATATGGCTGTGTTCTCTGTTATCAGCAGCATTGAGGAGCATAACAATGGAACAGTTGACATGGAGAGTTATAATGGTCTTTATAAGACCAATCCAAAGCTTGCGTTCCTCATGACATTAGCTTTGTTCTCTCTTGGTGGTATTCCTCCATTTGCAGGTATGTTCAGCAAGTTCTTTGTTTTCATGTCTGCAGTTAAGGGTGCATCTTTATCTACAACACCAGGTATCTTGGCTTATTCTGTTGTATTCATCGCTTTGATTAATACAGTGGTAAGTCTTTACTACTATTTGTTGATTGTAAAGGCAATGTACATCAAACCAAATGAGAAGCCTCTTCCTTCATTCAAGAGCGCAAGCAGCACTAAGTTGGCTCTTGCAATCTGTACAGCGGGAATCATCATGTTTGGTTTGTTCAGCATGGTTTATTCATGGATAGACAGTGCATCTGTAGCTTCAATGTAAGCTACAGATATCACATAACGAAAAATCCCAATGTTCATTACGAGCATTGGGATTTTTATTTGTTAATAAATTAATTACTTCTGTACTTGGAAATCATCTTTTGTAACTCCACATACTGGACATGTCCAATCATCTGGAAGATCTTCAAAAGATGTACCAGGAGCTATCCCGCCATCAGGATCTCCAACCTCTGGGTCGTATACGTAATCGCATACATCGCAAACATACTTTTCCATGTTGTTAAATTTTAAATTGTTAATAATCTATTTTGTTGCTTTTGCAAATTCTTTACCATATTCAATGCAGTCATCTAGATCTTTTTCGTCAGGAACCCATTGTTTCTTTATTCCATCGTTCACTACTTCAAATCCAGCTTCCTGCAAGTGTGCAGTAATCATTTTAGGAGCATCACCGTTCCAACCATAAGATCCAAACGCCGCTGCTTTCTTTCCTTTATATTTTATTCCGCGAGCCATTTCCAATATTCCGGCAATTGCATACGAATAACCGTTGTTTATTGTTGGCGAACCAACTAATATAGCTTTAGACTGGAATATTTCTGTTAGAATATCATTCTTATCAATCTGTGAAGCGTTGAACAATTTCACCGTAACGTCTTTGTCTTCTTTCTGAATACCATCTGAAATTGATTCAGCCATTTTACGTGTAGATTGCCACATCGTGTCATAGATGATTGTTATCTGGTTTTCTTTGTAAGCGTTAGACCATTCAACGTATTTGTCGATAATCTGTTTTGGATTTTCTTTCCAGATAATACCGTGACTAGGGCAAATCATCTTAATATCAAGATTCATGCCGATAAGCTCTTTCACCTTTCTGCTCACCATCATGCTGAATGGATTCAAGATGTTAGCATAGTATTTCTGTGCTTCCCATCTCAAGTCATCCTGTTTTACAGTGTCATTGTATAATGATTCTGTAGCAAAATGCTGACCGAATGCATCGTTAGAGAACAATATGTTTTCTCCTGATAGATAGCTGAACATTGTATCTGGCCAGTGAAGCATTGGGGCTTCAATGAATGTAAGAGTATTCTCTCCTAGATTCAGGGTATCACCAGTTTTGACGTTCACAAAGTTCCAGCCTTCTGGATGATAGTGACCACGAATAATAGATTCACCTTTCTTAGTACAATATATAGGTGTATCTGGAATTTCACGCATTAATTCTACCAATGCACCACTATGATCAATCTCGTTATGATTCATTACAATGTAATCAATCTTTTTCAGATCTATAGTTTTCTTTAGTCTTGCTACAAATTCCTTATCATAAGGTTGCCACACAGTGTCGATAAGTGCAGTCTTTTCATCCTGAATAAGGTAAGCGTTATAACTGGAACCATGCTTCGTGGAGAGTTCGTCTCCGTGGAATTTGGTAAGCTCCCAATCTATCTTACCAACCCAAGATACTTTATTTGTGATTTGTTTTGCCATTATCTTTTTGTTTAATATCCTATCGATTTTCTACACGCAAAGATATGAATTATCTTTTTCTTGGTGTAAACTAAACTTAAATATTTGCTTTAATTTAACTATCTTTATCAAAAAGTACAAATCTACAGAAAAACGAACGATTGTCGCTGTTTCAAATGGATTCTATTCCGTTACTTTGCGGCAATACAACAGTCAATCTAATAACTAATTGATTCTTTGGTACTTTAATGTTTAATAATGAAAAAGTTCTTTTTATCCTTTTGGATTTTATTCTTGTGTCTAGGGCTTAATGCCCAGCGCATGACAGATGCACTTGATCGTGGTCTTGTTGTTGTTCATCGTACAAATGGAACAAGTAATGAGGGTACTTTCGTGAGTTGGCGAATTCTTGCTAATGAGTATTATGATGTCACCTATAATGTTTATAGGGATGGTGTTAAACTAAATGACAAGCCCTTGAGCGTGTCAAATTATAACGACACAGGTGGTAGTACGACTAGTGAGTACACCGTGAGTGCTATTGTTAAAGGTGTTGAGCAACCACAATGCAAACCGCAGACATCTTGGAACTGTTATCTGTATAAGCTTATTGATCGTAACTATTCTGGCTATAAAGATATTACTCTTCAAAAAGTTTATTCAAATGCTGATGGTTCTGATATCACAGCTGATTATCAGCCAAATGATATCAGTATGGCTGATCTTGATGGTGATGGGCAATTAGAAATACTTCTTAAGCGCCTGAACACCAAAGATGCATCGTCTTTGTATTTAGAAAGTGCGACAGACTATGCTATCCTTGAAGCTTATAAGCTAGATGGTACACGAATGTGGTGGATTGATTGTGGTCCAAACATGGTGAGCCTCAACAGTACAGAAATTGATATTGTTGCCTATGATTGGGATTGTGATGGAAAAGCTGAGATCGTTCTTCGTGGAGCTGATGGTATGAAAATTCACTTCTCTGATGGTACAACTAAGGTTATTGGCGATGCAAGTGTAAATAGCAGAAATACTTTTGCACATACTGATGCACAATATTGTTGGACTCATACTGGTAATGAGTATCTGTTATATTTAAATGGTGAAACTGGTAAGCCATATCAAATAATAGACTATCCACTCAAACGATTAGAAGATGGCGAAACTGATCTTAAAGCTGCTTGGGGAGATAACTATGGTCATCGTTCATCTAAATATTTCTTTGGCGCTCCTTTCCTTGACGGTCGCAAAGCTAGTTTGTTCTTAGCTCGTGGAATCTACACGCGTGAAAAAATGATCGCTTATGATATCAATCCGCAGACATATGAGTTTACTACTCGTTGGACATGGAATTGCAATCAACCTGGTAGTGAATGGTATGGTAATGGTTATCATAACTTCTGTGTTGCCGATGTTGATATGGATGGCAGGGATGAGATTGTATATGGTTCTATGGTCATTGATGATAATGGCAAGGGACTTAGTACAACTGGTCTTGGTCATGGTGATTCTCAACATGTCGGAGACTTTGATCCATATCGTCATGGACTTGAATTCTTTGGTTGCAATGAGACTAAGCCTGGAAACAATTATCGTAATGCAACTACATCTGAGCTGTATTATCGCTTTGAGACAACAGCCGATGATGGACGTGCTTTGATCGGAAAATTTTCTGATAACTTCCATGGGTGCCAGGGACGTTCTTCGGCTTCCAATTTAATTAGCTCTGTTACGGATAACGTCCTCGGTATCACAGCTGATACTTTTCTTAAATGGAGTGATTTAAATTTCCGAATCTATTGGGACGGTGATTTGTGTGATGAAGTTCTGAATAGTCCTGGTACAGCTAAGGAGGCTAAAATAGAGAAGCCGGGCTATGGCAGACTCTTCACTTCTTCTGGTTGCAATATGAATAATGATTCTAAGAATAATCCTTGTTTCCAAGGTGATATTCTTGGTGACTGGCGCGAAGAGTTTATCGTCAGATGCGGTGGAAACCTCAGAATATACACCACAACATATCCTACAGAATACCGCAATTACACGCTTTGGTACGATACTCAATACCGACAAAGTGAAGTTTGGCAGATGGAAGCATATAATCAAACTCCGCATACAAGTTATTTCCTAGGAAAGGCTGAGGGCATCACTATGGCTCCTCCACCAAGTACGCTCACTGATAGGGTAGAGATAGCCGACGGAGCATCTATTACCAAAGATGATAATGATAAGCATTTGCTTTTAGCAAAGATAGATAATATGAGTGTCAGCGTTGTTGATGGTGCTGCTCCATATATTGTTACTGATAATGCTCCTACATGGGTTGAGGGACATGATGACAATGCGAATATCACGACCACTACTTATACGCATACAATTACAGGTGGTGCGTTTACTGGTGAAATGCGTTTTGTAAAGCAAGGTGATGGAATCTTGAAATTACCTAATGTTTCTGAAACTTATACTGGCAATACTGATGTATGGAATGGTGAACTTGATTTTGATGGAAATATGGTTTCAAGCCGTGTTTGGCTGAATCGTTTTGCCTCTTTGAAGACTAATGGTGGTAAGTTTGGTGCTGGCATCATCATGGATTATGCTTCACAGCTTCTGCCACAGGGTGATGTGTCTGCACGTTCTCTTACTTTGAATTTCGGTTCTCGAATAGTCTTCCCTTTGTCTTCTGCCCATATCGCGGCTGATACATTACGTATTAATAAGGTGGACTGGACTGATGGACCAAAATATCTTGCTCCAGTTATTCAGTTCACTGGTAATTCTAAACCTAGTGATGGTGCTTATCTCGTTGGTACATTCAATGTTTTGGAGGGTAACTTGTCTGATATAATTATTGAAGGTATCAGTGGCGTAACCTATAAACTGGAAATGTCAGATAAAAATCTTTATCTAGTTGTTGGCAGTGGACAAGTTCCTACTGGTATCAACAATATATCAAAAGATGAATCTCAGGGTAAATTTTATAATATAGAAGGCATGAAGATGCCAGATGTAAAAGCGTATAAAGGCGTTTACATCAAGAATGGCGTGAAAGTAATGAAGCGCTAGAATGATCATAAAGTTGTAATGCGATTTTGCATTACAACTTTATAAATATATGTTTCTTCCACAATGGATAACCCATTAGTGCATGCATCAGCATGAATAAGATAGCATAAACAAGTGATGCCATATATGGATTGATGACGACAGTGTTTATACCGTTGTATATACCTATCTTCAATCCAGTAGCTCCGAATAGAATACCAACTAGTTCGCTGACAACATAGAGGAATAGGGGATTGGTTCCGAATATCAAAGCCATGTTCAGTTTCTCCTTTGCTATTCCCTTGATATCTATATAATACATCAGTAAGCCTTGACATATTGCAGCCAGTCCGCAAGTCATGCAAACATAACTAGGACTCCAAATTCTTTTATTCAATGGTAGCCCGAAACTTACAAGATAACCTATGATGACTAGTATTCCGCCAGCAATCATGAATTTCATCACCTTGTCTTCTGTGTCTTTTGCTGCTGCCATCAGCTTTCCGCAATAAAAACCTATCATTGTGTGGGCTATTGCAGGGATTGTGCTTAGCAGTCCTTCTGGGTCAACAGGGCTTTTGTGGTAAAGGTGCTCGTATCCGAATATGTTTATATCAACTTTTGATAGTATGTTCAGATTAGAGTCATAGGCATATCCGTTGCCTAATATCAGTATGGCTGAATATATAGCCAGCAATACTACAATCGTTATTGGTATATATTTGTGTTTAAAACTTAGAGCGAACAGTGATACCGCAAAGTAGCATAATGCAATTCTTTGCATAACCCCCCAAATTCTAAGATGTCCGAAATCAAGTCCGTTACCGCTTAGAAGTAACCCAAACCAGTTGAGTATTAGTCCAATAAGAAATATCAATATTGTTCTCTTAGCAATCTTTCTGGCTGTAGTCTTGCTCCACGTGAAATTACTTTTCTTGAAACTAAGGAATGTTGATATTCCCATGATAAACAAGAAGAATGGAAATACTAAATCGCAAGGAGTCATACCGTTCCACTTGCTGTGTTCCAGTGTGGAATATATCATTTTTCCACCGCCATTGTTTACAGTTATCATAAGAGCTACGGTAAGTCCTCTTAGGACATCAAGTGATATCAAACGTTGCTTTTCCATTTATTTTCTATTTTAAAAAATCAATAACTTCCTTTGCTACTTCCATAACATTACCTTCCGGCTTAGCACTATATTGATTGTGTTCAAGTGTCCAAGGTTCTTCTATGGCATACCAGTCAATCTGTGGACCTGCTGGCAATGCCATCGCAAAGAGTTCCGAACTAGTCTTGGTGGAATTCTTTCCAGCTCCAAGTGCATCTTCGTCTGGCTGTTGGTTTTGTTTCATTTGTTTAGCCAATGCATCCATGTAGATATTCCAACGCTTATAGTAGAAGTCTTTTAATAATCCTTCCCATTCTTTGTTGGCATAGTCGCGAAGTCCTCCTTTATCAGCGCAGACCCGATTACCCCATGTGGTAATCTGCACTCTTGCATTCCATTCATACAAATCTTTTTCAGCATTTGTATGTCCTAGATTTCTTGCAGCTTCAGTCCAATGACCTAAGCGGAATTCACTTCTTGTTGCAAGCAACTTGTCTTGCAGAAGTATCATGTTCAAAAATCTCTTAGAGTCTTTGTCAAATTGTGCGATACTAAATCCGTTGTAATCAGCAATCGTCTTCAGATATTGTAATCTGCCTTGGTCGGCAAGTGCTTGACGGCATATATCTACAAGATCATATTCAAAGTTATTGTTGCCTTTAAATTTGTCGGCAACGCTCACCATTAGTCTTGCTGCTTCAAGTGTTGATGCTGGATCATAGTAGTTGCGCATCTTCGACCAACTTTTAACTTGGAAGTTGTTCAGTCCCGGACGACCGCAGAAAATGCTTTCGTGAGGTCCCTGTTGGTTGTTACCTGCAGGACAGTTGTATATTGTTTCTGATAGTATGTTCCAAGCCTTTTGCAGATTGGCGTCATCGCTTGAATATCTTGCTTTTACATAGTTTCTTATCCAGTCTTCTTTCTTAAACTTCTCTGGTCTCCATGGCAGTTCGCTCATTAGTTCAAACATCACAGGATTGTTCTCTGAACCTTCCATTGTGAAGCCGATACCTTTGATGTGTTCTGTGTTTGGCGAAACTTCCTTCGTAGCATAGAAATTATTAATCAATTGATCCATACGACCGTGTAGTCCAACGTTCGCACCGAAGTTTTCAAGCATACAGAATAACCAGTTGTGCTGTTCATATCCTTTATCTCGTTTCCAGATAGAAGGTATGCCAAACATAGGACGACATTCTGAGAATAGGTCTGTAATTAAAAGATCGCCATTCTTCATGTCTGCAATCATCTGCTGACGTGGGTTCTCAGTCCAACCTTGTATCACCCATGTTGCCTTTTCGTTAGTTCGTTTCATCGCATCCATCACGGCCTTTCCAGCTTTTGCATAGTCAATGCTTGCGTCATCGTTGGTCTCGTGGAATGGATCCATGCTATAGTAGTTGGCTTTGCCGTATAGTTTGGTTAATTCCTTGTAGTATAGATCTGCAATTCTATCAAAATGCTTATCTGTTGGTGATAGATTTGCTGGTCGTGTATATCCGTTCCATGTTCCTCCGTCAGTAACATTCAGTCCAAGTTTTGTCTTAGCGTCATGTGGCATCATCCCGCAGAATCCCGGCAACACTGGTTGCATGCCGTATTCATTCATACGTTTAATTATTTTCTTCTGCAATGCTTCTTGTGCATTATACCAAGAGTCGGGTAGTGGACCGCCCCAACCTTCAAGGTTATTCATTTCCCACCAAGCAAGGAATGCTGGTCCTGCAATGAATTTGCCAATTTCTTCTTTGTTGTAACCTAGTTTCAGCAGCATGTTTCTCCACACCACTTCTTCGCCAACAATAGCTAACGGAAGGTTTACTCCGTGAAGAGCCATCCAGTCTATTTCTGTCTGCCATCTCTGCCAGTCCCAGAAAGCCATGGAATAAGAAAACGTGCAGTAATTGAAATCATATCTCAGTTTCAAGTCTGTTTCGTGACGTTCTACTTTTGCAATTTTAGGAAGTTTAGCTGGAATCTTAGCTTTCATGTTGTTCCATGTCAGTTGAATTCCTGCATAGTATTTCAGATACCAGTTTAAACCAGATGCGATATTAACCCAAGAATTTCCTTTGATTAATATTTTATCTTTATCTTGTGAAAGTTCAAAAAAGTCTTTCTTGCTATTTACAAGTTCCGTCTCAAACTTATCTCCTGCACCTTTGTCGATACGCTCAAGTAATCCTTGAATAGGATTAGCTTTAGAAACTAGACTGCATAGGAGAAAAATTGATAGTAGAATATGTTTCATCTGGTGTATTTTTGTTAGATACAAAGGTAGTCAAAAAAAATGCAATGACCAAAAGTGTACATACTTGTGATGGTTAAAAATGGTTAAGTTTGCGAATAATATCCATTGCGATAATAAATCTTTTGCAGTCATTCAAGCGAAACAATTTGTGATTATTGAATTCGTTTTATGATTGAATTTTAAAAGATTTTATCTTCGTCAGAAAGTCTGATGGTGCTGCTGCCTTTACTACAGCGGTAGCAGTAGTTTCACTATCGTTATATCTATTATCTATATCTATATCTTCGCGCGGTTGCGCATGCGTGTACGTATTATGCATATAGTCGTTTCGTTGATTTCTAATTCATTTATAAATCAATTTGAAATGAATTTAGAATCAATTTGAATTCATTTATAAATCAATTTCGAGTGACTTGTTATCTTCAGAAAAATCAATTTTTAGGGTTATAAAAAGCAGTGAATAATAAATGCTTTTTTCTCCTCAAAATCATAATTCTATCTGTGATGATGATTGACAATAAATATCCAATATGAGTTTCTTGCAAACAGAAATATAAAGCAAATGTATTCGCTTACTATGTACTACGCTGAGTATATCCTTACGAAGCACCCTGTTCTCATTGATTTTGTATCAATTGGCATTATAAAACATGCGCAAAATAACAGAATTCCCCTCTAATGGTTTTTTAATAAATAGCTACGAAGCTACGTTTTCGCTTGAAAGTCCTTTGTTTACTGGTGTTGTTGAAACTATAAACCTAATCAATAGCTACGGTAAGCTACGTACTAGCTACGTCATTATGAGTCGTTTTAATGATGAAACGCATAATTGAGAATATTTTAAGGTGATTTTGTCTTGTCAAAAATGCAAGTCCCTTTTTACAACATAATGTTTTCCATATAGAAACGCAAACGTTTCATCGAAGGAATAAAAACGTTTGATCGTAGGATTATAAACTTTATGTCGATATAATGCAAACTTCTGATCATAGAAATGAATTTTCAAGTCTTTGTGTGCATGATTTTATTATAAAATGCAGTAGATAAAATACTGTTTGCTATAGCTGATTTTTCTAGAAAAAGCGAGGCATGTGTTATCCATCAATAGTTTAGAGTCCGTACATCGTTAACGCAGTTCAATATAAAAAATCACTCAAGCGATCTTTGGTATAGTGTTTATTATTCCATCAAATAGTGATTAGGGTCTTATCACTCCCTATTGCTTCGTAAACTGCCGAGTGATTAGGCCCTAATCACTCTGCCTTATTTCGTGAATTAGAATTTACGTGTATAGTTTTATCTAAATCATGATAACACAAATTAGATTTTTCGTCAATTTAGGGGAGTGGTAAATCTATTTCGCTAAAGTCAGTAACCTAATTCTGTCTAAAGACTGACAACCAATCTGGTAAGATTAGACAACATATTTAATAACAAATATAAACCTAATACGGCAAAAGCCACTATACCAGAAAAAGTTTTTTCAATGTCACTAATGTCATAATGTCACTAGCCCTTTGTTTATAAGGGTTTAGCGAGTGACATTAAGTGACATTATCGGCCTAAAAGTGACATTAAACTCTCGAGCACACCTATTTTTGGCGTTTTTTTCGCAATTATGCTATTTACGCCATACATATATTATTTTTTCTTTATTTTGTCTACAGTCATCCATTAGCTATTGACAGGTGAGAGTTTCAGATAGATTGATACCAGTTTTTGTCAGGCATAAGCTTAACACGATTCCCAAATACATGCGTATGCTAGGCGTTATCTATAACATGGTCGTGAGTTACTCCGTTTAACGGATTAAAGGTGGATAGTTATTTAACGAAGTGTTGTAAATAGCACTGACATTAAAAGATTAATTTATACCCAACACCTCTTACATTAATAATTCTGATATTATTATCTTTTGATAACTTGTGACGAAGTTTGGTTATAAAAACCTGAAGGCTACGGGTATTAAAAAAGCTGTCATCTCCCCACAGTTGAAGAAGAATATCTTTAGTTTCAACGACAGCGTCTTTATTTTCTGCTAACATTCTAAGGATTTCTGTTTCTCTATGAGACAATTCCTGAGAAATGCCATCATATATAATTTTTTCAGTTTTAGTATTCAGCAGATATTGTCCAATGGTTATCTCTTTATTCAAATCTATGGAATGATTAATAGTCTGATACATACTTGCACGCTTAGCTAGAGCTTTAATTCGTACGATTAGTTCCTGTATGCCAAAAGGCTTTTTAAGATAATCATTAGCTCCCAATTCGAACCCTTTGACAACATCATTAATGGAGGAACGAGCAGTAAGGAATAATACAGGGGTTATTTCTTCTGTCTTACGTATTCTACGCACCATTTCGAAACCATCAATCTTTGGCATCATAACATCAGTAACAACTACATCTGGTTTTGATTCCTTAAATAGTTTTAGCCCTTCTTCTCCATCTGCTGCTATTGTGATTTCAAAGCCTTGTGCATCTAGCGTATCCTTGATAATCATTGCCAAGGTAGTCTCATCTTCAACCAATAATACTCTTAAGTTATTCATAGAATCTTAGTTTAAATGTCGTAAAGCTTGAAAGCTCGCTTTCAACTTCAATAGAACCATGAAATTTATCCATGATGCTCTTTACGTAGTAGAGTCCTAGTCCATACCCCTTAACGTTTTGGATATTTCCATGAGGTACTCTATAGAATTTGTCGAAAATATATTTCAGATTGTTTTGTTCTATACCAATACCATGATCGGTTATGTCTATTTCTATAAAACCGTCATATCTATTAGCTGTTATCTTGATAATAGCTTCCTCTCTAGAATATTTTATTGCATTATCTAATAGATTACTGATTATATTTGAAAAGTGTGACCGATCAACGTTTACCGTTAAGTCGTCTTCAATATCAGTAGTTATATCTACAGGCTTATCTGCCTTCAGTTTTTGCTGTGCAACAAGATGTAGGACAACTGACATTATATTAACTTCTTCAATTTTTAAACTCATGGTTTTTCGTCTTTCCATACTCATTGATAAGATCTGTTCCACTAGACAGGAAAGACGTTTCAGTTGCTCTTGGGTAATAGAAAGATATTTTTTGGTTTTCTCTGTATCATTAGTGCCATTAAAGTTGAGTAGAGCATCATTTGCCGCATAAGCTACAGCAATAGGAGTCTTGAGTTCATGAGTCATATTATTTGTAAAGTCGCTTTTCATCTCATCGAGAGTTTTTTGTTTCATGATTGTATGAATCAGATAATAAAAAACGAATATCAAAATAATCAGGATGATTAGTGATGTTGCCAAGATGCCACTCATTTGACGTAGAGCCACAGTTGTGGTTGGTGGGAGCAATAATACATATGAATAAGTATGCTCCGGGTTTATAAATAATTTTAAAGTGTCTGTGTATTTATAGTCTGATTCGCCAAAAGAGGCAATCGTCTTTTCCTGAAACTTTTTTTCTCCATCTTTCCTATAATAGTGAATATATAATAATCGGTGGGGGCTATTAATACCAAGAGAGTCAAGCCGTCTGTTCAATAATTTATTAAAGTATCCTATATTTATATTTTTCATAAGGTCAAGCCCTGAATGGAGACCTTGTTGCATATAAACTTCAAACTGTAATATGCCCTTAGGATTACGTAACATGCTGGCAAAATCAAGATTAGGAATATCAGTACTAGTTACATATTTGCTCTCTTCAGTATGATCTTTCAGGTGTGATTGATTTGTTACTGTTGCCGAATGATCCTTAGCATTTACTTCCACACTGATATTCATGCGTCCATGTTTTCGTTTCTTCTCTTTGCGCAATATTGCTATACGATGGAACACTTCGTCATAATCAGATAGTCTAACGGCCTCTTTGATGTCACTTTTTATCTTACTTTCCATCGTGGTATAAAGTCCCGTAAGCCAATAAGCCTGATAAGCAAATATTATTGTTAAGGCAACAATAACTAAAATAACGATATGTTTCAATGATAGTTTCATGATTGCAAAGATAAACATTTTTAATATAGTAAGGTTAAAGTGATAAGACTAAATAACTTTTCTTTTAAGACTAGATAAGTCAAAATAATTTGATAGCATATTTAATCACTGTAACTTTGCCGCATCAAATAAAATTAAAATGATTATGAGAAAAACTTTATTATTAACAGTCTTATCAATGGCATTAACAGCCAATGCACAGTCTGTTGATTCGTTATGTATGGATAGTATTATGCACCAATTGCCTGACGTAGTTATTAAGGGGGAACGACCTATTGCTAAGGTTAAGGGCAGTTCTATAATATATGATTTGCCAAGATTGATAGCAAAGAAGTCTGTTGATAATATATATGATGCTGTCAAAGAGCTTCCTGGTGTTATTGAGCAAAATGATAAAATAACACTAGGAGGAATGCCTACAGCAGTCATACTAGATGGGAAAGTTACTACGATGAGTTCAACAGAATTGTATTCTCTTTTGAGGAGTCTTCCTGCGAATAGTATCGCTAAAGCTGAAGTGATGTATAATGCACCAGCAAAAATGCAGTTACGTGGTGCTGTAATCAATATTCAACTAAAGCATCATACTGATGGAAATGCTCCGTTGCAAGGAGAAGTTAATATGGCACTGAATCAAAAGCATGATGCCAGATTCGGCGAACGAGCCTCTTTGTTGTATAGCAAAGGAAAACTGTCTATTGATGGAATGTATCTGCATAGTCATGGCAGAGATTATTCATGGACAGACGAAACAAGTCATCATAGTCTTGACAACGGTTCGGTACATGATATCATTTCAAATGAGATATCACGAGACACAGAATATGGCGATAAGTTCCGTTTTGGGCTGGATTATCGTTTTGCAGATAATAATGTACTTAGCTTCATCTATAATGGTGCATATAATCATAAACATGGCTCTCAGGATATGTCAGGTAACATATTCGGTCAGACAGACATAATTAGCCATAACTGGCTTCACAATCTACGAATGGATTATACAGCCCCCTTTGGTATGAAGATCGGAGCAGAAATGACATATTATCATAATCCTGAGACTCAATTTCTAAACAGCAGTCTGCCTACCGGAAAACTTTCTTATAATGTTGATAATAATCAGAAAGTAAATAGATGGAAGTTCTTTCTTTCACAAGAACATCATTTAGGCAATGAATGGAATCTTAATTATGGCGTAGTTTATACCACTAGTATTAATAATAGTTCGCAACACTATATCGATGCCAATTCAACAACCGGTGAAGAACCAACAAATAGCTATACTCACCAGTCAGAAAAGGATGTAAACCTCTATGCAGGCTTTGATAAAAGTTTCGGAAGTAAGTTGACTACAGAGGCATCTGTTGCTGCAGAGTACTATCATTCTCCCAATTGGCATCATTGGGATTTCTTTCCTACCTTTAATATTACTTATATACCAAAGCAGGGGCATGTGTTACAGGTTGGGTTGAGCTATGACCGTACCTATCCAGAATATTGGGCTATGACAAACTTTACAACTTTCAGCAATGGGGGATATAATGAAATTACGGGTAATCCAAATTTAAAACCTGCTGATGAGTATCAGTTTCAGACGGTATATGTCATGAAAAGTAAATATCAATTAATAGGATGGTTTAACTATACCAACAATTATTTTGTGCAGTCACCTTATCAGCGCCATGACCGATTAGCAATCAGTTATCAGTCTCAAAACTTTAATTTCCAGCAACAAGGCGGTTTACAGGCTATTGTTCCTTTTAAAGTATCACAATTGCTAGATAGTAGATTTACATTGATGGGCGTATGGAAGCGTGAGAAAGATGATCACTTTTATGATATTAGTTTTGACCGTCATGTCTTTTATGTTATGGCAAATCTCAACAACAATATCACACTTTCTACAAGCCCAGATATAACTTTGTCGGTTGATGGTATGATTCGTTCTAAAGCTATTCAGGCTACTTATGACTTGCCCGCTTCAGGTGATGTAAATCTTAGTGCTAGATGGTTATTCATGAAAAAACATGCTATTGTTCGTGTGTTCTGTAATGACATTTTCCAGACTTCAGTCATCAATCCACGCATCAATTACGATCGACAGGATCTTAGCATGGATTTCTCTTGTTATCGTGAATTCGGTGTTTCTTTCACGTATAAATTTGGAGGGTATAAAGAGAAGAAAAATCAAGCCATTGATACATCAAGATTTAAACAGTAATAATCTAAATGAGTCACTTATTATCAAAGTAAGTGGCTCATTTTGTTAAGGATAGATATATTAAGACCAGATTAAGACTAAATTAACTTAATTAATTCTTCAAAGAAACTTTTTTCACTTGATTTATTACATCAATATTGCTAATGGTTACAGTCAGGCAAATTACAATATAATCTCTGAGTAATTATTTAGGTTGTTCCACATTTTATTTATATCTTTGCATGTGATACAGCTGCAATAGGCATGACATTCAGACAAACTTGATTATTCTGCTATCGTTTGCAGCATCTTTACAATAAGGAAAAAGATAACATTATGAATGTAGAAAAACAAAAAGAAATATTGCTAAAAGATGATGGGTTGTCTAACACCCTCGGTATGGAATTTATTTCTACTCCAGAGCCAGATACTTGTATGGCTAGAATGAAGGTTGATGAACGTAATCGTCAACCATTTGGCTTCCTTAGTGGAGGTGCTTCTCTAGCATTGGCAGAGAACTTGGCAGGCGTTGGTAGTTTGGCTTTGTGTCCTGGTAAAATTTGTGTAGGAATTAATGTAAGCGGAAATCATGTACGTGCAGTACTTGAAGGCGATACCGTAACCGCTTATGGCAAACTGCAATTCAAAGGAAATACGTTGCACGAGTGGCAAATTGATATAAAAAACAGTGAAGGAAACTTGATTTCTACAGTTCATGTCACTAATTATATAATGAGATCTACTGCGCCGAAAAATAAGAATGATTAGTTTTGCAATTTATCGTTTGCCTGACACTGATACATGCGTGAAGATATGCTCGGATTCGATGCCGCAACGTCTTTCTTCGTATGCTGAACTGGAAAATAAAAGTGGTTTTGTGTTTGCTCCTTTCTGTTTGGATGATGATAGTTTGTTGCTGATTTCTCCAGATAAAATAGAAGTAATGACGTGCGAAGAAATGCAAGGCATTGATGAGGAAACTAATCTAGATGTGGCTTTTGATAGGAAAGCATATCAAGAAGATTTTGAGTGTTTCCATTCTAATCTGCTTGATGCTAGCTTTGATAAGCTTGTTCTGTCTCGTCATATCAGTGTTAATAGCACCATTGAGAAACAGCCAATATCGCTTTTTTATAAAGCATGCAGGATGTATCCTCACCAGTTTGTTTCTCTAGTGTCAACTCCCGAAAGTGGTACGTGGCTTATGTCTACCCCTGAAGTTTTGTTAGAGAAAGGCTCTGATACATCAAAATGGCATACTATGGCATTGGCCGGAACAATGAAAACTCCAGGACCTTGGAGTGAGAAGAATGTAAAAGAACAGAAATATGTTTCTGACTATATAGGAACATGCTTATCAATGTTTTCTTCTGATATAGAGATGTCTGACCCACATATAACGACAGCTGCAAATTTATATCACTTGCGTACAGATTTCTATTTCTCTATGCGTGATGACAAGCTGGTTGGTAAGCTGATAGATGAACTGCATCCAACTCCTGCTGTGTGTGGTATTCCAAAAGAGGCTGCACGTTCATTCATTCTTTCTAACGAACACGGACAACGTCACTATTATAGTGGATTCTGTGGCCCGATGAATTATTTTGGAACAACACATCTTTATGTTTCATTACGCTGTATGCAGATAGAAGGAAAGCATTACAAGCTTTATGCTGGTGGAGGTTTACTTCCTGATAGTGATGAGGCACATGAATGGCAAGAGACAGAATATAAACTAAATACAATACTTGATGTACTCAGATAAGGGAAACGTAAATATTCTCACTTCACTTCTTGTGAATCATGGTGTGAGAAGGGCTGTTGTCTGTCCGGGTAGCAGAAATGCTCCGATTGTACACAATCTAAATGAGTGCCCGGATATTCAATGTTACCCTGTTACTGATGAACGCAGTGCTGGCTTTTATGCTTTGGGTATAGCACAAGCAATAAATAGTCCTGTTGTTGTGTGTGTGACATCAGGAACTGCATTACTTAATCTATTACCTGCAGTTGCAGAAGCGTTTTATCAACATATTCCACTCATCGTTGTTTCTGCAGATCGTCCTGCTCAGTGGATTAATCAACTTGACGGACAGACAATACCGCAAAATGGGGCTTTGAGTAGCTTTGTAAAGAAGTCTATAAATCTATCGGAACCTCATGATGATGAAGAAAGATGGTATTGTAATCGCATGATTAATGAGGCTTTGATTTCATGTTCATGTGGTGCTTGTGGTCCGGTACATATTAATGTGCCAATTACCGAACCGCTTTATGAGTTTACTAAAACAAAATTACCTGTTGAACGAAAGATAGAATTTGTATCAGCTAGTGTTGATACAACAAAAGCAAGAGCGTTGATGCTTGATAGATTTAAGCATGCAAGCAAACCAATGATCGTTATAGGACAAACTAAAGAGAATACTGTAAATGAAAGATTGTCAGCTTATTTGCAATCTAACGTTGTTGTATTGATTGAATCATTGAGCACTTGTGGACAGCAGCTATATATGGATGAAATTGCGAGATGTGTTGAGAATGACGAACGTTATCTTCCTGATTTTATATTATATATTGGTGAGTGTGTTGTTAGTAAGTCTATTAAAAAGTTTTTGCGTAAGGCTGCACGTACAGCAGAGGTATGGATGGCAAGTGAAGATGGTAAGATTGCTGATACCTTGATGAATGCAGTTGGTGTGATAGAAGGTAATGTTTCTGAATTGTTAGAGAATGTAGTATTTGATAAATCAGAGGCATATTATCATCTTTGGCATGATTCAACAGAGGTGAAGAACGTTGTGGAAAAATGTCGTTCGTTCGTCCCAGAATACTCTCAAATGTATGCAGTGAAGTCTTTTGAAGAAGCTATTTCGCATCATGATGTTGTAAGACAGTATGCCAATAGCATGTCAGTACGTCTTGGGTGTATCTATTCAAAAGGCTATATATATGTGAATCGTGGTACAAACGGTATTGAAGGATCTTTGTCTACTGCCGCTGGATATTCTTTGGCTACTGACAAAGATGTATATTGCGTAATAGGCGACCTAAGTTTCTTCTACGATCAGAATGCTTTATGGAATAGAAATATAGGTGGAAACTTTAAAATATTACTGCTTAACAATGGTGGTGGTGCTATATTTGGTAAGTTTGACGGACTTAAAGAAAGTAATGCGCGCGACAATCTTGTTATGGCAAAGCATCATACAAGCGCAGCTGGAATATGTAGTGCAAACCATATAAATTATATTGTGGCATCAAATGCAGAGGAACTAAAGGCTGGACTTGATAAATTTATCAATATCAAGACTGATAGTCCAACTGTATTAGAAGTTTTCACGGATGCTGAAAATGACATGAATGTGATAAAAGAATATTATACAAAGATATGACAAGAGAATGGAAAAAGATTGAAGGGTTTGATTTCAAGGAAATCCTCTTCGAAGAATATAATCATATTGCAAAGATTACGATAAACAGAGAGCGTTATCGCAATGCTTTCACACCATTGACAACATGGGAAATGAGCCAGGCATTTAATTATTGTCGTGAATGCACTGACGTTCGTGTAGTGATATTAACAGGAGCTGGTGACAAGGCATTCTGTTCTGGTGGTGACATGCACGTGAAAGGTCGTGGTGGATATGTTGGTAATGATGGTGTGCCACGTCTAAACGTACTTGATGTTCAGATGCAGATACGTCGTTTGCCAAAACCAGTTATTGCAATGGTTAACGGTTATGCGATTGGTGGAGGACATGTGCTTCATATTATGTGCGACTTGACAATAGCTTCAGAGAATGCAATATTCGGACAGACAGGTCCTAAAGTTGGAAGTTTTGATGCTGGTTTCGGCGCAAGCTATCTTGCACGAATGGTAGGCCAGAAGAAGGCTCGTGAAATTTGGTTCTTATGTAAGCAGTATTCAGCGAAAGAAGCTGAAGAAATGGGAATGGTCAATAAAGTTGTTCCTTTTGATGAGCTTGAAGATACATGTGTAGAGTGGGCTGAAATCATGATGGAACGCAGTCCACTTGCTTTGAGAATGATTAAGGCCGGATTGAATGCAGAACTTGATGGGCAAGCTGGTATACAAGAACTTGCAGGTGATGCAACAATGTTGTATTATACGATGGATGAGGCTCAGGAGGGTGGAAAGGCTTTCCTAGAAAAGCGTAAACCAGACTTTGATAAATATCCTCAATTCCCTTGATTTAGATAACATCTCGTAATAGCATTATTTTGATTAGAATCTTTATAGAAATATGAAACATATTGAAATTTCAGAACGAACATTGCATTTCAAACAACCTGCTGGTACTTCGCGTGGTGTTTATACAACGCGTCAAAGTTATTATCTTACGATAACTGATGATGACCGTCCAGGCATAAAGGGTGTAGGAGAATGTGCAACTTTGCCGGATCTTTCATGCGATGCCGTTCCTGAATATTTCAAGATTCTAAGTGATATATGCCGAATGGTAGAACAGACGGGCAATATACCTTACGAGATGCTTCGCCCTTATCCTTCAATATTGTTTGGACTAGAAACAGCTTTTGCACAGTTGGAAGCAAATGGTTCTACACGTCTTTATGATACGCCTTTTGGGCGTGGTGAAGAAGGCATAACAATTAACGGACTTGTCTGGATGGGAACATTTGAAGAAATGTATTCTCGACTCGAAGCAAAGTTGAAAGCTGGATTTCATTGCGTTAAACTGAAAATCGGTGCAATTGATTTTAACAAGGAACTTGATTTGATAAAGCATATTCGCGAGGCTTTTGACAAAAATACAATAGAGTTAAGAGTTGATGCGAATGGAGGTTTTACTCCCGAGAATGCGATGGCACGTCTTGAAGCTCTAGCCCAGTATGATATTCATTCAATTGAGCAACCAATCAAGCAACATCAGTGGGGAGAAATGGCACGCTTGTGCAAGGAAACTCCACTACCAATAGCATTGGATGAAGAACTTATAGGTGTGAACGTAAGAAGTATGAAAGAGTATCTCTTAGATACGATACGTCCACAATATATAATTTTGAAACCAAGTCTGCATGGTGGAATGTATGGTTGCAATGAATGGATACAGATGGCAAAAGAACGTGGTATTGGCAGTTGGATAACAAGTGCTTTGGAAAGTAATGTAGGATTGAATGCTATTGCGCATTATTGTGCTCAAATATATGGCCCTGCTGTATCAATGCCTCAGGGATTGGGTACAGGACAACTGTTTACTGATAACATAGAAACGCCATTGATGATAGAAGGCGATAAAATTTGGTATAGAGAATGACGCTAGAGGAATTTTTGGCAGAATGGAACAATGACTCCGAAACGATACTTGTTCACACGAGTGGATCTACAGGAAAGCCAAAGCCCATGTATGTGGAAAAGAAACGTATGTTGAATTCTGCAAGAATAACATGTGACTTTCTTGGCTTATGCGCTGGAGATACTGCTTTTCTGTGTATGTCTTTAGATTATATTGCTGGAAAAATGTTGGTGGTGCGTAGTTTGGAGCGTAAACTCAATCTTGTGAGTGTAAATCCAAGTGGGCATCCTTTAAAAGATATTGTCTTGTCATTTGATAAGCCTTCGTTGGCAGCAATGGTTCCTTTGCAAGTTTATAATTCTTTGAGTGTTCCTGCAGAAGCAGAGAAGTTACGCAATTTTACGCATCTTATCATAGGTGGTGGAGCAATTGATGATGAATTGTCAAAATCATTGCAAGCGTTTCCTAATAATGTATGGAGTACTTATGGTATGACGGAAACGCTTTCACACATCGCTCTTCGTAGGTTGAACGGTGATAAAGCCTCTGAATGGTACACTCCATTTGACAGCGTAAAAGTTTCACAAAACGAAGAAGGCTGTTTGGTTATCGATGCTCCTTTAGTGCATGATGGTAAACTGATAACAAATGATATTGTGGAACTTAAAAATGGACAATTCAGAATCTTGGGTAGAAAGGATAATGTGATATGTAGTGGTGGAATAAAAATACAAATGGAAGAAGTAGAGCGGACTCTTAAACCTTATATAGAGTCAGCTTTTATCATAACAAAGCGTAGTGATAAAAAATTCGGCGAAATTGTAGTCCTCATCACAGAAAACAACAATATCGCCGAAGTTGAATCAATATGTAAACGCGTGTTACCTAAATATTGGTGTCCGCATTATTATTTACATGTAGAGCATGTTCCGCTCACTGAAACAGGTAAACCAGCACGAGCTGAAGCTTTATCCCTCGCGAAAGAAATCTAAAGTTTCTTTTATTTCTTCTTTCGTAGCAGTTTGGTTAATCTTAATCTTTCCTACATTCTCAAGTAGTGTGAAATTGATTATTCCCGCAGAGTTTTTCTTGTCGTGAGTCATTAGTTCGATAAGCTCATCATAATCATCACAAGTGATGCCTAATCTACCATAGTTCTCAACGATAAAGTTAACAGTCTGACGCATCTTGTCGGTAGGGAATCCTACTTTAACACTACTCATGTATAATTCGCAAATAAGTCCGTAGGCAACTGCATAGCCATGAAGAATAGGTTTGCGCTTTAGTGACCAGCTCTCAAAAGCATGTCCGAAGGTGTGTCCTAAATTCAAAGCCTTTCTAATACCCTTTTCAAATGGATCTTTCTTTACGATATTCTTTTTCACGTCAACAGAGTCGGCAACCATATTTTGTAGTAATCTAAAATCAGGATTACTAATTTCAAAATTAACTAGTTGTGCCCACATCTCATCGTTAGATATTAGACCATGTTTAAGCATTTCTGCATACCCTGAAAGAATATTCTCACTGTCAAGAGTTTTAAGAAACTCTGTATCAAGGATTACAAACTTACTGTCATTGAAAACTCCGATTTCATTTTTTAATCCATTGAAGTTAATTCCAGTCTTTCCCCCAACAGAGGCATCAACCATTGAAAGTAGGGTAGTTGGAATATTGATGAAATCAATACCTCTTTTAAATGTAGATGCAGCAAAACCACCAAGATCAGTAACCATACCTCCACCAAGATTAATCATACATGAATGTCTAGTTGCACCACCTTCGCCTAATTCCTGCCATACTTGGGCAAGAGAATCAATGTCCTTATGTGAGTCTGTAGCTTTTATAGTGATGACCTTGGCATCTCTCATTCTTATAAGTTTGCCAATTTGGGGCCAGCACTTTTCATACGTCGTTTCATCGGTAAGTACAAAAAGCTTATCATGCTCACATTCAGAAATAGCCTTAGCCAGTTCTTCTCCAATGTTTTGGGATATTATTATTCTCTGTTCCATATACATGTTATAACGTAACTTTCTAGTGCAAAAATATATCATTTTGACTAAATATCAAAATTTTAACTCATATTTTGATATTTTTGATTAAACTTGTTTAGAAAAATAGAGTCTAACCTAGCATATATTAATTATTCATTAGATGAAAAAATCTTTAATACTATTTCTTATGGCGTTTTTTGCTGTTGCCTCGTATGCGCAAAATCGCCTCATCACCGGAAGTTTATCCGATCGTGATACCAAAGATCCACTAACTCAGACAACAGTGCAATTGCTACGTGCGAAAGATAGTACTTTTGTTGCCGGTACAATTTCTAATAACGAAGGTAAATTTTCTGTCAAAGCAAATGATGACGGACGTTATATTGTTCGTATAACTAGTATTGGTTATAAGACGGTTGTAAAGCGTTTAAATATAGCGAACTCAGGTAATGTTGATCTTGGTAAAATTATTCTTGGATCAGATGCTGTTATGTTGAAAGGAGCAACTGTAGTTGGACAAGCCGCAAAGGTTACGTTGAAGGAAGATACATTTGTTTATAATTCTTCGGCTTATCGTACTCCAGAGGGCTCTACTATTGAAGAGTTGGTGAAACGTTTACCAGGAGCTCAAATTTCTGACGATGGTACAATTACTATTAATGGTAAGCAAGTCAAAAAAATTCTTGTAGAAGGAAAAGAGTTTATGACAGGTGATACCAAAACTGCTTTGAAGAATATTCCAACATCAGTGATTAATAAGATAAAAGCTTACGACAAGAAAAGTGATTTGGCAAAGGTTACTGGTATTGATGATGGTGAAGAGGAGACGGTATTGGACTTTGGTATGAAACCAGGAATGAATAAAGGTATGTTTAGTAACATAGATCTTTCTGCAGGTTCTAAAGATCGTTATTCAAACAGAGCTATGGGAGCTTATTTTAATGATAAAAATAGATTGATGTTTTTTGCTAATGCTAACAATACTAATGATCAAGGATTCCCTGGTGGGGGAGGATTTGGCAGATTTGGCGCTGGTCAACAAGGACTGAATGCATCTAAAATGTTAGGATTAAATTACAATTATGAACAGAAAAATAAACTTCAACTTGACGCTTCTGTACGTTGGCAGCATTCTGATGGTGATGTAAATACGACTAGTTCTGTTGAAAATTTCGTAAGTTCTAAGGGTGCTTTTTCAAATAGTATTAATCAAAGTTTTTCTAGAAGTGATAGTTGGGATGCAAGAATGAGATTGGAGTGGAATCCTGATTCTATGACAGATATCATGTTCCGTCCTACATTTACATATTCTAATAGTGATGCATTCAATAAGAGTAAGTCTGGTTCTTATAATGCAGACCCTTATTCTTATGTTTTGGATCCTTTATCAGCGGAATCAATAAAGAAACTATCTGATGAAAATTTGATGGTTAACACTCGTGATAATAGTGGTATTAGCAATAGCAACAATAAGAATATTGGCGCTATGTTGCAATATAATAGAAAATTTGGTAGTAAGGGACGTAACTTAACTCTTAAGGGAGATGTAAGTTATGGTAAGAGTGACAGCAAGAGTTTGTCATTGAGTAATGTACACCTTTATCAAATAATGAATTCAAGTAATGTGGATTCAACTTATCAGACGAACAGATGGAATGTTACTCCTACGACAAACTCGGGGTATGATCTTCAGTTTACGTATAGTGAACCTATCATGAGGGCTACTTTCCTTCAGTTTAGTTATAAATTCCAATACAAATATAGTAAGAGTGATCGCTCAACTTACGATTTCAGTAATTTAGGAGAGGACTATTTTTCTGGTCTTCCTTTGACTTATGGTGGTTGGAACTCTTATCTTTCAAGATTGACAGTCCCTCTAGATTCATGTCTTGACAAAGATTTAAGTCGTTATTCTGAGTACAGAAATTATATTCATGATTTAGAGTTAATGCTGAGAATCATCCGTACGAAATATACATTTAACGTAGGTGTTATGGTAGAGCCACAGAAATCTACTTATATGCAGGATTATAAGAGTACACATGTTGATACAACACGTAATGTTACTAACGTAACTCCAACATTAGATTTCCGTTATCGTTTCAGTAAGGTAAGTAATCTTCGTATAAACTATCGTGGAACGACATCGCAACCTAGTATGACACAGTTGCTTGATATAACTGATGACAGTGATCCATTGAACATCTCAAAGGGTAATCCTGGGTTAAAGCCTTCGTTTACCAATAACTTCCGTTTATTCTACAATAATTATATTGAGAAAAAACAAAGGGCAATAATGACATTCATCAATTATAGTAATACTAGCAATGACATAAGTAGCATGGTTACATATAATGAAGCTACTGGAGGCCGTATTACTCGTCCTGAAAATATTAATGGCAATTGGAATGTGCGCGGTGCGTTTATGTTTAATACAGCTATAGACTCTGCTGGTGTTTTCAACGTAAATACATTCACAAATGTGAACTATAATAATTATGTTGCATTTACCTTCTTGAACAACGAATCACAAAAGACAACTACTCGTTCTTCATCTTTAGGTGAAAGAATTGAGACGAGTTATCGTAATAGTTGGTTGGAGTTTGCTCTTGACGGTTCGTTGAACTATACCCGTAGCCGTAATAAACTATCAATTAATAGTAATCTCGACACTTGGCAATTTGCTTATGGAGGTTCTGTGAACATAAGTCTCCCTTGGGGCACAAGTTTGGCTACAGACCTTCATAATAATAGTCGTAGAGGATATAGCGACAATTCAATGAATACCAATGAGCTAGTTTGGAATGCTCAGCTTTCGCAAGGCTTCCTTAAAGGTAGTCCCCTTACTGTGAGCCTGCAATTATATGATATTCTCCATAACCAGAGTAATTTCAGTCGTACGATAAGTGCTATTCAGCGTAGCGATACACAATATAACAGCATTAACAGTTATGCGATGTTGCATGTAATATATCGTATGAATATCTTTGGTGGAAAAGATGCACGTATGAATATGCGTGGTCCTGATGGTGAAGGTCCTAGAAGAGGTGAACGTCTTGGCGGTGGCCGTGGAGGTATGGGTGGACATCGTGGTGGCCCCGATGGTGGCCGTCCATTTTAATAAAATGATAGAATAACATATTTATGAATAACCCCCGAAAGTTATATAACTTTC
>RCMY010000474.1_pt1 | contig 48471 bp, 41 predicted proteins | sample 2041341 | NCBI WGS metagenome assembly RCMY01 (sample SAMN09708234, study PRJNA481090) | Marine sediment metagenome, whole genome shotgun sequencing project.
TGTAGAATCCCCCAGGGCGGGAACGCAGCAAGGGTATATGGTCGTAGCGGTGCGATGTAGGTAGCTTGCCGTTTTTTTATTCCTTATACCTAAACCGGTATGCAGCAGAAAGTAGTCCTCATCACGGGAGGTTCTTCGGGTATCGGCAAGTCCATCGGTCTTTATTTACAATCTAAGGGGCTTAAAGTTTACGGCACTACGAGAAATTTGTCCAAATACCCCGATTTAGAAAGCTTTGAACTTTTAGAGCTTGAGGTTACCGAACCAAGAAGTATCCGATTGGCGGTGCAACAAGTACTCGATAAGGAAGGTAGACTCGATGTTCTGGTCAACAACGCGGGAGTAGGTATTACCGGCCCGATCGAGGAGACGCCGCACGAAGAAATATTAAAGGCTTTCGATGTCAATTTTAACGGACCTTTGCATCTGACCAAAGCCGTCTTACCCCAAATGCGTCTTCAAAAATCAGGACTCATCATTAATATCACTTCCATTGCAGGTGCCATGGGATTGCCTTATAGAGGCATCTATTCTGCAACAAAAGGGGCGATGGATATAGTTTCTGAGGCACTGCGTATGGAAGTAAAGGATTTCGGAATACAAATAACCACCGTGGCCCCTGGCGATTTTGCTACGAATATTGCTGCGGGCCGCTACCATTCGCCAATAGAGGGTCAATCGCCCTACAGCAAGACGTATAGTAAAATTTTGAAAATGATCAACGAGGATGTCGATACAGCCGACGATCCCATCCTGGTGGCCAAAAAAGTCCTTGAAATTATCAATACGGCAAAACCTAAAGTACATTATAAGGTCGGTGATTTTATGCAAAAATTATCCCTCCTCCTAAAAAGGATATTGCCCGATAAAATCTACGAGAAACTCTTGCTTAACCATTATAAATTGTAACTTTACGATAATTATAATCGAAGGTAGAAGGGTTGTTTTTTATCCTATTAAATCATATTAATCCTGTTAAAAAAAAGATAGAGAATGAAGTTTTTTATAGACACGGCGAATTTAGACGAAATACGTGAGGCACAAGAACTAGGTGTTTTGGACGGTGTAACTACCAATCCTTCCTTAATGGCCAAGGAAGGTATTACCGGAAGAGATAATATCTTGAAGCACTATGTGGATATCTGTGAAATTGTGGACGGAGATGTATCCGCCGAGGTGATTGCCACTGATTTTGATAAAATTATCAAGGAAGGTGAGCAGCTCGCCGAACTTCACGATCAAATAGTGGTCAAAGTGCCGATGATCGAGGATGGTGTGAAGGCTCTGAAGTATTTTACGGATAACGGTATCCGTACCAACTGCACACTCGTTTTCTCAGCTGGCCAGGCACTGCTTGCCGCAAAAGCCGGTGCTACGTACGTTTCACCCTTTATCGGTAGGCTGGACGATATTTCTACGGATGGCCTGAACCTTATTGCTGAAATTCGTCATATTTATGATAATTATGGCTACGAAACCCAAATTCTCGCCGCTTCGATACGCCATACCATGCACATTATCAACTGTGCCAAAATTGGTGCCGATGTCATGACCGGTGGCCTGTCTTCGATTAAAGGATTACTGAAACATCCATTGACCGATAGCGGTCTGGAGAAATTCTTGGCTGATTATAAGAAAGGAAATTAAGCTGTATTTGGTTGCTAGGCGCTCATATTTTTTTATTTTGAACGCTGAACGCTGAACGCTGAACGCTGAACGCTGAACGCTGAACGCTGAACGCTGAACGCTGAACGCTGAACGCTGAACGACGGGCGCAATGCGTATCGCGTACTGCGACAAGCAAAAAACCGGGGAAGATTTAAAATCTTCCCCGGTTTTTTGGTTTTAATGCCCATATCGAATCTACTATAAAGGTCCATAAACATCGGCGAAGGCATTTACGATACGCCCGTCATCGGTAACGATGCATTTGTTGAGTCGATCGATAACCAGCGATTTAGTGAGAGCATCAAAATCGGTAGCGCGGTACTGCATTTGTTTGTCGAGATCGGAGGTTTCCAATAGGCCTTTCCAAACGGTTTCCGGGGTTCTGATGTTGATGCCTACAAATCGGTATTCCGGTTTTTCTGTGGTGAGCTTTTCAACTCTCCGTTTTATGCGCTCGAAGTGATTCCGATTGCTACCCGACCAAAAATAGAAAACGGTTTTCTTTTTCCCTGCTATATCCTGTAAAGAAATCGTATTCCCATCCAAATCGGAAACAGCTACATCGGGAATTTTTTTATGGGGCTGAATATTTTTAATGCCCTCGTAAAGCGCATCGATTTCTTGCATATGGCGGTTATTGTCCGAAAGTTTATGAAATCGATCGATGAATTTCTCATTGTTTTCTTCTGGATCATTGACGTTTAGTAAATAGTTGAAGGCAACATACCTGAAAAGATTGTCTCTCAGTTCCTTCTCCTTGACCAGACTGTCGATCAATTGCAGTTTATGAATGTTTAAATGCAAGGGGTTGCGCACCGTACCCTTTTTGATGGCACAGTCGTGGGTACAGGTCATATACGACAGATTGCCCATATGATTGTTCATAAAATGGTAATAGGGACGGAGGTACGTGAGGTCTTTATCATTAAAGGTCAAGTCTGCGCGATAATCGTAAAAATTTTCGGGTAGTTTGCCGATTACGTTTTCCCCTGTAAACTTTTTATGCTTGAAGGGATATTCTTCTTTATAAGTGTTGTAGTTATAGACCACACTTGCCCTTCCTATTTTTTCTTTCTTTTTTGAAAGGGCGCCTTCGTTATTCAGTTCGGTAAGTGCATCGAGGCGTATCTGTTTTAGAGAATCGATCTTATCCACAAAATCATCGGCATTCAATCGGTAAAAGTTTCGTACCAGACCTGCCTCCTCTTCGTTCGCCAGAAAAAGATCCAGCAGAAAATTATTAATTTCTTCCCCTTTTCCCGAAAAAATAAGCGACTCGTCAAAATACAGTGTATTCAGACGAATCATCAGGCTATCTCCTTTTTCAAGATAGACATATTGCAGTTCGGGCTCATGGTTGAAATGGTATAATCCTTCGGAGATTGAGTCGAGGGTAAAGGCAAATCTATTCTGCCCGTCCAGTTTTGCGGAGTCAAGGGCAACGTCGCCCTTGAACAATACGACATATTCGCTAGTAGGATTAACGATTTCCCCGGCAAAAAATGCATTTTTGGGATTTTTTTCTCCTTTACCGCATCCTACCAGCACGCACAGAAAAAAATAAAAAAACGGTTTGCTCATATAAGATTATGTACTTGTATATTGACACAAGTTCTACTCAAATTTACGTAACCCTTGTACCCCACGCTGTTAATAGGGAGTTAAAAATAAATTTGGACAAGTCAATGGAATTGGTAAAAGTATCCGTATTTGTTCATTGGTTTAGCCAGTGAAAATTCCGTATTTTTGCACGGATTTTTAAAAGATAAAACATGCTGTCGGTATCAAATTTATCCGTTCAATTCGGAAAAAGAATATTGTTCGATGAAGTAAACGTAACTTTTACGCAGGGTAACTGTTATGGTGTAATCGGAGCCAATGGGGCAGGTAAGTCAACCTTTCTTAGGATTCTTTCCGGACAGATCGATCCCACCTCTGGCCGCGTAAACCTGGAGCCCGGAAAACGGATGTCCATTCTAGAGCAAGACCACAATGCCTACGACGCTTCGACCGTTTTGGAAACCGTGGTGATGGGTAACAAGCCTTTGTTTGCTATCAAACAGCAGATTGATGCTCTTTACGCCGACTACACCGACGAAAATGCCGATAAAATTGGTGAGCTGCAAGTGGAATTCGAAGAAATGAACGGATGGAACGCTGACAGCGATGCAGCGGCTCTATTATCGAATTTGGGTATACCTGAAGAACTGCACCATACAACCATGGCAGAAATGGATTCCAAATTAAAGGTACGTGTGCTATTGGCCCAGGCCCTTTTTGGAAATCCAGATGTTCTCATCATGGATGAACCAACCAACGATTTGGATTATGAGACCATCCATTGGTTGGAAAATTTCTTGGCCAATTACGAAAATACGGTAATCGTCGTTTCCCATGACCGTCACTTCTTGGATTCCGTCTGTACCAGTATAGCCGATATCGATTTCGGAAAGATGAACCTGTATTCCGGTAACTACACCTTTTGGTACGAAAGTAGCCAGTTGGCGGCCCGTCAGCGCGCACAACAGAACAAAAAAGCTGAGGAAAAAGCCAAGGAACTGCAAGAATTCATTGCCCGGTTCAGTGCCAATGTGGCCAAGAGCAAGCAAGCGACCTCGCGTAAGAAGATGTTATCGAAATTAAAGATAGAGGATATCAAGCCTTCGAGCAGAAGATACCCTGCCATTATCTTTGACCGGGAGCGTGAAGCTGGCGACCAAATATTGAATGCTGAAAAACTTGCTGCTTCCACTGAAGATGGCGAGCTGCTCTTCGAAAACGTAAATGTAAACCTTGCCAAGGGGGACAAGGTGGCCATCATTTCAAAGGATTCCCGGGCGACGACCGCTTTTTACGAAATCCTCAACGGAAATAAAAAAGCCGATGCCGGTTCTTTTCAATGGGGTATAACCACGAACCAATCCTACCTTCCGGCCGATAACTCCGATTTTTTTCAGGAAAATATCAGTCTGGTCGATTGGCTACGCCAATGGGCCAAGACCGAAGAGGAACGTGAAGAAGTCTATATCCGGGGGTTTTTGGGCAAAATGTTATTCAGTGGTGAAGAAGCACTCAAAAAATGCACGGTTTTGTCGGGTGGCGAAAAGGTGCGGTGCATGTTGAGCCGAATGATGATGCTACGTGCCAATGTGCTGATGCTCGACGAGCCTACGAACCACTTGGATCTGGAAAGTATCACCGCTTTCAACAACTCCCTGAAAAACTTCAAGGGCACGGTGCTTTTCACGACCCATGACCACGAGTTTGCACAGACCGTTGCCGATCGAATAATCGAATTGACCCCCAAAGGCAACATTGACAGATATTTAACGTTTGAAGAATATATGTCCGACAAGGCATTGCGGGAGCAGCGCGACAAAATGTACGCTGTTCCGGCATAACATGAACGCGTTAAGTTCATTTTGTTAACCCCAAATCTTGACATGATGAAAACCTACAATCTAATCTATGCCTTAATGGCATTGTTCATCGTTGGCTGCAGTAAATCCGATGAAGCTACCGACGATACTGGCAAAAGCGATCAAAGCGTACCTGCCGACTATACCTTACTTATTAATGCTAATGGCATGCTCACCGGAAATCTCCTTAATGGAGACGCCGAAACACTTAGCATGAACGAAGACGAAAGTGGATTTGCCGCTATTGCCGAACCCCAATTGATTTCGGAAGAAGGCAAAGTTTTGACCATGTATCACAAAAAATCGAATTGCGGCGGCACCCTTACAGTTCACGATTTTAATGACGCAACTTCTAAGAGTTTTGACGTGTTTACCGACTTGGATGCTTGCAACATTACCGCAAAGGCTATCGTTAAAGGTGGCAACATCTTATATGTGGCCTATGAAAAAGAGGTCAGTTCCGAAATCACCAAGTTTTCGGTAAGGGCCATCAATATTTCGGGAGCCGAAACCACGTTTAAAGATGAGGCACTTGAGTTTAATCCAGAGGGTATGGCTTTTTCCAATAACAGGCTGTTCATTCTTGGTCTCGACGAAGAAATAACAGGTGATCATAGGCTCACCGTTTTGGATGTAAGTACATATTCGAAGTTGTTCAAAAAGGACTTAGGTTTGAATGCCCGAAGTATATTCAAAAATCCCCAAGGGAATATAATTATTGCGTATGACGAACTGCATTCTACTTTCAACAGCGTCACCATGGCCGTTAATTACACGAAATACACCCAAGGACAGGCGCCTAACTTCGTGAATTCTAAATTTAATCATTTCGATAGTAACGGTAAAATGTACTATGCCACTTTAGCAGGCACGCACAGCGTCTATTCCCAAATACCCGCGGTCTATGATTTCGGTGAAAATTTAACGGTACTATACGCCTACGAGAATTTTTTAACGGAGGCCCAACTCAATTTTGAGTTCGAGATCGGGAACACCACAGTCGTACATTATGATGAAGCCAATAGTCTTTTATTGATAGGATATAAAAAAACGGGCGAAGGAAACAAAGGAGGACTCTTAAGGATAAAAACCGTACCCAATCCTAAATTTGCAGGAAATCTTAATTTGGAAGGGGTACCCTACGCCATCTATCTCGATTGATATTTGGCATAACGTATTGGAGTTAAATAAGACATCCCTAAATTTTGGGATGTCTTTTATTTTTTCATCCTATTTTAAGCATCGAGCATCGAGCATCGAGCATCGAGCATCGAGCATCGAGCATCGAGCATCGAGCATCGAGCACCCCACATCAACCATTAAAATACTTACTGTTCCAAATAGCGGGATTAAAGTTTTTGCCCTGTGCAAAGCCGTAGTAAATAACCACCGAGGCAATACATTTGAACATAAAGAAGAAAATGATAAAAAACTCAGCGTTTGAATTGTTTTTGGAGAACAAGCCTTCGGGAACCAGCATCGTAACCAAATAGCTTACCAACACGGTCACTAAGGTAAGGTTTACAATATCTTTAAAAGGCCACATTAGCCATTTGCGGAGTGGATGCAAATCGTTGCCCCATTTGTGGATTAAATAAAAATAGTTATTCCCGATAGGTACAAAGAGTATGGGGTCATCCTTGTCCTCCAACTTGAAGAGTTTTGAGGGAGCCATGATTTTAAAGCCTTTAACTTCAATGTTATGTTCTTGTTCCAACCGTTTGATTTTCGAGATGGCTTCGGGCGGAATCTCGCCCTTGAAATAATTTGAATTTAAAAAGCGGAGCCTGTAGTCGATACAGGTTTTTTTTATCTGATCGAGATGGTAGATACGATCGGTTTCCAAAAGGTCGAAATCGAAAGCGTTTACGACGCTGTCCCTACCTCTATTAATATTCTTTTCGATACGTTCGCGACATTCGGAATCGGCGGTTAAAATTTTTTGGACTTCCTCCAAAATGGCTTGCGAAACCTTTTTATCCTTTTTTAGATGGATTAACTTCTCCTCGATGTTGGTTCTTTTCAATAGCATTTCTTTTTCTTTTCTTCCAAATTTAAGCAATTCATCGATTGTTTGGATTTCCTATCGAGTATCAAAAGTTAATATTTTGTTAATTAGGATGCGGCTTTCTTTAGTTTTTTATTGGAAGGAAGCTTTTCGTTGTACCTTGTCGAATAAATTCACCCGTTCATCGACCTAATAATTTATCAAGTCTTTAATTGCCCATGAAAAGTTCTATTACCGCTTCTTTTTTAGCTTTTTTGCTCACTGTCATTTCAGTTTCAGCACAAGAATTTTCATCACAATCGGCGAAACGGGTTCCGACTTTACAAATAAAGAAATTGTCGATACTGCGCACAGCCGCAGCTTCTGAGAAGTATCAGACCCTATTGGCGGTGATGAAAGCGACCGATTTCGAGGAATTACTTGACCATTCCGGTCCGTTCACGGTTTTTGCTCCCTCCAACCTTGCCTTTGAGAAATTATCGGGTACTTCTGTAGATGATTTAATGCATCCTGATAACAAAAAAGAACTTAAGGCTTTGTTGAGTTATCATATCGTTGCCGGCAAATTTTCCGCATCAAAAATTTTAAAGGCTTTAAGTAGAGGTAAGGGGAAAACCACGTTTACAAGCCTTCAAGGCGATATTATTACAGCTACTATGAAGGGAATAGATATTATTTTAAGTGATAGTTTTGGGAATACGGCTACCATTGTTGTAGCGGATGCTAACCAACAGAACGGAATAATTCACGAAATCGACGCCGTAATCAGACCTGAAAAACTTTGAGGGACTTCGTTGACTTGTTATTTTTCCGTTCGGTAAAGTAATTTTTAGTTTTTTTACAGGTTACAGGTTACAGGTTTGTAAGGTTGCACGTTGCGAGTTTGAATGATTTACTACATACTGATTACGCAATACTGCCAACTTTTGATTCTCAACTGCTGAAGCCCAATGTCGTTAATTTTACCGTAATTCCGCCCCGAGTTCTTCTTGGAAGCTCCGTTGCAGCTTGTCCATAATTTTGTCAATTTGCTTGTCGGTCAAGGTGCGTTTGGAATCTTGTAAGGTGAAGCTCACTGCATAGGATTTTTTGCCTTTGGGAAGTTTATCTCCCACATACACATCGAAAAGATTGATATCCTTCAATAGTTTTTTTTCCGTGCGTCGGCCGAGTGCATAGACTTGTTGAAAAGTGATTCTATCATCCAAAAGCAACGCGAAATCGCGTTTTACTTCCGGATATTTTGGAATCTCCTTATAACTGATGTCCTTCTTATTAACCAATGCAATCACGTTATCCCAATTGAATTCGGCATATAGGGTTTCCTGTTTGATATCTATTTTTTTTAGGATGGATTGCCGTATCGTGCCCATCGAAACTAATTCTTTGCTGTTGACGGTTAACGCTAACCCCTCCGAAAAAACCGAATTTTCCGTGGGCGTCGGGATGGTTTCCGGTATGCCCAATCGATGTAGAACGTTCGTGACTATGGACTTCAGGTAGTAAAAATCCGTTCTTTTTTCAGTTACGGCCCAACTATCCCCAAATCGATTTCCTGTTAAAAATAAACTCAGGCGTTTGTTTTCGTAACGGGATTTATCCGCCTGATGATAGGTTTTTCCGAACTCGAAAAACTTCAAATCCCTATTTTTCCTATTGATGTTATACAAAACAGCTTCAAGCCCTGAAAACAGGAGAGATTGACGCATAACCGACAATTCGGAGCCCAGAGGGTTAAGCATTGTAACCGCACTATCCTTGAAGCTATCACCCAAAAGTTGGGCGTATTCTGGCGAGGTCAAACTGTTGGCCATGATTTCGAAGAACCCTTGTGCAGCTAAAAAATCACCGATGGTGTGCTGTAGTTTATAATCCTCAAACTTATGGGTCGGGGCAATCCAAGCGTTCATTTTGTTCTTGAAATCGATGTTATTATAGCCGTAAACACGTAGAATTTCCTCTATAACGTCGACCTCGCGCTGCACATCGACACGATAGGAGGGAATAGATAGCCCAAGGCCGGCCTCGGTCACGCTTTTTACCTTTATATCCAAAGAAGCGAGAATGGATTTGATAGTGTCTTGCGGAATTTCTTGGCCAATAAGGGAGTAGGTCTTTCGAAAAGTAAGGAACACCTGCTGTTCGTCGATCCGTTTCGGATAAAAATCAACGATATCGGAGGTAATGTCGCCGCCGGCAAGTTCTTTGATGAGCAAGGCGGCGCGTTTTAGGGCGTATTCTACGGTCTCGATATCGATGCCCCGCTCAAAACGGAAAGAGGCATCGGTATTGAGGCCATGTCTTTTTGCGGTTTTTCGCACTGATACCGGATCGAAATACGCACTTTCTAAAAAGATGGCCTTGGTTTTTTCGGTAACCCCAGTATTGATACCGCCAAAAACACCAGCGATACACATGGGCTTTTCCGAATCGCAGATCATTAGGTCGTCTTCGTGCAAACTGCGTTCTTCACCATCTAAAGTCATGAATTTGGTGCCCGCCGGTAAGGTCTTTACAATTATTTTATTTTCATGTATTCTTTCGGCGTCAAACGCGTGTAAAGGCTGACCCAACTCGTGTAAAACATAATTGGTAGCGTCTACAACGTTGTTTATGGGCTTTGCGCCAATAGCGCGCAGTCGGTTCTGTAACCAATCGGGGGATGGTTTGACCTTTAGATTGCTAATGGTGACTCCGCAATATCGCGGTGCGGCCTTACTGTCGTCAACGGTTACCTGTACTTTTAAAGACCGGTTGTCAACCCCGAATTGGCTCACTGAAGGGGTAATCAGTTCTTTATCGATTTCCTGCTGTCTCAATCCCGCTTTCAAATCCCTTGCCACACCGAAATGGCTCATCGCATCGGCACGGTTCGGGGTTAGGCCGATTTCAAACACTTCGTCCTGTTCAACCTCAAAAACTTCGAAACAGGACGTGCCGGGCTCCAAGCTATCGTCAAGTACCATAATGCCGTCATGGCCGGCTCCGAGCCCGAGTTCATCTTCGGCGCAGATCATACCATGGCTTTCCTCGCCGCGTATCTTTCCTTTTTTTATTTGCCAGGCTTCTCCTTCCGAAGTATATAATGTAGTGCCAACAGTCGCCACGGGTACTTTTTGACCTTTGGCTACATTGGGCGCGCCGCAGACAATCTGCACTGGCACATCTGCACCAATATCGACGGTAGTTAGCTTTAATTTATCAGCATTCGGATGTTTTTCGCAAGAAAGTACATGGCCGACAACGATACCCTTTAATCCGCCTTTGACGGACTCGAAAGTGGTTATTCCCTCCACTTCAAGCCCAAGATCGGTAAGAAGTTCAGCGGTTTTATGGGATGGCCAATCCAGTTTAATGAATTGCTTTAACCAATTGTATGAAATCTGCATGGTTTGGGTTTAAGATACTCGGATAAAAAAAAATTTTAACCGGGTTCAGAAGGAACAAAGATAAAATAATGGGTTTGGAATTTGGAATTTGGAGCTCGTAATTTCTAAGTTTCAGGCGCTAGGTATACGAATTACACCAACACGCCTTCTGGATATTCAGGTTTACATTTCTTTTTACCGTAACTACGGCCTTTTTATATGGAGTACTACATACTTCATACTATGATAATTGCCAACTATTTATCGTCTATGGTTAAAGCCAAACTTTTGAACTTGAACTTGAATCTGAACTTGTCCCTTAAATAATAGTCGATTTCCCCAACCAGATATTCTCCTCGTTCAGATTAAAATTTTCATCGGAATCAACGATGTTCTCGGTAATATAATCCCCCACGTATTCCGTGCCGTATTACATCTGGGGTCACCACTTTTTTCACGAAGGATTTGTGTACAGCCGTCATAACGGCATTGGCTTCCTCGTCCATCCCAAAATGTTGCAGCATCATGGCCGTGCTTAGGATGGATGCTATAGGATTAGCAATATTCTTGCCCTTGGCCTGTGGATATGAGCCATGGAAAGGTTCGAACATGGCATTATCCGTGCCTACGGATGCCGCCGGCAGTAGGCCCGTGGAGCCAATAATGACACTGCCCAAGTCTGATAAGATGTCACCAAACATATTATCGGTCAATATAACATCGAATTGGGCGGGCTTGAACATCATCTGAACGGCCGCATTATCTATAAAAAGACATTGCAGTTCGACATCGGAATAGCTTTTCCCGATTTCCGTAACCGTTTTTCGCCACAATCGCGAAGATTCCAACACATTCGCCTTATCTACAAGAGTCAATTTTTTTCTTCTCTTTTTTGCCGCTTTGAATGCCAAATGGGCGATACGGCTTATTTCTTGCTCCGAATATTCGCAAAGATCGGAAGCAACAGTGCCATCGGCACTTAGCGTTTTCTTGCCGAAATAGATACCTCCTGTAAGTTCCCGAAAAATGACCAAATTGGTATTGCTGATTATTTTTTCCTTTAAGGGGGAATTGCCGATGAGCGTAGGAAAGGTTCTTATCGGCCGGATGCTTGCAAAAAGCCCCAGTTCCTTTCGTAATTTAAGCAGCCCTTGTTCCGGTCGTATTATGGCTTCAGGGTTGTTGTCATACTCCAAGGCACCGATGGCTCCGAATAAGATAGCGTCGGACTCCTGACATAATTTGAGGGTTTCATCCGGCAGGGGTTTGCCCGTACTGGTCATGGCAATAGCACCGACCGGTGCCTCGTCAAATATAAAACGGTGGTTGAAGGTTTCTTCTATGGCTCGAAGACACTTGACCGATTGGGCCAAAACCTCTGGTCCGATACCGTCTCCACCAAGAAGGGCTATTTTTAGCTGCATGAAATAGGATTACTACGTTATTCATTTGCAAGGATATTGCATTGTTCAGGTTCGATGAATGCAATTCCTTCACTACTGTAAAAATAACCTAATAACTTAATAACACCATAATCCAAGCTCAAATAACTACGGTTAAGTTAACTTGAAGTGTCAAACAGTAAGACTTGCTATGATACACTCTCGATGCCTAACTTACAGGCTTCAATGATTTTAGGAATATCGGCATCGGAGATTTCCTTTTGCACGTCGGCAAACTTTAGAAATTCCTGGTAAACTTCGTCCAATTGGCGTTTGGTGAGCTCATAGCCGACTAGTTTTGCCCGGTAGGCCAATGCGGCACGGCCACTTCTTGCAGTCAGCACTATAGAAGATTCATTGACACCGACGTCTTCGGGGTTCATGATTTCATAAGTTTCCCTATTCTTGATGACCCCGTCTTGATGAATACCGGAACTATGTGCAAAGGCGTTTGCCCCGACGATGGCTTTGTTGGGCTGAACCATCATTCCCATTTTTCGGGATACCATCTGGCTGGTATCATACAATAATTTACTGTTGATATTGGTATCGAGATTTAGGTCGGGATGCTGGCGCATAATCATCACTACCTCCTCCAAAGACGTATTTCCGGCACGTTCTCCGATGCCATTTATCGTGCATTCGATCTGTCTAGCCCCGTTCATTACCCCTGCTATGGAGTTAGCAGTGGCGAGGCCTAAATCGTTATGGCAATGGCAAGAGAGTATGGCCTTTTCTATACCCTTTACATTTTCTTTCAGGTATTTCATTTTGGCACCGTATTCCTCTGGTAGACAGTATCCAGTTGTATCTGGAATGTTCAGTACGGTGGCTCCCGCTTTTATAACCGCCTCACAGACCTTGGCCAGAAATTCGTTATCGGTACGGCCGGCATCCTCGGCATAAAACTCTACATCCTCCACAAAAGTCTTGGCATATTTGACGGCGTTGACGGCTCGTTCAATAATGGCCTCGCGATTGGAATTGAACTTGAATTTGATGTGGGAATCGGAAGTGCCAATTCCCGTATGAATCCGTGGTTTTTTGGCGAATTTTAAGGCTTCCGCAGCTACTTCGATATCCTTTTTAACGGCACGCGTGAGTCCGCAAACCGTTGCGTTTTTAACCAATTTGGAAATCTCTTCCACGGACTTAAAGTCACCGGGACTCGATATGGGGAATCCCGCTTCGATAATATCCACACCTAAATCATCTAAACGTTCGGCAATGACCAGTTTTTGGTCGGCATCCAATTTACACCCGGGTACCTGTTCGCCGTCACGTAACGTGGTATCAAAGATCTGTACCTTCTCTTTACTCATTATATTTTGTACTTTAGCTAGCTTAGTTAATCGACTGGTACGAATATACCACCAAATAGGCAACTAAGCTACCGGTTAAAATCATTAGTACAACGCCAAGTGCGTTTTAGTATTGTGCAAACCATTGAATAACAATAATATAAACTATAATTATTACGATGACAAATGCGCATAGGGACGCCTTGTTCGTTTTGGTAAAGTCACTTTCAAAATCTGAAAAACGTCAATTTAAACTATATGTTGGCCGGTTGGGCGTAAATACCGATGCCAAATTTTTGGCACTGTTCAATTTGATGGACAAAATCAAGAAATACGATGAGAAAACGATCTTGGAAAGTGGCATCGTCAAAAAGGCCCAATTGTCGAACCTAAAGGCACATCTTTACAAACAGATATTGGTCAGTTTGCGTTTAAACCCCGTCAACCAAACGATTCGGTTGCAGATTCGCGAACAGCTTGATTTTGCGACCATCCTATATCAAAAGGGACTCTACAGACAAAGCCTCAAAATCTTGGACAAGGCCAAGGCGACCGCAATCGATAACCAAGAAAAGAATATCGCTTACGAAATCGTCGAGCTTGAGAAGATTATCGAGACTCAGTATATCACAAGGAGCATTCCCGACCGGGCCGATGAACTTGCCGTTCAGGCCAAAGAGCTGTCCGCCCAAAACGTCATGACCAGTAAACTGTCAAATCTCTCCCTGCAGCTCTATGGTCTGATGCTGAAGGTCGGCTATGTGCGTAGTGATGATGACTATGTAAGGGTCAAGGCTTATTTCGAAAGCCATTTGCCCAAATATAAAATCGAGGACTTGGGTTTCCGTGAGAAATTATGGCTCTATAAAGCGCATCTCTGGTATAGTTTTTTGACCCAGGACTTTCTATCCACCTATAAATACGCCAGTAAATGGGTCGATCTTTTTTATGATCAAAAGGAGCAGATCTATTTGAATCCTGTTTTCTTCATCAAAGGGAATCATTATTTGTTAGAATCTTTATTTTATGTAAAATACGCGTCCCAATTCAAACAAACACTTGAACGTTTGGAAAAGGTGGTAGGCGGTAAGGAATTCCCGAAAAACGACAATGTTACTTCCTTGGTGTTTCTTTATGTTAACGCCAATAAGCTGAATCTCCATTTTTTGGAAGGCACGTTCAAAAAGGGATTGTACCTGGTCAAGATCATCGAATACGGTATCAATAAGCACAAAGATCGTATCGATGCCCATCACATCATGCTATTGTATTATAAAATCGCTTGTCTGTATTTTGGCATCGGCGACAATAAAACCTGTATTCTATACCTGAAAAAAATCATCAATAACAGGAATCTAAAAATGCGCGAGGACCTGATGTGCTTTGCCCGGGTCTTGAGTTTGGTCGCGCATTATGAGGCGGGAATGGATTACCATCTTGAAATACAGTTGAAGAGTACGTACAAATTCCTTTTAAAAATGAACGATCTACATGCCGTTCAGAAAGAAATGATCAAGTTTTTGCGCAATTTGGGAGGAATCTATCCGCATGAACTGAAAAATGAATTCCAGAAATTGCATACGGAACTAAAAAAGTATGAAAATCATCCCTACGAAAAACGATCTTTTTTATATCTGGATATTATTTCATGGTTAGAGAGCCATTTAGAGAACCGGTCGGTCGCGGAAATTATTCGCGAAAAGGCAATGGCGGTGACGCGTTAAAAATTATTGATTATTCATTTGCTTTTCGCCATGCGCTAAGTGCATATCGCTATACGCTTTTTGGAACTGGCGTTTAGCATAAGGCGGATGGCGTTCAGCGATTTACAGATAAGACCTGCTACAAAATTCTGCTGACCTGTGAACCAACCGATCACCTTCAATACCAAAAACTTCATAGAAATCAATTTGGCGATGTTGCTTTTGAGCACATCCGGTCCGTTTGGCAAGTTTATTACCTTGCCTGTGCCTTTGACTATAGCGATACGGGCGCTATTGGCCCTAGTTCTTTTGTTGTTCTATTGCAAGTTTAAGGGCATCTCGTTTAGCCTTCGAAGCACCGACAGATGGCCTATATTGTTAAGTGGTTTCCTCATGGCCGCTCATTGGTTGGCTTATTTTCATGCCTTGCAGCTATCTAACGTTGCCATCGGTATGCTCTCATTGTTCACTTATCCAGCCCTTACCTCGTTTTTGGAGCCGCTCTTTTTGAAGACCCATTTTCAAAAAATACATCTGCTATTGGGACTTCTTGTACTATTCGGTATATATTTTCTGGTGGCGGATTTTAGTTTTGGCAACCAGAATACTATTGTGATAGGATTTGGGTTACTGTCAGCCCTGTGCTACGCCATTCGCAATCTGATATTGAAAACGAAGGTAGACAGGTATCAAGGTTCGCTATTGATGACCTACCAAATGGCCATCGTCAGCCTGCTGCTTTTGCCGGCTTACTTTTTGTATGACCTAAACTCGATCGGTCAACAATGGCAAGGGCTTTTGGGCGTGGCCTTGATTACGACAGCGTTGGGGCACACCATGTTCATAAATTGCTTCAAACATTTTTCCGTCACGACTGTCAGTATTCTTAGCAGCATACAGCCTGTTTATGGTATTTTGTTCGGGGCGCTACTTCTGTCCGAGATACCTGAGTGGACTACTGTAATAGGAGGTATTTTGATTTTAGCCTCTGTTGTGGTGGAGAGCGTACGGTCATATCGTTGATTTTAACCTACTAATTCCCAATCTCTTTCTTCCCTTCTTGATTGATTCCAGGTGTTGGCCCCATATTATATTGGTTGATGAATCCTTCGCCCATTTTCTGAAATTCTTCGTTCTGGGCCATTTGTCTGACTTTGACAGGGTCGAAATTCCCGTTAAAATAGAGAAAGGAACCGTTCCGATTATTGTTATTGTAGATAAGTATTTCCTTCACGGCATCTTTCTTTTCGCGAATGGAAACCACGTTACGGTTCAAATCATCGTTTTTTCGGAATACTTCGATAAACGAACTACCGGTAATCCCGTTCATTTGCTGGTTCAAAAAACTGGTACGTTCTGGGGTAGTGCTTGGAAACTGCATGTACCGAAGGTCTTTCGTGTTGCCGACCAACGATTTCATTTCCGGCGAAATGTTGCCGATCATCGAAAGCATAAAGCGCGGCACGCGAATGGCCGTTACCTGATTATCCTCTTTATGGGCATCATAAAAACGGTCGATGGAGTTGTAGGTGCCACAGGAGGATATCAGTACGATGGTAAAAAGGAAGATTATTTTTTTCATAGGATATTTTTAGAATGACCAAACTGGTGGTTAGACACCCCCGAATCCTCGGGGACACGAATGTACACTAATTTCATAAAAAAGGATGATTTTTGGAATTCGGTATCTCAACATTGGTTTATGCTGAGCGCAGTCGAAGTGCTCGGTGTGACAGTTTTGGGATTTGGGATTTTTTTGGTGTTCCTCCGTTGACTATTCAAACGATGACTATAAACAAGCATCCCAAACCGGATCTCGGGGTGGGGGAGCGGTCAAGGCTAGCAATTCCTTTTTTACGGGATGGATAAAACTAAGGCTTCGCGCGTGTAAATGGATGCTGGCGTCTTTATTGCTCCGGTCGAATCCGTATTTCAGGTCCCCCTTGATGGGGCATCCGATGGCGGATAATTGTGATCGTATCTGGTGATGCCGACCTGTTTTTAGGTCTATTTCCAGCAGAAAATAATTGTCCAGTTTTTTGAGCATCCGATATTCAAGGATGGCTTTTTTGCTATCCGCGACCTCTTTGCTATTAGCGTATGATTTATTCTGTTTCGGGTTGCGTTTGAGCCAGTGCACCAACGTGTCGCTTTCTTTTTTAGGGGGATTCTTTACGATGGCCCAGTATGTCTTGGTCGTCTTTTTTTCAGCGAACAGTTTGTTAAGGCGCGGCAGGGCTTTCGAGGTTTTGGCGAACACCACGATACCGGAAGTAGGGCGATCCAATCGGTGGGCGACTCCCAAATACACATTGCCGGGCTTGTCGTATTTTTCTTTGATATACAATTTTACGACTTCGCTTAGGGGCATATCACCTGTTTTGTCGCCCTGTACGATATCCCCCGGTCTTTTATTGACGGCAATCAAATGGTTATCCTCGTAAAGAACTTGAAGATTTTTGGGATTTGAAAGTACTTTGTCGACCACTATATCTTCAATTTTTTAGTCCGAAAGGATAAGAACAACAATAGCAAAACGCCCATGGTGACCGAAACATCGGCCATATTAAAAATTCCCGTTTTAAGAAAACCCAGTTTGATAAGAAAAAAATCCGTTACCGAACCGTGGGCGATGCGGTCAATGAGATTACCGATACCTCCCCCGATAACGCAGGCAAAAGCAAATATCAGCCATTTGTCCATATCAGTTTTCCGGAGAATACGGAATAGCAGTACCAAAAGCACTATGACCGGTATCGCCTGTAAAAAGATAATTTTTAGGATAGGGGACATGTACTGCCCAAAACCCAACATTGCCCCCGTATTCTCGACCTTAGTCAGAATAAAATGGTTATCGATGACCTCGATGTACGCCGTTTCCTCTACGTTATTACGTACTATTTTTTTCGAAATCTGGTCGCATCCGATGTTAAGCAATACCAGAAATATAATGCCAAATCTTGAAATCATCTTTATTCTGTTTGACCTAGATATAGCTACAATGAAGCACTAAATTCCAAGCACCAAATTCCAATATAACGAGTCAATTTAACGATTTGGAAGTATTGAAAATACATATGTTCTTATTCAAGTACCTTGCTCCAATATTCCATTTTTTTTTGGAATTTGGTGCTTGGAATTTTTAATACTGTTCCTCATCACTAGGGAAATCGCGACTTTTCACATCGGTAACATATTTTGAAATTGCATTCCCCATTTCCTCATATAAATTCATGTAGCGCCTTAAGAAACGAGGATTGAACTCGTGGGTCATCCCTAAAAGATCATGGATGACCAAAACCTGCCCGTCAGCATGTTTGCCGCCCCCGATACCGATGGTGGGAATGGTAAGACTTTCGGAAACCTTCTTGGTCAGTGTGGCGGGAATCTTTTCCAAAACGATGCCAAAGCATCCCAGTTTTTCAAGAAGATGGGCATCCTCCATCAATTTATCCGCCTCCTGATCTTCCTTGGCGCGAACGGTGTACGTTCCGAACTTATAAATGCTTTGCGGTGTCAATCCCAAATGGCCCATGACGGGGATACCGGCATTGAGGATACGCTTTACCGATTCCTTGATTTCAATACCGCCTTCGAGCTTGACCGCATGTGCCCCGCTTTCTTTCATGATCCGTATCGCCGAACGTAAGGCCTCCTTGGGATCACTTTGATAACTTCCGAAGGGAATATCGACCACCACTAACGCCCTGTCCACAGCCCGGATTACCGATGCGGCGTGGTAAATCATTTGATCTAAGGTAATGGGCAGCGTCGTTTCGTGACCGGCCATGACGTTGCTGGCAGAGTCACCCACAAGAATGACATCGACATTGGCCGAATCGACAATTTTGGCCATGGAATAATCGTAGGCGGTGAGCATGGAGATTTTCTCCCCGTTCTTTTTCATATCTACGAGTGATTTTACCGTTACCCGTTTGTATTCTTTTTTTGCGGTGGACATTTAGTTGTGGATTTTGAAATTGATTTTTGCAGCGATAAATGTAAGAAAATTGTTTTAGGTTGCCGTGTTGGCAGGTTGATCGTTTATTTTAAACCTAAAGCATTTTTCATTAATTTCGACGAAACCGTCCGTTATGAAGAATTTTACAAGGTTCGTGATATGCCTGTTATTCGTTAATGTCTCCGCCCAAGAATCGGAAAAAATGGCCGTACAAAAAACCATAGAAAGCTTTTTTGAGGGTTTTCATAAACAAGATTCGGCATTGATAAAACAGAACGTCTCCGATGACATCGTAATGAGGCGTATATCAAAGGATTCCGCTGGAAAGGAAACCGTACGCGAACAGGATTTTTCCGATTTTTTACAAGCTATCGTCAGTATTCCGGAAACCGCTAAATTCGAGGAAATCATCAAATCATATAGCATCCAAGTCGATGGTCCGATGGCCAATGCCTGGACGCCCTATGAATTTAGGCGTAATGGGGAATTCAGCCATTGCGGGGTCAATTCATTTCAATTGTTCAAAGATGGGGAGTATTGGAAAATCATCTACATCATTGATACAGGGCGTAAAGAGGAATGTGATTAAACCTCCCAGCCTTTCCTATATTGCCGTCCAACAAATTGGTTCGCTTCCTCGAGGTTGGTGATGCGCATATTTTCGCCGTCCCACAATAATTTTTTTCGTCCGAAGAATTCCATGTCGCCTTCCGCGTTTTCTCTTCGTAGCATATAGCTGCGGATGGCCAGGTTGCCCATTAAAACGGTTTCCGTCATCGGTCCGGCATAATCGAACGAAGAAGTCAAACCTTTGTGTAACTCACTGTCGAAACCGGCCTTGCAGGCATTGACCCATTTGCGTTGGTGGCCGTACTCGGGCTCTAGGTTCGGCTCGGTCTCGGGGCCGAATTCCGTCGTGCCATCGTTGAGGTATAGTTTTGGCATTAAAGGCGAACTGTCGTTGATGTTGGTCGTAATAATGCCTTTTTCTCCGATAATCATTACGCCGTTTTGGCTGTCCTTCCCTCCGATATCACTGTCAGCGGGAATGATATCGGGATGTGAGGGACGAATACCGCCATCGCTCCAGGTCATTTCGATCGGGGATTTGGATTTATCGGTGGCGTCAAAATTCAAGGTGATAAATGAGGATGCCGGGCAGCCTTCGGGGTGGTAATCGGCAGTCCACATTCCCGAAAACACCGATCCTACGCTACATTCCGCTCCCGTGGGATATTTTAGGTTCAACGTTCGAAAGGGGATGTCGATCAAATGGCAACCGACATCGCCGAGGGCGCCAGTACCATACTCCCACCAACCTCTCCAACTAAAAGGATGTAAATTGGGTGTGTACGGTTTTTCGGATGATGGTCCCAACCAAAGATTCCAATCGAGACTTTCGGGTTTTAAACTCGGATCGGGAGCCGGCATGGCACCGCCCTGTGGCCAGACCGGTCGGTTGGTCCATATCTGTACTTTCGATACGGCACCGATCTTGCCGTCATCGATCCATTTTTGGACTATGTTCAAAAGTCCGTTCGAGCCGCCTTGGTTGCCCATTTGGCTGACGATTTTATTGTCCCGGGCCATTTGTGTGAGGGTTCGAGCCTCACGAATGTTATGGGTCATGGGTTTCTGTACGTAAACGTGCTTTCCCCGTTGCATGGCGTAAGATGCTGCCGGGGCGTGTACGTGGTCTGGCGTGGAAATGGTGACCGCATCGATGTCTTTTTCCTTATCCAGCATTTCCCGATAATCCGCATACATCTTGGCCTTCGGAAAAAGCTCGACGGAGGCTTTGGCCGAACCTGCAAAATCCACATCGCAAAGGGCGACCACTTTTTCACGGCCTTCGACGGAAGCGTTCCTGATGTCGCTGGCTCCCTTTCCGCCGGCGCCGATGGCAGCCAAGACAAGCCGATCGCTCGGGGCCATATATCCGACACCCCCAAGTACATGTCGGGGAACAATGAAAATAGAGGAGGCCAAGGCTCCTTTTTTAATAAATGACCTGCGGGTAGTGTTTGACGACGATACTTTTTTATTTTTCATAGTGTGTTTGATTTGTATATAACAATGAAGGATTTAAAGGTATTAAAATTTATAGAATGGCGAAAAATTTTATCCGATATTGAACAAATACTCAAAATATTCTAAAAATAATTTTCCTATTTACAAGTTTTCTTATATTTATGGCTTCAAATAAAAAGAACCAAAAATGAAAAATAAATTGAAATTGCTCGTTACTATTCTCACCGTAGTTACCGTTGGGCTAACCACCTTACAGGCACAGGAAGCGAATCCTCTTGAGGGAAAATGGGATATGGTCATTCAGCAAGACGGTAAAGAGCTCCCATCTTGGTTGGAAATCAAACATTCGGGAATTAAGACTTTAGTCGGCCGTTTTGTCTATGCAAACGGTAGCGCCCGGCCGATATCGGAAGTGGAAATGGAAGATGGTAAATTCAGCTTTAAAATTCCCCCTCAGTGGGAAGATGCCGATTCCGATCTGGAGTTCGAGGGTAAAATTAGCGGAGAAAATCTAGAAGGCACCTTAGTGTATACGGATGGAAAAACCTACAATTGGACGGCTACCCGTGCACCAAAACTTGCTTATACCGAAAACCCCAAGTGGGGTAAGCCCATCGAGCTCTTCAATGGAAAAGATGTAAGCGGATGGAAAGCCAGTGGCGAAAAAAACCAATGGGTTGTCAAAGATGGAATTTTAAAGAGTCCGGAATCGGGATCGAACCTAATTTCCGAGCAGAAATTCGAGGATTTTAAGCTGCACGTGGAGTTTAAAGTGCCGGAGGGAAGCAATAGTGGTATCTATCTAAGAGGTCGATACGAGGTACAGATAACCGACGACCATGGTAGCGAGCCCAGTAACGTGCTTTTCGGAGGCGTTTACGGATTTTTGACCCCCAACGAAATGGCAGCCAATCCGGCCAGCGAATGGCAGTCCTATGACATTACTTTGGTGGGTCGCCGAGTGACTATAGTTGCCAATGGTAAGACCATAATTAGCGAGCAGAATATTCCTGGAATTACCGGTGGCGCCATCGATAGCAAAGAGGGAGAAGCCGGAGCGTTTATGATTCAGGGCGATCACGGACCTGTTTCTTTTCGGAAATTCGTGGTAACACCGAGGGTGAAGTAGTCTGTTAATTCGGATGTTATGGGCTCCGCGAAGAAGATATTACCTTTTGGACTTTCCCTTTAAGTAGGATTCGGGAGTTAAAACGGCCAGCTTACTTTTTTTAAAGTCCTTTATATTTCTTGTAAGTATAATCCGTATTTCCCCATTTTGAACGGCAGAAAAGTTTTGAAGGCCATCTTCAAAATCCTTAAATTCAGAGTTTAGCGCATCGAAAACCACTTCTTTGTCCATCTTTACAATATCGATGATAGTCAGGAGTTGTTTAAGTTTCTCTACTATGATTTCGTGTTTATCCGTTTTTCTTAAAAGATAGTATACATTGCATATAATTACAGCCGTCGTAAAGCCGTTGATACTTTTTTCTTCGCAGTGGTCAAGTACCTCCGCGGCAAACTCGGAAAAAGGTTGCCTATCGAAAAAGAAGTCCAACAGCACATCTGTGTCGATCAGTACATGGTCCGTCATAGATACTTCTTTTCTAAACGTTCCCCAAGTTCTTTTTTATAATCCATGTCTTTTGGCATCGTAAAAGACCCTTTTAAAGATTTCACCACGGGATTCCATTTTCTCTTTGCTCGTTCCTCTTCCTTGGTAAGGCTTTTCAAATAGTTTTCTATTATATCAGATAGGCTACGATTTTTATCTTTAGCATAATCTTTAGCCCTTTTTATAACCTCCCGTTCAATAGTCAGAGTTAGTTTGGTATTCATAATTCCGATGTTTATAGTATGCACTACAAATATAATACAATTTTAAAGACACGTATAATTTTTAAAATAAATACACGTCTTTCCGGTGCTTCCAGATAAATAAAATTAGAATAAATACTTTTTGCATGGACAAGCAAGAACCCTCAACTTCGCAATTTATACTTTAACCATCGTACCTCGTACCTCGTACCTCTAACCTTGCTCTAGCAATCGCTCATGTTAATCCCCACGGCCAGCCCGCCTTCCGAAGTTTCTTTATATTTTGAGCTCATATCCTTTGCTGTGGCCCACATGGTTTCGACCACCTTATCTAACGAAACTTTGGCATCTTTTGGATCGGAGCCTAGTGCCAGTTCGGCAGCGTTAATCGCTTTAATGGCTCCCATGGAGTTGCGCTCGATACAGGGAATCTGAACGAGGCCACCTATGGGATCACAAGTCAGGCCCAAATGGTGTTCCATAGCGATTTCGGCGGCCATCAACACCTGTTCGGGCGAACCGCCCAAAAGTTCTGTCAAGGCACCAGCTGCCATGGCGGAGGAAACTCCGATTTCTGCCTGGCAGCCGCCCATGGCTGCGGAAATGGTCGCTCCCTTTTTGAAGATGCTACCGATTTCACCGGCGACTAACAAGAATTGTTTGATGTGTTTGAAGTCCGATTCATGGTTTTCGATGACCAGATAGTACATGAGTACGGCGGGAATAACGCCTGCGCTGCCGTTCGTGGGTGCCGTTACGACCCTTCCCAACGAGGCATTGACCTCGTTTACGGCGAGGGCGAAACAGCTCACCCATTTTAGGATTTGGCGGAATTTGACCTCTGTACTTCGAATGGTCTTCAGCCATTCTTCGGCTGTAGCATACATGCTACTATCGCCCAGCATGCTTTTATTTAGATTGTAGGCCCGACGCTGCACGTTGAGGCCGCCCGGTAGTTTACCTTCGGTATGGCATCCTAGATACATGCATTCCAACATGGTATCCCAAATCTTTTGAATGTTTACGTCGATTTCGGAATCGTTTCGAAGCGAACGTTCGTTTTCTAGCACCAGCTCTGAAATAGAAATATTCTTGTCGGCACAGTATGCCAGCAATTGCTTTCCGTTTTGTACAGGAAAGGGAAACGTATCAAAAGTCGCTTGTTTACGTTTGGCGTTCTTGCGCTCTTTGGCGACCACAAAACCGCCTCCGATGGAATAATAAGTATTCGATTTCTTTTCCCCGGATTTTAATGTCGCCTCGAATTGGAGTCCATTGGCATGGAATTCCAAAAATTTTCGATGGAAAAGGATATCCTCTTTGGGATTAAAGGCTAACTCCCTCTTATTCCCAAACTTCAAAATATGGTCATCCTGTATAGCCTTAACCATAGTATGGATATTTTCAATGGGAATCTCGACCGGATCGGCACCGGATAAGCCGAGCATCACCGCATAATCTGTCGCATGACCTTTTCCCGTTAAGGATAATGAGCCATAGATATGAACCCGTATTCTTTCGACCTCGGTAAAAAGCCCGGCAGCCTTTAGCTCCGAAATCCACCGCTCCGCTGCTCGCCAAGGCCCTAGGGTATGGGAGCTTGAAGGCCCGACACCTATTTTAAGCATGTCGAAGATACTGATTGATTCCATTTTTTAATGGGCTTTTTGTTTAAAAGTAAAGATAGGATTTAAAAAGTGGAAAAATTCCAAAATCCAAGCACCAAATTCCAAATGTGTTAAGAGACCACCGATTAACTATTAATATTTTGGAATTTGAGACCATAGCCTACTAAATGACATCCTGTCAGTTTTATTCCCTTGGCATATTGTTTGACAATTAGTAATCGAATTCAGAAAACAGATACTAATTTAATATATACAGCATGAGTAAGATTATAGGAATAGATTTGGGCACGACCAACTCCTGCGTTTCCGTAATGGAAGGTAACGAGCCAGTTGTAATCCCCAATGCAGAAGGAAAGAGGACGACTCCGTCCGTCATTGCCTTTGTAGAAGGTGGTGAAATTAAGGTTGGGGATCCCGCAAAAAGACAAGCGGTGACGAATCCCACAAAAACGATTTACTCCATTAAACGTTTTATGGGCAACAAATATTCCGAGTCTCAAAAGGAAGCGGAACGCGTACCTTATAAAGTGGTCAAAGGTGATAACGATACACCGAGAGTAGATATCGACGGACGTATGTATACGCCACAGGAACTTTCTGCCATGATCCTTCAGAAGATGAAGAAGACGGCAGAGGATTATTTGGGACAGGATGTTACCCGTGCGGTAATTACCGTTCCCGCATATTTCAATGATTCGCAGCGCCAGGCTACTAAAGAAGCCGGCGAGATTGCGGGATTGACGGTAGAACGGATTATCAACGAACCAACGGCCGCATCATTGGCATACGGACTCGATAAAAAGGATACCGACCAGAAAGTAGTCGTTTTCGATTTTGGTGGTGGTACACATGACGTTTCCATTCTAGAATTGGGCGACGGTGTTTTCGAAGTACTTTCTACGGAAGGCGATACTCACTTGGGTGGTGATGATGTTGATCAAAAAGTAATCGATTGGTTGGCCGAGGAATTTAAGAAGGAGGAAGATATCGATTTGCGTAAAGATGCCATGGCGTTGCAGCGTTTGCGCGAAGCAGCGGAAAAAGCGAAGATAGAATTGTCTTCATCTGCACAAACTGAGATTAACCTGCCTTATGTAACGGCAACCGCTTCAGGACCGAAACACTTGGTGCGCACATTGACGCGTTCAAAATTTGAGCAGTTGATCGAAGATTTGGTAAAACGTACTATAAACCCTTGCCAGAACGCGTTGAAAGCAGCGGGACTCTCAAAGAGCGACATCGATCAGGTTATTTTGGTCGGTGGTTCTACTAGGATACCTGCCGTACAGGAAGCTGTCGAAAAGTTCTTCGGAAAAAAACCATCAAAAGGTGTGAATCCCGATGAAGTAGTGGCCGTTGGTGCCGCCATTCAGGGTGGAGTTTTGACCGGTGACGTGAAAGATGTATTGTTGTTGGATGTTACACCGCTATCCTTAGGCATTGAAACTATGGGAAGTGTAATGACCAAATTAATCGAGGCCAATACCACGATTCCTACGAAGAAATCACAGGTATTTTCTACCGCAGCTGATAATCAGCCTTCGGTCGAAATCCATGTGTTACAGGGAGAGCGACCTATGGCGACGGACAACAAAACGATAGGACGGTTCCATTTAGATGGCATTCCGCCCGCGCAACGGGGTACGCCACAGATCGAGGTAACCTTTGATATCGATGCGAACGGCATCATCAAAGTTTCCGCGACCGATAAAGCGACCAACAAGTCCCAGGACATTCGTATCGAAGCGTCATCCGGATTGACCGATGAGGAAATCAAGAAGATGAAGGCGGAAGCCGAAGCGAATGCCGAAACGGACAAGATAGCGAAGGAAACCGTCGATAAGCTCAACGAAGCTGATAGCATGGTTTTCCAAACCGAGAAGCAATTGAAAGAATTCGGGGATAAACTTTCCGATGATAAGAAAAAGCCAATCGAAGAAGCTTTGGAAGAACTGAAAAAAGCTCACGAAAGCAAGGATTTGGCACAAATTACGCCCGCTTTGGATAAAATAAACGAAGCTTGGAAAGTAGCTTCCGAGGAAATGTACAAAGCTCAGGCTGACGCACAGCAAGCCGGTGAACCTTCCGCTAATGGACAGGATACTGCCGATGCTAGCGCAGACGCCAAAGAAGGCGATAACGTAGAGGACGTCGACTTCGAGGAAGTGAAGTAGATTCGGTTTTTATCGAAATATTTAGACCTCACAGGTTTCCAAAACCTGTGAGGTCTTTTTTTTGGTACAGCTTTTGTTTCCAGTTGCACGAATAACCCCTAATTTTGCAGCATGTCAAAAAAATGCATCATCCTATTAGTATTCTTATCCATAGGATTTCCATCCCTTTTAGTATCCCAAGAAATAAAAATCTTTGAAATTTCCGATTTTGATTTGAACGGTAACGTAAAATCCTGCCTTGTAATAACGGACTATGGAAAAGAGGAATATTATTTTGACGAAACCGGTCGATTGGCAAAATCCATCACCCGATTTGGCGATTATGATTATGAAACCACATATTACAAGTACCAAAACGACGAACTGACAGAAAAAAGGGTAGAGAATTATAGAGACAATGTCTTCGATAAGGCTACATCTATCGCGAATTTCTATGAAATCGATACTAGCGCAAATAGAAAGGTGACCGAAAAAATAGTTTCGTATACCAAGCGACTCATGGAGCAGAACGTATACCATTACGACCGTGAAGGAAAGCTGATAAAGATAATGCGTACCGATACCGATGGCACCGACGAAACAATCGTAACCTACGACACGATCGACGTTAAGAGGATGGTTGTACAAACCATGAACGGAAAACCCTTACAATCCGTTCAGACTTGGGAAGAAAAATCGAAAGATGGTTCATTGTTACAGCTAAAGATGACCGAGAAATATTTTGACGGAGTGCTAAATACGAAGTCGCAAGAAATTTATAACGCCAATAAGAAGCGTGTATCAAAAACCGATTCTCTTTTCGATAACTCCACAGAAAAATGGATTCCTCAAGAACATGTTACCTATGACTACGATGAAAACGGTATTTTGACCAAAACCGAAACCAATAGGCGTAATGTGGTAAGTACGAAAGAGTATATTTATCAATTCGACGGTACGGAGCAAAACAATTGGGTAAAAGAAATCATTACGCCCATCAATACCTATAAGACACGGAGAATCAAGTATTACGAAGTTCCGGAAATAAAAAAGGAGAATTAAAGGTCTAAATTACTCCGATTCAACTTTTTTCTTTACATCAAACCCTTAACTTTTTTTATTCAACCTTTAACCCCCTCAACACGAAGAATCCGCCACGATCTTCCATTCCCCATTTATCTTCTTAAAAATAATCATAAACGTACCATTTCTATCCCCCGCTTCCAGAGACAAAAAATACTGGCCCATAACGTAATAGGCATCTTCGGTGATTTTAGTGATAGCGCCAATTTTGAAATTTAGTTTTCCGGTATCCGTTTTGGTAGGGTATCCCTTTTTATAATTATCCAAAGTAGTCTGCCAGCCTTGGGTAATCTTTCCGCCGCTATAATACGTTAGGGAATCCGATTTCCAATAGCCTTCCATAAAACCTTCCAGGTCATTGTTCGACCAAGCTTCCTGTTGTTCTATCAATATGGCTTTTATCGCCGCGACGTCCCCATTTTGGGCTGATACGGTATTCATGGCTGTAAGACAAGAAAAGATAAAGAATAGAATAAGGCTTTTCATACTAGTAGATTTTTTTATGGATTTTGAGGGTGAAGGTAAAAAAGTCCTGATATTTCTTTGCTATATTGTAGTTTTATTCAAAATTTTGTTATGACTAAACCAATGCGATTTTTTTTACTATTTGGTATCTGTCTCTTTATCGGGATACAACCTTCCAAAGCGCAGAAAACGAGCAAAGATGAACGGCCGAACATCCTTTTTATTCTCTCAGACGACCATACTTCGCAAGCTTGGGGCATTTATGGAGGGATTTTGAAGGATTATGTTCAGAACAAGAATATAGAGCGATTGGCCAATGAAGGCGTGGTTCTCGACAATGCCTTTTGCACCAACAGCATCTGTACGCCCAGCAGGGGTAGCATTCTGACCGGCCAGTACAGTCATGTCAACCAAGTGTATACGTTGAGCGAACCTTTGCCCAAGGGACACCCCAACATAGCCAAGACCTTTTCGGAAAATGCCTACCAGACCGCGATCATCGGCAAATGGCACTTGGTAGGCAGACCCGAAGGCTTCGATTATTTCAATGTACTGCCGGGTCAGGGAAGGTATTGGGATCCGATATTAAAGACCAATGAAAATTGGCAAGACGGTTACGAAAGTTCGGAGGGAAAGGAGTATAAGGGATTTTCTACGGATGTAATCACTGACCTGACCATTGAACATTTGGACAAGCGGGACGCGGACAAGCCCTTTTTGATGTTCTGCAACTTTAAGGCCACCCACGAGCCTTTCGATTATCCGGATAGATATAAAACGCTTTACGAAAACGAGGACATTCCAGAACCCGAATCCCTCTTGGATTTTGGTCCCGAAACTACCGGTCGGACTTTCATCGGCCAAAAATTGGAGAATCTTGGCCAACGCTGGGACAATGCCACTAGAGACCCCGACAATTGGTGGACGACCTATCCCGGATTACCATATCCTCTCGAAGGACTCGACAGCATTCAAAAGCGCAAGAAAATCTATCAAAAATTGGTCAAGGATTTTATGCGTTGCGGAGCTGCCATCGACGACAATATCGGTAAGCTGCTCGACTACCTCGAAAGCGAAGGTATCGCCGACAACACGATAGTTGTCTACACCGCCGATCAAGGCTATTTCTTGGGCGAACATGGTTTTTTCGACAAGCGTATGATGTACGAAGAGTCCCTTCGCATGCCTTTTGTCATCCGGTATCCTAAGGAAATCAAGGGAGACCGGCGAGTCGATGACATTATATTGAATATTGATTTTCCCGCCCTGCTGGCCGATTACGCCGGTATCGAAAAACCAGATTATATACAGGGGAAAAGCTTCCGTAAAAACCTGACCGGCAATACGCCTAAAGATTGGCGAACGGAAATGTACTATAGGTATTGGCTTCACCATCCCGAACGCCCGGCCCACTTTGGTATCCGGAACGAACGTTACAAGCTGATCTTTTTCTACGGGCAGGGATTGGGTAAAAAGGGCACCTCGGAAGAAAGCACCGAACCGGCATGGGAATTTTATGATCTCAAGAAAGATCCTAAAGAATTGCATAACGCCATCGACGAAAAGGGATACGAAACTATAATTTCCGAGATGAGGTCCGCCATGATCGAGGAGCGGGAGAAGTATGGGGATTTGGATGAGGGGAATCCGGTGATGCGGGGGATTCTTGAGGGGGCGATGTTAAAATGAGTCGTTTTCCGTTTAGGAGCAAAGAATGTTTAAGAATCCACAAATACAGTTTATAAAAAAGACCAAACCTTACGGGGTGAATCGGCTTATGTGAACGTTCGCTTTTTGCCTTAGAATGGCGAAGGCCTTAGTAATATGGTATTCAATGGTCTTTTTAGATACGTTCAGCCGTTCCGCGATTTCGTGGTTGGTACATCCTTCTTCTTTGCTCATCAAAAAAATCTTTTTACACTTCGGGGGCAAGTTGTTAATTTCGCGATGCAAGAAAGAAAGTAGTCTTTCTAAAAAAGCGTCATCCCTCGTTGTAATCTGTTCCATTTCTTCAATATATATTTTTTCTAGCGCAGATACTGACTTCCGTTTTCGGTATTGGTCTATAAATTCGTTGTGTACAGATTTGTACAGAAAACTCTTGATGGTAAACTCTGATTTTAGGCTATTGCGTCGCTCCCAGGTCCTAATGAAAACATTTTGCACAATGTCCTCCGCTCGGTCCCTGTCTTTTATCAAACTGTTTGCATAAACGCAAAGACGGTAATGATACGTATCGACCAAATAAGCATAGGCTTTTTCGTTCCCTTTTTTTAGCTGGCCTATTAAAAACGTGTTGTCGTTAAATTCAGCTTCCATAAATATGAAATAGGCAATGATTCGACTTGTGGGGATTAAATTTAATAAAAAAATTAGTATAAAATTTAGGGTTATGAAAATTTACTCCGTATTACACTTAGAAACCATTATATGAGAATCCGATTTTGAAGGAAGTTTTGAAAAATACATGTAATGGAAGAATACAATTCCGAGAAGGCCAAGGAAAGGCTGTTGAAAAGAATCAGGCAGGACAAGCGTAACTTGCGAAAAAGGTTTGTGCAAAACGCATTTTACTACACCGCTGTCGGATTAGTTTTTTTTGGTTTGGGGTATAGCTACTATAAAACGAACGCCACAGAAAACGGTGTTGTGGAAAGAGCAAGCGATAAATATGCAATAACACTACAAGCATCTGACGGCAGCATAAAAATTATTTCGGAAGAAGGAAGTTTAACGATATGGGATAATAAAGGATATGCGATAGGACTTCAGAAAGGGAATCAACTTGTGTACCACAAGTCGCTTCCCGCCAGCGATATTGCCTACAATACGCTCAAAGTGCCCTATGGTAAAAAGTTCGCCTTGATATTGTCGGACGAAACTTATGTTCATCTCAATTCGGGTAGCACATTAAAATATCCCGTTCAGTTCCAGAAGGGAAAAGCACGCGAAGTGTTTTTGGATGGGGAAGGGTATTTCGAGGTAGCGAAAGATGAAACGCATCCTTTCATCGTAAAAACCAATTCGCTCAATATTAAAGTATTGGGTACGCAGTTCAACTTGTCGGCATATACCGATGATGAAAGTGTCAGTACGGTTCTGGTCGAAGGTGCGGTAGGCTTTTTTGATAAAAACAAACAATTCGAAGTCTCAGAATATCCTCTATTGGTACCCGGATATATGGCCAGTTGGCAAAAACAGGATAAGAAAATAGAAATTGAGGAAACCGATACCAGCTTGTATACAGGATGGCGGGAAGGAAAAATCATTTTTAATCATATGCCTTTCAGCAAGATCCGTAAGAAACTGGAAAGAAATTACAGGGTATCCATTTCAAATAAGGATAAAGAATTGGAAAAAATTCAATTTACCGCCAGTTTCGATACCGAAACCATAGGGCAGGTATTGGAAGCTTTCGGCAAAAATTATTACATGAAATATACCATTGAGGACAACAAAATCTATATCGAAAAACCCTGAAACCCCAGGGGATTTATACCTAAATTTTAAGAGGCCAAACTCCTTAAGATTAATCGACATATTTAAAAACAGTCTTTTAAACCGCAAAATGCTAGCACGTTTCCCCATGGTTTAGGAGTGATTCAAATTAGCATTAACCATCTAAATTAGAATATAGATATGAAAAATCCGACCAAAATGATAAAGGGTATTTTCCTTTTTCCATTGAAGTTCCATCTCAAAATGAAACTTACGATCTGTCTCTTCGCCATGCTATCTTTTCAAGCTCAGGGCAGCACTAATTCCGCCGAAACGAAAATTACCTTACAACTGCAAGACGTTCCACTTGAAACGGTTTTGAAAGAAATCGAATCGAAGACCGAATTCAAGATTTTGTACAACGACGCTCAAATAGATTATAGACGAAAAGTGACGGTCAGCCATGTCGATGTAACAGTAGAGAAGGTCTTGAGGGAACTGTTTGCGGAAACATCTATAACTTTTGAGATATTTGAAAGTCAAATAATCTTGAAAAAGGCGATCTCCATATCGGCTGATCGGACTGTTGATAAAAGAATAAATCGTGTACAACAGGATATCTCAGGCACGGTAACCGACATGAACGGTAGCCCTATCCCCGGAGTGTCCGTTGTCGAAAAAAATACCGGTAACGGAACTGCAACTGATTTCAATGGTAATTATTCCATTGCAACAGCCACAAATGCCACCTTGGTATTCAGTGCTTTGGGCTTTGGAACGAAAGAAGTGGCCGTGAGGCAATCTCCGACCATAGACGTTAGCCTTGCAGAAGATTCCGAAGCCTTGGATGAAGTGGTGGTTACCGCGCTCGGTATCAAACAGCAAACCCGAAAATTAGGATACGCCGTTGCCAAAGTCGATGCCGAAGAAGTAAATATCAATCGATCCTCAAACTTCATGAACAGCTTGCAGGGCAAGGTTGCGGGCGTTAACGTATCAGCCTTGGGCACAGGGCCAGGTGGATCATCTAAAGTCCGAATTCGTGGGCAATCCTCCATTTCCGGTACAAACAATCCGCTGATTGTAGTGAACGGGGTGCCCATAGACAACACCAGTTTCGGTACCAATATCGGTAGTAGTGGAAGTAGCGGGGAGGTGGGTACTAGCAGTGGAGGGGTAACCTCCGACGGAGGTGACGGGTTTTCAAGCATCAACCCTGACGACATTGAAAGTATGACCGTACTGAAGGGTGCCACCGGTGCCGCCCTATACGGTTCGCGCGCTAAAGACGGGGTCATTATGATTACGACCAAGACGCGGGGTAGTGGTCAAGGAATTGGTGTTAGCTATAACATCAGTATCGCGGATCAAAATCCCCTGGATTTTACCGATTACCAATATGAGTATGGACAAGGGGAGAATGGGGTAAGACCTACCTCCGAGAATCCGACTTCTGGGCAATGGTCATTCGGCGAAAGATTTCAACCGGGAATGACGCAGGTTTTATATAATGGACTGGTGCTACCTTATGAACCGGTATTCGATAGAATTAAAAATTTCTATCGCCACGGATTGGATATTACAAACTCCATTTCATTATCAGGCGGTGGAGAAAAAGGAGGATTTAATCTGTCCATGTCCAATCTCGACAGTAAAGGGATAACGCCCAACAATGAGTTCAAAAGGATAACGGCTAGTCTGGGCGCTACCTATAATCTATCGGAAAAGTTATCCTTTAGCACGAACATCAATTATTCGAACGAGAAGAATACGAACCCGCCGAACGTAGGCCAACAAGATAACACTATTCCAGTGTCCATATTTAATGTTGCCAATTCAATGCCATTAGATGTTTGGAGGGAAAACGCGTATGATGCGAATGGTGATGAAATAGTGTACTCCCGTTTCCGGAACAGGACCAATCCCTATTTCGTGTTGGACAAACAATTCAATAATATTACGAGGGACCGTGTATTCGGAAACGCATCTCTCAAATACAATTTCTTTCCGTGGTTATTCGGGCAGGTAAGGGCTGGTCAGGATTACTGGTCAAGAGATCAAGATTACAATGGCTTTCCCACGGGTCAAGCCTCTAGACCTCCCGCTCCGGACGGTTTTGTGAATGGTACGTACACACAAGAAGTGCGTAGGTTTCGAGAAACAAACGTCGATTTTTTAGTATCCGCCACTAAGGATTTCGGAGAGGATTTTGGAATTGGTCTGACCGTAGGCGGAAACAAGATGAAGCGGGTTTCAGAATTGAACCGGGTAAACGTAACCGATTTTATCATCCGGGATCTTTATACCGTACAGAACGGCAGGGTGAAAGATCCTTTTTATAATCTTTCGGAAAGGGGAGTAAATTCGCTCTACGGCACGTTAGATCTTTCCTATAAAGAAACGCTTTATCTGAATGGTACGCTACGAAACGATTGGTTCACAACCTTGTCGCCTGAAAACCGAAGTATTTTATATCCTTCAGTATCGGGAAGCTATGTGTTTTCGAATAACTTGAGCGATTCAAGTTGGTTGACCTTCGGTAAATTGCGGGCAGCCTATGCAGAGGTGGGCAGTGATACTGACGTGCCTCCTTATTCAGATGTTCTGTTCTACAACATTAACGCCAACCTGTTTGCGAATTCTGATGGAAAGCTTCAACCTGTTGCAGGGGCGAATACTAATACCTTGCCCAATCCGAATCTTAAGCCTGCCCGTGTTACCGAGGCAGAGGTAGGTTTAGATCTTCGCATGTTCGATTCACGGGTAAATCTAGATTTGAGCCTTTATCGTAAGACCACATTTGATCAAATTATTGCAGCTCAGATATCGAATACTTCCGGATTTGAAAATACGCTTATTAATAGCGGCGAGAGCCGAAGCGATGGGGTAGAGGCACTGTTGACCTTGGTGCCGGTTCGTAACGAAGACTTTAGTTGGGACCTTACTTTGAACACTTCCTATAACAAGACCAAGGTCGTAAGTCTTTTGACTGATGAACCTGGTGAAAGCATCGTGGTCGGTACCCACGCGTTCAACGGATTTCTTTATCAAGTAGTGGGTGAGGAAATCGGTCAATTGGCCGGTTTCGGATATAAATTCGATGACCAGGGACGCCAAATTTTCGCCGATGATGGGCGACCGCTTCGCTCCGATGATATCGTATTTTTTGGAAGTGCCCTCCCGAAATGGATAGGAGGGATTACCAACAGTTTCCGGTATAAAAATTTTAACGCTTCTTTCTTGGTCGATTATAAATTGGGCGGTAAAATGATTTCAGGTACGAATTTCAATGCCACCCGTCACGGACTTCACAAACAGACCATGCCCGGAAGGGAGACCGGGGTAGTTGGCGTTGGTGTCAACGAAGCCGGTGGTGTTAACACTGTGGCCACCGAATCACAGACCTATTGGGAAGTCATTCGCTCGCAACAGCTTATCGAACCCATCGTATACGATAGTGGATTTTGGAAATTGAGACAGATAACCCTTGGCTATGACTTCGGTGGGCTACTTTCCGATAATGCCATGGTAAAAGGGGTTACGGTAAGCTTATTCGCCAACAACGTGTTCATTATTAAAAAATGGGTGCCCAATATCGATCCAGATTCTTTTGGGTACAGCTCCGATAATGTTTCGGGTCTGGAATCAACGGGTGTACCTACAACGAGGAGTATAGGCTTTAACCTCAACTGTAAATTTTAAAGAAGAAAATCATGAAAAATTGCATCATTAAATATATAGTTTGCGCTACCATGGTGTTGACTTTCTCCTGTGACAAAAATTTCGAGGAGATCAATACGAACAAGGTTGATCCGACAAGTGCCAGTGTAGATCCCGTATTCCTGTTGAACAATGCTATTATCAACACTTCACCTCCTGGCACGCAGCTCATATATGATATGGGTATCGTACAACAGATTATTTCCCCCAATTCGGGGGTTCTTACCGGAGCCAACTATAATCAGGAAAATCGCGAGTTTGCCCAAGGGCATTGGACCAAGTTATACCAGAATGTGATAAAAAATACGGGCGACGTTACCGCACAGTTACTGGCCGAAGACGCCCCTAATCGTCCCAATCTACTTAATATGACACGGCTCGTAGAGGCATTGGCCTTTATGATACTTACCGACGAGCACGGCGATGTACCTTATTTCGAGGCCGGAAAAGGTGTTTCGGAACAAATTGTACTGCCTTCCTATACTCCTCAGGAAGAGATTTATAAAGATCTTATCATCGTAGTAAATAATGCCACCGCTGCTTTGAGCAACACTGCGCCTGCTGAAAACGGGGAAGTAATGTATTCGGGAGATATCGATAAATGGAAGCGATTCGGTAATTCACTGTTGTTGCGAATAGGCATGCGCCTTACCGAGGTGGATCTTGCATTGGCGGAGCAAACAGTAAAAAAAGCCTTTGAGGGCGGGGTGATGCTTTCCAACGACGATAATTACGTAGTACGTCATGATAGCAATTATACGAATGATGCTGGGGTAACCTTAAACGCAACGGAAGCCAACAACTACTACATGGTAGATACCTTCGTTGATTTTTTAAAGGATTCGGGCGACCCCAGATTACAATCCATTGCGGTACGATATATTAGCGCTAAGTCCGGACCGGAGCAGGTTCCTGAAATTGGATCCACCGATGCCAATGATCAAATAGGCATGCCTATGGGTTATGACAATTCCACGATTGCCGGTGTTGCAGCAGAACTGAATTTGGCCAGTTTTTATGCCTTTACTCAAATCGACCGTAACCGGTTTATCAAACAAACTGCGCCAATGTTTATCGTGACACATAGCCAGACCCAGTTGTTGTTGGCGGAGGCTGCGGTCAGGGGCTGGGTCTCCGGAGATCCTGCGGATTATTATGAGGCGGGAGTCCGTGCTCACATGGAGCTGATGGCCGCCTACGACCCCGAGTCAGCAATTCCCGCTGAGGATATTGATACCTATTTGGCCGCAAATCCCTTCGATACCGGAAACGCCTTGGAACAGATCAACAACCAATATTGGGTTTCTTCTTTTCTGAACGGTCCCGAGGCCTTTGCCAATTTTAGACGATCGGGTTTCCCCGCTTTAAAACCTAATACCTACCCTGCACAGGATATTACGGGCGATTTTATAAATAGAATCACCTATCCCACCGATGAAATTGCTACCAATAACGAAAATTTGAGTGCGGCGGTAGCACGAATGGGTCCCGACAACCTGGATACCAAGGTTTGGTGGGACAAATAAAATAAATGAGTTAAAATTTTTGATAGGAAAGAATCGATTAAATAAAAACAGCATCCATGAAAAACAACCTGAAACACCTCATCGCCAAAAACAAAAAGGAAGAAAGCAATTACACCGCTTCCCGCCAAGCCGAGATCGACAGTCCCAAAACGGGAGACGCCCGCCGAAATTTTCTGAAAATGACCGCTTTGGGCGGACTTGGTCTTTCTGGATTAATGGGCTATTCGCTTGAGGATACCATGGCGCATAGTACCTCAAAGGTCAATCGATTCTCGGCACCTTCCGAACTGAAGATTACGGATATGCGTTATGTGCTCACTGCGGTAATGGGAGGCACCCCCATCATTCGGATAGACACTAATCAAGGTATCTACGGCCTGGGAGAGGTAAGGGATGCTGCCGATGTTCGGTATGCCCTTATGCTCAAAAGCCGTATCCTTGGGAAGAATCCCTGTAACGTGGAGAAAATCTTTAAAAGTATTAAGCAGTTCGGGGGACCGTCCCGACAGGCCGGGGGCGTATGTGGTGTGGAAATGGCGCTATGGGATCTCTGTGGAAAAGCTTACAATGTACCTGCATGGCAGCTATTGGGCGGTAGGTACCGGGACAAAGTTAGAATGTACGCCGATACCCCCGAGGCCAAATCCCCGGAAGAACAAAAAAGATTGATTGATTTCCGCGTCAATGACCAAGGCTACACTTGGCTGAAAATGGACGTGTCCATCGGTGAGCTAAAGGGAAAACCCGGTACTGTGGTCAACGGTAAGTTCTGGGAAGACGACAAGGGCAGCTTGAACCAATGGGGCGACCAACGGAATTATATGAACTATGGCAATACCATGCATCCGTTTACCCAGATACAGATTACCGAAAAAGGTTTAGAGGAACTACAACAGATCGTAGAAAATGTACGGAATATGGTCGGTTATGAAATCCCCATTTCCACGGACCACTATGGTCATTTTGATTTGAACAACAACATCCGTCTGGCAAGGGCCCTTGAAAAATATCGTTTGGCATGGTTCGAAGACATGGTGCCATGGCAGTATACCGAACAATGGAAAACCATTACCGAGGCCATAGAAACGCCCACTACTACTGGTGAGGATATCTATCTGTTAAAAGATTTCAAGCCGCTCATCGAACAAAGGGCGGTTGATATTATCCATCCCGATTTAGCCTCTTCCGGAGGATTATTGGAAACCAAACGCATCGGAGACTATGCGGAAGAATATGGTGTTGCCATGGCGATGCACCAAGCTGGAACGCCGGTATCATTCATGGCTAACGTGCACTGTGCCGCGGCGACCCAAAACTTCTTGGCCTTGGAACACCATTCCGTGGACATACCATGGTGGGAAGATCTCGTCACCACCGTTGGCGGCTTTAAGATGATCGACAAAGGTTTTGCCACAGTGCCATTGACCGCACCCGGATTGGGCATTGAACTTAACGAGGAAGTACTAAAAAAACACATCGACCCAAGAGATAAAAGCTATTTTAAATCAACTGATGAATGGAACGAGCACCGGTCGCATGATAGAACCTATAGTTGAAATACGAAATACAAAATACGAGGTGTGAATTGCGATTTAGGCTATCATCACATGCGATCGACCCAAAGCGATATGCGCAAAGGGTAAAAGAGAGTTGTTTGAGTTAGTTAGTTTGTAGTTGAACGCCCCGGACACCAGTCCGGGGAAGTTCAACTATTTTTATTACCTGCGCTAAATGGGTGGATGCAATAAGTAGATTATATAAGGGAATTAGAATGTTTAACAAATTAGAATTTATGAAAACAACAAGGATATTTCTGGCGGCTTTATTTTTTGTTTCTTGCTTGCCGATCTGGTCGCAGGGTGTCGCCGCAACCACCGAATACGTCAAGGAACTGACTTCCGATTGGCAGGGCGAACGTTTTGATGATGGGCGGCCCAAGGTTCCGGATCCCCTTTTGAAGCGTTTGAAAAAAATACAGATGGAAGAGGCTTGGGGCTACCTGCGAAATAAGGGCTATAACAATCAGTATGATGGGGATTGGGAAATCCTCCATCCCGATAGTGTGATGACTGGTAGGGTCTTGACGGCCCAATACATGCCTTTGCGAAAAGATTATCAACGGATGGTCAAGATGAAAGGAGCTAAGGAAAAACGTGATACCCTAGGTGGTAGCAATTCATGGCCCATTGAAATATTACGTCCGGGAGACGTTTACGTGGCGGACGGATATGGCCGTGTCGTAGACGGCACCTTGATAGGTTCTAATTTGGGAACGGCCATCTACAACAATTCCAAGAATGGAGTTATTTTCGATGGCGGCGTTCGTGATGTCGCCGGATTGATGACTATAGCCGGGTTCAACGGCTGGTGGCGCGGACAAGATCCGTCGTACATACAAGAAGAAATGCTGACCAGCATTAATACCCCGATCCGAATCGGAAGGGCCACCGTATTGCCGGGCGATGTGGTTCTCGCCAATAGGCATGGTATTATTTTTGTTCCCGCCCATTTGGTAGCCAATCTGGTACTTTCCTCAGAAGTTGTTGCCCTTCGCGATCAATTTGGCTTCCAGAGGCTCCGCGAAAAAACATATACCCCCGGGCAAATCGATACGGGTTGGTCCGATGAGATCAAAGCCGATTTTAGGGATTGGCTCAAAAAGTATCCCGATAATAAGTTGCCCATGACCCGTAGCGAATTAAATGATCACCTTAATGCCGATACAAACTAAATTTCAAATCAAAAAAAGTTTTATTACATTCGACTATGAAAAACCGAAATATCCTTAGTATTTTACTTGCGTTTTGTACAGTAATCGTATATGCCCAATCGAATAATGACCAACAACAGCTAGATACGGCCGTAAAGGAACTGTACACGGCAATGGTCGATAAGGATGGGAAAACACTTGAAAACCAAACGGCCAAAGATTTGACATATGGCCATTCAAGCGGAAAAATCGAAGACAAGACCCAATACATAGATGCTGTTTTAAAGGGATCTTTCGACTTTAGTTCAATCGTTCCGGACGAACAGAACATCCATATTTCCGGGAAAACGGCTATTGTGAGGCATATATTTGTAGCGGAAGGTACCAATGATGGCGAACCAGCCAACGTACGGATTGGTGTTATGATGACCTACCAAAAACATAACGGAAAGTGGAAATTGCTTGCTCGGCAAGCCTATAAACTGTAGTTCGTCTCTTGAAAATGCCCGAACAAGGTGCACGTACTATCAAGTAGGGATTTTGTTCTTTTCCTTATCTTGCTGAAATCGTATTTTTGATGATAGGCTAATTACACCTATATTCGTAATGACTGATAAAGGCTTGCAATTCAAAAAACATATCTAATAGATAGTAAATGAAAAAAGTAGTGACTTTCGGGGAAATCATGTTACGGTTGTCCCCTCCGGGATTTTTAAGGTTTTCGCAGACGAACAGTTTCGATGTCGTATATGGCGGCGGGGAAAGTAATGTGGCGGTTTCACTCGCTAATTACGGAGTTCCGGTGGATTTTGTGACCCGACTACCCAAAAATGATATTGGGGCGTGTGCCCTGATGGAAATGCGCAAAAGAGGCGTGGGTACCGACAAGATTGTATATGGAGGTGACCGTTTGGGTATCTACTTTTTGGAAACCGGGGCCGTAAGCCGTGGAAGCAAGGTCGTTTACGACCGTGCCCATTCCGCAATCGCCGAGATAAAAAAGGGAATGATCGATTGGGATGCCGTTTTTGACGGTGTGGAATGGTTTCATTGGACAGGAATCACCCCCGCAATTTCCCAAGGTGCCGCAGATGTATGTCTGGAAGCCGTAAAAGCCGCAAAAAATAAAGGGATAACCGTTTCAACGGACTTAAATTATCGCGCCAAATTATGGAAGTATGGTGTTGAACCCGAGGGAATTATGACGGAATTAACTTCCTATTGCGATATCATCCTTGGAAATGAGGAAGACGCTGAAAAACACTTCGGCATCAAGCCCGAAGGCTTGGATATCACCACTCAGGGCGAACATGTAAAAGCAGAGGCCTTTCTTTCCGTTTGTCAACAGATGATGAAAAAATTTCCGGATGCCAAAAAGGTAATCACTACGTTAAGAGGATCGATTTCTGCTTCCCACAATACTTGGGCGGGCGTTCTCTATGACGGAAAAGAGATGTTTAAATCACCCGAATACCAAATCACCCATATCGTCGATAGGGTAGGTGGCGGCGATTCGTTCATGGGCGGCTTGATATACGGACTCCTAAAATACCCCGAAGACGACCAAAACGCATTGAATTTCGCCGTAGCTGCATCGTGTCTGAAGCATACCATAGCAGGGGATGCCAACTTGGCGACTGTCGATGAAGTAGAAAAGCTTATGGGCGGCGATGCCTCGGGACGTGTTGCACGTTAGTTTGGGATTTCAAGCCCTCATTCCAGGGCAGCAGCAAAAATTTAAGGTTCAATTCTGACTTCGGCAGGTTCAAGGTTCAGATTAAAACTACCCGGAACCGAACTACGAGGTCATTTTCAACGCTTGTCCAGATTGGAGTCGAAAGGTTGAATATTTTTGAACTGGAACTTGACACTTGAACTTTTTAACACCAAACCATAAACTACAAACCATAAACAAAAGCCCATGGCCCAATACACTAGAATAGAGGTAATACAAGTAATGGAAGAAACCGGCATGGTGCCGTTATTTTACCATCCTGATGTCGAACTCGGAAAGAAAGTATTAAAGGCCTGTTATGATGGTGGTTCACGTTTGCTGGAATTTACGGCTCGTGGCGATTTCGCTTTCGAGGTCTTTCATGAACTGAACAAATTCGCGATCAAAGAACTTCCCGGTATGGTCATGGGCGTCGGTTCTATTACCGATGCCGCGGCGGCCAGTATGTTTATGCAAATGGGCGCGAATTTCATCGTTACCCCGACTTTCCGTGAGGATATCGCCATCGTATGCAACCGTAGAAAAGTACTTTGGTCGCCCGGCTGTGGCACTTTGACCGAAATCAACCGGGCTGAGGAATTAGGGTGTGAAATCGTAAAACTTTTTCCCGGTGACACCTACGGTCCCGGATTCGTTAAGGCCATCAAAGGTCCGCAACCCTGGACGAGCGTAATGCCCACAGGCGGTGTAAGTACGGACGAAGACAACCTAAAAGCCTGGTTCAGCGCAGGAGTGACTTGCGTCGGCATGGGATCCCAAATGATCAGTAAAGATATCCTGGCCAACAAAGATTTCGCCGGACTTGAAAAAAGGGTGAAGGAAACTTTGGCCTTGATCAAGAAGTTGAGAAGTTAGTTTTTTCACTAAACACTAAACACTAAACACTAAACACTAAACACTAAACACTAAGCACTAAACGGAAATCGCCGTAGGTCAAAATGAATTATCCATTTTGCGTACGGCGATTTGCGTAAAGCACACTGTGTTTATTCGAAATGCGATTTTTGAATTCCAAATTCCAATCCCCGTAATTCTGCCAATCCCCGCAAGCGCCCGATGGCAGAATATCCGGGGTTTGTTTTTTTGTGTAGGTCGTCCAACATTTGATGGCCGTGATCCGGGCGCATAGGAATTTGATTATCCTCACGCCCTTCCTCTTTTCGTCTTTTTTCCTCTTGCAGTATTTTTTTAATGAGGTCGTACATCGGCACGTCACCTTCCAAATGATTTGCTTCGTAAAAATTGCCATTCCCGTCACGTTGGGTGCTTCTCAGATGCAGAAAATGTACGCGGTCGGCAAAGCGTTCGAACATTTTTGGAATATCGTTATCCTCACGGACACCCAAAGATCCCGTGCAAAATGTGATACCATTGTGAACGGATTTCACCTTGTCGAAAATATAGGCGTAATCGGCTTCCGTGCCCATTATCCGGGGTAGGCCCAAAATCGAAAATGGCGGATCATCTGGGTGGATGCACATACGAATGCCGTTTTCCTCGGCAATGGGAATCACTTCCTGTAAAAAATGGACGAGATGATTACGCATTTCGGTTTCCCCGATATTTTCGTAGGTGTCTAAAATACTTTGGAACTTGCTAAGGTCGTAGCCCTTCTCGGGTACTGGATAACCTTCAGAGGAACCCGGCAGTCCGGCAATAATGGTTTTCACTAATTCCCAAATTTCATTTTCAGACATTGCATCAAAACGTGCTTTGGCAGCGGCAATCTGGTCTTTACTATAGGTAGCGTCGGCATTTTGCCTTTTAAGAATAAAGAGATCAAATGCTGCGAGTGCATTGAATTCGAATCTAAGCGCTTTTGAGCCGTCTTCCACTTCAAAGTCAAGGCTCGTACGGGTCCAGTCCAAAACCGGCATAAAATTGTAGCACACCACCTTCACATCGCAAGCTGACAGATTTTTAAGACTCTGCTTGTAATTTTCGATATGCCGTTTATAGTCTCCTTTTTGGATCTTGATGCTTTCGTGGATCGGTAGCGATTCCACAACCGACCATGCGAGTCCGCTATCCTCAATTATTTTTTTGCGTTTTTCGATTTCCGCCACTTCCCAAACTTCCCCATTGGGAATATGGTGAAGTGCGTTTACGATACCGGTAGCACCGGCCTGATTAACGTCTTGAAGGCTAACGGGATCGCTCGGCCCGTACCATCGCCATGTTTCTTTCATAGATTATTTTGTCAAAATTCTAAATTCCGAACCAGAAAAACTTAAGGTTCAATTCTGCCTTCGGCAGGTTTAAAGTTTAAGGTTCAAAATTACTTAACCTTGAACCTTGAACAGCTACGAAGTAACGATTGAACCTTGAATTTTTTATTGCCAGCTGCAACTGTGCCACTGAATACTAATCTAAACGCCGCTAAAAGCACTAAATCCCCCATCCACGGGAAGCACGATTCCGGTTATGAACTTCGCGGCATCGCTGCATAAAAAGTGAATGGCACCGTTGAGTTCTTCGGCATCGCCAAACCTTCCCATTGGGGTATTTCTGATTATGTCTTGTCCACGCTTAGTGTACGAGCCGTCTTCATTGGTCAATAGGGCCTTGTTTTGTTTTCCTATAAAAAATCCCGGCGCGATAGCATTTACGCGAACGCCTTCACCGAATTTTGTGGCCATTTCAACGGCCATCCATCGCGTGAAATTCTCCATGGCCGCTTTAGAGGCCGAATATCCCGCGACCCTCGTAATGACACGTTCGACCGCCATGGAGGAGTAATTGATGATTACCCCCTTTTTTTGATCGGCCATGGTTTTCCCGAAAATCAATGAAGGAAGTACGGTGCCGTTCAGGTTTAGATCGGTCACTTTTTTAAAATCGTCCATCGAGAGATCGAAAATCGTTTTATCGGGAGCGATGGTCGCACCGGGCAGATTTCCGCCTGCAATGTTCAGAAGAATATCTATTCTTCCAAAATCGTTCATGATCTGTATCTTTGCGTTCTGCAGCGATTCCTCGTCCAAAATATCTGCTTCATAGGCCTTGGCTTTCCCACCGGCCTTGGATATTTCGTCTAATAAGGATTGTAGCGAAGATTCCTTACGGCTCAGCAAGGCCAGTCTTACGCCCGATCCGGCCAGACTTTTGGCAACGCTTCCTGCCAAGGCTCCACTGGCACCTGTTATGATGGCAATCTTATTTTTAATGTCGAACATAGTTTTTCTATCCTATTAATTAGAGTCCCAATATAAAACAATATCGGCTAAAAATAGAATCGTTCACAAGGCTTTTAAAAAGGAATCGAAAACCTAACATGTATCCAACGAAATCAAATGAGTCGTAGGAGTTGAACGTTAAATATTCATAATCGGTAAAAAGCTAAGGCATTTTTACCCATAATCATTTTTTGGTCGATGTCGCCCAGACCTGAAATAAAATCCGTCACTACCGCTTTGACCTGTGAATAATTTCCTGCCACCAGACAAACCGGCCAATCGGAGCCGAACATGAGGCGTTCGCTGCCGAAAATCTCCAAAACATGGTGTAGGTAGGGATGTACTTCTTCCGGTGCCCATGAGTTGTAATCGGCTTCAGTGATCATACCCGACAATTTGCAATACACGTTTTCGTGTTGGGCGATCGCTTCCATTAGCACTGCCCATCCCTCGTAAAATCCGTCTTTTATGTAAGGCTTGGCGATATGGTCGATGACGAATTTTTGATTTGGGAATTGTTTTACAAACTCCAACACCGCACCCAACTGGTGCGGAAAGACCAAAATATCATAGGTATACCCGAATTTTTCCAAATTGGATATTCCCCGCATAAATTCTGGAAGCAATAAAAAATTGGGATCGGATTCGCCCTGAACGATATGGCGCCATCCTTTTAATTTATCGTTGGAGACATACTTTTCAAGCGTTTCTTCCACATTTTTGTCCCTTAAATCCGCCCAGCCGACGACTCCTTTAATGAAATCATTATCGCTTGCCAAATCAAGCAAAAATTCGGTTTCCTCAAGGGTTTGGTCCGCTTGCACGGCCACACAGCCGTCGATACCATTCTCGGTATAGACTGCCTTTAGGTCAGAGGGCAAGAAATCTCGCCGAATGGAGGACATGTTATCATCGATCCAAGCGTGTGTTTCAGAATTGTATTTCCAAAAATGTTGGTGGGAGTCTATGTTCATTGTTGTAGTTTTCGATATATAATTAGAGGTTATACTCCTTGCGTGTCGTTAAATATGGTTTGATGCTCGGTGCTAGATGTTCGAATTCTAGAGTGGGTTCCCTTACAAAAAACACCGAGCATCGAGCATCCAACTTCCAGCAATTCTTTCGTTTATAAATTTGCCAAAGCATTATGGATATCATCGTTGTCAATGGCTTCTAGATTTCTCGAAACACTTTCGACCAATCCGTCAAGGGTTGTCAAATCTTCTTTCCATATTGATGTATTGCTTAAAATGGATTGAGATAATTCCTTTACGGACAATTCATTGGAATCATACTTTTTCCATTGGGATGCAAAATAATCTAAAACATTTTGATCGTCTTTGAGTGGGATGGTCTCCCTGTCTATTTGCCCCTTATAGAATCGGATCAATGCGGATAGACCGAATACGATTCGTTTAGGCAATTTCCCCTCGTTGGTGTAATACTCTTTCAAGGTCGGTAATAGACGGGCCGTGAATTTGGATGTACTGTTCAAGGATATACTGATCAACTGATGCTTTAAAAGTGGATTTCGAAAGCGATCCAGAACATCGGCCACGAATTTCCGTTTGACGTCATCGGGAAAGTCCAAGGTCTTTGCCACTTCTTCCAATAAAAGGGATTCTACAAAACCGCTGACCACTTCATCATCCATCGCTTCTTTCACAAATCGGATGCCGGCCAAATAGCCCACCGGTACCATAAAAGTATGAGCTCCGTTCAAAATCCGGACTTTCATCTCACGGTAGGGCACAAGGTCATCTACGAACTCGACGTTCAAGTCCGTTTGGGAAAAAGGGAGTTCCTTTTGCACGGCATCGGAACCTTGAATGACCCAGCTGTGATAGTATTCCCCCGCCACTAGAAGTTCATCTTCGTAGCCCAGTTCCTCTTGGATTTTCTCCGCCCTCTCTTTTGGGTAGCCAGATACGATACGGTCGACCAGCGTGCTACAAAAATAGTTGGCAGACTCGATCCATTCTTTAAAACCATCGCCCAATTGCCAATGATCGGCATATTGTAGCACACATTTATGTAAGGTATCCCCATTATTTTCTATCAATTCGCAGGGCAGCAGTATACATCCCTTTGAGGCGTCGCCTTTAAAATGTTCGAAGCGATGGTGCAGCCAAAGGGTCAATTTTGCGGGGAATTCGGTCGGGGGCGTATCCTCGAAAGTATCATGATCATTAAATTTAATACCCGCCTCCGTAGTGTTCGATACAATAAACCGCACATCAGGATTTTTGGCCAAATCTATATACGTTTGCCATTCAGTATACGAGTTGATGACCTGCTGTACTGAAGTCACCAAAGTTTTCTCTGAAATTAACTTTCCATCCTTTATACCATCAAGAACTACCGTGAAAAGACCGTCCTGCGCTTTCAGTTCGGAATAATCCCCTCCTGCGGTGGGCTTGACGACCGCGATACCGCCGTTAAAATCGGTTTCCTTGTTCAGAATATCCACCATCCAGTCCACAAAAGCACGGAGAAAGTTTCCGCCGCCGAATTGCATTATTTTCACGGGGAGAACTTGATTTTGGTTTGTAGTTTTTCTTTTTAGGGATTGCATACCTTAATTTATATCTGAAAATTCTTAATTCACCGTCTTTGCGAGAAGCCAAACAAATATTCTCGTTTTAAGAGTAGTTTTCCGCCGACGAAGCAATCTCATAAACCTTGGAGCCAATTCAACAGATTGTTTCTTCGCGCTAACATCGCCGCAGAGTTTAATATCGTAGTCTCTCCTCGCAAAGACGAAATGATGAACTCTGTTCGATGAAGGATCACAACGATATCCCACGCTTCCAAGGAATAAAATCCTCCTGTGCCAACCGTACGGCTGCCGGTGTTACCTCGCCACTAGCGACTTTGATGATATACTCTAACAATTCCTCGCCCTTGCTTTCAATGGTATCCTCACCGGTAATGATCGTCCCCGCATTAAAATCTATGAGATCTTTCATGCGTTCGCTCAAGGTATTGTTGCTCGATATTTTGATGACTTGCGCAATGGGGTTTCCCGTAGGCGTCCCGAGACCTGTGGTAAAACAGATGATGGTACAGCCCGATCCAGCAAGTCCCGTTGTGCTTTCTACATCGTTGCCGGGTGTACAGAGTAAATTTAGTCCCTTTTTGGATACTGGTTCGGTATAATCCAAAACATCGGTCACGAGGCTTGTACCTCCCTTTTTCGCCGCCCCTGCAGACTTCATCGCGTCGGTAATCAGTCCGTCCTTAATATTACCGGGCGAGGGGTTGTTCTCGAATCCCGAACCTACGGCTACCGCTCTTTCGGAATAGGCACGCATTAACTTCGCAAATTTTTCCGCACTTTCTTCGGTCTCGCAGCGGTTGATGAGTTCTTGTTCAACCCCATTCAGTTCAGGAAATTCTGATAATACGGTAGTTGCCCCCAAGGCCACTAACAAATCGGAGGCATAGCCTAGGGCAGGATTCGCCGAAATTCCGGAGAATCCGTCCGAACCACCACATTCCAGTCCCAATACTAAATGGGATAGGGAAGCGGGCTTTCGTTGGGTTTTATTGGCTTCGATCAGTCCTAGAAAGGTCTTTTTGACGGCATCCTCAATAAAATGGCGTTCGCTTTTACTCTGCTGTTGTTCGAGTACATGCAGGGGTTTTGAAAAATTCGGATTCCGTTTTTTAATCGCTTCTTCCAAAATTTGATACTGTGCATTTTGGCATCCGAGGCTTAAAATGGTAGCTCCCGCGGTATTGGGATGGGTAATATAGCCCGCCAATAAGTTGCAGAGCGTTTCGGAATCTTGACGGACACCGCCACAACCGCCGTCGTGTTTTAGGAATTTAATGCCATCTACATTGGGGAAGGTCCTGTTCCGTTTGATGTCCTCTTGGGTACGGATGATTTCCGAAGATAGCAGTTCCTCTTGCGAAGCGCCCTTTTCATATTGACGGACAAGGGTTTCCGTATCCACTACAAAATCCGTTTCAGTATGATACCCCAAGGATTTTGACAAGGCGGATTTAATCACGTCTACATTCCTGTTTTCACAGAATACCAAGGGGATAACAAGCCAATGGTTCGCAGTACCAACTTTGCCGTCTGCCCTGTGGTATCCATTAAAGGTAGT
>RCMY010000282.1_pt1 | contig 48250 bp, 47 predicted proteins | sample 2041341 | NCBI WGS metagenome assembly RCMY01 (sample SAMN09708234, study PRJNA481090) | Marine sediment metagenome, whole genome shotgun sequencing project.
GCAAGCAAGGAAAAAGACTTTGCTTGAATTCTAGTTGGAATCCAATTTGTTTAGAGTATTTCGTTAAATTCCAGCTTTGGCAATAACCTCCCCTTATTTCCTTGGATCCGTTGCATCTTACCTAATATCTTGTCGAGCATTTTAACAGTTTCCGCGATGTACGGACCTTTGTTCAACATGACACATTCGGTCCGCTGCGCCATGGCGGCATCGGTAATCTCCGCCCTAGTGGGAATTCCCTTTTTAGCCAAGTTATCCAATACTTGGGTCGCCCAGATGTCCGGTAGATGCGCGGCATCGCAAAGCTGCAATATTTCTTCTTGGATTATGGCAAAGTTTTTCCATCCGGTCTCTATAGCCAGATCCCCACGGGCGATCATTACCCCTACGGGATAGATTTCCATTGCTTTTAGTAGTATGCCCGGAAGATTTTTAAAGGCCTCCTGGGTTTCGATTTTAAGCACGATTCCGATTTCGGCGTTCAACTTTTTTAATTCGTTCAGCAGGTCTTCGACATCCTGTCTATTATTTACGAACGAGAAATTTACGGCATCCGCATGTTTAACAATAAACTTCAGGTCGGTCTTATCCTTGTTCGTCAAGCCCCCAAAACCAAGCTTGCTATCGGGCAGGTTAATTCCCTTATCCGCCCTTAATTTTCCGCCCCTCTTTTTGGCATTGGTGATTTTAACGATTATATGATCACTACTTATATCTTTGACGACGCCTTCGATCTTGCCGTCATTGAAAAGAATCGGTTCTCCCACTTTTACATTTTCCAATGCTGCTGGCAAGGTGCATGAGATATGGGCCATTTTAAAACCGTTGCTTCCTTCGCCATGAACGGCAGGCTCGCCCAAAATAAATTCTTTATCGAGGCGCAACAAATCGCCTTCCAATAAAAAGATGACCTCCTCCAACGGTAAAATTTCGTGTACGGAGTGTTCTTCGGAAGTCGATTTCTTATCAAAATATACGGTTAGCAACATTCCCGTTGTTAGAAAAGCGGATTTGCCGCATGAACCCCAACGCCCATTGTCCTCTTTTTTATCAATTCGGATTTTGCGCTTCTTGCCCCGCGAATCCCTAAAGACGATATAAGACCCCTTATCGGTCTTTTGCAGCCATTTTTTATTTACGGGAATTATGGCATCGGCTTTTTCTCCCTTGGGGGGCTTTACGCCGAAAGGGGCCAACCAGATTTTTGCCCTTTCGGCAACTTGGCCCAGACTGTTTGTTTTAGGTTTTATACGTATTACCTTTTCTCCCGGTTTCATCTTGCCCGTTCTTATTTTCGGGCCGCCCAGATCCATCATAATCTTACACTCGAGCCCGGTCGCCTGAATATTATCAATCATTTGTTTCCAAACCACTTCATCGTCGTGCGCACAGTTAATTCGGGCACAGTCCATACCCAAGTTCAAAAGTGATTTTGCAAATTCCACATCGTTGGCCGCTTCAACGGGCTGGGTGACCATTATACCCGTTTTTCTGTTGTTCTTTAGGGTACCAAATAAGGCTTCGGAATTTTTTCTTTGGAGTTTTTTGGCTTCTTTATTGGTTAGAAATAGTTGACCGTTTGTCATATCCGTTTTCAAAAGGCTGCTGATAATGGTTTTGAAATAGTGCAGGTTGTACAAAATACTGCTCCTGGATTCGGACGACGTGGGAAATCCGATATCAGCCAATTTGCCTTGAAGAATATCAACATCGAAAGAACGCAGGGCCAAATAATGTATCAAATTCTTGGCACTTTTAGCATAATTAGGGTGTACGTTGTTTATCGGGGACTGATAGGTCTTTTCAAATTGGGAAATTTTGTCGATTACGGAATCGATTATTGCGGATATTTTTAGTAATTTTTCTTTAGGGAAGACCATAATAAATACTTAGAGGTTGTTTTGAAATGAAAAGGTACGTACGATTATTCAAAAGCGCAATAATTCGGTCATAATCCCAAAGCGGATGACATCCAACCGATGCTCAAAATAGATGTTATAATAATCGGTCCCATGATAAAACTGTACAAAAAAACCGATTTCCTCTAAAAATTTGGGATGGTAGTAAAATGTCAATCCGATATTTAGTCTTTTTAGATTGAAGGTATCCCAATCGTTTATATTGTCGACCAGCCATGTGGTTTCGGCCTTAAACGAGAAATCGGCTTTTACCGATCCGCGATGTCCCATTTTAACGGGAAGTTTGTAGGCGAAAAAAGCATTGTGCCAGCGAAAGCCACTGTATTTGCCATGCAGGTCGTCAAGCATCCAGCTACGGGGATGCACTTCAAAAGAACTTTTAAAAAATTTGGTGGCATTCAACGTTTTACTGAACGATGTTTTGATTAACCCCAATTCAAAGAAATTGGTGGCAAAGTTGCCGTCCTGTAGATTGATGTCACCATCGGCATTGTAAAAATTGCCATCCTGGCCGTTGGAATGGTGGGCAAATTTTCCGAAAAACGTATAATGGTCCGTTGGATTTTTATCCCCCGTCAAATAGTAAAAAGTTAGCTGGGGAATATAGCTGGGCGTTTTTACGGGATACGAATTCTCGTTGTACATTCGAACTGTGATCTGCGAGGTGAGCACCGCCATCAAGTTAGAATCTTTGCGTTCGCGGATTATAAAACTAGGGTTTACATTGGCCTCGAACATTAAGGGTTCGATATTACCAATATCCGCAGGGAAGGTAATATAACTGTCACTCTGGTTGACCTGCGCTATTTTTGCCAGATCGATATTAGGCAAGCTGTCGTTCGGTTGTTGTGGGTACACGGTTTGCAATAAAAAGAGAAGGAAGATCGATATGTGACCAACCCTTTTCATTTGTAAATTATTTTTACTGACACCGTGGTATCGGAGTCCATCTCGAAACTCGCCTTGGAGAAATTGGGACGATTCGATAACCCGATGGATTCATAGTTGGAAAAACCGATGCCTTCTATCGGAAGAATAAAACCCTTGTCTATTTTACCGTTTTCGTTTTCATCGTGCAATACGTTTACGGCATACCTACCTTTGGGCAGGTCGTTAAAGGTCAAGCGAGATGCGCCATTGTTTATTTTGGCCTTCTCCATTTTATAAAAAGCCTTGAATTTTTGATCGGGAATAGAACCATCCGTATTGTACAAAGCAAACTGTACTGCCCCATCTGAATTGCGCAGTTCTTCCACATTGATGGTCAGCGCATAGCTTTCATCTTGAATCGGACTATCGAAAGAGATCAAAGCAAATAGTGCTATCAACATTGCTATTTTTTGTACTGATTTCTCCATTGTATTGTGGTTAAATAGGCCAAATAAGTAAAGACAAGTGTCAGACCGGTTCTAAAGACCATCGCCTCGATAGTCTTGGTCTCGTACAGGCCGCCGGCCTCTATATGTACGTAGAGACCGACCAGCGCCCCAATCAATATGAAAATGGAGACCAGCAAAGGTCTGACCGTCCATTTCTTTTGTTTTAGCAACCCATATGCGGCGACAAGATAAAGCCCACTGCTTACGAAATTGGCCCAGACGACCAAAGGCACGTAATTGCCTTCCTTGGCCCGAATGCCGAACCAATCAAAGAGTACCGAACTGCTCAAAAACAAGGTCAAAAGAGCGAAGGCCGTTAAAATAATAAGTGTTATCCATCTCGTTATTTTTTTCTTTTTCATCTTGTACAATTTATAGCGGTTAATTTCTAATAACATGTTAAAAAAACCTGCTCTAACTACTTTCCGCGAACCACCATTTTGGCTTTTGCGGTTTTGGTGTCAGCTTGAATTTATCGATGGCGTGAGTCTTGATATGTTCCGCCATTTCTTCCACGGAATCCGTTACGAAAAGCAATTTCATATCCTCCGGACTTATACTTTCGTTCTCTTCCATAATCTCAATGTGCTGGCAGAGCTCCTTATGATATTCAGAACCAAAGATCACGACCGGAAAATCTTGGATCATCTTGGTCTGTATCAGGGTGATTGATTCGAAGAGCTCATCGAGCGTACCCATTCCGCCTGGCATGACCACAAAGGCGTAGGAGTATTTCATCAAAAGGAACTTCCGCACAAAAAAATAACGGATGTCGATCCATTTGTGCAGGTACGGATTCGGTTTTTGCTCAAAAGGGAGGATGATATTACATCCCACCGAATAGCCCCCGGCCTCATAGGCTCCTTTGTTCGCCGCCTCCATAATACCGGGGCCGCCGCCGGTCATGACCGTAAATCCCAACTTGGCCAACTCGGCACCTACTTTTTCTGCTTGATGATAAAAAAGATTATCAGGCTCGAACCGTGCCGATCCGAATACGGTTACACAAGGGCCGATAAAGTGCATTTTCCGAAAAGATTTCACAAAACTGAACATGACCCTGAACGTAAAGAACAGCTCTTTGAACCTAGAAAGCGGTCCGCGTAAAAATATGGATTCCTCGGTCTGCAACCGGTTGTGATTATTGTTTTCCATGGTTTCATTCAAGTTAAATCCCGATAGCCATCAAAGCAAGTTCAAAAAACTTGATGCTATGGTTTATTATCCTTTTTGGTCTTTTTTATCCTCAACCTTCTGATGGCTTTTGGTTCTTTTCATCTGCTTCCCCTCTTAACTGGCCTTTTTATAGCTCCATACCGCCAGGCCGTTCATTATCAAGGCATATAACAATGTTTTCAATAGTTGTGGAAGTATATCGATAAGTCCCGAGCCTTTGAGCATGACCATGCGCATTACTTCGACAAAGTATTTGATGGGATTAAATTCGGTCAAGAACTGAGCCCAATCGGGCATACTCTCTATGGGGGTGAACAGACCGCTCATTAAAATAAAGATCACAATAAAAAACCAGGCGATGAACATGGCCTGCTGCTGGGTATCGGTAAAATTTGAAATAAACAGGCCCATCCCCAAAATGACCAGTATGTAAATGGATGTATATACATATAAAAGCACCAGACTTCCGATCATAGGGGTGTTGAAAATCAGTTTTGCCAAGATCAAACCTATGGTCAGTAGCCCCATTCCAATGACCCAGAAAGGAAAAAGTTTCCCTACGATAAAATGACGTTTTTTAATTGGTGTTACATTGATCTGCTCTAAAGTTCCGATCTCTTTTTCCCGTACGATATTCATCCCCGAAAGAAACAAGGTTATCATTGTCACTAGAAGCACCAAGATGCCGGGCACCATAAATGTTTTATAATTCAAGGTCTCGTTATACCAAAATAACGGAATGCCCTCTATGGCTACAGGCCGGGAAACGGCGTCCGAAGGTCGGAGCAGATCGACCCTAACCTGGTTATTGAAACTATTGACAATCTGGGAAACATACACATTTTGCACCCCGGCTGCGGCCCCGTCTATGGCATTGATGGTAACCCCTAGATTGTTGTGCCTGTCTTTCTGAAGATTGCGTTCAAAATGCCGGGGGATTTCAAGAATTACATCAACATCGCCTTCCAGCATGGCCGAACTCCCGTTACTTGCATTCGGAAAAGCATACAATACGTTAAAATAGGTCGAAGCCTCGAACTTGTCGATCAAGGCCCGCGAAGTCGAAGATCTGTCGTGGTCAACATACCCAAAGGCAATATTCTTGATTTCATACGTGGCGGCGTTGGAGAGCACCACCAATTGCAATAAGGGCAAAACAAAAATGATGGGAAGCATTCCTTTATTTCTAAAGATTTGCTTGAACTCTTTACGGATTATGTATAGGATTACCTTCATTTTATTCCAACCTAATTTTATATTTCTTTACGCTCAGTCCAATAAAAAAGAGTGCCATCGCGCCCAAAATGAGCGTTTCTTTCCATAAAAAGGATAACCCCACCCCTTTGAGCATAATACCCTTTACTATAATGATGAACCATTTTGCGGGAACAATGTGGCTGATAATCTGTAGCGGCAAGGGCATGCTGGAAATGGGAAAAATAAATCCCGACAACAAGATTACCGGTAGCATCAACCCCATCAACGATATCATCATAGCTGACTGTTGGGTAGCGGCTATGGTAGAAATCAAAATACCCAATGCCAAGGAGACGATAATGAACAAAACAGTTTCAAAACCCAACAAGATCACACTGCCCGTAACCGGGACATGGAACACAAAAATGCTCAGCAGTACAATGACAACAGCGTTAATAATGGACAGGAAAACATAGGGGAACACCTTTCCCAAGATTACCTGAAAAGGTTTTAAGGGCGATACCAATAAAATCTCCATGGTGCCTTGTTCCTTTTCCCTTGTGATGGAAATCGAGGTCATCATGGCCGATACCAACATCAAAATGACCGTCATCACCCCGGGCACGAACATATACACGCTTTTTAGTTCGGGATTATAGATCATCCTGGATTCCGGGACGATTTGGTATTCAATCTCGATGGCCCTGTTCTGTTCTTGCTGGTAATTCTGTACTATGGCATTGATGTAATTACTGATCGTATTGGCCATATTGGGATCGGTCGCATCGGTGACGATTTGTACCTTTGCCCTGTTTTCTGCAATTAGCTTCTTGCTGAAATCATTTTCAAAATAAAGTACCGCCTTGACCTTGCCTTTTTCAAAAGCAGGTGCTATCTCCGTTTCATTGTCGAGCATCTGTAGGATACTGAAGTATTTTGAGGCCGAAATCTTATTGATGATCTCTTGGGTGGTAACGTCTTTAGACCGGTCCAAAATAGCGATATCCACATTGTTGATCTCGTTGGTAATGGCAAAACCAAAAAGCATAATTTGGGCAATAGGCATACCGAAGAGGATAAACAACGAGCGCCTATCCCTAAAAATGTGGTAAAACTCCTTTTGTACAAATCCTTTGAATCGTTTCATATTTTTTATGCCAACGGCTATTTTTTATCTCACTCGATATTCCTTGCCAATTTTAGGAATACGTCGTTCATGGAATCGACCTTAAATTGTGCCTTTAATTTTTTGGGCGTATCCAAGGCCTCGATTTTTCCTTCCACCATTATCGATACCCTATCGCAGTATTCGGCCTCGTCCATATAATGGGTGGTGACGAAAATGGTAGTTCCGTTGTTCGCCGCTTTATAGATCATTTCCCAAAACTGTCTCCGCGTAATCGGATCTACGCCCCCTGTAGGCTCGTCTAAAAACACAATTTTAGGATCGTGCAACATGGCCACCGAAAAAGACAGTTTTTGTTTCCATCCCAATGGCAACGAGCCCACCAAACTTTTTGCCACGGTCTCCAGGCCCAATTCTTCGATAAGCCGATTTGACTTTTCTCTTATTCGTTCCGCGGACAGGCCATAAATCCCTCCAAAGAAGGTAATGTTCTCCCTTACCGTTAAATCATCGTACAGGGCAAATTTTTGGCTCATATAGCCAATGTTCCTTTTTATATCCTCGGCCTGTGTTCGAACATCATATCCAGCGACCTGTGCCTCCCCTGAACTGGGCAGTGAAATGCCAATTAGCATCTTCATCGCCGTGGTCTTTCCGGCTCCATTGGCTCCTAAAAAACCGAAGATTTCCCCTTTTCCCACCTCAAAACTGATGGCATTTACCGCAGTAAAATCACCGAATTTTTTGGTGAGCCCTTCAACCTGTATGACGTTGTTATTTTTCATTGTCGAGCGAGTTCCATAAAAGTGTCCTCTATAGTGGCCTTTGTTTCTTCGATATGTATTTCCGAAAGATTCTGGGCCTCTAAATACTGCTTCAGGGAAGTAGCGTCAAAATCAGGCCTGTTATCCGTATAGTGTACAAACTCTCCAAACGGAAACACGCTATGCTTGTGTTCATAGGCATTCAAGCTTTCAATAAGGCGGTACATATTATGTGCACCCACATTATAAATAGCTTTCGGATACTTTTTTACAATGGCACTTGGGGTATCGATTTCTAAGATACTACCGTCTTGGATAAGCGCGATGCGATCGCACAAAGCGGCCTCGTCCATATACGGGGTGGAGACCAGGATGGTAATGTTTTTCTTTTGCAAACGCTTCAACATGTCCCAAAATTCTTTACGGGATACGGGATCCACACCTGTAGTGGGCTCGTCGAGGAACAATACCTTGGGTTTATGTATCAATGCACATGACAGGGCCAGTTTTTGTTTCATACCTCCGGACAATTTTCCCGCACGCCTATCTTTGAACGGTTCGATCTGTACGTAGATATCCTTGATCAGATCGTAGTTTTCCTCAATCGTGGTTCCAAAAATTGTCGCAAAAAAGTTCAGATTTTCCTCTACGGTAAGATCTTGGTATAGCGAGAACCGACCCGGCATATAACCTACCTGATTTCTGATGGACTTATACTCTTTGACGACCTCGTAGCCCGCAACGTCAGCCTCCCCTTCATCGGCGATCAACAAGGTCGTCAATATGCGGAACAGGGTCGTTTTGCCCGCTCCGTCTGGGCCTATCAGCCCGAACAGTTCCCCAGGGTTCACGGTAAAGGAAATGTCTTTCAAGGCCTCTACCTTTCCATATGATTTGCTGATGTTCTTTACGGATATGCCCATGCTGTTTTTGGATTAAAAATTCCGATACAGTTGCTCTTAAATGAAGTACTCGTAGTATCCCTCCAAATGCGTTTTGATGTTGTAAGTCAACTGCGTCCCTTCTTCACTATTTTTTGCGTTTTGGAGCATTTCTATTTTTTCGATAAGCGGGTGCAACCAAACGTGCAGGTTGTCGTGCGATGCCCCCTTCATAGTGCATTCTTTGACCACTGTGTTCTTGACTTCATTTAGGCCATCGCCCAATTTTTTAAAATCGGCTACATTCGATGCGTTGTTTTCATTGATTAAAGCCAACATCGCCATAACCCCATCAGTCGTCTCTTTGTTCGCCTGCCATTTGACGCCGTTGTTCAGTACGATGTCATTGACCCAATTATCGTCAGATTCGTGCGACATTTCTGAACGGTTTTCAAGGTCGACTGTGTCCGTAGTGGTTTCCGATTCATTAGGGATTTCTTTTTTTGTTTCCTTGCAACTAATTATAAGTAAGGAAAACGCCGATAGTAGGATTGCTACTTTTTTCATTTTCATTGTTGTTATTTATAAGTTTTTACTATGCTGAACTCTTAATTTTTTCATTGCCCCTCAATTTTTGGGAGTACTGCCCCTGCCAACTAGCTCCCGATCCACATCTCCGCCGGCATACCTATTTTGAGGCTACCATCATTTTTCACTCTCACTTTTACGGCATACACCAAATTGACCCGTTCCTCTTTCGTTTGTATGATCTTGGGCGTAAACTCCGCTGAGTCGGAAATCCACGATATGGTTCCCTTATAGGATTTCATAGCGTCGGCATCATCGATTTTTACGGTTACCTCCTGCCCTACTTTGATGTTTGCCAACTGGGTTTGGCCGATATAGACACGGAGTTCCATTTGATCTAAATCGGAAATCTTATATAGGGGCTTCCCAAATGCGGTAATCTCATTGGGTTCGGCATATTTTACCAGAACGGTTCCCTTCATCGGGTTTTTAAGGACACTTTTCTCAATTTGATCTTCGATTTGTTGTATCTGCACCTCGACGCCCTTTACCTCGTTTACAATGGGTGCGTTTTGTGTCTCTACGCTTTTCATCTGCTGCTTCAGAATATCGATTTGGCCGTTTATGTCATCCAACTGTTTTTGGGTGGCGGCGTTTTCCGCAATCATGTTCGCGATTCGGGTATGGTCGTTTTGGGCCACTTTTAACTGTTCCTTTAACACTTCCCGCTGCGAGAGTACGTTCCGTGATTTGGAGAAAATAGTGCTTTTAGCCGCCAGCAGTTGATCTCTTTTCAAGGACAATTGAATGGTATCGATGACGCCGACAACGGTATTTTCTTCGAGCACAGTGCCTTCCTCAGCATTAAAAAATAGGAGCTTGCCATTAGCCTCGGCGGAAATAGTAGTTTCCGTAGCCTCAAAATTTCCGTAGCCATCGGCCCTGTCGCCGTTACCGGAACAAGACACGAGGACCGTTAGGGAAATCACGGTAATTATTTTATATTTTGTTTTCATTTTTTAGAGGTTAGGGAATTATTAGTTTGCAATTATTATAATTATTTAGCATTGGTACTTGTTGTTTGTCTTTGACATTTCATGGCACCAGATTCCTGTTGAACAGAGTACCCGAGGAAAACATTCTACCCCACATTGTTGTGCTTTTCACAGTTCTTAATCTTTATCTTTTTTTAATCCGCTTACTATCCTTGAAATAATTCCTTTTTGATCTGTAAATTCTGCTATTAATACACCTGCCAAATGGATTACTATAAATGCTATCAAGTAATAAATTCCAAGTACATGAATATCTTCCATTGGTTTTTTAAACTCTTTTGGGCCTAATTCTATTATAAGTCCTGTAACTAACGAAATAATGACACAAACGTAGAAAATGATATATGTCCATTTTTGAAATTTTAATTTTGCGGACAGATTTTTACCAAAGGGATTTTGTATCCCCATATGGCCAAACATTGGGAGTATGAAACGAATACTAAATAATCCAACCAATACATAACCCAGATAAACATGCCAATTCCACATAGGCTGTCTTATCTTTTTAGCCAAATCAATGAGTTGGTCTTGAGATAATACCTGATCGGTTCCGCTAAGGTAATCTTGTATGATAGCAGCCATATTAAACTTGTTCATCCACGTTAATCGCAAAAAAATTGTAATCAACAATAACAGGAATGAAATAGCTATGGCCCAATGAACTATTCGATATACTTTTGAATATGTTGTCTTTTCCATAATTTAGATTTTTTATCGAACGTATGACTATGTTCCGTTCACTATATTCCTTTCCCTCAATTCTATTTTCTAATTTCCAAATAGGTGCCCTTCGCAATCTGATACTGTATCTTCTTTAATAGCATTTGAGTTTTATGCAGGGCCAGATTGTTCTTGGCTTCATAAAGGTTCGTAAACTCCGTGATATAGGCCGATGATGTGATGACCCCGTTCTCCAATTGCGATTCGGCCGTATTTACCATTTTTTCCCGCAAAGGGATAATCGCTTCATCATAGGTTATCAACTCGTCTATCTTATCGATTTCAGATTGTAGGCCGGCCAGTTCTACATGGGTATTGAGTTCAAAGGTTTCTTTTTGGGTATCGATAATTTCCTTGTTGATCTGAAGGGATTGTTTCTCGGTCTTGTTCTTGTTCCAGTCGAAAACGTTCCAGTTCAATCGCAGTCCCGTCATGTAGAAAGTGTTGAACGAATTGTCGAGCATGTTCAGGCCAGGATTGCCATAGCCGCCTTGGGCAAAGGCGTTCAGCTTGGGTAATTTGGATCTGGACAACAATTCCGTTGAAAGCTCGACCTGTTCTTTTTGAAGTTCAAAAAGCATCAATTCGGGCCTTTTGGATTCAGTGTCGGCCACCATGAAAACCTCGGGCCTTTGCAACGCCACATCCTTGTTCAGTTCCCTACCAATTAAGAGCGATAGCCTTTCGAGCAATCCTGTTTTGGAGAAATCGAGTTCCGTATAATTCTGTTTTACTTTTAGGAGTTCTACTTCAAGGGCATCGCCGGATGATGGCAACAACATTCCGAATTTCACGCCAGAGGCTACTTCTTCCAGACGTGTTATCAACTGTTTTTCCTTGGCTTCCAAAAGGCTACGGTTTTCCTGTAGGAGCAATACCGACAGATAGAGTTGGTTGACCTGGTTTTTGAGTGCGTATAAATTTACTTCCACTTCCTGTTGGCCTATTCTACCCTTAGCCTCCGTAACTTTTGCCGAGGCGTTTATCAGCCCACCGTTGTAGATCGATTGGTTTACATCTAAAGTCGCCCGGTACTGATCTTTGTTGGGCGGATCTATGGTTGCATTCGGAATCTGGATGGGTAAACTTACAACGTCGGACTGGTAGGTAGCCTGTGCGTTAACATCCAATTGAGGCAGCTTGCCTTTGTTGATGGCCTCGATATCCAATCGATTTTGTTCGTTGAGTAAAACGGATTGTTTGGCCAGCGGATAGTTCTCGGTTACGAGCTCAAAGCACTCGTCTAATGTAATCGTTTGTTGAGCCGATGCGAGGAAGGGCAGAACCAGTGGCAGCAAAATCAAGATCCTATGCATTTGTACAGATTTTAATATTGCCCCAAATTCCTTTTTTTTGATATGTTTTCCTATGATTTGCATCATGTCTTTATTGAGTTGATAATAAAATTAGACACTTCTGTTTTACGGTCTTCCATAAGTTGTTTGTAGGTTTTATCATCTGAACTTGTAAAAGCCATAATTAAAGGCTTAGCCACAAATGGAAAAATATTGAGGGCTAAAATATTGATGAACAACTGTTCTGCACTAATGTATTTAATGGTGCCATTTTCAACCTCATTCTCAACTTGCTTTTTGAATTTATCAAGATTTGGAAACCCTTTGTTTTCTTTCAATTTTAAAATAAACTCAGGATTTCTATTGAGCTCTTGAATGATAAAATTTGGTAAATAAGGATGCTTAATAATAAAGGAAATATAGTTTGAAGTGAATTTTTTTACTTTCCCTTCAATAGTAGAATCATCATTTAGAATGGCATTTAATTGCGGTGCCAATAATGAAAATGCATTTTTAAAAACAGCTTCAAAAAGTAATTGTTTACTTCGATAATAATAATGTAACATCGCCTTGTTGATTCCTGCTTTATCTGCTATTTCTTGCATACGTGCGCCATCCATTCCTTTGGTTTGAAACACACTTTTCGCTGCATCCAATATTTGTTCTTCTGTGTTTTCGTCGTTTGTCTTTTTCATTTTTAACTAAATAGTTTAACCAAATGGTTGACAAATGTACAAAAAAATCGCAACTTCATAATGTATCCAAAATTGATTCGTTTTAGAAATGCTAATTTCCCTACAATCAAGATCAGTCATGCGCTTATTCCTTTAGGCCTCAATGCCTATCGAATGTTATTCTATTAGCCGTCCGTTCAAGGCTGTATTTGTTAAAAAGGTTCTAGTTCGCTAAGTGAATGGTCAGCGTGCCACGCCCACCAATCCCGGAAGGATGGTAAACCAATCGCCTTTGTGTGTAGCCTAGGCAACGGGAATTACCATCCTTTTAGCGGTTTTTAATACCCCTAAGTAACAAAGGTTACACATAGATTTCAACTTTTCCCTTAAATTTGGCCATTCGTGAAAACTAAAACCTACATAGCGGTTCTTCTTGTGTCCATTTTCTTGGTGAAATCCGTTGCCATAGATGCCAAGGGATTGAACATGATGTTTAGTGAAGGTGATATCACTTTTGTAAATCCCTATTGTAAAAAGGAAAGTCCCTTAACCGAATCGAAGGATACATCAGTTTTTTCTAAGATTGATAGTTCTTCCTTGGAAATATTTGCCTTAAGTGGCCATTGTTCGACACAGTTTCAGTTTGAACTGTTCTCTTGGGAAACAAATTTTTCGGAATCTGTTGCGGTTTATCATGAATCTTTCGCTTCAAAATTACAGTATCGCTACCTAGATAATCTCTCCCCGCCTCCCCGTCTGACGTAAAGACTCCCCTTCAAAATTTTAACGTCGGTTTTGCCCTAGTGATTCCTTGTACCTATCCTAGTGCCTAAATCGTATTTCGGCCGGATTAGGTATATCGCATTACAAACGGACACCGTACGAAATCCATCACTTTTATAAATCTTATACTATGACGACCAAAATTCAAATCAGCCGTCGTTCCATACAACTATTGCGCATATTGGTAAGCGGCATTTTTCTCGTAGCGGGTTTTAATCACTTGCTCCATGTAGAAAAAACCGCCCAGCGGATAGAACAGGCCAACTTTAAAGGTATCGCCAATTTTTTTGGTGAACCGCAGTGGCTCATTATTCTGTCGGGTATCGTAATGCTTGCGGCAGGTTTTATGTTCTTAATTGGATATAAGACCAAATGGGCGGCGATCATCTTAGTGGCGGTGTTGATCCCCATCACATTAACGGTTCAAGTGGGACAGATTACCACGCTTGGCCCTCTTTTTAAAAACATTGCAATTTTAGGCGGACTTCTTTTTTTCATACTGAACGACACCGATAACCTATTCATCCCTAAAAAATAAATCAAAATGAAAACATACCTTTTTAGTACAATATTTACAATGCTCATCCTGTTTAGCACAGCTAATCTGAAGGCCCAGCAAATAGATGAAAGCAAGAACAACTATGTAGTAATGACCAAAAAAGTACCACAATTACAGCCGATAATCATGGCCGCCGAAGCGCTTAAAGCGGAGGATGGTAAGGATTTCGGCGATTTTCAGGTCATCATCTGCGGGAAGGAAATAGGCGACGTTACCGATACCGAAAAAATTACGGGCTTTATCGAAAAGGCTGAAAAAGCAGGGGTCAGCATCGTTGCCTGCGGATTTTCGCTTACGAAATTCAAGGTGGATAGGACGAAGGTACCCAAGGAAATGAAGCTTGTCGAAAACGGAATCCTACACAATCTTCAGCTTCAGAAAAAAGGATATAAAAGTATAAGCTTATAACATGGGATAAGCCATAACCATTCTTGATACCATCGAGATGATATACTGGTGCCGATTAGAAATTCGGAGATTTTGGCAAATTTGTTTTTTTTGCCTAGGCAAAATTCTCAAGTATTGCCCTAGCCTACTGTTGATAATTTTAACGCCGGCAAAGGGAAAAAGACAAAAACCCGAATTTCTAATTGGCAGGAGTACAAATGGCGAATAATATCTGAGCGGTATAAAAACCATAAAAATAAACAGATGAAGACATTTAGCAAACATATAATAACAAGCGTTTTACTTTTGGGGATCCTGGTATTCACGGCAGCCTGTAAAACCGAAAAATCGAACGCAATGGCGAACGACGCTACCGCAAAGGACACGTTGAGCATTACCATACTGCAAACCGCAGACATTCACGGCCAGCTCGACCCCCACCCTGAGCTCTTTTGGGAAGATGAAGAAATAGTCTTTAAAGAACGAGGTGGCCTGGCCAACATTAAGACGCTCTTTGAACGGGAACGCCAAAAGAATCCCAATCGTACGCTTATCGTTGATGGTGGCGACCTCATACAAGGTAGCGGTTATACTGCTTTGTCCGAAGGAAAGGTAATGCCCGAGATCATCAAGAATATGGGCTATGACGTTATCATTCCCGGAAATTGGGAAGTGGTTTATGGCAAGGATATCATGATGGACGTCATGCAGGGCTATGGCACCGAGGTAATCGCCCAGAACATGTACCACGACGAAAGTGAGGAACCTCTTTTCCCCGCCTATTCCATTCAAGAAATCGAAGGCGTTCGTATCGGGTTCATAGGCATCAACGACCCTGATGTTCCAGTCCGCCAAAATCCTATTTTTAGTGAGGGAATCGCCTTTAGCGGCGTTGATGACGATTTGAAAAAAATGGTGGACGATATCAAGGTAAAGGAGAAAGTCGATGTGCTTTTTCTGGTGACGCATATCGGTATTTTCAAACAGGTGGAATTGGCCAACAACCCCATTGCCGAAAATGTGGATTACATCTTGGGCAACGATACCCACGAAAGGGTGCGCGAACTTATTCAGGGCAAGTACGCCAAGGTTACCGAGCCGGGAGCGTTCGGTTCTTTCGTGGGAAAACTGACGCTCAATTTTGTGGACGGAAAATTGGTAGGCGACGAATATGAGCTTATCGACGTCGATCCGGTTATATTCCGGGCCGATGAGAAAATTCAAGAGCTAGTAAACGCCGCGAAAGCACCTTACAAAGAACATTTGGAAACCGTAGTGGGCTATACGGAAACGCCCATATACCGATACCTGACCGTTGAAAACCCTATGGACAACATGATTACCGATGCCGCCCGTTGGAAAACAGGTGCGGATATCGCTATTTCCAATGGTTTTCGTTTTGGAAACCCTATCGTCCCAAAAAACGGGAAACCCGAACCTATAACCAGGGCGAACCTATGGAATCTGCTTCCTGTCAACGAACCCGTCAAAACAGGAAAGGCCACGGGGAAACAGATCAAGGATTGGTTGGAAAAGGAAATGCACAACGCCTTTTCCCAGAACCCCATGGAACGCTTTGGCGGTTGGTTGGTACGGTTTTCGGGAATGAAGGTCGATTTTAACAGTCAGAATGAAATGGGCCAGCGAATTTCGAGCATTACCGTAAACGGCGAGCTGATGCAAGACAATGAATACTATACCATTTCCGCCTGTGTGAGACCGGGCGACCCGATTGACAATCTGTGCCGAATGCCCAATGTAAAGGATGTTGAGGTAAAGGATTATACCATTCACGAGGCCGTTGAGGAATATCTCCAGAAAAATTCACCCGTATCACCCACCTTGGAAGGAAGGGCATATTGTGAGTATCTTGGCACCTATTCCTTTTCGACCGTTCCCAAAACCGATTATAATTTTCAATAAAATATAAAAAATGGACAATAATCAAAAGAAAACCTGGATACAATACGGAATTTTTGCCGTGGTGGCCATTACCCTCTACGCAACGGGATTACACACTGAGGTCATAGGCTTCGCACAACGCGGACTACTGGCAACCGGTCTGATGAACCCCAATGTGAAGGAGATCGTCGAAGTTAGGAACGATGATAACGAAAGTGGTATGGCAACCCCCAACGTTAGGCCAGCAGACTTCAACCTAAAACTGCTCGATGCGGATGGCAATACGACATCGCTTTCAGCACTGAAGGGCAAGGTTATCTTTATGAACCTATGGGCCACATGGTGCCCGCCCTGCATCGCGGAAATGCCGAGTATCGATAAACTGCACGAAGCAATGGGCGATGACGTCGCTTTTGTAATGCTGTCTTTGGACGAGGATTTCGAAAAGGCCAAGGCCTTCGATACCCGCAAAGGCTACGACCTGCCGATCTATGCCCCTGCCGGCAACCTTCCTGCGATGTACCATTCATCGGCCATCCCTACTACCTATGTTATCGATGCCGATGGGAATCTGGTACTTGAACATGGAGGGATGGCAGATTACAACACTTCGGAATTCAGGGAATTTTTACGCGGCCTCAAGTAAAAAAAAGTTAACCGTATCTTTGTGCACTTTTCTACACGCAAAACGCACAAACAGTGAGGTAATGGAAGACGGGGTTTATCGCATACTCTATAACTATCTTTTAAAGACAGGAATGGGCGAAAATATCGCCTCTTATCTTAATCTACTGATTCTTTTAATCGGCGCTATAATTCTGGCGGGGCTACTGGATTTTATTATTTGGAAAATGCTCCGCTCGGTATCCGTTAGGTTGGCCCGAAGATCCGAAACAAATTTTGATGTTTTTTTGGTTGCCCACAAGGTGCCAAGGTATGTAGCCCATATCATTCCGCTATTGCTATTGTTCGAGCTTGTTCCGATTGCATTTATCGGATTTGGCTACGGTGGCAGCATAGCGATGAAAATACTTCAAATATTGTTTGTGGTACTTAGCCTTTATACCGTCAAAAGGCTTTTAAGGAGTACGAACGATTATTTGAAGACGAAGCCAAGGTTTAGGGACAAACCGATGGACAGCTATGTTCAGGTCTCTACAATCTTTGCATGGATCGTATGCATCTTGACCATATTCGCCATTATAACAGGTGTTGAAATATGGAAATTCTTTACTGCCCTTGGCGCAGGTTCCGCCATCATCCTATTGATATTCAAAGATTCTATTCTCGGCCTAGTGGCAAGTATACAGGTAAGTATCAACGATATGGTCCGTATCGGCGATTGGATCACTTTCGATAAATACGGGGCCGATGGCGATGTCATTGAGATTACCCTAGCTACAGTAAAAGTGCAGAATTTTGATAAAACCATAACCACTATTCCCACCTATGCGCTGATCTCCGATTCGTTCAAGAACTGGCGGGGCATGCAAGAATCGGGCGGTCGGCGTATCAAACGGGCGCTCATCATCAGTCAAAAAAGCATTCGTTTTCTATCGGATGAGGATGTTGAGTTACTTAAAAAAATTCAGCTTATTCAACCGTACCTCATCGATAGAAGTGAACAGATAAATACATACAATACCGAGAATGAAAGGAACAAGGAACTAGCTATAAACGGTAGAAACCTTACCAATATCGGGGTTTTTCGAAAATATGTGAACGATTATCTACAAAACCATTCAGCTATCAACAAAGACATGACATTAATGGTACGGCAACTAGCTCCAACCGCACAGGGCATCCCTTTGGAAATCTATGTCTTTAGCGCTGACAAACGTTGGCAAAACTATGAATACGTCATGGCTGATATTTTCGATCATCTTTTGGCCGCCTTGCCGTATTTTAAATTGGAGGTTTTTGAGCTTCCTCTTTCGATTTCTAGGGCATCAAGAGATTAAAAAGTATCTTTTTGGATTTGGTAGGGGGACAAAGCCCCATCTAACGGAAATTCATGATATCTGCAAAATAATTGTCACAATTTGAAATACATAATCGGAAAATATCCGATTATGTATTTGTTCTTCCCAATAATTGATATATTTACACTAGATAACCGGATAATATCCGATTATCATACATAATTTTGACAACATGGATTTTAGAACGATGATAAAGGACTATGCGGAAGCTCCTATATCTAGACATTTAATTTTAGAATTACTAAGAGATTATCAGCGTCCAAATGATAAAATTAGTGAGCTACTTAAAAGTAAAGAGCTTATTTCTATTAGAAGAGGGCTATATATAACCGGACCTAAAATGGACTTACCATCGCCAGAACCCTTTCTAATAGCGAATCACCTTAGAGGACCGAGTTATGTGTCATTAGAGTCCGCATTGTCTTATTGGAACATGATACCAGAAAGAGCTTATGAAATAAGTTCAGTAACCATAAAAACTTCAAAAATATACAAAACTCCCCTTGGACGATTTAGTTACCAACAATTAAAAATTCCTTATTATTCTTATGGAATAAAAAACATAGAATATTCACCTAAGCAAACAATGTTAGTTGCCTCACCTGAAAAAGCTTTGTGTGACAAAATTATACTAACACCCAAAATTAATCTTAGAAGTATCAAACAAACGCAAGAGTTCTTAATGGAAGATCTTCGTATGGATAGTGAAGTATTAAGCACACTAGATACGGAGGCTATGGAATTATGGATTAAAAATGCTCCTAAAAAGAGTAGTCTAAAAATGCTTGTCAAAGCGCTCATAGAATTATGATAAAAGAGTGGATAGAGGAATATAATCCTCAAAACGAAGAAGATATATTATCTGCATTACGAGAAATAATGCAAGAAATTACGTTAGCAGGTTTATCAAGAACTGATTTTTTTGAGAAAGCGGCTTTTTATGGAGGAACCGCTCTCCGAATTTTTTATGGGTTGGATAGATATTCAGAAGACTTGGATTTTTCCCTACTTAAACCTGATTCCAATTTTTCGATAGAGCGATATTTCAAAGCCATTCTAGATGAATTTAAGTCCTTGGGACTGACTGTTAGTATTAGGAAAAAGATAAAACAAACAGCTATTGATTCCGCTTTTCTGAAAGCTGAAACAATATGGCAAGAAATTGTACTCGAAGACATCATCAAAGAAATTGGGGTACGTTCTAATAAGACCCTGAAGATAAAAATAGAAGTTGATCGCCAGCCCCCATTAAATTTCAAAACCGAAGAAAAGCTATTACTCCGTCCTTTTTCTTTTTACGTGAAATGTTTTACAAAACCAAGTTTATTTGCAGGTAAAATGCATGCTCTTCTGTTTAGAAAGTGGAAAAACAGAGTCAAAGGAAGGGATTGGTATGACTTAGAATGGTATATTAAAAAAGGAATTCCATTGAATGTAAATCATTTCTTAGCTAGGGCAAAAGATACAAACGACTGGCAAGGCGATAGCATTTCTAATGAACAGATTATTGAACTATTGGAAATGAAGATCAAATCTATTTCTGTTAGCAGCATTAAAGAAGATGTTGTTAGGTTCATCAAAAATGATGATGATGTTTTAAATATTTGGAGTCCTGAATATTTCAAAGATTTGATAGAGAAGATTAAATTCGAGAATACTTGATTTCTTATCAGATGGCGATATTAGGGCGCAAATGATGCCATAGATAATGATGGTATGATTATATTTGATACGGAGTAAATCAATGGGGAAGCTTTGTCTTATAACATAGGGTTTATGAATTTCTTATTCGGAAAAAACGAGTTCTAAATCATAAAAGCAGGTAATTTGAAAATTACGGATAAAATATTGCCAAAAAAAGGCTCGGGTTGGCGTTCATTTGCCGTTTTCGCCATTGCGTGCCTATTTGGACTTGGTTTTTTTTTAATGAAAGAGGCCGAAGTGGTATCCTATTTATCCGACAACCCGCAAGCCTGTGTAAACTGCCATGTCATGACACCCGTGTACAATAGTTGGAACCATAGTTCACATCGTGAATGGGCTTCCTGCAACGCCTGTCATGTGCCTCAAAATAATATTTTCAATGCGTATTACTTCAAAGCTAAAGACGGCCTGTATCACGCCTCTGTTTTTACGGCTCGGGCAGAACCGGATGTGATCTTTATGCAACCTGGATCACAAGAAGTAGTCCAAAATAATTGTATTCGCTGCCATGTGCAGCAAGTTACCCAAACCAAATATGACGGTTTTATCGAGGGGCATCGAGAAAACCGTACGGATCGTCAATGTTGGAGCTGTCACAAAGAAGTGCCCCATGGAAGGGTACATGGCATGTCGTCGGTACGATATAATATAGCGCCATTACCAACGGATACAGAGACTATGGTAATACCGGCGTGGCTGGAAAAAGAAATGGAATCAGAACAATGAACTCGTTCAATTAAATCAAAGGCAATGAAAAATAAAATCCTGTTCATCGTAACTATTGTAGTGGTCTTTTTATTGGGCTTACTGGCATCAAGTGTTATCAATAGAAAAAGTGAGGCAAAATATCAGTTTGTGCCTCAAGTAAATATTTCTGAAAACGAACCAAGAAATGCGGAATGGGGCAAAAACTATCCTAAAGAATATCAATCCTTTCTACAAACGGCAGACACTTCTTTTACTACATATCAAGGAGGTTCCTCTATGCGGGATATGTTAGAAGAAGATCCTAATTTTGTGGTGTTATGGGCGGGTTATGGTTTTTCTAAGGATTATAACCAGGGTAGAGGTCATTTCTACGCTATTGAGGATGTTCACAATTCCCTTAGAACAGGCGCTCCGGCAAACAAGGAAGATGGTCCCATGCCTGCTACGTGTTGGGCCTGTAAAGGTCCGGATGTACCGCGTTTGATGAACGAAAAAGGAGTAGCCGAATTTTACAGCGGAACATGGGCCGAGAACGTGTCCGAAGTTGTGAATCCAATCGGCTGTGCGGATTGTCATGATCCCAACAACATGAAATTAAGAATTACTCGACCTGCTTTGGTCGAAGCCTTTGATGCCATGGGTAAAGACATAAATAAGGCAACCCATCAAGAGATGAGGTCTTTGGTATGCGCACAATGTCACGCCGAATATTATTTTGATACCGACAGACCGGGCAGCGAGGGTGTGCCTTACCTAACCTTTCCTTGGAAAGATGGCATGTCAGCCGAAGCTATGGAAAAATATTATGACGATATAGCGTTTTCTGACTGGACCCATCAGATAAGTAAAGCACCCATGCTCAAAGCGCAACACCCGGGCTATGAAACGTATATGACCGGTGTACATGCGGATAGAGGTGTTTCATGTGCCGACTGTCATATGCCTTATAAAAGTGAAGGCGGACAGAAATTTACCGATCACCATTTGCAATCGCCATTAAATAATGTAGCTAATTCTTGTCAGGTTTGTCATCGTATAGATGCGGACAAGTTAATTGCAAACGTATTTGACAGACAGAAAAAAGCTACTGAAACGCGTTTAAAGTTAGAAGACATCTTGGTCAAATCGCATATTGAAGCCGGAAGAGCATGGGAATTAGGAGCTACGGAAGAGCAGATGAAAGATATACTCATGGATATTCGCCATGCGCAATGGCGTTGGGATTACTCCGCCGCTTCCCATGGTGCTACTTTTCACTCCCCCGTCGAAATCGCTAGAGTATTGGGCAGCGGTCTGGCAGAAGCACAAGAAGCCCGGGTCAAGTTAGCTCGGGTGTTGGCAAGTTTAGGACACAATGAACCTGTGCCTATGCCCGACATTTCCACCAAAGCGAAAGCGCAGGAGTATATAGGACTGGATATGGAAAAACTTACGAAAGAGAAAGAAGGTTTTAAGAAAAACCAACTTCCCAAATGGCTCGAAGAAGCCAGAAACCGTGAAGCTCAAATGGAATCTGATAAAGTGACTATGAACGAATAGGAACGGGACACTACACCCCATAGCCACTATGCAAAAAGTATATCGTATTTTCTCTTCCCCAATTCTAGCTTTAATCCTCTTATTAACATTTGCCGTGGCCATGGCCGTTGCCACTTTTGTGGAAAACGACTTTGGAACGGATGCCGCATGGATTCAAATTTATGATGCCAAATGGTTTGAACTCGTAATGGTCGGATTAGCGCTTTGCTTCTTTGCGAATACCTTTAAATATAGACTTTGGCGGAAGGAAAAGTGGGCGGTGCTGCTTTTTCACCTTTCCTTTATCCTTATTATAGTCGGTGCCGGAATCACAAGGTATAGCTCTTATGGCGGCATTATGCGAATCAGGGAAGGGGCGAAATCCAATATGATAATTTCGGATCAAAATTACCTACAGGTCCATATTTCGAAAGGAAATCAAACCCGTCACATTCAAAAAAAATTGGATTTCTCCCCCTTGAGTAACAATGATTTTTCTATTTCCTCAGAATTTGAAGGTTTACCAATAGACATCTCGCACAAAGAATTTGTTGCCGATGCCGTACCTGAAATAATTGATGATGCCAAACACGGTGTTCCCATACTTGAACTGGTCGTAACTTCAGGAAATGGTCGAGAAACCGTTTTTCTGGAAAAAGGCGAAATAGAGGAAATAGGTGCGCACAAACACAAAATAGGTTTTGAGGCCGAAGGTGCCGACGTTATCAATATGATCGAAGAAGACGGTACATTTCAAATGTTTACCCCCCACCCCGTTGACTTTTTCATTATGGCGGATCAAACGGCGGGTGTGATTAAAAGTGACACCTTACAGCCCATGACCTTGAAGACGTTATACCGGTCAGGTGATTTTTCTTTCGTCCCTTTATCCTATCACAAAATGGGTAAAATGCATTTGACAAGCACATCAGAAAATCCGAAAGAAAATGACCCCGTTAAAGATGATGCTGTCGTTTTAAACGTAACAGTGAAAGACAAGACCGAAGAGGTCATGTTACTATACCGTAAAGGGTTTTTACCAACCACACATGAAGTTGCTATCGATGATATTAAGGTGAGTCTATCTTATGGCGCCATGCCGATAGAAACTCCTTTCTCGGTGCAGTTGAATGATTTCCAGATGGAAAGATATCCGGGCTCCGAGAGTCCGTCGTCATACGCCAGTGAAGTCACCGTTTTAGATGGTGAGACCAAAATGCCGTTTCGCATTTTTATGAACAACGTTCTCGACTACGGAGGCTTTCGTTTCTATCAAGCCAGTTATGATACTGATGAGCAGGGCACGGTGCTCGCCGTAAATCACGATGTACTGGGCACCAATGTTACCTATTTTGGTTATTCACTAATGGCTCTCGGAATGTTTTTTACGTTGTTCGGAAAGCAATCGCGTTTTACATTGATCCATAAAAAATTGAAAAAACTGAAAGCAAGAACTGCCATTATTACTTTATTTTTAGTGGGTGGCCTTGGATCAATGGGGGGACTTGGTACAACTGCCCAAGCCCAGATGGAAAAAGATACCGTTTCCATTGGCGCTCTGGTAGCACATCAAGAGATTGACAACCGACATTCCGAGTTGTTCGGACGGATAATGGTACAGGATTTAGACGGTAGAATAAAGCCTATAAATACGTTAGCATCAGAGTTCTTACGAAAGATTTACGGCAAAACCACGTTTACCTACAAGGATGATGGTGAGACAATTCGTTTGGATGCCAATCAGGCTTTTTTAGCCATGCATGTATCTCCAGGGGCTTGGCAGCGCATTCCAATTATAACGATCGATTCAAAAAAAGGCGGCGACTTCTTTAAACCACTAAAAATAACGAAAGAGGGTTATATTTCATTCGATGATTTGATCAATCCCGATGGAGATTATGTCTTTTCTAAAAAAGTAGAAGAGGCCAATGCCAAAAAACCTGCCGAACAGAACGAATTCGACAAAGAAATTTTAAAAGTTGATGAGCGTTTTAATATTCTATTCAATATTTTCTCAGGTAACTATTTGAAAATTTTTCCAAATAGTTTGGATAAAAATGATACGTGGTTTAGTTACAACCATCATTTTAACGATTTCCCACAAGAAGATGGCCGTTTTGTACAAACGATCGCACCCTCTTACATTAATGATCTGGCCACCGGAAACTGGGCAGATGCCACTGAAAAATTATCCTATATAAATACGTATCAAAGTACTTTGGGCAAAGAAATTATTCCAAGTAATGAGAGAATAGAGGCTGAATTATGGTACAACCGAATGAACCTTAATTTTTGGCTGTTCATCGTGTTCTTTGCTATTGGATTTCTATTACTCGTGTTGGCCTTGACGAAAATATTTGTCCGAAATAAGAGTATTGAATTCCTATGGAACGGATTAGTGCTACTTTCCCTGATCAGTTTTTTGGTGTTTACCGGTAACATCATCCTCAGATGGTATATCGCAGGTCATCCGCCATGGAGTAACGGTTACGAGATGATGGTTTTTGTATCCTGGGTATTATTGCTCTGTGGATTGATGACTTTTAGAAAATCTGATTTTGCTTTACCCTTGGCTACCTTATTTTCGGGATCCCTGTTGTTCGTTAGTTATTTGGATTGGTTGAATCCGGAAATCACGAACTTGATGCCTGTTCTGAAGTCCTCTTTTTGGCTTAAAGTACATGTGGCCACTATTGTGAGCAGCTATGCACCGCTTGCATTATCCGCGGTTTTAGGCCTTATGGTTCTGATTCTTATGATTATTAAAACCGATAAGTCAAAGATTGCAATAGATACGCGAATCAAGGAGTTAAGCTATATCAATGAAAGCGCGATGACCATTGGTTTATTCGTACTGGCCGTAGGTACTTTTCTCGGCGGTGTTTGGGCCAATGAATCTTGGGGCCGTTATTGGGCATGGGATCCAAAAGAAACCTGGGCCCTCATTTCTATTATCGTTTATGCGGTTGTTCTGCACTTACGTTTTGTACCCGCATTGAATAATCGGTATACGCTGAATATGACAAGTGTTTTTGCCTTTGGCTCGATCATTATGACCTCCTACGGTGTCAACTATTATTTATCCGGTCTTCACAGTTATGCCGCGGGCGACCCGGTGCCTATTCCAAAATTTATTTATGTGCTATTGGCGGTGATCGTAGCGGTAAGCGTCTTGGCTTTTGTAAGAAATAGAAAATGGAAAAGCGCAAATTTACCATCCTAAGAAAACCATACCTATACCACACACTGCAATGGATGCCCCTGATATCGGGGTGATGTATTTCTCCAACCATTCGGTCTTCACAAAATTAAAACCATAATATAATAGGGTCACTACAATCAACATCGTTGAAACGGTCGTGAGCAAAAAAGTACCTATCAACATTAACATATTAAATGTAGATTGTTCTACTGCGGGATACGTTAACAAAGGAAATAAGACTTCGCACGGCCCCAATAGGAAAATCAAAAAAAGAATCCATGGCGTAACTTTTTTTCGATTTGTAGGATAGGTCATTTGTTTGTGATCGTGCTCAAAAACATATACCGAACCATCATCATAGACATCGAAATGTTTGTGTCTTTTCTTGCTGTATACATTATAAAGGCCATATAAAAAATACAGGACACCAAAGATAAATATCGCCCAACTGGCCAAACCACCTCTTACCTCGTTCAGACCATCTATTTTACCTAGGGAAAACCCTATAGCAGCTCCGCCTAGGGCTAATAGTACAGAAGCCAATACGTGTGCAGATCCACAAATGGAGGTCCACATTGCAATTTTTGGCAACTTCCATCCCTTTGATTTCCCTATAGCTATAAAAGGAATATAATGATCAGGTCCTGAAACGGTGTGTAGTACACTTACTGAAACCGCCGTAACCAACAAAATACCGAGTTCTGTTTCCATAGAATTAGATTATGCTTACTTTTTGGTTAACTAAAAGGTCTTCTTCCTTACGGATTTGGGTAAATAGGGTATAGAGCTGCTGACCTTCATTTCCTAAAATTCTGAGTGCATAGGCGTTATCCATTACCTTGGATATACCATAAGTTATACCCTCTTCTTTGGATAACCTGTTTGAGATCTTCTCCATTCGCTGCGTTATATCAATTGATGGGGCTATAAAGAACAGGCTTCCTTGATGGGTATATCCTTCATATTGACCGAATTCGTTCATATTGATCTCATCGGGAACGATATAAAGATTATCCTTAAATATCATAACATTCTCTTGATATATTTCTGTTATCGCATGATACTTTTTGAACTGAAACAACTCCCCATCACCCATATATTTACGTCCACAGGTTAATATTTCACCCCATAATAGTGTACTACTATCCTTTATATTAATCGTATTTCTAGCCGTATAACGTGCTCCTTTGTGAGGTACTACAGGATGTGGTACATGGCTAAAATAACCGTTGTCACCTACTGAAATACCCATATTTTGGTTCGTTCCTTTTTCAGAAACAAAGATGCGTTGATAAGACTGGGTCTGTAAATTCAATGCAGATCCGTCAATGACCTCAATGCTGATATCATAAAAATCATCGTTTAGGATACCAGGTGATGATGACATCACCATCATCTCTAATAGCTGGTTTTTCTTATTTTCCCTAACTTCCACCAGATTAAATGGCGTTGTAAAATATACATCTTTCAGTATCGTTTGTTCCCTTAGTCCTGTTCTAAGACTGTATTTCTCCATTATGTGAGTACTTGTGGTTCTTCAGTTTTTTCTTCAACCAAGGCGTAACGTTTTATCCATTGGATAACAGCATCAAGTCCTTCATCTTTCATTAAGTTGGTAAACACGAAAGCTTGGCCGTTTCTCATTCTACGGGAATCATCTTCCATGGCCTTCAGATCAACGTCTACATAAGGTGCAAGATCCATTTTATTTATCACCAAAAGATCGGAACGGGTAATACCGGGACCTCCTTTGCGAGGAATGTCAGCGCCTCCCGCCACAGAAATTACAAAAATCGTAACATCGGCAAGATCAGGACTGAAAGTCGCGGATAAGTTATCACCTCCACTTTCAATAAAGACAATATCGATATCCGGATGCCTATCGATCAGTTCGTCGACCGCCTCAAGATTCATACTGGCATCTTCTCGAATAGCCGTATGCGGGCATCCACCCGTTTCTACACCGATAATTCTATCGCCATCCAGCAACGAATTCCTTTGAAGATACTCGGCATCTTCCTTTGTGTAAATATCATTGGTAACCACACCAATTTTATACTCTTTTGCAATTCTTCTTGTCAGTTTTTCTATCAAAGCCGTTTTTCCGGAACCAACAGGTCCGGCAACTCCTATTTTAATGTATTTTCTTTCTTCCATTTTTTAGTAGTGTTTATATTGAACTCGTTTAACGAGTTCATTAAGACATGTATAACCTTGAATACAAATTTTCGTGCTGCATACATTTGATATCCAAAGCGGTATTACAAACCCCGTACATTTCTCTTTCTAACTTCATTATTTCCAAGGTCTGATCTTCGATGAGTCCTTGTACATTATAAATAATTTGTTGACCATCTGTTTGGCCTAACGGAACAAGCTTTACGGCGTTTGTAACCATAGCTACCGCCGCATTGTAAAGAAATGCACAGGTTGCCTTTTCCTTATCTATTTTCAATAATGCAGTAATTATTCCGTAGATCACCGCGTAATGACCGTGCATCCTTTTTTCTAGAATATGCTCATTAATTTCTTTTAAAAAAGGGTCATTTAATAATTTGCCATAAATTTTAATCAGTCGGGTTCCTAATTTCTGACTTCCGTCACGGATTTCAAAAGGTGCTTTTAAAGCATGGGATTCAAAGTCTAATTTAAATATTTCTTCCCGGCTATTTTCCATCGTGTACTCGTAGGCCAACCTAACCGCCAATCCATCATTAAACTTATAGTTGTTTCTTAGCATGCTTTCTACGAATTCTTGAGTAGTAGAAACATCATTTACCAAGTTTTGCTGCACATAGGTTTCCAAACCGTTCGAGTGCGAAAATCCGCCAATGGGCAAGGTTGGATCAGTAATATGCAATATTTCAATAAGCGATCCGAGCTTTGTTGTTTCACTTGTATTTTTATTCATTTCCATTTGACGGGTATAAAAACTGCTGCCCGAAAAATTATTTCAGGACAGCAGTAGCTAGTATTAATCTTACTCTTTCGTGGTTAATTCGAGAATTTTTGAAAAGAGCGAGCCTCCCGATCTTCCATGCTGATGAGGCTCTACATTGGCCTTTAGCATGTTAAGTAACTTGCAATGGGTTTTGGTTACTTCATAGCCGGTAGCCGTTAGCAGACGCTCAAGCGGTTTTTCGTAAGGAATGAGCACATGGTCGCCTTGAATAAAAAGGGGTAAATGCTTATTGCCTATCTCATAACAGACCGTACCCATTTCGTAAATAGATCTAGGAGTTACTTGAATGGCATCACAGGGCAGGACATTTACGACCACGACTTTTTCGGCATCCTCGTAAACGATGTCACCCTCTTTAAGCCGTGTACCTTCCTTCAAAAACTTGATGACCACCTCTTGGCCTGCATGGCTTCTCTTGCGCATGATGCGCTTTGTAGTCTCGAACCATTGCAGGTCTAGTGCATCTTTAGTCTTGTTACCTATTGTATATGCTTCTACATTACCAATGACTTCTTTACAAATCATAGTTTCATTTTACGAATAAAAATTGAAGTCATCTTGACTTCACGATTAAAAAAGAAAGTATCGTTGCCCTAATGGAACTTCTTCCAAAGGCTCACAGGTAATGACTTTTCCGTCTATGCTTACTTCATAATTTTCAGGATTTACCTCAATATTTGGTGAGGCATCGTTGTGAATCATATCTTTTTTACCGACTGTTCTACAACCTTTGACTGCTAACATTTCCTTTTTGACACCGTATTTCTCTGCGATATTATTGTCAATGCCAGCTTGAGAAACAAAGGTTACAGAAGTTTTGTGAACAGCATTTCCATATGCACCAAACATATTTCGCATTATAACAGGTTGCGGTGTTGGAATAGCAGCGTTGGGGTCTCCCATCTTGCTAGCTGCGATCATACCCCCTTTAATTACCATTTCTGGCTTAGCACCAAAAAACGCTGGTTTCCACAATACGAGATCGGCGATTTTGCCCGGCTCAACAGAACCTACGTGTTCAGCAATACCATGAGCAAGCGCCGGATTGATAGTGTACTTGGCTATATATCTTTTTGCCCTAAAGTTGTCTGCTTCAATTTCTTTATCTTCTTCTAAAAAACCACGTTGCAATTTGTTCTTATGGGCAGTTTGCCATGTTCTAATAACAACTTCGCCAATTCTTCCCATAGCTTGGGAATCAGAACTCATCATACTGAAAATACCTTCATCTTGCAGAATATCTTCTGCGGCCATGGTTTCTTTTCTGATTCTAGAATCTGCAAAAGCCACATCTTCTGGGATCGATTTACTTAAGTGGTGAGCTACCATTAACATGTCTAAATGCTCATCAACAGTATTTACCGTAAAAGGCATTGTCGGATTTGTCGAACTAGGCAGCACGTTAGGATGCGATGCGATTTTCATAATATCCGGCGCATGTCCGCCACCGGCACCTTCGGTATGAAAGGAGTGGATCGTTCTTCCGTCTATGGCCTTAATGGTGTCCTCCAAAAATCCTGATTCGTTCAACGTATCTGCGTGTATGGCTATTTGAATATCGTATTCATCGGCAACGGTGAGCGCCTTATCGATTGTGGATGGCGTAGACCCCCAATCCTCATGCAGTTTAAGCCCAAGTGCACCCGCTTCAATTTGCTCTCTCAAAGGTTCTAATGTGCTACAGTTTCCTTTTCCGAAGAAGCCGAAGTTCATTGGGAAATTGTCGGTAGACTGTATCAATTTCTCCAAAAACCAAGAACCAGGGGTTACTGTGGTGGCATTACTACCATCTGCAGGGCCGGTACCCCCACCTATCATCGTTGTCAAACCACTAAATAAGGCATGCTCTATCTGTTGTGGACTGATATAGTGGATGTGTGTATCTACTCCTCCAGCTGTTAAAATATGACCCGCACCAGAATGCGCCTCCGTGGAGGCACCGATAATCATGTTTTCCGTGACACCATCCATAGTATCTGGATTTCCAGCCTTGCCAACACCTACGATCTTTCCGTCTTTAATACCTACATCACCTTTTACAATACCCCAGTGATCGATTACGATTACGTTGAGGATGACAAAATCAAGGACGCCTTCGTCTCTTGTTCTGGTAGATGATTGTGACATACCATCCCGTACAGTCTTGCCCCCACCAAACATACTTTCTTCACCATAATGGTCACTATTAAAATCTTTTTCTATTTGGATAAACAGTTCTGTATCGCCCAAACGAATTTTATCACCTACGGTAGGTCCATAAATATTGGCATATTTAATTCTATCTACTTTAAAACTCATGATTTCGTATTTTTAAAATTTTCGGATTCCATTTTTTTCATCGCCTTCTCAAGACTTCCTTTTGAGGTTGTGTCTCCTTGAGTAAGGTTGCTAGCACCGTATGCTTTTCTACTTCCGCTTAAATCTATTAGTTGTACTTCAGTAGATTCGCCCGGTTCAAAGCGCATGGCCGTACCTGCCAAAATATCCAAACGCTTTCCAAATGCCTTTTCACGATCAAAAGAAATCTTTTTATTAACTTCAAAAAAGTGAAAATGAGAACCTACCTGTACAGGTCGGTCGCCAGTGTTGGTCACTTTTATGCCAATGCTTTCATGATTGGCATTACAAACTATTTTTTCTTCTTTTAAAATATATTCTCCTGGTATCATAGTGTTCTGTGTTTTATTAACGAATAGGGTTGGTAACGGTTACCAACTTTGTTCCATCGGGAAAAGTGGCTTCGATCTGTACATCGGCAATCATCTCTGGCACACCTTCCATGACGTCTTCCCTAGTAAGAAAGGTGGCTCCTGTTTGCATGAGTTCTGCCACCCTTTTTCCATCTCTTGCAAGTTCGTGCAATCTTGCACTAATTAAGGCTATAGCCTCTGGATAGTTCAATTTCACCCCTCTTGCCTTTCGTTTTTCTGCCAATTCACCAGCCAAAAAAAGCATGAGTTTTTCTGTTTCTCTTGAAGTTAATTTCATAATTGTTCTATTTTCTTAAATATATTAAAACTTAACTACTATTGGTTCTCTTTTATCCTTCCAAGTCTGTTTTGATACTTTTATTGATTAAAAAGATACGAAAAACTTTGGTTGATGGAATTAACAGATTCAAAAAAGCGTAATTTTAAAAGAAACTGTTAGCCAATTCTTCCACATCAGCCATTCGGTTCCTTTTTTACCCCACGTAATTTATCCATAACCGCTACATGCAGTTCGTTCTGATAGGCTACAGCCGCCAAAACAATAACAATACCTATAGCTTGTAATAAAGAAATGGTCTCTCCACTAGTATAAGGCGCTACGAGAACGGTGGTAATCGGGCTTAAAAGCAATAACCCGGCTACAATCGTAGGCTCTAAATTTACAGAACCTATCTGAACAAACACCCAAGCCATGGCGTGACCGACAACGGCCAAGGCAATCATCCACCACCAGTTGGCCGCTGTAATCGGGTCACCTGATAGAATTTCTGGGTTCATGGGAAGTTTTCCATCGACCAATACACCTGTAGTTACATTCCATCCATCAGGAGAAAGAAATATCATGGTAAATGCTTGAGGGAGAAGCTGGGCCAAAAATACCCACATTAAAGGCTGAATATATAAACCAGGATTTATAGTACCAGACTTTCTACTTGTATATAGGTAAACACCATAACAAACACCTGAAAGAATACCTAACATCGTCCCTACTAATGCAATAGGCCGGCCCCAGATAGTCGCTGGCCCCTCTATAGGGTCACCATCAAAAATACCCCCTGTTAGCACGATCCCGAAAATCATAATTGGAACTAGTACCCAGAAGCTCTTCTTAGGTTGAAATTTATCAAAGCCCATGGCCAACATAGGCATTACGATAATTTGTAGGTTCAATAAAACTGAAGATATACCCGCTCCAACAAAGAATATCGCGTAATTCCACGCAGTCATATCTATACCAAGGAATATACCTGCTAAAATCGCTAAAAGAACCCCGTTCCTATTAAGCTTCCCTTTCTTTTTAACCTCCCAATAGGCAAAGGGTACTAATGTTATAAACCCGATAAGGCAACGGAGAAATGCATTGGTCACCGACTCGAAATTGGCTTCCTTTACCATTATAGCCGAAAACGCCAAGGCCAGGATCCCGAGCATTATAATAGTATAGGCAATTCCTTTACTAAGAGGTTTATTCGTATAACCCGTTTTGCTGCCGGGTTTGTTAGTAGAATCTGACATAGTGTGTGTTTTTTTGAGAAAATATTAAAACTACTGGATATTTTAGAGTGTCACCAATTTTTTAATTGAATTATTAACAATAACTCAACCGCTATCGAATGCAGCATGTGTATCAAAAATTATAAGATTTGTAGGATATCTTGAATTTCGTTTAGCGGAATGGTAGGATGTTTTCGCTTTGCCAAACCCTGTTTGCTGTTCTTTTGCCATAATCATTACCCTTTAAAATTCTACGCTAAATGAGGTTTGATACTATTGACGGCTAAAATAAAAAGGTTAGTAAGATAGAAACATGACCAATATCATGAGGCGTGTGTTTTTATCCTATATTTCTTACAGAATTGCATTTTAGAGCAATTGCAATCTTGGTTACGGAGAATTCGCGACACGAACTGTTGATTAGAATATAAATGGTTCCGACTACGAGCAGGGCGCCAAAAAAATAACCGACTAACCTGCCCGTTGTCTTTGAGCCCCTAGCGAAGGCAATGCCCAGTTTGACCAAGGAGCTACTAAGAGTAGCGGCGACAAAAAAGTTTCGTACTATCTTTTGGTAACTATCTTTTGATAACTATCTAAGGAAGCTTTTAATAACCTGTTTCCCGACCTTTTCTCCTACCTCAAGGCCGACTACATTGTCTGTTCTAAAATGAACACCGCCTTCAAAACGCGATTCGGAACATTCTACCGCCAGATCCTGGAAATAGGTAGCCTCTTTAGGAAATAGATGGTTCAATGCAGTAGCCAGTGCTCCCGCCACGGTGGTATGTCCTGCAGGATATCCAGGAAAATTAGGGGTCTCAATAAGGATGGGCCTAAAATCAGGATCATACTGAAACGGACGGATGCCCCAATAATGGTACTTGCCATCCCATGCGGCAATCGTCGCGTCAAATCGAGCGGTGTGAAATAAGGCACTGGCATGGGCGGCTTCAAAGGGGTCAAGGCCATACGCTAGAATTTTGCGCTCCAATAACAGATCCCAAATGGGCTCACTTTTCCATTTCCAGGCAATATCGCTGCCCATGTTGTTTTTATTAAACTGGCGAAGCTCTTCCATATCGGCCGTCCAATCCGTTGGCGGTGGTACCGGCCTGAATTGATCGGCTGCTTTCAAGGTGAAAGGTTTCCATTGCCGTTTCATCGGATCCCATTTGTTGGGCTTACCGCTCCATAAGGTTTTATCATTGGGTACGGTACCTGTCCACGGTTGATCGGTGCGGTCGGTTTGGGCATAGGCGATGTATTTTTCCGCGATGTTATCCCCAATGGACATTCCCAATACTATGTCATTTTCATATTGCAATCCGGTACGTAAACGAGCTTCCTTGAATTGTCTCAATTTATCGTCTAAGAAAGCCTTTTGCTCTGGAAAATAGTAACCGATAATCCGGTGCGCCGCCGCAGCCGTAGCACTATACTCACAGATATAAGCGGAATACTCCACGGATCTTCCGTGGTTTTCAACCTCAGCATGTTCTTGAAACGGAGCTGATTGTTCTCTCTCTTGCTTATATTTCCACACTTCGGCCAGGGCATCATAAATGGCCAGGTGGAGTATGGCCATACGACCTCCATTTTTATGACCTTTGGTGCGGTCACCTGCTTCCACCATGATTTGATGCCAACGGTACGAAGGATAGGCCGCGTTCCAGTAGCGTACTTCCTGCAGCAAACTATCGTTTACCAGATTTTGGGCGGTAACTATGGCTTCGATTTCTGCCTCTGGGTTCGGGGCGATTTCGGGCACATCATTAACACCCAAGGAGAACATAAAAGGTTGATAGATATTCTTTTCGGTTTGTGCCAAAAGAACCAATGAACCGGCCAACCAAAAGATGCAACTTAAAAGTAAAAAGTGTTTGGGCTTATTTTTGAAATATAGGTACGGCATAACTGCAATGTTGTAGAAATCGGTACGAAAATAGCTATTTTCTTAAATTTTAGGCAAATATGGGCGCCACACCATTTTGTCCGTATTATGGTTTACGGGATACTGTCTTGCAAGACATGAAACCAAGACAATTAAGAATCTCGTTGTTACGGAGGTGTACCTTCACCGTTGGAAACAATGGCTTCAATTTGCACCATAGCGTTCATAGGGATAGCTGAAACGCCAACTGTTGTTCTTGCGGGAAGATCGCTTTTGAAGAAAGTTGTGTAAACTTCGTTTACAGCATCAATATCTGCAATGTTTCTAAGTTGGATATTTATTTTAACTACGTCGTCCATAACGTGGTCGATACTTTCCAAAATGGCCTTGATATTTTTTAGGCATTGTTCAGCCTGCTCCTTTATACCACCTGCTATAATTTCACTAGTTTTTGGGTCTAATGGCAATTGACCTGAAATATGATTGTAATGGGAAAAAGCTACCGTTTGTGTCGATAGTGGACTTTTTGGTGCATTTTCCGTATTGTTTGCTCTTATGACGATTCCATGCCTGTCTTCAACAGCTTGTGGAGGTGTACCATCTCCGTGTGACACAACGGCATCAATTTGCACCAAAGCATCTTTAGGCAAAGCTGAAGATGCGATTATTGTACGTGCAGGAACATATGCCGCGGTTCTTGCGATAGCGGAATCTGGAAAAAATGTTGAGTACACTTCGTTTACGGCTTCGATATCGGCGAGGTCTTTAAGGAAGATAGTTGTTTTAACAATATCGTCAAAAGGAACATCGATGCTTTCTAAAATTGCCTTAATATTTTTTAAGCACTGTCCGGTCTGCTCTTTTACACCACCAGCTACCACCTTACCCGATTTGGGATCGATAGGTAATTGCGCTGAAATATTGTTGTAATGGGAAAAAGCTACCGTTTGGGTAGATACTGCGCTTTTGGGCGCATTTTCCGTATTCTTTGCAACTTTTTTAAGATCACTAGGCTCTTGTGGAGGTGTACCTTTGCCGTTTGAAATTATCGCATCCATTTGTACCAAAGCATCATCCATAGGTAGCGCTGCGACTGCGACTGTCGTACGTGTAGGAAAATAGCTTTTGAAGAATGATGCATACACTTCGTCTACAGCGTCAATATCAGAGATATTCCTAAGAAATACGGTGATTTTAATAACATCGTCCATCACATGGTCGATACTTTCTACAATGGCTTTAATATTTGCTAAGCACTGTTTTGCCTGCTCTTTAATATCATCACCTACAATTTTACCGGATTTTGAATCGATAGGTAATTGAGCTGAAATATTATTGTAATGAGAAAAAGCTACAGTTTGTGTGGATACCGAACTTTGTGGTGCATTTCCCGTGTTTTTTGAAACTTTTATGATGTCGTTACTCATATCGATATTTTTAGTTTTAATTACTGACATTCCTTAATTTCTACGAAAATAAGTGAAAAAAATTTGGCGATTTGGTAATAAAAACGATTCATATCCGAATGATATCCGTCGGTGTTTCCACCAAAATAGTTCTATCGCCCCGCAACGCTATCGGCTGTTTCATGATCTCAGGATGGTTCTGTATCATGGTTATCCAATCTTCGGAAGAGAAACATTTAATAGCGAATTTTCTTCTGTATTTGTAATGTTCCTGATTTACCATTTCTTTAATTTTAATACCCAAGCGATCTGCCAGTTCCGCAATTTGAGTGCCCGTTAACGGAGTTTTTAAAATATCGATTTCTTCTATTGGAAGACCATGCGTCTTGGCATATGCTAGCGCTTTTTTACCTCTTTGAGATCTGGAATTATAAAACAGGGTAATCTGTCTTTCGGATGTGGATATGACCCCTGAATAATTTATGGATGTGTGCATTTTTTACTTTATCAGTAATGATTAAATTATTCTTCTAAAAACTGCCTTAACACATATTGTAAAATTCCGCCGTGTTTTACATATTCGATTTCAATTTCCGAATCCAAACGGGTTATCGCTTTGAACGTAATCTCCGAACCATCTTCCTTTTGAGCGGTTACATCGAGTTCCTTGCCCGGGCTGAGTCCTGTTTCAATTCCGGAAATGGACATGGTTTCGTGTCCAGATAATCCAAGGCTGTTGGCATCTTCCCCTTCTTTAAATTTCAAGGGCAAAACGCCCATTCCTACCAAATTGGATCGGTGAATACGTTCGTACGAACTGGCGATGACCGCTTTTACGCCCAATAAACTGGCACCTTTAGCTGCCCAGTCGCGCGAAGATCCGGAACCGTATTCACTTCCGGCCAGTACTATCAAAGGAGTGTCGTTTTCCATATACTTCATAGCGGCATCGTATACGCTCATTTCCTTGTTTTCGGGAAAATAGGTCGTATACCCCCCCTGCTTTGAGGCAATTTCATTCTTGATGAACACATTGGCGAAAGTACCCCGCATCATCACTTCGTGATTGCCCCTTCTAGAACCGTACGAGTTGAACATCTTACGCTCGATCCCTTCCGATATTAGGTATTGTCCAGCGGGACTCTCCTCGGAAAATGAACCCGCGGGCGAAATATGATCCGTAGTGACCGAATCGCCCAACTTCATCAGCACCCTTGCATTCGTTATGTTTCGTAATGATTCGGGTGTCTCACTGATATCCTTAAAGAAAGGAATTTCTTTGATGTAGGTGGAATCGTCTTTCCACTCATAGTCCAATCCGGTCGGGGCCGGCAGGTTTTGCCATTGTTCTTCCCCATCGAATATTACTGCATATTCCTTGGCGTAATCCTCCTTGCTCGTGGCATTTTCAATGGCGTCTTGAATTTCCTGTTGGGAAGGCCAAATATCCTTTAAAAATACATCCCGTCCATTAGCATCCTGTGCCAACGGATCTTCCATCAAATTAAGGTCTACCCTCCCCGCTATGGCGTAGGCGACCACCAACATGGGCGATGCCAAGAAATTCATCTGTATCTTGGGATGGATCCTCGCCTCGAAATTCCGGTTTCCGCTCAATACCGAAGCGGCCACCAGATTACAATCGTCGATCGCCTTTTCGATATGTGGCGGTAAAGGACCGGAGTTGCCGATACAGGTGGTACATCCGTAACCTACCACGTGGAATTTCAATGCCTCAAGATGCTGCAAAAGTCCGGCCCGCCTTAAATAATTGGTCACGACTTTGGAACCAGGTGCCAATGAGGTCTTTACCCAGGGTTTTACATCCACCCCTTTTTCGATGGCCTTTTTTGCTACCAGACCCGCTCCCAACATGACCGAAGGGTTCGAAGTATTGGTACAGGAGGTAATGGCGGCCACCACAATCGAGCCGTCGCTCAACGCGTATTCTTGATTACCCTGACTGATGCGCACCGAATGTAGGGCATCGTCCTCTTTGACCATTACCTCGACATCGTCCGCCACCTTTCGGTCCCGGAACTGTTGGTTGAAACGGGTGCCCGATCCCCCTTCGCCGTACCAGGTCTCGCGTTCTTCCAACGGTATATAGTCCCGGCCGTGAATTTCTTTTAAAAGGCTTCCGAACCTATCTTTCAGGTCTACTACCCTTATCTTGTCCTGCGGACGTTTGGGTCCGGCAACCGAGGGCTCCAAAGCGGAAAGATCCACCGTAACCACATCGGAGTACTCCATGTTCTCATCGCCCGTTCGCCATAGTAGGTTGTTTTTGCAATACTGCTCCACCAAATCGACCTGTGCCTGGTCGCGATTGGTCTTCACCATATATCTCAGCGTCTGGTTGTCGATCGGAAAATACGTGATCGTACAACCGAATTCCGGCGACATATTGGCGATCGTAGCACGGTCGGGAACGGACAAATGGTCCAGACCTTCCCCGAAAACTTCGACGAAATCGCCCACCACACCGTATTTGCGGAGGCGGTTGGTAATTTCGAGCACCATATCGGTAGCGGTAATGCCCTCGGGCAGCTTTCCTTTCAATTGCAACCCGATGACTTTCGGGGTGGAGAAATAAATGGGCTGTCCGAGCAAGGCCGCTTCGGCTTCGATGCCCCCAACGCCCCAGCCCACCACGCCGATACCGTTGACCATGGGCGTATGCGAATCGGTACCCACCAAGGTATCGGGATACGCCCAACCGTCGCGTTCAACGACGCCCTTTGCCAGGTATTCGAGATTTACCTGATGGCAGATGCCCATTCCCGGAGGTACGACGGTAAAATCGTCAAAAGCGTTCTGGGCCCATTTCAACAGTTCGTAGCGTTCGCTGTTTCGTTTGTATTCATACTCTACATTTTTTCTATAGGCGTAGTCGGTACCGAAGAAATCGACCTGAACGGAATGGTCGATGACCAGGTCCACCGGCACCTTCGGGTTTATCTTGGCCCCGTCTTTTCCCTTGCGGATGGCTTCGGAGCGGATTGCGGCGATATCGACCACGGCGGGCACTCCTGTAAAATCCTGCATCAGCACCCTTGCCGGTTTAAAGGGCACGGCGGCATCACTTCCCTTCGGGTTCCAATGGACCAGGTTTTCGATATGTTCGTCGGTTACTAAAAAACCGTCATAATTCCTAAGGGCGTTTTCCAATAGGATACGGATAGAAAAAGGTAATTTCTTTACCTGCGGATATTCCTCCGCCACTTTTTCGAGACTGATTATGTTCAAATTGCGGTCCTGTATCGCCAAGGTACTTTTAAAAGAATGTTCGTCCATTTTCATATCCTCTATGTTTTAGGGTTTCCTATAATTTCAAAACATCATTTGTTCGATGCAAGCTACCAATATAGCAACTTGTTTTAAGAATTGCAATGATTAATATCAGTCGGTGAGCACCCCAATGAACTACTCAAGACTATACGCTGATATTTATCATGGCATATGATCCTTATCAACCTTATATTTGCATCAAACCATGTTAGCATGCGAATGCAAAATTTTGTGTGCGACTGACAAATAAGTTAGAGTATTTATGAAAAAAGTAATTCTTCCCACCGATTTTTCCGACAACGCCTATAACGCTATCAAATATGCGCTAGAGCTCTTTAAGGGTGTTGAAACCACTTTTTACTTACTACACACGTACACCCCACCTGTTTTTCAAGTGGAAAACTTGTTTTACAAACCGAGCGACGACGGTCTGGTAGATTCGTACCAAAGAAGGGCGATCGAAAAATTGAAGGAAGTACAACAGCGGGTGCAAAAAGAGTTCGATAGCCCCGAACACACTTTTGAGCTACGGGGCGTCTTTAATACTTTGCCCGAGGAAGTGCACTATATGGCCATACGCGAAAAGGCCGACCTGGTCATCATGGGCACCCAGGGTGCTACGGGAGCTAAAGAAATACTGTTCGGCACCAACACCACGCAAGTTATCCGAAGAACCAGTTGTCCGCTTATTGTCGTTCCCTCCGACTTCGGATATAAGGCCCCGAAATCCATCGGCTTACCAACGGATTACGAAATTGACTATAAAAAAGAACAGCTACAACTACTTTTGAATCTGTCTCAGAACCATGGTTCAAACATCGACGTGATTCATGTATCCTCGGGTTATGACTTGTCCGAAGATCAGCTGCGGAACAAACAAACCTTAAGTCATCTTCTTGAACAGACCTCGCACGCTTTTCACGATTTGCCCGACCAAGAAGTTATCGTTGCCATCAACACTTTTCAAGTAGACCGACCGATGGACCTTTTGGTCATGATACGAAGTAAACACACTTTTTTCCAACGTTTGTTTATAGAACCGATCATCAAAAAAATCGGACTTCAAGTCAACATTCCGTTTATGGTGATTCCGTATGTAGACAAATAATCACGATGGGCTATTGCGGTAAGCTTCATAGCTAGCCAAGGCGGCAATGGCGTCGCTTTTATCAACCAACCTCATCCTTTCCCGCAATGAATCATCTTAAAAATGAAAAGAAATGGAAGAAAATAATAAGAAAATGAAACTTGCTGAAGGACTTTTGCTAAGAGCGGATCTTATGAAGAAAATAGAACATCTTCAAAATAGGATTAGACCTGTGCTTATTGTATCCGATGATAAAATTCCACAAGAAGATCCGGACAAATTACTGGCTCAATTGAGAAAGGCAATACAAGATTTAGAATCGGTAATCATAAGAATAAATAAAACGAACAATGAAACCCAAGTTGAAGGGAAAGGATCTCTTATGGAAGCGCTTGCCAAAAGGGATTCGCTAAAAATGCTTTCCGAAAAACTAAGAAATATCAGGTACGCATCACAAATAAATAATAGTGGTGATACTAATCTTAAAACAACTATTAATATTAAAAAGTTGCAAGTTGAAATGGATCAAACAGGCAGGGCATTTAGAGAGATCGATAGTAAGATTCAAGAAATTAATTGGCTCACCGCATTAAAAAATTAAGCCGCAAGGCGGGATGATCGGGGCGAGTACCAGCCCCTTTTTCTTGGTGTGGGTTTTCGGGGCAAATTGAAAACCCTACCAAATTAGAAGCTGCTTGGGTTGCGGCAAAAATGTATTGTTTAGGGCCCATTACTGCTTACAAATTACAATTGTACAAGGTAAAATTTACTACCAGGTACTGACCGATCATTCTTTTAATCAATCGAGAAAAAATTAGAACAACCCGTTTAAGAGACTGCGTTAAAAAATGGTTCCATAGCCACTGCTATGCCTTGCCTTCGCCCCGACTCGCCAACAGCTTTCACAATGTCGTGCCTTGACCTGGCAAAAAATAACAGCGGCTTAACAGACTTAACACAACACTGGGGATATATTAAATATCAAATCAATCCATAATTAATTGTCATTAGTTTATCTTTAGCAACTCCCATTTTTATGGGCAAAAAGTGAGTGTTGTGAAAAATCAGACCAACCCAATTAAATACAAGAATAGCTAATACGGATGCCATTATTACAAGATATACTTATACTTCTAGCTTTTTCAGTCGTTATCGTTTTTGTGCTGCAGCGGCTAAAACTTCCTTCTATAATCGGTTTTCTGTTGACAGGTGTCATTATTGGTCCTTATGGGTTAAGTCTTATTAAAGCCGTAGAGCAAGTAGAAATTCTATCGGAGGTTGGTGTAATTCTATTACTTTTTGTTATTGGAATGGAATTATCCATTAAACAATTGGTCTCCATTAAAAAAACTGTTTTTATAGGTGGCTTTTTACAAGTAGGACTTACTGTAGGTGTTGCTGCCCTTGTTTACAATCTTTTAGGAAATTCTTGGAGTGAGTCCGTATTTGTTGGCTTTCTATTTTCTTTATCAAGTACTGCAATCGTTTTAAAAACATTACAAGATCGTCAAGAAATTTCGGCTCCGCATGCAAGAAACGCTTTGGCAATTCTAATTTTTCAAGACATCATAGTAGTGCCTATGATGCTGGTTACTCCAATGATTGCTGGAGAATCTAGTGATGTAGCCATGGATATTTTAATGTTATTGGTTAAGTCAGCCATTGTCGTTGTTCTCACTTATATAAGTGCAAGATATGTTGTTCCTAGATTGATGCATGCCGTGGCAAAAACCAACAGTAAAGAACTATTTCTCTTGGTCACGATCACCCTTTGTTTTGCTATTGCTTTTCTAACGGCAGAAATAGGATTATCGCTGGCATTAGGTGCTTTTATTGCAGGTCTTATTATTTCAGAATCGGAATATAGCCATCAGGCCACCAGTATAATCCTTCCTTTTCGTGAGCTTTTTACCAGTTTCTTTTTCGTATCCGTTGGTATGTTGCTTGATTTAAGTTTTTTCCTAGGCAATATTCCTATCATCCTGATTTTGGTATTGATCGTGCTTATATTAAAATCATTGGTTGCGGCAATTGCCGTTGCTATTCTTAAATATCCTACTAAAACTGCAATCTTAACAGGCTTGTCGCTTTTTCAGGTTGGGGAATTTGCTTTTATACTTTCTAAGATAGGTATTGAGTACAATCTTTTAACGCCACAAACCAACCAATACTTTTTGTCCGTTTCAATTGTGTCTATGATATTAACTCCATTTGTCATTATTTTTTCGGAGAATATTGCCGATAAAGTTTTGGGTATTAAAAAAAGGTTAGGGCTGAAAAGGGAACTGGATTCAAGCGATATCGAAGATATTGTCGAACCCAATTTAGAAAATCACTTAGTGATCATTGGGTATGGAATAAATGGAAGCAATTTAGCTAAGGCGGCTACCGCTAGTAACATTCCTTTTATAGTAATAGAGACGAATGCTGAAATAGTCAAGCGGGAAAAAGCAAAAGGTTTACCTATCATTTTTGGTGATGCAACAAATGACCATATTCTTGAAACAGTCCACCTTGCAAGAGCCAGAGCAGCTGTAATTGCCATTTCTGGAAATATTGACACTCAAAACATCATTAAAAATATACGTTCAATCTCTGATTCAATATATTTAGTTGTAAGGACGAGATATGTTAAACAGACTTCTGAATTATTGGCCCTAGGTGCTGATGAGGTAATTCCCGAGGAATTTGAAACATCCATACAAATATTTGAACACATACTGCACAATTTTCTTGTACCTGAAGATGATATTGTCCAGCTTATCCATAAGGTTAGGGCTGACAATTACCAGTTATTTAAAGGAGAATTAAAACGTCCGAAAACCTATAGAACCAGTGAGTTGGCAGATTTCAACATCAGAAGTTTACGCATGAGATCAGATAGTAATAAGTTTCTAGGCAAACCTTTAAGGGAATTGAACCTAAGGGCAATTCATGGCATAAATATATTGGCCATTAAAAGAAAGGATCAATTATTGGAAAGTGTGCAGCCAGACGAAATAATAAAACAAGGAGATATCATTTATATTCAAGGAGATCAGGGTAAAGTAGAAGAGTTTCATAAACTTATAAACTAAAACAATAAGGTAGCGGGCAACCATGAGTATGGCCATAAGGCTTCACAGCTACTATGGTCCATACAAACTGAACAACGCAATAAAATCTTAAAAAATGAACAAACGGTTTATAGTACTCATTGACTTTTCAGAGTATTCGAGCAATCTTATAAAGTATGCTTCCGATTGGAGCCAAGAAGCAAATGCGAAAATTCTTTTGCATCATCAAACCCATGCGTTTTTACCGGCATTTGCAGAGAACGAAGCAAGGGAATATATTGTTCGGCAAGCTAATGACCAAGCCCTTGAAAAATTAAAAGCGTTTGCAAAGGCCCTTATTCCGAATTCCATTGAGGTTTCTTATTATGTTTCTGAAATCGATTTTCATCATACTTTACCCGAACTATTGGCAGAACCTTTTGAAAATCTAATTTTTATCGGTCTGAAAGGTACGGGGATCCTAAAAAAATTATTTCTTGGGAGTATCGCCCTTCGGATCATCGGAAATACAGAAAATACCGTGGTTGCAATGCCTAAAGGAATCGATTCTTTTTCGCACGAAAAAATATTTGTGGCAGTAGGAGAAAAAAAACTCTTGAATATACAGGAACTGAACAATTTTCTTAAGTTCATAGACCATCGGAATACTAGTATAACGTTTTTCCATTTGGCGAAACCCAATGAAGACACTACCCTTATAAAAGAACAGTTACGGAATCTATCGGAAACTTATGCCGACAGGTTTACTACAAACTTTGCTATTTACGAAGCCAATAATCGATTAGACGGTATAAAGGGAGTGATTAACAACAAAATTGATGAAATATTGATCGTTCAAAAAGGCTCACGTATTTTAACCGACCAACTTTTTAGGCGATTTTTAATTAACGAATTAGTTTACGAAGGTCAAACACCTTTAATTGTTTTACCATAATATTTAAAATAGTCGCAATAATGAAGAAGCACAGCTTTCAATCGAGATAATGGCTATCATCGGGACGGGGCCATGCATGTAGACGGCAATTATGGAGGCAAAGACGCTTGGTTTGACTATGGATGAAGTATACTGCTTCGACATGACCCCCCATGATAGATGGGCACCCACACCTTCCAACGGATAGATTTCTGAAAAATTAAGCCACATATATCGATCATTGCCATAGATAGCTGGGAATCGCATATTTGTGGCATTGTGGTATTTTCCAGGCCAGCGGGTTCACTATTGGATTTCAACATTACACACTAAATAAAAATGAAATTTATGAAAAAACACAAAATTGCAGTTATCGTAGGAAGTCTTCGTAAAGAATCCTTTAACCTGAAAACAGCCAAGGCATTGATAGGGATGGCGCCGGAATCATTATCCCTTGAACTATTGGACATAGCCGGACTTCCGTGGTTCAATGAAGATCTGGAGGCAACTCCGCCAAAGGAATGGGTAGCACTTCGCGAAAAGATCAGGGCCGCAGACGCACTTCTTTTCCTAACACCCGAATATAACCGCTCGGTACCCGGGGTTTTAAAAAATGCCATCGATGTAGGATCCCGCCCTTACGGAGAAAATTCGTGGGACGGAAAACCGGCGGCTATTGTGAGCGTTTCTATTGGAGCCATCAGCGGATTTGGTGCCAATCATCATTTGAGACAATCGCTAACTTTCGTAAATGTACCTGCTATGGCACAGCCGGAAGCTTACATTGGAGAGGCTGCAGCACTTTTTGACGATAATGGTAAACTGACGAACGACTCTACCAAAGATTTCCTGAAGAGCTTTATGGAAGCCTTTGAAAAATGGGTCGATACAAATGCGTAGTAATAACTAGTGTTGTGTGCAGTAATAACTAGTGTTGTGTTAAGTCAGTCTTGGCCGACAAAACAGTCTTAGCAAAACACTACTATTAACTTCAAAGAAATGAAAAATGATACGAAAGTTTTTTAACGCGAAAATATATCGCAACGAGGCAGCGACCGAAATGATAACTGAAGATGGAAAAATCATTCAGATCGGTACTAATCTGCCCAAATGTGAAGAAGAAGTTGACCTCCAAGGGCAACTTATTATGCCTCCTTATGTAGATCCGCATTTACATTTAGACTATGTATATACCCTTTCCGAACTTGGACAAGAAGGAGCTGGTTCGGGCACGCTCTTCGAAGCTATTGAACTATGGCCAAAATTTAAGGAAACCCTGACCGTAGAGAGTGTAAAAAGACTTGCGATGAAGGGAATTAAGGATGAGGTTTCCCAAGGGGTACAACATATCCGTACCCATATAGACGTTACAGATCCAAACTTCACGGCACTGAAAGCGATGCTGGAAATGAAGGAAGATCTAAAGGATATCGTTGATATTCAAATCGTAGCTTTTCCACAAGAAGGAATGTACATGTACAATGGTGGACGTGATCTAGTGGAAGAAGCTCTTAAAATGGGTGCCGATGTTGTGGGAGGAATTCCACATTACGAACCCGCCAGGGAATTTGGGGACAAATCCGTTCATGATATCGTCGATCTCGCTTTAAAATACGACAAAATGATAGATGTGCATTGTGATGAAACCGATGATACCCATTCCCGTTTTGTGGAGTTGTTAAATGCCCTTGTCCTTATGGAGGACTATGGTAGTAGAACCACTGCAAGTCATACGTGTTCCTTTGGTTCAGCGGATAATTCATATGCCTTTAGAATGATGGATTTGTTCAAAAAGAGCAAGATGAACTTCATCTCTTGTCCAACTGAAAATGCATATCTACAGGGTCGTCAGGACACCTATCCTAAACGTCGTGGATTGACCAGGGTGAAAGAATTCATAGAATCAGGGATAAATGTTGCTTTCGCACAAGATTCAATTAACGATCCTTGGTATCCAATGGGTAATGGCAATATGATGAACATTCTTGACAATGGAATTCACTTGGCTCAAATTATGTCACCCAAAGAGGTAGAAACAAATTTTGATCTGATCACTTATAATGGGGCCCGATGTTTAAATATTCATGATAGTTATGGCCTAGATGTAGGAAAGCAGGCAAACTTCATCGTTTTAAATGAAAGTTCCGTTTATGAGGCTATCCGCAAAAGAGTAGACGTGCTGGCGTCGGTTCGTAATGGTGATTTCTTGTTCCGTCGTAAAGAGATGGCGTATGATATTCCTTTGAGCCTTTAAATTTGTTTGATCACGTTATTAGTAAAGCATAGAAATCAGAAAAGACAGTTGCCGAAGCCCTATAGTTATTGCACTTACTTAGGTACAAAATAACTATAGGGCTTCGGCAACTATAATTATGCTGAGTGTGGCCTTTGGCAAAGCTATTATTCGATTTATCCCTAATTCGATTATTAAACAACCAAGATGTATCTCAACTTTTTCCAAATTCAGCTAATTTGACAACAGCGCAGTTAGTAAACTTTGAACATGTATAATTAAAAGTATGAGCAAACAAAATTTCATGGAAAAAACGAAAAGTGCTTTTCCGTGGCTGATCATGATTTTGATGTCGTCGGTAACTTTTGTAGGAATACTCTCCGAGTTGATGCCTTCAGGGGTTCTCCCTTTAATGATGGCCGATTTAAATATCAGCGAGGTGCAAACAGGTAATCTGGTGGGTTACTACGCCATAGCTTCCGCTATTTTTGCCATCCCTCTCATTTCGTTGACCATGCAGTTCAACCGCAAATACTTATTGCTGATCTTACTTGGCGGGTTCGCTGTTTCCAATATTCTTGCAGGGCTTGTTCACGACTATACGATAATTATTGTCCTTAGGGTTATTGGTGGAATTTGTGCCGGGGTAATGTGGCCAATGATTGCCGCCTACGGTATGCGATTGGTAGATGAAAAGGATCACGGAAAGGCTATCGCAGTAATTATGGCAGGGACGACATTGGGCATTAGTATTGGGATGCCCATAATGACCGCTATTGGTAATGACTATGGCTGGCGAACAGAATTCATCGGACTCGGAGGCGTTATTATTGGTATTGCTTTGATCAGTTTTTTTGCATTGCCCTCAATGCCGGGAGAGAAACTTACCAAAAGTTCATCGCCATTTGCGCTCTTAAAAATACCGGCAGTTCTACTTGTGCTACTGCTTACGCTACTCGGCGTAATTGCACACTATGGTGTCTATGTGTATATCACAAGCCTTGTAGATGAGATTCAACTGGCAGGCGGTATTGAAAGTGCCTTATTGTTTTTTGGGATAGGATCTTTGATTTCGGTGTTGTTGGCCATTAAATATACCGATAAATACTTGAGGCTGCTGACCATATTAATGTTTGCCTTGATCATTGTATCTATGCTTATTTTTATAATGTTCGGTGGTACGACTGGTATGGGCCATTTTGCTTTCTTTTTATGGGGAGTTTCGTTTGGTCCATTGGTAACCCTGTTGCAGGCAGCCGTAAGCAGACAGGTAGAAACGGCCAAAGACGTTGCCACATCGGTTCAGTCTTCCGTTTTCAACTTATCCATTATGATCGCATCGTCTGTTGCAGGACTGCTGCTCGGAATTTATTCCCCAATGAGTTTGGTTTATTTTGCAATTGCTTTGTCCATTCCGGGTATAATTATTTCCTTTTTATCGAAAAAAACTTTAAGTTGATGCGTGTAAAGATCATTCAGGATGTAACTGGACATTCCGATGATGCTGAAGCGAAAAAAAATTGAAATTAATAGGATAAATACCCCGTATACACAGAGCGCTATCAAAATATAATTATTAACATTTAAAATTAAATACTATGAAAAATCTTATATCCTTAGTGGCATTGATATTCCTAACGCTAGGCTCGTTTGCACAAACACAATGGAAAGTGGACCCACTCCATTCCTCTTTAAATTTTAATATATCACATTCAGGAATTAGTATTGTAAATGGAAAATTTTT
>RCMY010000446.1_pt1 | contig 48247 bp, 37 predicted proteins | sample 2041341 | NCBI WGS metagenome assembly RCMY01 (sample SAMN09708234, study PRJNA481090) | Marine sediment metagenome, whole genome shotgun sequencing project.
TAATAGCCTTGAAAAAGCACAAATATACTCATTGTAGAGTACTTTTAGTAACAACTAAATTTCGACAAAAGTTTTATCGGACAGCAATATTTATTTTTCATTGTCATATTTGTGTATAGTATAATTTATAGTCTAATACCGCGCAAGCGGATAGATTTATATTTTTTATAAAACGTAATTCCATTCTTCATTTGAATCATCAATGCTGAAACCTTCATATTCAAATGATTTTAATTCATTTATATTGGTAATTTTGTTTGTTATAATGTAACGCGCCATTGCTCCACGACACATTTTAGTATAAATAACAATAGTCTTTAGCTTACCGTCTTTAATGACTTTAAAACTAGGAGTGATAACTTTTACTTCACTTTTTACACGTTTCCAATCAAACAGATTACGCATTTCATCACTTGCTAAGTAAACAAGAATACCGTCATCAGCTTTTATCTTTTTGATGAACCAATCAGTGAGAATAGGCTTCCAAAAATCAAACATTGACTTTGAATTATTCTTTGGAAGAACAACATCACCCTCTAACCTATATTTATTTATCATGTCGAATGGTCGAAGCAAACCATACAGAAAAGAACTTATAAGAAGATGACTGTTTGCATATTGTAAATCGCTGTCTGAAAAAGTTTCAGGAGCTAGCTTTTTAAATACCATTCCATCATAGCAGAACACAGCTTGTTGACGAGTTGTTTTATCATGGAATGCACGAAAACGTTTCCAGTTTTCTAAAGCAATATCTTTGTTTACGCGTAACATGTCACTTAATTCCTCAACAGAATAATTCAACATCTGCATCACATTATCATTGGCTTGATGTTGAAATACAGGTTCTGTTGATAACTTAATATCAGATGTAACACATCCGGTCATTATTTTAGCACAGGATACTAGTATTTGCATATTATATACTTTTATAATATTGTTATTGTATTCTGCAAATATAGTTATTTCACTTTATATAAGACTAATATTATAAAGTAAATGTTTCTTGGTAATATAAAAATAAAGGGGATCGCACAATATATTATTGTACTCTCCCCCCTGATTATTTAATTTAATAATAGGTATTCTATTTTAAAAACTTATGAGAAACAAGCATGTTTTTAGGATTCAAAGCCTCGTCGAGTTTCTCCTGTGTCATCAATCCCTGTTCCAATACAATATCGTATACAGAACGGTTAGTCTCAAGTGCTTCTTTGGCAACCTTTGTACAAGTCTTATAACCAATATAAGGATTAAGAGCTGTAACGATACCAATAGAATTCTTTACCATTTCATAGCAACGCTCTTTGTTGACAGTTATGCCAAGAACACATTCTTCTACAAGTGTGTCAATAGCATTACTCAGCCAAACCAAACTCTCAAACAAAGACTCTGTAATTACAGGTTCCATAACGTTAAGTTCCAACTGGCCAGCTTCTGCAGCAAAAGAAATAGTTGTGTCATTTCCAATAACCTTGAAACATACCTGATTTGTAACCTCTGGAATAACAGGGTTTACTTTACCTGGCATAATAGATGAACCTGGAGCCTTTGGAGGAAGATTTATTTCGTTCAGACCGCAACGTGGACCTGATGCCATAAGACGCAAGTCATTACAAATCTTTGAAAGTTTGATAGCTAAACGCTTCAATGCTGAAGAGTAGCTTACGTATGCACCTGTATCTGGAGTAGCCTCTACCAAGTCGGTAGCTGAAACGAAAGGTTCACCTGTAAGTTTGCTAAGATTAGCAGCGCATAATTTGGCAAATCCAGGAACAGCGTTAAGACCAGTACCGATAGCTGTACCACCCATATTAATTTCATGAAGCAACTTTACGTTACGTTCAAGATTCAAAATTTCTTCTTCAAGGTTGTTTGCATAAGCATTAAACTCTTGTCCGCTTGTCATTGGCACAGCATCCTGAAGCTGTGTACGTCCCATCTTGATGACATCACTAAATTCTTCACCCTTATAGCGGAATGCACTGATAAGTCCGGTAAGGCTGGCAACAAGATTTTTATTCATTCTGATTATTGCCAATCTTATAGATGTAGGATAGACATCATTTGTAGATTGTCCACAATTCACGTGGTCGTTAGGATAACAGTATTGATACTCTCCCTTTTTGTGTCCCATGATTTCAAGCGCACGGTTAGCGATAACCTCGTTGGCGTTCATATTTACAGATGTACCAGCACCGCCTTGCATCATGTCGATAGGGAAATTCTCATGTAGTTTCCCATCAATTAATTCCTGACAAGCCTTACTGATTGCGCCAGAAATTTCATCATTGATTACACCAAGTGAATGATTAGTCTGAACAGCAGCCAACTTCACGTATGCAATAGCAATTACATAGTCAGGATAGTCGCGCATTTTCTTACGTGAGATGTGATAATTGTTGATACCACGCTGTGTCTGTACACCATAGTATGCATCAACCGGTACCTTTAATTCACCTAAGAGATCAGACTCTAATCTAAATTTTTCTTCTGCCATAATATTGAGTTTATTTATTGTAGAGAGTCAACAATATCATTGAAATATGTCAACTCTCTGTTTGTTGTTGTGCAAAATTACACTTTAATTTTCAAATAAATCTTTTTACCTTATTATATTTTTAATATGCTTTAATTCTATACATGAAACCAATTTCTATGCGATTTGTATTGTAGTCTTTCAGACCACATTTTTCGCTATAGTCGTATTTGCGTCCAATATAGGAAAGGAATACGCGGAAGTCCTGATCTTTTACTGGATAGTATTCAATACTTCCAATATAACCGAATGACTTTCTATAGTCTTTGTATTTTTCTATTTTACTGACGCTTGCAGTCTCATACATACCCTTTAACATCAGATTCCATTGTGGAGCGAATTGCCAGTTTACTTTTGTTATAAATGAATTATAATGAACATCACTGAAATACATGTTATTGTCAGCAACAGGTTGATTATTGCTTGCAGGCATTGAGAGTTCACCACTTGCTATTTTTAATCGGTCAAGCGCATCCCATGCACCCATGTAGTCGAAATACCATTGAGCTTTTGGCAATGCCAACTGTTGTCCAAGTACAAGCATTCTTGAATATTTGTTCTTAGCTTCAGTCTGTGTACCCCATGACCAACGAGTGTTGAAAAGTCCACCAGCAAAGCTACCGTTCCAGTTTACTATATATGTAAGAGGACTATTAGCCTGTTCTAGAGTGCGAGTTGTTGTTCCGTCACTCTCAATAGATTTAGCACCTACACCGTATTCATTAACTAACTTACCATTATTGGCATTTGAAATTTCAACAGCAATCTCTTGAGTTGGAACAGGCTTATAAGAAGCCACTACACCAGCCATGAAGTTATCCATGTAGTCCACCATGTCAGAATATTGATAGATATACATAGGATTCTCATCAAATTCAAATCCACCCCATATCTGACACATTTTACCAGCTTGAACACTCAGCTTGTTGTTAAACTTATAGCCAACCATCATAATATCTGTAGCCTTGGCAAAGTTATCTTGACTCTTGGCGTCTGTTGCTTTATTCAGTCTATGACGAAAGCGATAGAACAAGTGATCACCCAAATTACCTTTTATTTCAAGACGCAATTGCTTGTTAGCAAATCCTGTTGCCCAGTCTTGTCCGTCTGCTTTCTCTGCTCTAAAGCTATAAGCATAATTAAGGTACAAGTTGAATGCATCATTTTTCTTTTCCAAATTCAGCACTTTTTCAGCAAGCGATTTGTAATCGCCGTCGTTGCCACCCATACCGGTGTTTGCTCCTTGTGCGTTAGCTGTTAATGTTCCAGCTAGTAATGCACCTATTATCAATATATTCTTCATAGTGTTATTGATGCTTAAGTTTTAAAAATGTTATTTCGTAATTTATATGAGAGTACACTTAATCGTGAGCATCAATACTCCTGGAAGTATTTTTGAATTTGCTGCCAGTCATGAGTCTTTGTAAGAGCCAACTGAAGAAGAATACGTGCTTTCTGAGGGTTCAGATTCAAGGCTGCAACAAAATGATACTTGCTGTCGTCAACCTCACCATTAAGACAAGTAGGTCCTGTTGGAACACGACTTGAACGAACAATCTGAATGCCGTTGTTCTGTGCTTTTACTGCTACGTCGAATACGTCTTTGTAGAAGTTTCCGTCACCTACACCTGCTAATACAATACCGTCGAACTTAGCGTTTACGAATGCTTGCATTGGAAGTGGAGATGCATTAGCATAACCATATACAATACCTACTAATGGAAGTTTGTTCAAATTGTCAACATCAAACTCACTTTCTGATGTGTGCTTGTATGTAGGCTCAAGAATATAATATGGTTTACCATTATAAACATATCCAATTTCTCCATAAGTACCCTTGAAAGTTGCGCAGTCTGTAGTGTTAGTCTTAATAAGAGACTTAGCATCAATAAGCAGATTATTCATACAAGCCATTACACCGTGACCTTTTGATGTAGGATCAGCAAGAGCTGCTACACCATTATACAAATTGGCAGGACCATCAGCACTGATAGCTGTAGAAGGACGCATGCTACCTACAAGAATAACAGGTTTGTCGCTATGAACGGTAAGACTCAAAAAATAGGCTGTCTCTTCCATCGTGTCTGTTCCATGAGTGACGAGCACACCGTCATAACCTTCATTGTTTAAAAGTTCATTGATACGCTTTGCTAGTTTCAACCAAACTTCATCGTTCATATCCTGACTACCAATATTCACAAGCTGTTCGCCGCTGACATCAGCAAGATCTTTAATCTGTGGAACAGCATCAATAAGAGTTTGTATACCAACTTGTCCTGCACCATAAGCAGACGATGTGGCACTTGCACTTACACCAGCAATTGTACCGCCGGTTGCGATAATACGAATCTTTGGTTTGGCACTTATTGTTAATGTGAACATTAATGCCAAAATCATCAAAGCGGAAATTCTAAATGTTTTCATAACTGAATATTTTTTAAGGGTTAGTAATTTATTAATAAAATAGGTTTATGATAAGATAGCCTACACCTATTGATACAAATGTAGTTATAAAACCAGAAAGTTGGAATGAATGGTTTATCACATATTTTCCAATCTTTGTCGTACCTGTTCGGTCAAAGTTTATCGCTGCCACTTCTGTAGGATAGTTTGGTATGAAGAAATATCCATTCACTGCTGGGAACATTGCCACAAGAGCAAGTGGACTTATACCAAGTCCTATTCCTAAAGGATAAAGTGTGCGAACTGTTGCTGCCTGAGAGAATAGCATGATTGACATGAAGAACAATGCCACTGCGAATAAAAATGGATATTGAGTAACGATGTCTGCAATATGAGATTTGAAGAATTCTATGTTTCCATTAAAGAATGTGTCTCCCATCCAGGCAATACCAAAGATGCTCACCATGGCATTCATACCTGCTGCAAATACATTTCCCTTTACCGCTTCAACTACGTTTGCTTTGCCTACAAGTAATATCAATGCAGCAACAGACATCATGATAATTTCAATAGTTTCGGGCATTCCTAAGCGAGTCATTTCTCCATCCACATTGAATGATGGACGAAGTGAAGGCACAGAGCCGAATAACACAACTAACAATACACCAAGAATAAATGCCATTACTGAATATTTTGCACGTGGATTTGGTGTGGTTATCAGTTTCTCCATGTTGTTTTTATCTTCTTCTGGATTTATGATGCCTTCTTCAACGCGACGTAGGTATTCTGGATCTGCATCGAGTTCCTTCCCTACTCTATTCTGTATAAACGAAGCTACAAGTATGGCAATTAATGATGCTGGTATACATATTAGCATAATATCTTTCAGTTCAATACCCTTTCCGCCAAGTAAGTCGGTTGATATGATTGCAGCAGTAGCGGCAGAAACAGGACTTCCAGTAATACCCAATGATGCGGCAATTGTTGCTACGCTTAATGGGCGTTCTGGACGAATCTTTGAGTTTGTGGCAATTTCAGATATAATAGGTAATAGCGAATAAGATGTGTGTGCTGTACCTGCAACAAGACAAAACACCCAAGTTACCAAAGGACCATAATAGGTAATCTGTTCAGGATGTTTACGCAGAAACTTTGCTGCTAATCCCACAAGATAATCCAATCCTCCGGAGGCTTGCAGGGCTGCCGCTGCAGTTATTACAGACACGATAATTAACATCACGTCTATAGGAATGTTTCCTGGTTTCTGTCCAAAGACAAATACGAGGATAAACACGCCTACCATTCCGTAGATACCGAGTCCGATGCTGCCTACACGAGCTCCTATGAAAATTAATGCCAGAACGATAAATAATTGTAGTAATACTAAAAAGGTGACCATATTTGCAGGTTAAATTGTTTAGATGAAATTATCTATTAATACCAAATGTTTAATGTTATGCGGCGAAATTATATATTTTTTTTCATCATGTATTTATATAATTCAAACCATTTTTTGTATAATCGGAAACATTTTGTATATTTGCCAAATATTGACCTTAAATATTACATTATGGACAAGGGAATTTCACATAATCTTCAGGAATTTGCTGTTCAAAACAACATCAAAGACTTATACGGAGCCATTGTTGCAACGATGCCCGTAAATCAAGAAACATTTGAGTCTATATCCAAGCAATTGACGTATGTGAACTTTTATTCTATCTTTGTGCTTATAGACGGAGAGGCTGAAATAACCATCAATTCTAAGAATGTTGTGTTGTCTCAGCAGAGCGTTATAAGAATGGCTCATATTCAGAATACAGACTTTGTGAAATGTACTGACGAACTTGATGGGTACTTTCTTTTCTGCGAAACCAATTTCTATAATAGTATTTTAGAAAATGACCCTAACATGCAGGATGTGTTTCAACGTAATATTCTTGATTCATACGTTTATTTTGATATTTCTGAAGCTAAAATTTCAGAACTTCTCGGAATCATATCTCAGATAGAAAAAACAATAAGTCAACCACATATATATAAAAAGGAAATGCTGAGTTTCCTAGTGCATTTAGCTCAAATGCACATCAATGAACTCATTGACAGTGCCAGCAACGAGCTACACGACATGAAGCATAAAGAAACCATTTTCAAGATATTTATTCATCTGGCTTCTAATAATTTTAAAAAAGAAAGACAGATTAATTTCTATGCTGACAGAATGAATATCACGCCCACTTATCTTTCAAGGATAGTGAGAGAAGTTTCGGGAAATACTGTCTGTGGATATTTACAGAGTTTCTTATACAGCGAGGCTTGTAAAATGCTGAAGATGACAGATAAAACGATTGGCGAGATTTCGACCGAGCTTAAATTTAATGACCAATCGGCCTTTACTAAATTCTTTAAGCAAAAATCAGGAATCTCGCCAAAAGCGTATCGTGAATAATTATTTTTATTGAAATATTGAATTGCCTACACAAGCATTAGGCATCTGAATATGTAGCATGCTGCATATTGTTGGTGCAATGTCTGTCATACTTGTAGGCTTTGAAGTTTCGCCGCTCTTGATATTCCATCCCATGAATATCAAAGGAATGTGTGAGTCGTCTGGATTCCACAATCCGTGGGTTGTACCTATATAATTAGCATCATTGCTTGCATCTATCCAACCAGGGTTGGTCACCAAAAGTAAATCTCCACCACGCTCACGGCTGTAACCATTGATTATTCGTTCTCGTATAGGTTGTGGAATGCTTTCTGTAGCTACGTTTTCATAATCTACAACATAAGCAATATTATCATATTTTTCAAAATCCTTTTTTGCAGCAGCTTTCACTTCATCAAGTTTCAGTCCAGCATTCTCAATGCTTTCGTGGTCAAGATAGATTCTCAAAGCGTTTTCTCCAAGAATAAGTCTGGCCTTTGTTCCAAATTGCTTTTGCAAATCTTCGTTCACACTTTTAGCAACGTTCCAACCTTCAAATCCACCTGCTGGTAGACGATGTGAACGCATGAAGTTTGGATTATGTGAACCACCGTGATCAGCACTTAAAAACAATAAATAATTTCCTTTACCAACCTTCTTGTCAAGCACCTTCATGAATTGTGCAATGTCTTTGTCTAGTTGCAGATATACATCATGATTCTCTTTGCCACGTGTGCTATAAGCATGTCCAATGGCATCAGTTGAAGAAACACTTACGGCCAACATATCTGTTGTGCTACCCTGCCCTAGCTTTTCATTTTCAAGTGCAGCTTCTGCCATCTTGAATGTCATTGTCACTCCTTCATCGCTGGTTTTAATATCCAATCCTGGTTTGGTGCTATTTTGTTTATTGAAATCAGTAACCCATGTTGGAAGTTCTTTCATATAATATGTGCTACTAATAAAATGTCCGGCACTGGTATCCCACCAATATGCTGCATCAGCACTGTGTCCAGCAGGGAGAATTGCTGCTCTGTCTTTCAATGCAATTCCAATAATCTTCGATTTAAAGTTTGTAGCTAGTTTCAGTTCATCTCCTATTGTAGAAGCAAGTAGTCTGTGTGGTGACATCTGACCTTCTTTTGAGTCACTTCCAACACTCTTCACATCGTCATCCTGACAGCAATAAACAGCTTTTCCTTTAATGAAAAAATCATTTCCAAGAATACCTGTCATTGCAGGAACGCTACCAGAATATATACTAGAATGGCCAATGGCGGTAACAGTAGGTATATAAGGTATCATTGTGTTTTGACAGCTATACCCCTCGTCAAGTAATCGTTTTAATCCGTCATTACCATATTCGTTATAGTAATAATAAAGGTAATCCCAACGCATTTGGTCTATAACAACGCCCACTACAAGTTTCGGACGTTTAATCTGTGCATTGGCAACCAAGCATAATGATAATAATGCTAATACAAAAATTTTCTTCATAATAATATTGTTGTTTGTTATGGCAAAGGTAGTGCAAATCTTGTAGAGGACAAAAATAATCTATTCCTTTTATCTGTCGCTGTACCCTATTTTCATCGTATTGTAACGCTTGCTGACTTATTTTCTCTTGCGGTGTCTTTTCTTTCCGGTTGCTCAATCCCCTATTCCTATTGGTTTTGTTGTTATTTCCCGTTAATTTTGCTTTCCTGTTTGATTGATGTTGAGTTGCATACTCGATAGACTTCGCAGCCAAGTTCTTTCGTGTGTTTTTCATTGCTTCTTGTATTGTTCATGATCATGTAAAGTTTCTCGTTCAGCGGTATGGTATTGATATCTTGGTTTATGTTTTCGACTTTAGTGAGCAGCGTTCATTCAATCTTGTGTTCTCGTTACGTTGGGATGACGAGTGCAAAGGTAGGCCAAATAATCATTCCATACAAGCGATTTGAAAGTTTCGTTGTTTTGAGGGCGAATTTCAAAACCTTAAAGTATTGGTATTGCTAACTTTACAAGGCTGACAATTTTCGTTCAGCATGCAATTAGCATCATTCTGTCATGTTACGATACTTAGTTCGTGGTCATTTAGTCAAAGTCATTTTGGTCATTTTGAATTTCCATAATGGGGGGCAGCCCCCTTATATAAATTATATATTTAAATATATAATTTATATAAGTATATCCCCCGTATCAGAAGTTGAAAATGACCAAAATGACTTTGACTAAATGACCGCATTTCTTTGATGAAGATGAATTTATTTATAAACCAAATATATTTACATAAATAGAATTATTTAATAATTGCTTTGAAGCTGATATTGTTAAAAATCATTTGCAAGGATTGGTCTATTTCTGTATGTTGAAACAAGCATCATGTATTGTTGTCTTTTTTCATAAAATGCACATTCTTGCTGGTTTTTACTGTTAACTTGCACTACTCTACCTTCGGTGAAGATAAGCTGCACTCGGGAAAACAAAATTAAAAACGCTTTTTTATTTTGCTTTTCCACTCGTTTGCATTACTCTACCTTCGGTGAAGATAAGCTACACTCGGGAAAACAAAATTAAAACGCGTTTTTATTTTGCTTTTCCACTCGTTTGCATTATCTTTGCACATAAATTACGCGCACGCGTTATATTTTTGAATGAAAATATAAAAAATAACTATATAACTGCAATGGAATACAACTTCAGAGAAATCGAGAAGAAATGGCAAAAATCATGGGTTGATAACAAAATCTATAAAGTTGCCGAGAACAAAGACAAGAAGAAATTTTATGTACTCAACATGTTTCCTTATCCATCAGGAGCAGGCTTGCATGTAGGACATCCACTTGGCTATATTGCCAGTGATATCTATGCACGTTTCAAGCGTTTGCAAGGTTACAATGTGCTTAACCCAATGGGATATGATGCTTATGGACTTCCAGCAGAACAATACGCTATACAGACAGGTCAGCACCCTGCAATCACAACAGAAACTAACATCAATCACTATCGTGAACAACTTGACAAAATAGGATTCTCTTTTGACTGGAGTCGTGAGGTTCGCACTTGTGATCCAAAATATTATCATTGGACACAGTGGGCTTTCGAAAAAATGTTTAACAGTTATTTCTGTAAAAGCTGTCAGAAAGCCAAGCCTATCGAAAATCTTATTGCTTACTTCAAGGAAAATGGAAGTAAGGATTTGAACGTGGCACAGAGTGAAGAGTTGGATTTCACTGCTGATGAGTGGAATAAGATGAGCGATAAAGAACAGCAAAAGACGCTGATGAACTATCGTATTGCTTATCTTGGTGAAACAATGGTTAACTGGTGCCCGGGACTTGGAACTGTTTTGGCTAACGATGAAGTTGTTGATGGCGTCAGCGAAAGAGGTGGTTACCCAGTAATACAGAAGAAAATGCAGCAATGGTGTTTGCGTACTTCAGCTTATTCACAAAGACTGCTTGATGGGCTTGACACAATTGCATGGACAGACTCTATAAAAGAAACACAACGCAACTGGATTGGTCGTTCTGAAGGAACTGAAATGCAATTCAAGGTTGCTGAAAGTGATAAAAAATTTACTATCTTTACAACTCGTGCCGATACCATTTTCGGTGTTACATTCATGGTTCTTGCTCCTGAAAGCGAACTTGTGGATGAACTTACAACTGCTGACCATAAGGCAGAAGTAGAGGAGTATCTTGCTTATGTAAAGAAGCGCACAGAACTTGACCGAATGAGTGACAGAAAGGTTACAGGAGTATTCTCTGGTAGTTACGCTGTAAACCCATTCACAGGTGACAATATTCCAATCTGGATAAGCGAATATGTATTGGCTGGTTATGGAACTGGTGCTATTATGGCAGTGCCTGCACACGATAGCCGTGACTATGCTTTCGCTAAACATTTCGACTTGCCAATCATTCCTCTTATTGAGGGCGCAGACGTAAGCGAGGAAAGCTTTGATGCCAAAGAGGGTGTTGTGATGAACAGTCCTCGTGACGGAGTGAATGCGCTAGACGGATTTAATCTTAACGGCAAAACGATAAAGGAGGCTATTGCTACAACTAAGGAGTTTGTTGCTGCTCATCATCTCGGTAGGGTAAAGGTGAATTATCGTTTGCGCGATGCAATATTCTCTCGTCAGCGTTATTGGGGTGAACCATTCCCTGTATATTACAAAAATGGAATGCCACAGATGGTTCCTGAAGAATGTTTGCCACTAGAATTGCCTGAAATTGATAAATATGAGCCTACTGAAACGGGTGAACCTCCATTGGGACGCGCTAAGAAATGGGCTTGGGACGAAGCTAATAAGTGCATCGTAGATAAGAGTTTGATTGATGAAGAAAAGGTATTCGCACTCGAACTGAACACAATGCCAGGTTTTGCAGGAAGTTCAGCTTATTATCTGCGCTATATGGACCCTTCTAATGACCAAGCTCTTGTGGGTAAGGATGCTGATGAATATTGGCAGAATGTAGACTTATATGTAGGTGGAACAGAGCATGCAACAGGCCATCTTATTTATAGCCGTTTCTGGAACAAGTTCTTGTTTGATAATGGAGTAAGCTGCAAGGAAGAGCCATTCCAGAAGCTTATCAACCAAGGTATGATTCAGGGACGTTCAAACTTTGTTTATCGTATCAATAGCGATGATCATTCTAAAGCTCCTGTATTCGTGAGTCTTGGACTTAAAGATAAGTATGAGACAACTCCTATACACGTAGATGTAAACATTGTGAGCAACGATATTCTAGACACAGAGGCTTTCAAAGCTTGGCGTCCTGAATACAACAATGCTGAGTTTATACTTGAAGATGAAAAGTATGTATGTGGATGGGCTGTAGAGAAGATGTCTAAGAGTATGTTCAATGTGGTTAATCCAGACAAGATAGTTGAGGTTTATGGTGCAGATACACTTCGTCTTTACGAAATGTTCCTAGGTCCAGTAGAGGCTAGTAAGCCTTGGGATACCAACGGTATTGATGGTTGCCACAGATTCCTTAAAAAGTTCTGGAACCTATTCTGGGTAAAGAATGCAGACGAACTTGCTATTACTGACGAAGAGCCAACAGCAGAGAGTCTGAAGAGCGTTCACAAACTGATAAAGAAAGTAACTGAAGATATTGAAAAATTCAGCTATAATACAGCTATCAGTGCATTCATGATTGCAGTAAACGAATTGGGGCAGCAGAAGTGTAAGAGTGCGGCTTTGTTGAAGAATTTGGTAGTTGTTATTGCTCCATTTGCTCCACATATTGCAGAAGAATTGTGGCATACTCTCGGAGAAAAGGGTAGTGTTTGCGATGCAGCATGGCCAAAGTTTGAAGAGAAATATCTTGCAGAAAGCGAGATGCAGCTCACTGTTAGTTTCAACGGAAAGGCTCGTTATCAGAAGACTTTTGCTACAGATGCTAGCAATGATGAAATACAGAAAGCAGTTATTGAAGACGAAAGAAGTCTGAAATATCTTGAAGGAAAGAATATAGTTAAAGTTATCATAGTTCCAAAGAAGATTGTTAATATCGTAATTAAATGATAGAGAATATTAAAATATGGAATGAGGTCAAGGATTATCTGTTGATAACCGTTGGTCTCTTTCTCTACGCATTTGGTTGGACAGTTTTTTTGCTACCATATCAAATCGTTACAGGTGGAGTTACTGGTATTGCTGCCATAGTTTTCTATGCCACTAAAATACCAATAGTTTATACCTATTTCGCCATAAACGTTTGTTTGTTGGTAGTGGCGTTGAAGATCTTGGGATTTAAGTTCATGGTGAAGACCGTCTACGCAATCCTAATGTTGTCTTTTATGCTGTGGACAGCGCAGAAACTGATGACGGAGCCTAACGGAACAATGCATCAAGTGTTGGGACCTGGACAGGATTTCATGTCGCTGATTATCGGTTGCACATTTACGGGTTCTGCATTGGCAATCGTTTTCCTTAATAATGGTTCTACTGGTGGCACTGATATTGTAGCTGCGGTAGTAAACAAATACCATAATATCAGTCTTGGACGCGTGTTGGTGTATGTAGACTTGCTGATTATTGGCAGCACGTATCCCATCTTTCAGGATTGGCGCAAGATAGTGTTCGGCCTCTGTACGATGGTGATTGAAAACTTCGTGCTTGATTATGTGATGAATGCAAGGCGAGAGAGTGTTCAGTTTATGATATTTACAAAGAAATATCAGGAGATTGCAAACGCCATTGGCACAGAAATGGGCCACGGTGTTACAATACTCGACGGCCACGGATGGTACACAGGACAGCAGATGAAAGTGCTTTGTATTTTGGCGAAAAAGCGTGAAAGTACAGAGATTTTCCGTCTTATCAAGATGATAGACCCTAATGCTTTCGTCAGTCAGAGTAGCGTTATTGGTGTCTATGGAGAAGGATTTGATGAGATGAAAGTGAAGATAAAGAATATCTCTGCTGATTCTCAAAAACAATAATCTATTGCAGTATGAAAATAGTTTTTGCAACTAACAATAAGAATAAGTTAAGAGAAATAAGAGAGATTCTTGGATCAGATTTCGAGATTGTCTCTCTTAGTGAAATAGGCTGTCACGAAGATATTCCTGAGACTGGAGATACTCTTGAGGAAAACGCTTTGCAGAAGGCTCAATTTGTATGCGATAGATACAATATTGGATGCTTTGCTGATGACACAGGTCTTGAAGTAGAAGCTCTTGGTGGTGAGCCTGGTGTACACAGTGCAAGATATGCTGAGGGTACCGACCATGACAGTGAAGCGAATATGGCTAAACTGCTAGCTAATCTTGAAGGCAAAAGTGATCGCAGTGCAAAATTCCGTACTATCATTGTATTGTTGGAACCTAATGCAAACCCTTTGTATTTCGAGGGTAGGGTAGATGGCCACATTGCAACCGAGAAACACGGAACAGAAGGATTTGGCTACGATCCGATATTTGTTCCAGAAGGGTATGATAAGAGTTTTGCCCAACTTGGCGAGGACATAAAAAATAAGATTAGTCATCGTGCAAGAGCTGTTGTAAAACTGTCTGATTATCTGAAGGATAATAAATAATCTATGAAGAGGATATTATTATTTGCATTGTTTTTTATAAGCTGTATCTGCATGGTGCAGGCTGAACAGACTGGTAAATGGAAAGCTTACTTGTCTTATTCGGATGTGCAGGATGTGGAGCAGGGTAGTGGAAACATAATTTATGTACTTGCAAGTAATAATATCTATTCTTATAACACTGCTGATCAAAGCATACAGACTTTTGATAAGACAAATGGATTGAGCGACTGCAATATATCTCATATTTCTTATAATAAATCTGCGAAACGACTTGTAATAATTTATTCTAATCAAAATATCGACCTGATGGACGATAATGGTAATGTGGTGAATATCAGCGATTATTACAATTCTTCAATAACATCTGATAAGACGATTAATGATGTTTGTCAAAGTGCTGGTTCTGCTTATTTGAGTACGGGATTTGGAATAGTAAAACTGAATGTTGCCAATGCTGAAATCAGTGACACTTATAATCTTGGATTTAAAGTAGACTATTCGTATCTGGATTCTGAATACATCTATGCGGCAAGTAGTGTTAACGGTATTTATCGCGCATTGACAACATCAAATCTGTTGGATAAAAACAATTGGAAGCGTGTTGCTGACTATGCTGCAAAGCCCGTAGACAACAACGCAAGTCTTGTAGAAAAAATATCCAAAGCAAACCCTGGAGGTCCTAAGTATAATTACTTTGGATTTATGAAGTTTTATAAAGGTAATCTCTACACCTGCGGTGGAGGTTGGAACCCAGATAAGGACCTCATGCGACCGGGCTGTGTTCAGGTGTTGAAAGGTGATGAATGGTCAGTATTTCAGGATAATCTTCAAAGCATTACGGGGCATTCTTATGTGAATTTGGTGTCGATGGATGTTGATCCAAATGATGATTCACATGTATTTGCAAGTGGAAGAATAGGACTCTATGAATTTAAAGATGGAAAATTCGTAAAGGAATACAATTATAATAACAGTCCGTTGCAGGGGGCTGCTACTGTAAAGAATATTAGTAAAGATTATGTTCTTGTTCAGGGCTTGTGCTTTGATGAGCGTTCCAATTTATGGTTGTTTAATAGCAACAGTGCCACGACTTCACTACTTGAATTGACTTCTGACGGGAAGTGGAATTCTTTTCACAAAGATGTGTTCATGAACGACGGTCGCTCGTTTGACAACATGACCAATCCTTTCTTTGATAGTAGAAAACTGCTTTGGTTTGTTGATAACTATTGGGGTTATCCTGCTTTGGTGTCGTATAATATGACTACTGACAAAGCAAACGTTATTCACAACTTTGTGAATCAGGATAACTCAAAGCTGCTTCTTTATTACGTGAGATGCGCCGCAGAAGATAAAGAGAATAATATTTGGATTGGCACTAGTGTGGGACCTTTAATGTTGGAGGCTTCAAACGTAACGGAAAGTAATCCAATTTTTCAACAGATAAAAGTGCCACGCAATGACGGAACAAATTATGCAGATTATCTTCTGAGTGGCGTAGATATTACTTGTGTGGCTGTTGACGGAGGCAATAGAAAGTGGTTTGGTACCAATGGGAACGGCGTTTATCTTGTAAGTTCGAATAATATTGAAGAAATACATCATTTCACGGAAGAAAATAGCAAACTACTTTCAAATAATGTAGAGAGTATTGCAATAGATGGAACTACTGGCGAAGTGTTTTTCGGCACAGATAAAGGCTTGTGTTCCTTTATCAGTGATGCGAATGATGCCCAAAATGAAATGACAAAACAAAGTGTTTATGCTTACCCTAATCCTGTGCGTCCTGATTATACGGGGGTGATTACTGTTACTGGATTGTCGTATAATGCCGATGTAAAAATTGTTACTTCTGCAGGAACGCTTGTTGCTGAAGGACGTAGCAATGGCGGAATGTTTACATGGGATGGGAAAGATAAGAGCGGACGTCGTGTAGCTTCTGGTATTTATATGGTTGAAACGGCTACACAGGACGGCGATAAGGGCGTAGTCTGCAAAATAGCAATGGTGAAATAGCAACTCTTCAGCGTGTGATATTTTGCCCATGAATCATTCTGATTATCAAATCGCCATAAAATCATAAAAATAAACGATTTATTTTGCGTTTCGTCTTTATTTGCGTAATTTTGTAATTCAGACGAACTTTTAGATATATGGCTAAGGACGAAAAAGGACTTACGCCGATGATGAAACAGTTCTTTTCGCTAAAGGCTAAACATCCTGATGCACTGATGCTGTTTCGTTGTGGCGATTTCTATGAAACTTATTGTGATGATGCTGTAGAGGCAAGCAAAATACTCGGTATTACGCTTACAAGGCGTAATAACGGTGGTGAAACGGGTTCTGCTGCTATGGCAGGATTTCCGCATCACGCATTGGATACTTATCTACCAAAACTTATTCGTGCCGGAAAACGTGTGGCTATTTGCGACCAGCTTGAAGACCCAAAAAAGAAGCGAGAGCAGATAAAGGGTAAGAAGGGACTGAGCGAAATGGATAAGATGGTGAAACGAGGAATTACAGAACTTGTAACCCCTGGTGTCGCTATGAGTGACAATGTGCTGAATTATAAGGAAAACAACTTCCTTGCCGCAGTTCATTTCGGTAAAGCTTCTTGTGGTGTGAGTTTCTTGGATATTTCTACAGGTGAGTTTATTACAGGTGAAGGAACTTATGATTATGTTGAGAAACTGTTGGGCAACTTTATGCCAAAAGAGGTTCTCTATGACCGTAATTGTAAGAAAGAATTTGAATGTTACTTTGGGAATAAATTCTGTGTTTTTGAACTCGATGATTGGGTGTTTACCGAACAGAGTGCAAAACAGAAACTGCTTAAACATTTCGGAACAAAGAGTCTTAAAGGTTTTGGCGTTGAACACTTGAAAAATGGTATTATTGCCAGTGGTGCTATTATGCAGTATCTGGAGATTACTCAGCATACTCACATCAGCCACATTACGTCTCTTTCACGAATAGAGGAGGAGAAATATGTAAGACTTGACCGTTTTACAATACGCTCGTTGGAAATTATTGCTCCTATGCAGGATGACGGTAGTTCGTTGCTGAATGTTATTGACCGCACGGTGACCCCAATGGGAGGAAGAATGCTGCGTAGATGGCTTGTATTTCCACTGAAAGAAGTGCGCCCGATACAGGAACGCCTTGACATTGTGGAGTATTTCTTCAGAGAGCCTGAATTCAGACAGATTGTTGATGAACAATTGCATCGTATAGGCGATTTGGAGCGTATTATCTCTAAGGTTGCTGTGGGACGTGTTTCTCCACGTGAAGTTGTTCAGTTAAAGAATGCTCTTGATGCCATTCGTCCAATAAAGACAGCTTGTCTTTATGCCAACAATGATGCGCTGAAACGTATTGGTGAACAATTGAATCTTTGCGAAAGCATCAAAGACCGCATTGAAAAGGAAATTCAACCCGATCCACCACAGCTTGTAAACAAAGGCGACGTAATCGCAAGCGGATACAGTGAGGAACTTGACGAACTGAGATCTATTAGCCGTAATGGTAAGGATTATTTGTTGAAGATACAAGAAAAGGAGATAGAGGCTACTGGAATTACAAGTCTGAAAGTGGGCTATAATAACGTATTCGGTTATTATCTTGAAGTTAGGAATACTTTCAAGGATAAAGTGCCAGAGGAGTGGATAAGAAAGCAGACGCTGGCTCAAGCAGAACGTTATATTACACAGGAATTGAAAGAATATGAGGAGAAAATCCTCGGTGCTGAAGAAAAGATATTAGCTCTTGAAACAAGGCTGTTTAATGAGCTGATTGTTGACATGCAGGACTTTATTCCTCAGATACAGATAAACGCCAACTTGCTTGCTCATACCGATTGTCTTCTTAGTTTTGCTAAAATATCAGAGGAAAATCGTTATGTACGCCCTGTTATTGACGATAGCGACGTGATAGATATTAAGCAGGGAAGACACCCTGTAATTGAGACACAATTGCCACTAGGCGAGAGTTATGTGCCCAATGATGTGTATCTTGATACAGAAAAACAACAGATTATGATGATTACTGGTCCTAATATGGCTGGTAAATCGGCTCTGTTGCGTCAAACGGCGTTAATCGTACTCTTGTCTCAAGTAGGATGCTTTGTGCCTGCAGAGAGCGCGAAAATAGGTCTAGTGGATAAAATCTTCACTAGAGTAGGAGCGAGCGATAATATTTCACTTGGTGAATCAACATTTATGGTTGAAATGACTGAGGCTGCAAATATCCTGAATAATGTTTCTTCTAAGAGTTTAGTCTTGTTTGATGAACTTGGAAGAGGAACAAGTACCTATGACGGTATTAGTATTGCTTGGGCTATTGTAGAATATCTACATGAACATTCAAAGGCTCGTGCGCGTACGCTTTTCGCTACACACTATCATGAACTTAATGAAATGGAGAAGAATTTCTCTCGCATTAAGAACTATAATGTAAGTGTGAAGGAGGTTGACAACAAAGTGATTTTCCTTCGCAAGTTGATGCGTGGAGGCAGTGAACATTCATTTGGTATTCATGTTGCAGAGATTGCAGGTATGCCACGCTCTATTGTTAAGCGTGCCAACGTGATACTGAAGGAACTGGAAGCTGACAATGCTGGAGTAGGGGGAGCAGCTAAACCGAATACAGCTAAGATTGCAGAGCATTCAGGCGATATGGAATTAAGTTTCTTTCAACTCGATGATCCTGTATTGACTCAGATTCGTGATGAGATCTTAGGTCTTGACGTGAATAATTTGACACCAGTTGACGCCTTGAATAAATTGAATGAAATAAAGAAGATATTACGCGGAAAGGCGTAAGTCTTTGAATAAATAATAAGAAAAAGTCCATTGATAAGAATTATATCAATGGACTTTTTTTATGCTGTTGAAGCTTACTTCTTAGCTCTCATCATACAGTAAATTCCCAATATTACGAACGGAATACTAAGTATTTGTCCCATATTGATTGGCATTCCTGATTCAAAATTAACTTGAATATCTTTTGTGTATTCAATGAAGAAGCGGAATGTGAATATAAGAGTGATGCAGAGGCCGAAATAAAAGCCTGTACCAACCTTTTTCTTTGCGACACGATAGAAGTACCATCCGACGAAAAAGAACACCGCATACGCAATTGCTTCATATAATTGACCTGGATGGCGTGGGTATTTATCAACTTTTTCGAAGATGAAAGCCCATGGCACAGATGTAACTTTACCGATAATCTCACTGTTCATGAGGTTTCCCAATCTAATAAAGCATGCTGTGATAGGGGTTGCAATGGCTATGTTGTCAAGCACTTGCCACATCTTTACGCCTGTGTTTTTGCAGTATAACCAAAGTGCAATCATCAGTCCAAGTGTTCCTCCGTGACTGGCCAATCCTTCATAGCCTGTGAACTTTATGGTTCCGTCGGTCATGAAGTGTATTGGTAGTAGCATCTCAATGAAATGCGGACCTGATGTGAGGAAATAATCTGGCTGATAAAATATACAATGACCTAATCGGGCACCAATCAGGATACCAAGGAAACAATAAATGAAAAGTGGGTCAAAGACATTCTTCTCAACTTGCTTTCCTTTTACTGTTGTGGTGATGGTTGTAATGTTCTGGTTGTTGAACAGCCACTTCACCATAAAATATGCTCCGATAAGTCCGGCAAGCCAGCATAAAGAATACCAGCGCACACCCCAATGGCCAATCTGAATGGCGTAAATATCGGGATTCCAGACAATGTAGTTTAATAATTGAACCATAATATCAGCTTATGATATCCTAGTCTTTGCAGATTTCGGATTGTTTATACGTTAAATCTGAAGTGCATGATGTCGCCATCTTGAACCTCATATTCCTTACCTTCGACACCAAGTTTACCAGCTTCGCGTATGGCTGTTTCTGTGCCATATTTGATATAGTCTTCATATTTGATAACCTCAGCGCGGATAAAGCCTTTTTCAAAGTCTGTGTGGATAACTCCGGCACACTGTGGTGCTTTCCATCCCTTGTGGTAAGTCCAGGCCTTTACTTCCATCTCTCCAGCGGTGATGAATGTCTGTAAGTTCAGCAATTGATAAGCCTTCTTGATTAGTCGGTTTACACCACTTTCCTTAAGTCCTAATTCTTCAAGAAACATTTGCTTGTCTTCATAGGTTTCAAGAGATGCAATATCCTCCTCTGTTTTAGCGGCAATTATCATGGCTTCTGCACCTTCTTTAGCTGCAATTTCCTCAACTTGTTTTGAGTATTTGTTGCCGTCTTTTGCACTAGTCTCGTCAACATTACAAACGTAGAGTACAGGCTTTGTTGTAAGAAGGAACAAGTCATGTGCAGCTTGTTGCTCATCTTTGCTCTCAAATGTAGCCTCACGTGCATTTTTACCCTGTTCTAGAATTGCCTTGTATGTTTCAAGCACAGTGCAAAGAACTTTTGCATCCTTGTTGCCGGCTGCTGCAGCTTTTTGCTGTTTAGCCATTTGTGAGTCTATTGTTTCAAGGTCTTTCAACTGTAACTCAGTATCGATGATTCCTTTATCTGACAATGGATCTACAGCCATTCCGCCCTCACGAACAATATTGTCGTCGTCAAAGCAACGGATAACATGTATGATGGCATCACATTCGCGGATATTGCCAAGGAATTTATTGCCTAGTCCTTCGCCTTTGCTAGCTCCTTTTACGAGTCCTGCAATGTCAACAATTTCACATGTTGCTGGTACGATACGTCCTGGGTGGATAATTTCTGCAAGTTTGGTGAGTCGCTCATCAGGAACAGTAATTACACCAAGGTTTGGTTCGATTGTACAAAAAGGAAAATTTGCTGACTGTGCCTTAGCACTAGACAGACAGTTAAATAATGTAGACTTACCCACGTTTGGTAGGCCTACAATACCACATTTTAATGCCATATTCTTTAAACGTTTAAATGAGCCAATCTTCCCTTCGATCGGCTATTACTTTTTATTTGTTTGCAAAATTACACAAAATATCATAAAGGTAAAAGTAAAAAGGGATTTTTAAGGATAAAAAGGGAAAAAAAGTAATAAAGCCTTCTTATCGCCTGGTTGCGTTTGTAGAACAATGTTGCGACTATATATTTTTTCCTTAACTGTTAGTACAATTTTAATTGCTTGCTTCACTTGATATGATGATATTTTATAATTAGCATATTGCTATTTCTGTTGAGAGTGCCATGTAAACAGAATGATAGTTTACATGACACTCTCGAGTAAAGTTAGCAACGCTTATATCTGTGAAAAATTTCACATGATTCGAGTTAATTCTTATTTTTAAGGGTATTCATATTTGAAATATTCTTATTCAGTTCAGCTTGCTTCATACTTATTAATATCATTTTTTCATTCAGTTTTAACTTTTTGTCATGAATAATACTTTCTATATCCATGTCAATTTTGCCTTTAGTTGTAAATGTATTTAATAACTTCATAAATTTCTTAGTCTTCAAAGATTTATATATATCTAATGCCATTAGTGGATTAGCTTTAATCATGTCAATAGAATCTTTGCTAAGATGAAAATTTTTCTCTTGTGGAGTTACATCAGCTGTGATATCATGTTTTGCGGCAAATTCTTTTATAGCCATCACCATTTGCTCTTCGACTTCTTTTGATGCTTTGTTCTTTCCTGGTGAAACAGAATCTGTACTTGTTGTTTCGGCAGATTCCCTGATTTTTTGAAAAGCATTAGCTTCCTTTTCATTTAGAATCTCTAAATCAGCAATAACTGATTTATCAAAAGAATTTTTTTCTTTTGAAGTTAGTTTTGATGAACACCCACAAGTAAATGCGGATAACATGCATGTACATACGAGTACAATAGTGGTAAATAAATGTTTTTTCATAAAATGTGTTTATATGTTAATTATACATGATTAGACCAAATACTACTGATGCAATAGCTATAAGTCCTAATGCTACAGCCCCATAATCTCTTTTGCATTCTATTTTTACTATTGCGTATATTGTAAAGCCAATCATTATTAATATCATGGCAACCGTTAACCATATGTTTCTACAGATTGTTTGCATAAAATGTTGTAGCCCTATAGTAAAGAATACAAATAATGTGTTAACAGTGTATTTGTCCATAATGATTAATTTTAGTTTACATTAAAAAGATCTTGCTAGATTATTAAGAATGATACTTCACGGTAACTTCGTTAGTTGTTACTTGGTAAGTATTTGCTTACAAAGTTATGCAAAAATTATATATAATAGATGGTTTCTTTGTTTCACAAATTTTATGTTATGTAACAAAGTAAGGTTATGAAACATAAAATGCATATATAACAGACGAAACATACGATATAAATTATTGATGTTCGTATGTTTCGTCTATCTTTTGAATGTCTGTTCGTGCTTTATTTAATGCGCCTCAAGCCAGTTTTTGCCCCATCCAGCATCTGCAATAAGTGGAACGTTGAGATGGTATGCTCCTTGCATTTCTTCAAGAACTATTTTCTCTACAATATCTTTTTCGTCAGGGTATACTGAGAAGTTAAGTTCATCGTGTACTTGAAGAATCATTTTACTTCGTATGCCTTCTTTCTTGAAACGTTTCCAAATGCGAATCATGGCTATTTTAATGATGTCGGCTTCACTTCCCTGTATAGGTGCATTGATTGCATTACGCTCTGCAAACCCTCTTACCGTACCGTTTTTTGAATTAATATCTGGCAGATATCTGCGACGACCAAAGATAGTTTCTGCATAACCTTTTCCACGTGCTTCTTCTTTCGCTTTCTCCATATATTCTTTTACATTAGGGAAAGTTTTGAAGTAACCATCAATGAGTTCTCTTGCCTCATGATTGTCAATATTCATGCGTTGAGCTAATCCATAAGTTGTTATGCCATATATGATACCGAAGTTGGCTTGCTTTGCTTTTTTGCGTTCTTCTGGTAATACATCATTCACATCTTTGTGCCAAATTTTTGCAGCTGTTGCAGCATGAATATCAAAGCCCTCACGGAAAGCCTCTGTCATGTTTTTGTCTTTACTCAAATGCGCCATAATTCGCAACTCAATCTGAGAGTAGTCTGCTGAAAAGAACAAACATCCAGGTTCTGGAATAAAGCATTTGCGTATTTCTTTTCCATCTTCACTTCTTACAGGTATATTCTGCAAATTTGGATCGCTTGAAGATAGTCGGCCGGTGGCTGTAAGAGCCTGATTGAAAGATGTATGTATGTGTCCTGTACGCTTATTTATAAGTTTTGGAAGTGCATCAATATATGTACCAAGAAGTTTCTTCAATCCGCGATAATCAAGTATGTGTGCCACAATTGGACTCTTTCCTTGAAGAGATTGTAATACTTCTTCGCTTGTTACGTATTGGCCAGTCTTCGTCTTTTTAGGCTTATCCATAATTTGCATTTTGCCAAAGAGAATATCGCCTACTTGTTTTGGGCTAGATATATTGAATGTTTCACCAGCATCTTTGTATATTGCTTGTTCTAGTTGATTCATTCTTTCTGTAAAAATAGCCGATGTCTCCTTTAATGCCTCAGTGTCAAGACAAACACCGTTAAGCTCCATGTCAGCAAGTACAGGAATAAGGGGCATCTCTATATTCCAGAATAAATCCTCAACATTATTTTCTTTAAGTTTTGGTTCGAGTACATTTCTTAGTCTCAATGTAATATCAGCATCTTCTGCTGCATATTCATAAACGTCTTTTGGATCAAGGTCGCGCATCGACTTTTGGTTTTTGCCTTTTTCGCCAATTAGTTCCTCAATATGAATCGTTTTATATCCAAGTAGTGTTTCAGCCATGAAATCCATATTATGATGTATTTCTGGTTGGATGACATAGTGGGCGAGCATTGTATCGAAAATCTTACCTTGAAGAGTTACTCCATACTTCTTAAGAATTTCATAATCGTATTTTATGTTCTGACCGATTTTCAATATTTTTTCGTCTTCATATACAGATTTGAATATATTAACATATTGCAACGCTTCTTGACGATTTGCTGGAATGGCAACATAGAACGCTTTGTTTTCTTCAACAGAAAAGCATAAACCGACCAATTCTGCGTCAATTGTATTGGTAGAAGTGGTTTCAGTGTCTAAACTTAAAATATCTTTTGTCCTAAAAAAGTCACAAAGTTCTATTGCATCTTTCTGATTATCAATAAGTTTGTATTCGTGACTTGTAGTTTTTAGCGTTTCAAAACTTTGATTTTCAAAAGTCTCTTGGGGTTCGCTCGCATTTTCTGCAAAGAGATCAAGCTCTTTGTTAACAGAATTTTGCTTTTGTTCGTTCTTGTTTAGAATTTTGTTAGCAAGAGATTTAAATTCAAGTTCATTGAAAATTGTGCGCAATTTTTCTTCATCTGGATTTTGAAGTTTAAGTTCTTCAAGATTTAATTCCGCCGGCACATCAATTTTTATTGTTGCGAGGAATTTCGACATCTTAATATCTTCAATTGCATTTTCAACTTTCTCACGCATCTTTCCTTTCAGTTGATCGGTATGTGCAATGAGTTCTTCTGTTGATCCAAATTCATTGATAAGTTTGGCTGCTGTTTTTTCTCCGACTCCAGGACATCCAGGAAAATTATCTGCAGAGTCACCCATTAGCGCAAGCAAGTCTATTACCTGTTGTGGAGTAGCGATACCATATTTCTCTTTAACTTCGTTTTCGCCAATTATATCATAGCCTCCGCCGTGTCTTGGACGGTACATGAAAACATTCTTACGAATCAATTGTCCGTAGTCTTTATCAGGCGTGAGCATGTAAGTATCAACACCTGCTTTTCCTGCCTTTAAAGCTAAAGTTCCAATCACGTCGTCAGCTTCATATCCATCCACTTGTAAGATAGGAATATTGAAGGCTCTTAGTATATCCTTAATTATAGGAACACTGAGAGTTATATCCTCTGGCGTTTCCTCGCGTTGTGCCTTATATTCAGGAAATGCTTCATGACGAAATGTCTTACCATGGTCGAAAGCGACACCGATATATGTTGGTCTTTCTTTAGTTATAATCTCGTTGAGAGTATTTACAAAACCAAGTATTGCTGATGTGTTTAGTCCCTTTGAGTTAATTCTCGGATTACGTATTAGAGCATAGTATGACCTGAATATTAGTGCATAAGCATCTAAAAGAAATAATTTTTCCATAATTATTGATATATTTGGCGTAAAATTACTAAAAAATTGTCAGTAATCCCGTAAAAATGAGTATTTTTGTATCAAATTACGGAAAGAATGGATTATTTATCTCTTATCAAACAGCCTATTGTTGAGGAACTCAACGATTTTATAGAATTCTTTAATAAGTCGTTGGAACATGATAATGGTTTACTTTCTCAGGCTCTTAATCATATAAGGCAGCGTGCAGGCAAACGCATGCGCCCTATGCTGATATTGCTTATTGCTAAGAACTTTGGCAAGATTTCAGATACAACTTTACATGCTGCTGTAGGACTAGAATTGCTGCATACAGCAAGTCTAGTTCACGATGATGTAGTTGATGAAAGTGCTGAAAGGAGAGGGCAGAAGAGTGTTAATGCTCTTTATGATAATAAGGTATCCGTGCTTGTTGGTGACTATATCCTATCTACAGCTTTGCTTAATGTATCTTATACGCACTCAGAGATTATTGTAAGATATCTTTCTGAATTAGGACGAACTCTTTCTGATGGCGAAATCTTGCAGCTTAGTAATATACAAAATGAGGCTATTTCTGAAGAAGCTTATTATGAGATTATTAAAGGAAAGACTGCGGCTCTTTTCGAGGCTTGTGCAGCCATAGGAGCAGAGAGTGTTGGAGCTTCGCAAGAGGACGTGCTTGCTGCAAAAAAGTTTGGTCAGAATATTGGTATTATCTTCCAGATTAGAGATGATATATTTGATTATTATAACTCTGATGAGATCGGTAAACCGACTGGTAATGATATGCTTGATGGCAAGTTGACTTTGCCTGCTATTTATGCTCTGAACTCTACTAATAATGAGGAAATGAAGGCTATTGCACGTAAGGTAAAAGCTCGTGCAATTAGTTCTGATGAAATAGCTAAATTAGTTGAGTTTACGAAGCAAAATGGAGGTATTGATTATGCAGAGAAACGCATGTGGTATTTCCATTCTGAATGCATGAACTTCCTTGATTGTAAAGTCTATGATGAGCAAATAAGAAAGTCATTGATAGCTTATATTGACTATGTAATAAAAAGAAAATTATAAAAAAAGCCTCTCATTTGAGAGGCTTTTTAATTATATCTAGAAGAAGTTTACTTCTTTTCCAATAATCTCGCTAATAAGAAGATTTGTCAAACGGCTAGTTCCCATGCGGAACCATTTGTTTGTAAGCCATTGCTCACCAAGAACTTCCTTAACTATTGTGTAGTATGTTATTGCATCCATAACAGTGTTTATACCACCAGCTGGTTTCAGACCTATCTGTATTCCAGTTTCATCATAATACTCTTTGATAGCTTGGCACATTACGTAAGCAGCTTCAGGTGTTGCGCTTACCTTTTCCTTACCAGTTGATGTTTTGATGTAATCTGCGCCAGAGTACATAGATAGGATAGAGGCTTTCTTTATGTTGCTGCAATTCTTTAGATCACCTGTTTCTAGGATAACTTTCATTGGAGCACCGCCGCAAGCTTGTTTCATCTCGTCAATGTCCTCGCAAACGCCTTCATAATCACCGCTAAGGAACTTTCCTACAGGCATAACGATGTCTATTTCTGTTGCACCATCAGCAATAGCAAGTTGTGTTTCTGCGATCTTAACTTCCATTCTGCTTTGAGATGAAGGGAAATTACCGCAAACGTTTGTTATTTCGACGCCGTCAACTTCAAGAGAGTTGTTTACTAGCTCTGTGAAGGCTGGGAATACGCAGATTGTTGCTACATGAGGGAGGTCTGGATATTCGTTCTCGAATCTGTTTACAGACTCTGTGAGAGCTAGTATTTCCTCTTCTGTATCTGTAGTGTGAAGTGATGTGAGTTCAACGCTTCCTAGTAAGAATTTCTTAACATCTAGCGTGTCGTTTTGAGGTACTTTTTCCTCTATAATCTTCTTAACTGCAGCTTTTACCTCGGCATCGTCGATGTCGGTGTTATATTTACTAAGAGCTTCTTCGTATTTGCTCTGATCTTTCTTGACGATAGAATTATTCATGTCAAGGTTTGATTTTACTTCTGTCATAACGTTGTAATTTATATTTATAACTGTTTTATAATCAATGCTTTATCCCTTTAATTTTGGGTTGTTAAGGTGCCTTGTAGAATCTCTGTTAGTCTTCTTTTCAAAACTCTTTTGTAGTTCCTCTGTGAGGTTAATCCCTGTTTGGTTTGCAAGGCATAATAGAACCCATAATACGTCGGCAATCTCTTCACCAATGTTTGGTTTTTCGCCTTCTTTGAAACTTTGGTCGCCATATTTTCGTGCGATAACTCTAGCTAGTTCTCCCACTTCTTCTGTCAGGCAAGCCATGTTGGTAAGTTCACTGAAATATCTGACACCATATTCCTTAATCCATTGGTCTACAGCCTTTTGTGCTTCTTCTATTGTCATAATTTTCAATGATTATTCTTTATTGTGAGTGTCCATGAATATTGTTACAGGACCATTATTTAATAGTTCAACCTTCATGTCGGCACCAAATTCACCTGTTCCGACTTGCTTTCCTAAAGCATCTGAGAGCTTTTGACAAAAGTCCTCGTAGAGTGGGATAGAGATGTCGTGACGTGCTGCTCTTAGCCATGATGGACGATTGCCCTTCTTGTAGCTAGCAAATAGCGTGAATTGGCTTATTACCAATATCTCTCCGTCAACCTCTTTGATGGAACGGTTCATGACTCCATTTTCATCATCAAAAACCCTTAGTCCTATAACCTTTCTAACTAGCCAGTCTACATCCTCGCTAGTGTCAGTTTCCTCAATTCCGCATAGTATCAAATACCCTGTCTTTATTGCTGATTTCGTATTGCCATTTATTGTTACAGAGGCATGGCTTACGCGTTGAATAATGATTCTCATATTGCAAAGATACTTTTTATTTTCTATTCTACCAAATTATTGTTTTGTATCGTATATTTGGACACCTTTTTAAGCGATTAATTTTTGATATTTACCTTAATATATTTCTGTAATGATTGTATAAGTAGCTGTTATACAGCGAGATACGGATTTTTTGTTGCCAAAGACTAATCTCTGTTCTGTAATTAATACAGCTATTAGCTATCTAAATTAATCTATTTGTTGAAGTACTCTAGTAGTATTTTTGTTTTGGCATTACCGATTACTTCTTCTAATGCTTCAGTGTTACTTTCTTTAATAGCTTTTACTGTTTTAAAACGCTTTAAAAGTGCTTCTTTTGCCTTTGGTCCAATGCCTTTAATGTCGTCTAATTCGCTGTGTAGCGCATGTTTAGAGCGTTTGTCGCGATGGAAGGTGATAGCGTATCTGTGCACCTCATCTTGTATCTGTGTTAACACCTTAAATAGTTCACTTTTTATGTCAATTCCTATAGTTTGAGGTGGGTATCCATAGAGCAGTTCATTTGTGCGGTGACGGTCATTCTTAGCTAGTCCGGCAATAGGAATATTAAGATGTAATTGGTTGACTACAACATCTCTAACTACATCCATTTGTCCCTTTCCTCCATCTGTGATAATTAAATCTGGTAAAGGTGTCTTTTCTTCTATCATTCTGCTATATCTACGTCTTACAACCTCTTGCATAGAGGCGTAATCGTCAGGTCCTACAACTGTTTTGATGTTGTATTTTCTGTAATCCTTTCTAGAAGGTTTCATACCTTTGTAGACAATACATCCTGCAACGGCATCTGTTCCTGATATATTTGAATTATCAAAACATTCAATTTGATAGGGTAGTTTATCTAGTTTGAGCTTATCTTGTAGCTCTTTCATCAATCTGGTTTGTTTTTGTTCTGGATTGAGTTTCTCAGCCTGCTTTAATCTGTCAAACTTATATTGTTTGCCATTCATTTCTGATAATTCAAGCAGATGTTTTTTGTCTCCACGTTGAGGAACAAAGAATTCTGTATCTTTTATTTTCCATTCCATTTCGAACGGAACAATAATTTCTTTCGCTTTACTCTTGAATCTTTCTCTAATTTCAGGAATAGCTGTTATAAGAAGTTCCTCATCTGATTCTTCAAGCTTTCGTTTGTACTCATATGTGAAGCTTTGGTTTATAGTACCGTTCTTCACATGTATATAATTTATGTAAGCATTCTTGCGATCTTCATTGTCGACAATCGTAAATACATCAACATCATCAATTGTGTAGCTAACGACCTCGCTCTTAGCCACAAATTCATTTAAAAGATTAAGTTTCTTCTTTAAATCTTCTGCAACTTCAAATTTCAGTAGTTCGGCATTCTTTATCATTAGCTCGTATATTCTTTTTCCTACAGCTCTAGTGTTACCTTTTAGAATTTCACGAGCCTGATTCATGTTTTCTTGGTATTCTTCATAACTTTGCTTGTTAATACAAGGAGCATTACAGTTATGAATATGATATTCTAGGCAAGGTCTGTATTTACCAAGTGCTATTCCTTCCTGTGTAATAGGTTGTCTGCATGTGCGAGGCTTGTATAATCGTTTAATTATATCAAGTACTGCATACATGCTCGAAATATGTGGATATGGACCATAAAACGTTCCAAAATGCTTATTTATAGTCCTAGTTTTGAATATACGTGGAAAATATTCGTTAGTGACGCAAATACTAGGATAAGTCTTTCCGTCTTTAAGTAAGACATTGTATCTAGGATTATATTTCTTAATGAGGCTATTCTCTAATAATAATGCGTCTTCCTCTGTGTTTACAACTGTATAACTAATATCTCTTATCTTCGAAACAAGAATTTTAGTTTTAAATCTGTCAACTTCCTTGTGAAAATATGATGAAACACGTTTTTTCAGAGACTTTGCTTTGCCTACATATATAATAGTATGGTTCTCATCGTAGAACTGGTAACTACCAGGCTTCTCAGGCATGTTTAATACAATACCTTTAAGATAGGCTAACCTTTGCTCGTTTTCTTCTTTGTTCATTTTCTGGATCCCGTTAGTTTAAAGGCGTTGTGAAAGTTTTTGTTTCACGTGAAACTGATTGTCAAAATACTTTTGAGAAGAGATTTAACCTAACGCAAGAAGATAAATGAATGAGATTTCGTTTATCTTCTTGCTGATGGTTTTAAAACTTCAGAAGGGAAGTTATTTCAATATCCTTATCAAATAGTTCGCGACTTTTTGGAAATTCGCTGTTTAATTCTATAATGAAATTGCAATATATCTTCTTAGGATGGAATTTCTTTACCAAATTGCATGCGGCTAGCATTGTTCCTCCAGTTGCAAGCAAATCATCGTGTAGAAGTATGATGTCGTTTTCATTTATCGCATCTTCGTGAATCTCTATAGTGTCGATTCCGTATTCTTTTGCATAGCTTTCTTGAACAGTCTTGCAAGGAAGTTTTCCTGGTTTTCTGCAAAGAACGATTCCTGCGCCAAGTCTTACGGCTACTGCAGATGACATAACAAAGCCACGACTTTCAATGCCTACAATTTTTGTTATTCCCTTGTTAGCATAAAAATCACACATCTCATCGGCGATTTCTTTTAGTGCTTCAGGACTCTTAAAAAGGGTGGTGACGTCACGGAAATTTACACCCTTGATAGGCCAATCTGGTATGCAGCGCAGATTGTCTAATAGTAGCTGATTATTCATTTTATTCTATATTGTTATTTAAATTATTTTCTATGATTCTATCGAAGTATTACGTTTTACTTTAATATCTAAAGTGCGCAATATCAACGTTTTATCATTTATTTAGTTTCACGTGAAACATGCAGCTTTGGGTATGTATGTTTCACGCAATGAGTAACGCTCTGCTATCTTCCAAGAAGTATCAGAAGTACATTTATATCGCTAGGTGATACACCTGGAATTCTACTTGCTTGAGCTAAAGTCTCTGGTTCGATTCTTTCAAGCTTTTGACGCCCTTCTGTGGAAATTTCATGTAACTCGTTATATTTAAAGCGTCCTTTGATTTTAATGTTTTCAAGGCGATGCATTTTGTCGGCAACAATTTTTTCTCTTTCGATATAACCTTGATATTTCATTTTGATCTCTGAAGCTTCTGCTATTTCTTCTTTTCTGTTTTGTGGCGCATTTATCGCTTCCTTTAATGATGGAATTATTTCAGAAAGTTTACTTAGCGTGATATGTGGACGTGCAATCAAATCAATTAATTTACATCCAGCTCGTAATGGTGTAGTGCCTATTGCTTCAAGCTTAGAATTTATTTCTTGCGCTTTTATCGGAGTTTCTTTACAGAAATTAATGAGTCTGTTTACTGCCTCTTTCTTTTCTAACCACCAATCGTATCTATCACGTTTGGCAATGCCTAATTCGAAAGCTTTCTCTGTTAGTCTTGCGTCAGCATCATCTTGTCTTAGAAGAATTCTATATTCTGCTCTTGATGTGAACATTCTGTATGGCTCGTCAACGCCTTTAGTTGTAAGATCGTCGATAAGTACGCCAATGTAACTTTCGTCACGTTGCATTATTAATGGTTCTCCACCTCCGCATCTTATAGCTGCATTTATTCCGGCAACCGTTCCTTGTCCTCCTGCCTCTTCGTATCCTGTAGTTCCGTTTACTTGTCCGGCAAAAAATAATCCAGGCACTTTCTTTGATTCTAATGAATGTTTTAATTGGGTTGGATCGAAGTAATCGTATTCTATCGCATAACCAGGTCTGTAAATCTTTACATCTCTAAAAGCATGAATTTTGCGAATAGCATTCAGCTGTACATCCATTGGCATGCTTGATGAAAAACCGTTAAGATACATCTCGTTGGTATTTTCTCCTTCTGGCTCCAAAAACAGAGGATGTTGCTCTTTGTCTGGAAAAGTAACTAGCTTTGTTTCGATAGAAGGGCAGTAGCGTGGACCTGTACTTTGTATCTGTCCATTGAAAAGAGGTGAATCTGCTAGACCGTTTTTCAATGTGTCGTGCACGTCCTTATTAGTATATGTAGTCCAACAGGGTAATTGGTTGAGTACACGATGTTCTTCCATATAACTGAATTGGTGAAAATCACAATCACCTTTTTGCTCTTCCATATCTTCGAAGTGAACACTGCGCTTGTCAATTCTTACTGGTGTTCCAGTTTTCATTCTTGCTGACACAATGCCAAGACGATTAATACTTTCTGTGAAGTTATGTACGGCTGGTTCTGCGCATCTTCCGCCTTCAACCATTTTTCGCCCCACGTGCATCAAACCATTGAGGAATGTACCTGCTGTGACTACAACGCTCTTCGCTCTGAATTCTACACCCCAAATTGTGGATACGCCAACAGCTTCTCCATTTTCAACTAAAAGTTCATCAGCTTGATCTTGCCAAATGTCAAGATTAGGAGTGTTGTCAAGTATAGTACGCCATTCCCAAATAAACTTTCCGCGATCACATTGGGCGCGTGGACTCCAAACGGCAGGTCCTTTGCCAATGTTTAGCATGCGAAATTGTATTGCAGTCTTATCTGTTACCCTAGCCATCTGACCTCCAAGTGCGTCAATCTCACGTACAATTTGTCCTTTCGCAATTCCACCTACAGCGGGATTGCAACTCATCTGGCCAATCTTATTCATATCCATTGTTATCAGGCACGTCTTGGCCCCCATGTTAGCTGAGGCAGCTGCCGCTTCACAGCCTGCATGTCCACCGCCGATAACAATAACGTCGTATTTAAAAAGCATTTAGTATATACTTATATTTTTCGCAAAAGTAAGAAATAAAATTGGATTTTTTATAAAATAGCTTTGAATTATCACTAAAATATAGTATTTTTGCAATCGTTATGAGGATAAATATGCCTATTAATAGGTATAAATATTGTGTATTTTTATAGCGTGCAATAATATAATGTAAATTAATTTAAATATATTTCTAACAGTTAAATAATTAAAAATCAATCATTTATGTGGTTAATCAATTCATCTATTGGTAGAAAATTGGTAATGTCAATAACAGGTGTTGCCCTTATTCTATTTATGACGTTCCACTGTTGTATGAACGTTGCGGCCATTTTCTCAGGAAAGGCTTATAACACAATTTGTGAGTTGCTTGGCGCCAATTGGTATGCAGTCGTTGCAACAATTGGATTGGCAGCACTCGCAGTATGTCACATCGTTTATGCTTTCATTCTTACTGCACAGAATCGCAGCGCACGCGGTAGCGAGCGTTACGCTGTTACAGCAAAACCTGAAAAGGTAGAGTGGGCTAGTCAGAACATGCTTGTACTTGGACTTATTGTAGTTTTGGGTATAGGTCTTCACTTGTTTAACTTCTGGTACAAGATGATGTTTGCAGAGCTTGCCGGCATGCAGACAGCGTTGGCTCCATCAGACGGTTTTGGTCTTATCAAGGCAACATTCAGTAATCCTGTATATGTTGTTCTTTATATCATTTGGCTTGTTGCTATCTGGTTCCACCTTTCACACGGTTTCTGGAGTGCTATGCAGACTCTTGGTATCAATGGTAAGGTATGGTTCAACCGTTGGAAAGCAATTGGTGTTGTTTATGTAACAGTGCTTATGCTAGCTTTCGTTGCCGTAGTGCTTGCATTCTACTTTGGTATAGCACCAAGTCTTTGCGCTGCAGCATAATTTATAATTAACATTATTTCCACATTGTGAAAGCATGTGGCTTATAATTCAAAACAAAGATTATTATGACTAAGACATTAAATTCCAGAATACCAGAAGGACCAGTGGCTGAGAAATGGACCAACTATAAGGCTCATCAGCGCTTGGTTAACCCAAAAAATAAATTAAAACTGGACGTTATCGTTGTTGGTACAGGTCTTGCTGGTGCAAGTGCCGCTGCATCTCTTGGTGAGATGGGCTTCAACGTTCTTAATTTCTGCATCCAGGATTCTCCACGCCGTGCTCACTCTATTGCAGCTCAGGGTGGTATCAATGCAGCAAAGAACTATCAAAACGATGGTGACTCTATTTATCGCCTTTTCTACGATACAGTAAAGGGTGGTGACTACCGTGCTCGTGAGGCAAACGTATATCGTCTTGCTGAAGTTTCAAATGATATTATTGACCAGTGTGTTGCACAGGGTGTTCCTTTTGCACGTGAATATGGTGGTATGCTAGCTAACCGCTCTTTTGGTGGTGCACAGGTTAGCCGTACATTCTACGCAAAGGGTCAGACAGGTCAGCAGCTTCTTCTTGGTGCTTATTCTTCTTTGAGTCGTCAGATTCAGGCAGGTAAAGTTAAGCTCTATACTCGTTATGAGATGGAAGACGTTGTTATCGTAGACGAGCATGCACGTGGTATTATTGCTAAGAATCTTGTTTCTGGCGAGCTAGAGCGTTTCACAGCAAATGCTGTTGTAATTGCTACTGGTGGTTACGGTAATACATATTTCCTTTCAACAAATGCTATGGGCTGCAACTGTACAGCTGCCGTTCAGTGCTATCGTAAGGGTGCTTACTTCGCTAACCCTTCTTATGTTCAGATTCACCCTACATGTATTCCTGTACATGGTGATAAGCAGTCTAAGCTTACTCTTATGTCTGAGTCTTTGCGTAATGATGGTCGTATCTGGGTTCCTAAGAATCTTGATGATGCAAAGAAGTTGCAGTCTGGCGAAATTAAGGGCTCTGATATTCCAGAGGAAGCACGCGACTATTATTTGGAGCGTCGTTATCCTGCATTCGGTAACCTTGTACCTCGTGACGTTGCATCTCGTGCAGCCAAAGAGCGTTGCGATAAGGGATATGGTGTAAATAATACTGGTCTTGCTGTTTACCTTGATTTCTCTGAGTCAATCAACCGCTTAGGTATTGATGCAATTCTCCAACGTTACGGTAACCTCTTCGATATGTATGAGGAAATTACAGACGTTAATCCAGGTGAAATTGCAAATGAAATTAATGGTGTTAAGTACTACAATCCAATGATGATATTCCCTGCTATCCACTACACAATGGGTGGTATCTGGGTTGATTATGAATTGATGACAACTATTCCAGGTTTGTTCTCTATTGGTGAGTGTAACTTCTCTGACCACGGAGCTAACCGTCTTGGTGCTTCTGCTCTAATGCAGGGTCTTGCTGATGGTTACTTCGTATTGCCATATACAATTCAGAATTATCTTGCAGATCAGGCTTTATGGCCACATCTTGATACAAATAGTCCTGAGTTTGAGGAGGCTGAAAATGGTGTTAAGGCAGAAATTGATCGCCTTATGAATATCAAGGGTAAGCGTTCTGTTGATTCTATCCACAAGGAACTTGGTCATATTATGTGGGAACACGTTGGTATGGGCAGAACTAAGGAAGGTCTTGAAGAAGGTTTGAAGCAGATGGCTTCTCTCCGTGAAGAATTCAATACTAACTTGTTTATCCCTGGTTCTAAGGAAGGTCTTAATGTCGAACTTGACAAGGCTATCCATCTTCGTGACTTTATCCTTATGGGTGAACTTGTAGCTTATGATGCTTTGCATCGTGAGGAGAGTTGTGGTGGTCATTTCCGTGAGGAGCATCAGACTGAAGAAGGCGAAGCAAAGCGCGACGATGAAAACTTCTTCTATGTTGGTTGCTGGGAATATGAAGGCGACGACGCTAAGGCTCCTGAACTTATCAAGGAACCACTTGAGTATGAGGCAATTAAGGTACAAACACGTAACTATAAGAATTAATAATCATGGCAAAAAATATTTCTTTCACAATAAAGTATTGGAAACAGAATGGTCCTAAGGAACAAGGTCATTTCGATACACACGAGATGAAGAATATTCCTGAAGATACTTCATTCCTAGAGATGCTTGACATTCTTAACGAGGAACTTATTGAGGCTGGTCAGGAACCATTCGTATTCGATCACGACTGTCGCGAGGGTATCTGTGGTATGTGCTCTCTTTATATCAACGGAACACCACACGGAAAGACTGAGCGTGGAGCTACAACATGTCAGCTTTATATGCGTCGTTTCAACGAAGGTGATGTTATCACTGTAGAGCCTTGGCGTTCTGCCGGTTTCCCAGTTATCAAAGACTGTATGGTAGACCGTTCTGCATTCGACAAGATTATTCAGGCTGGTGGTTATACAAGTATTCGTACTGGTCAGGCTCAGGATGCTAACGCAATTCTTATCCCTAAGACAAATGCTGACGAGGCTATGGATTGCGCAACTTGTATCGGTTGTGGTGCATGTGTTGCAGCATGTAAGAATGGCTCTGCAATGCTTTTTGTTAGCTCTAAGGTTAGTCAGTTGGCTCTTTTGCCACAAGGACGTCCTGAGGCTGCAAAACGTGCTAAGGCGATGGTTGCTAAGATGGATGAACTTGGCTTTGGTAACTGTACAAACACTCGTGCTTGCGAGGCTGTATGTCCAAAGAGTGAGTCTATTGCTAATATTGCACGCCTTAACCGTGAGTTCATCAAGGCTAAGCTTGCAGATTAAGATAAATTTTGATTATACTTTTAAAGCCCTGCGTCAATTTATTGATCGCAGGGCTTTTTCATATAGAAGGATACGGTGAAGATGACAAAGTTAATTCTGGCCTTCTCTATTCCAAAATGATGGAAGAGGTTGATGATGTTGGATGCTGGTTACCACTAATCCATGTGTAATGGATGTGGTAGCTCTTCACCTTCTCGATCTTTCGATAACGATCGTTTTTGTTCATGTATGGCACTTTTGCTGTCCTCCTTCTTCAATAGTGATGGTGATTTGTTTATCGGGAAAAGGTCATCCTGTAGGTCGCGGGCAAGGATTACATACAAAAAAAAATCTTCATGACAATGCGGGATTCTCAATTTTTTTGATTATGTTTGGACTTCATGAAAAAAACTATCACAGGGATTCTAATACTGGTAGGGATACTTATGACATCGTGTTCGCACCACAGATACCCAGAGAAACTGACAGTCGTTGACAGTCTTACCGATGCTCGACCCGACAGTGCCATTATGTTGCTCAAGGAGTTGCAACCCGAAATAGCGGGCATGCCCGAAGATACGAAGATGTATTATTACCTGCTAACAATCAAGGCTGAAGACAAGGCTTACATCACCCATCGCTCTGATAAAAAAATCCTGCGGATTGTAAACTATTACGAGCATGGAGGCGATAAGACTCTGCTGCCCATTTCCTACTATTATGCGGGGCGAACGTATGCCGATATGCAGGACTCACCTAAAGCTCTTGACTATTTTCGAAAGGCTCTGGAAGCTATGAAAGACCGAAAGAATGCTTCGCTCCTCGGTAAAATTTACAGCCAGATGGGATATTTATATAAGGATCAATATCTATATGGTAATGCCATGAAAACATTTACTATGGCTTATAAATATTCATCTGAAGTGAATGATACTTCCGCGCTTGTTTATTGTTTAGGTGATATTGCCAGCGTATATAATGGAGAGGGACAAGATCGATTAAGTTTGACGATGCTTATAAAAGCCCATGAGTTAGCAATAAAGAAGCGAGATACTTCCTTAATTAATTTTGTGGAAAACTATATGTCTATACGTTATTATTATATAGGAAAATACGAATTGGCCAAAAAATATATTATGCCATCTTTGAAAAATATTGAACCACAAGATACAAGTGCTACTTATGCTTGCGCAGCTAATATTTATAAGTCGTTAGAGGAAAATGATTCTGCATTATACTATTACAAAAAGATAAAGAAAATCGGTACTATATATGCGAAAGAAGCTGCCTATAGTTTTTTCACGAGAATAGGGATTGTGCGTAGCGGTGACAAAAAATTGTTGAACGATTTTGATACCTATTGCAATTATATAGATTCTGTGCGCTCTGTCACGAGCACGGAAGCGTTGGCTAAAGCAGATGCCTTATACAATTACCAGTTGAGTGAAGTGGAAAATATCCGATTGGAAAAGGCCAATACCCGTATGCAAGCCATAGTAATCATTGCTTGCCTTGTGGCATTGGTGCTGGTATTGTCTACATTGATTCTGCTGCAATATCAACGTCACCGACGTGTCAGGACAGAGATGCAGATGGAACGGCTGAAACAGATCAAGGAGAGTATCTATAAAAAAAGCCATGAATATATTTACGACAACAAACGAAGAATAGCGGAGTTGGAACACTTGCTGGAGACAATGGGGCTGGAAAACGAGGAACTAAAAACGAAGTTGCAGAACGAGCGGAGCCGTTTGATTTCGGAAAACAAAATCGCTGAAATACAAAATCGTGAGAGCGAACTGGCTAATGAGCGGATTGTCAAAACCGATGCATTTCATCGATTTAATAATCTTTTATCTCCAGGTCAAGCTAAGAGCCCGACGGAAGAAGATTGGGCAGAACTCGAAAAAGTCGTTAACGAAATATATCCCTGTTTCACTGAAAGACTGATTAGTCTTTGTAATATCAATGCTCATGAACTTCACGTAAGCCTGCTTTTGAAAATAAATACTCCACTTGTCCAAATCGCGTTACTCACAAATCATGCCAAGACGTCCATCTCTGCAAGCAGACGAAGACTTTACAAGAAAGCCTTTGATAAACAGGGACATCCCGATGATTGGGACAAGTTTATTCGAACGCTTTAATGAAAATGTGCACTATTTGTAAACTCTGAAATATTCCCTTTTATCTATTTTCTTCATAATTTTGCACCGAATATAAATGATAATGATTGTATATGTTGAAAAGATTATTTTTTTTACTGATGGTAATAGTTTTTAGTGTACATGATATTGCTTATGGGCAGAGAGTTCATGAATATACCATTGATGCAGGTATCGGGACTCATACCATCACAACTGATGACGGCAACAGGACAAACATCTTGGACATTGAAGGAAATTCCACGGAGGTGTTTGTTCAGGGAGAATACTTTTTCACCAAGCATGATGCTGTGACTGGCGGACTTTTTTACAGAGAAAAAGATTATGTTAATACAATAGCTGATAATAACAATAAGTTCTATTATTCGGATGCTGGACTAAAATTGGGCATTCGTCATTACCTATTTCCGCACAAATGGATTGTGCAGCCGTTTGTCGGCGTAAACACGTATGTTAATTTCTTGAATTTGAATAGAAGTAAAGGAACAAAAACTTTATCTGGCAATGGGAATGGTTCTGATTTCAAGTTGAAGTATGACTGCCAGTCGTCATTCCTTAGTCTTGGACCTCAGATGGGCGTGGATGTGTACATATTCAAGGATATCGCTTTGGGAATGGAATATGATTACAGCTGGGGACTTAACGGAAGCAATCATTTGTGGACGAATAATCGTGAAAGCTATGACAAAAACCGTGGATATAATGCATATATCAATCTCAAGGTAAGGCTACCTTATAGGGATATGTCTGATAAAAGCCGAAACAATCTTTATCAACTGATAGAATCGTTGTTTGAAATTGGTGTACGAGATAAATATGATGGAAAATAAAAAAGTGTCTGTTCAAAGGTATTGTTACCGATGTTCAGACACTTTTTTATTATTGTCGGGATGACCGGACTTGAACCGGCGACCTCGCGCCCCCCAGACGTGTACGCTACCAACTGCGCTACATCCCGATTGCATTATTTAAATGCTGTGCAAATTTAATAATAATAATCGTAATCACCAAATTTATACAGCCATCTAAATCAATAGCATAAAATGTATAAAAGTCGTCTATATAGACTTAATGATATTTTCTATCTCTGATATGTTATTGGCTACGCGTATATAATCTGTCCATTGACCACGAATCATTCCACGAGATTGCATATCATTGAGGAGTGCGATTAGTGAATCGTAGAATCCTTTCATATTATAGAGTATCACTATTTTCTTATGATACCCAATTGTATTGCTGGCTGCGACCGTGAATATCTCGTCAAGAGTTCCGATTCCTCCAGGAAGTGCAATCACAATATCGCTTTTTGCCAGCATCAGTTCCTTACGGTCGCTAAGATTGTCACATGCTATGTTTACATCTACTGAGTTGCTAACTTTTCCACCCTTTTCAATAATCTGCGGAATAACTCCTATTGTCATTCCTCCAGCTTCGTGAACACTTTTGCCTATACATTCCATAAGGCCACAGTTACATCCTCCAAAAACGATTGAATGGCCGTTTTGTACTATCCATGCTCCCAACTCTTCTGTCATTTTGAAGAAATCTTTGTCTATATTCTCGTTGGCAGAGCAAAAAACTGATATTTTCATATTTAAATATATTGTTAATGTGGCATTTCTGTTTATGCCAAGTATTGATGTTTATTTATTAAGATGCTTCTTTACAACGGCAGGATTGCCAGCAGCCATGCAATCATCCGGTATATCGCGTATTACGACGCTTCCTGCGGCGATTATACAACGCTTCCCTATTCTTACCCCAGGACATACAATAACGCCGCCTCCGAGCCACGTATCGTCGCCTATCGTTATCGGAAATGATGTTTCACAAGTTCCTCTTCGTGCTTTGAAGTCTATTGGATGTTGTGGAGTTAGCAATTGGCATGAAGGTCCAATCTTCACATCATTGCCAATTGTGACGTATGCACCGTCAAGAATTACGCAATTATAATTAATAAACGAGCGCTCGCCAATTTTTATTCCAGAACCATGGTCGCAATGAAAAGGAGGACAAATCCCAGATGATTTTGGAAAATTAGGAATGAGTTTCTCAATTACATCTCTATATTCAGATGATGAAAGAGTGAGTACCTGTAGACGTGTGCACAAATCTTTGGCATTCCTTAAACTCATGTTTATCTCTTTATCCAAGAAATTATAAAGTTCCTCGGAACGCATCTTTTCAAATTCTGTTTTCATTATATGTTGCGAATAAATACGAAGTCTATTTAATTAGTGATTTAGCTGTGACATTCAAAAACTTATTCAATTGCGAGTAAGGTATCGTTAATTGTGGAGTCCCTGCTGCATAAGGAGCTATCTCATATTGTCCGTAGACTAATTTAATACCATCTCTAGTAAACAAGGGAGGGCATTTTGGGAGCGGAATAATATACATGTTGTCAAGCATTAAGCAACTTTTCAGTTCATCATCATTATTGACATTGAAATATTTTCTCAGTCCAGTCTTTATTATATTCTGGAAGTCATCGTCATACGTGTTGTTTAATACTTCCCATCCTATTCGTCTTCCGTCGCTTTTGCGGAATGTCTGTCCTGTCACAATTGTTGAGCCATGAGCACCTCCTTGATATTCATAACATGAATATTCAAAAGTGACGAACTTCGCAGTCTCAGCAGTTTTTTGTGAATTGCAAATGTATTCGTACTTCCATTCACGGTCATTGTTAGCTGTATCCTTTTTTAGTTCGGCATAATCAGCCGAGTCATGACCGAAAGCGGTATTAATATAATGCTTTGCAATAGGCATAGTCTCATTGTATCCTCCTTCGTATGTTCCCCCCATTGTTTCACTCAACCATTCATTTATAGTGCTAGTCAAAGCTTCTGTTTTGCTTGTTGGGCAATCTGCCTTTATAGAGAAGTTGCCAACTTTGTTGTTTATAATAACGCTGTCGGTCTTAACTCTAATATCATAAGGAATAGTTTCACTGTGCGTACAGGCATTCAAAGCACATAGTGCTAATCCTCCGATAACAATTGTCTGTAATGTTTTTCTCATAAATCTTTATTATTTACGAATAATGAAGTGTAAAAATACTCAATTAAATTAATATTCTAATTAGTTAGCTGTCATTTTTATATAAAATTAAAGGGCTTTGATTCAGATATGCTTACTCAAAAAGTGAAAATAAAACAAATAAATATGGTTTTATGATGTTGTTACAAAATAAAAGCGTAACTTTGCACCCGATTTTTAGTCACAACTTATTGTTTGTGATAATTTATTCATTTAGCGGAAGGTCTTCACGCCCAAGTATATGGCTGGGAGGGCGATTGTCCTTCCAATATAAAATTTTATTTTTTGAAGACATTTGAAGAGTTAGGCGTAAGCGAAGAGATTCGCCGTGCCATTGAGGAATTGGGTTTTGAACATCCAATGCCAGTTCAGGAAGAAGTAATCCCTTATTTATTAGGAAGTAAAAACGATGTAATCGCACTGGCACAGACCGGTACGGGAAAAACTGCAGCTTATGGTTTGCCAATGCTGCAAAAGATTGACTCTAAAAACAATGCTACTCAGGCTATTGTTCTTAGTCCTACACGTGAACTTTGTATTCAGATTGCGGATGATCTTAACGGTTTTGGTAAGTATATTGACGGACTTCATATAGTAGCAGTATATGGAGGTGCAGATATTCGTTCACAAATCCGTACGATCAAGCATGGTGTGCAGATTATTGTTGCCACACCAGGCCGTATTGTAGATTTGATTAACCGTGGTGTCACCGAGTTAGGCCATGTCAACAATATTGTTCTTGACGAGGCTGACGAGATGCTCAATATGGGTTTCACAGACAGTATAAACGCTATTTTCGAGCAGCTGCCTGAAGATAAGAACACGCTTCTTTTCTCAGCTACAATGGGTAAAGATATTGAAAGAGTAGCAAAGAAATACTTGCATGAATATAAGGAAATTGTTGTAGGCAGTCGTAATGAAGGTGCTGAACACATAGACCATATATACTATATGGTTCATTCAAAAGACAAGTATCTTGCCTTGAAGCGTATTGTGGACTTCTATCCACATATCTATGCTATTATTTTCTGCCGTACAAAGATTGAAACTCAGGAAATAGCTGATAAATTGATTAAGGAAGGATATAATGCCGAGGCTTTACATGGAGACCTAAGTCAACAGCAGCGTGATCTCACAATGCAGAAGTTCCGTCAGCACACAGTTCAGTTGCTTATCGCAACAGATGTAGCTGCACGTGGTCTTGATGTTGAAGACCTTACTCATGTTATCAACTATGGTCTGCCTGATGATATTGAAAGTTATACTCACCGTAGCGGACGTACAGGACGTGCCGGAAAGAAGGGTACATCAATAAGTATTATCCATATAAAGGAAAAGTGGAAAGTTCGTCAGATTGAGAAACAAATTGGTAAGGAGTTTATCGATGGTGAATTGCCAAAGCCTGAAGAAATCTGCACAAAACAGCTTTATAAGGTAATGGACGAAATAATGAAGACCGATGTTGATGAAGATCAGATTGCTCCATATCTTGATGAGATAATGCGCCAGTTTGAATGTGTAGACAAGGAAGACATTATCAAGAAGATGGTAACAATAACCTTTGGCCGTTTCCTTGAATATTATAAGAATGCACGTGAAATAGAGAAACCTACCGGAGCACGCAAGGGTGACCGTGACGGTGATCGTGGTGACAGAGGCTCAAGAGGTAAAAGTGCAAGCGGTGTTCGCCGTAAACATGATACTGAAGCTGGATTCAGTCGTCTGTTTGTCAACCTTGGAAAGAACGATGGTTTCTATCCTGGCGAGATAATGCAATACTTGAATAAGAATATCCACGGACGTCAGGAAGTGGGACATATTGATATCTTGCAGAATTTTGCTTATATTGAGGTTCCAGAAGGTGATGCCCAGAAAGTCATGGCAGCTCTCAACGGTACAAGTTATAAGGGACGTGAAGTTCGTTGTAATGACGCTGAAGAAGAGGGACACGGACGTTCTTCTCGTGGTGGTGAGCGTAGCAGCCGTGGCAGTGATCGTGGCGGATATCGTAATGATCGTGGAGGCCGTGATAGCCGTGGAGGCAGACGTGATGGAGTTAGACCGGAAAGACGTTCAGACAAGCCACAAGACAAGCCACAAGATAAGCCTGAGGACTGGAGAAGTCTTATGAAAGGCGGTGATTTGAAGGGTGCAGAACCAGACTTTAGTGAGGAAGGTTGGGCACGCAGAAAACCAAGAAAGAAATAAGTTTTAAACACTTTATAGATAAACGGGGTTGCAGATTAGTCTGCGACCCCGTTTCTGTTATAATTACTTAAATTAATTACACTTTATATTCATTTAAGTATGTTCTGGTTGTACATTTGTATCAAAATAGATAAAATTATAAAAAAACATTTTTATGAATAAATTATTTCTTGGTATAGCGATGCTGCTTTCTGTTCAAGCTACATTCGCAGACAACGGTAACTTTACCGTTAAGGGTGAACTGAAGAACTTTGGTGATACAATAATTGCCTTTGTTCCTGTTAACAAGGACTATGTACGTGATACAATCCTTGTAAAGAATAATAAATTTGAGGCAAAGCTTAATGTTGCTGAACCTTCAAACATTTACCTTATGTCTCCAGGTACTATGCGCCGCACAGAGAGCAAGCGTATCGTTATTCCTGCTGTTCCTGGTGAGATTGCAGTTCTTACAGGTGATGTTGCAACACGTTATGACATTAGTGGTAGCATGTTTTATAAGCAGTACGGTGAGTTTGATCGCACTCTAGAGACGGCAACTAAGCCTATGAAGGATTATGAAGCAAGTCTTGATAAACGCATTGCTGCGGGCGAAGATCGTGGTAAGATCATGGACGAATACGAGGCAAAAGCTCCTGAGTTTGAAAAAGCTATCACCTCTACAATATTTTCTTTCATAAAGGGTCATGCTAATTGGGAAGCAAGTGCCGTTGCTGTTACTAATCTTGACGCTGATACAATTAATTCTGGCGTTGCTTTATTGGCAGCTAATGTAAAGAATGGAAGAATGAAACCATTCTATCAATCTGTCCTAGACCAATATAAGACTAAAGCTGAGCGCGAGGCTAAGTCTAAAGCTGCACAGGCTTCTGGTGTCATGGCACCAGACTTTACATTGAATGATATCAATGGTAAGCCTTTGACGCTTTCAAGTCTACGTGGAAAGTATGTCCTTCTTGATTTCTGGGGTTCATGGTGTATTTGGTGTATTAAGGGCATGCCTCAGATGAAGGAGTATTATCAGAAATATGCTGGTAAATTCGAGATTCTTGGTGTAGACTGCAATGATACTGAAGCCAAATGGAAAGAGGCTGTACAGAAGCATGAATTACCTTGGTTGCATGTATATTGTCCTAAGGGTAGTAATGCTATTGAAGGCTATGCAATACAGGGTTTCCCAACAAAGATTCTTATCGGTCCTGACGGAAAGATTGTTAAGACAATAGTTGGTGAAGATCCAGCTTTCTATAAGTTCCTTGATGATACATTCTCAAAATAAAACAATAACGCCACGGAAATTTCCGTGGCGTTATTATTTTATATCTTTTTAAGACCAACTTCTACTATATGTTATCTTGTATTGATATACTCGCTAAACATAGCATTATCATGAAAATCCCCCATATTTATAATCGGTTAAGCTCTTCTTTAGAAGCTCCCTTTCCTTTAAATGTGTTCTTATGGTTAAACGAATATGTAACGCTCAAGCGAACGAAACATGACGCTCCTTTTCTGTTATCAATATAATAAACACCATTGGTTTCCACAAGATTTTTCTGTCTCCATGAAGAAACAAAGTCATTTGCTAGAAGATTGAATGACCATTTACCTACGTTTTTGTTTAGCATCATATATATCATGGCTCCGCCATTCCTGTAACACTGTAGCATCATGGCCCTTTGTTAGATACATTCCAGATAAATACGCATAAACATGCCATGGCAAGTCAAAGCGGTTATTCATCATTAACCTTCCCAGTGGACTGTCATAGTGCTTTTCTGGGCTACCATATTTCAGATTTTGGAACTGAAGCAGCCCTTGTAGTGTAGGATGCCACTTACCAATATCAAAGCTTTGCGATGCTACGATCTGAAATCTGTCATAATCAGGAAGGTTTATTTCCTGCCTTACGTTCACATTCTGACTTTGTAGATACGTGTATGTCGTGCTTATATTTCTTTTTCTACGTGTATACGAGGCCGTAATATATGTGTGGTTGTAAGAAAAGTGCAAGTCTATGTTATGATCCTTTGATGACTGTAGAAGTGGATTACCCGTTTCCCATGAAGTATGGGATATATAGAAGTAATTATTATTCAGCATACTGTAACTCGGACGGCTAATGTTGGTTTTGTATGATATTCCCATTGCGAAACCATTGTTACTGTAATTGAGTCCCAGAGAGGGTAGCCAGTCGTTATAAGTTTTTGATTGAGTCGGAATAATGATGCCATTCTGTTCATAATTAAAATCTGTATTTTCAAATCTAAGCCCAGCATCAGCGTTCCAATACTTGCTGTATTTATAGTTTAATGAAGCATAGCCTGCAGATAAATCCTGTTTCTCTTTATCACGTGATGGTTTAAAGAAACTGCTGCCATTCGAAGTACCATCAGCAAAGTCCTGAAGATTCTTTGTGTATGAATATTGACCACCAAAGTTCACCGTTATGTTGTTCCAAACAGCTTTCAAATTAGCCTTTGCCGCCGCCAGATGATACCTACTGTTGTTCTCTGTATTGATGTTCTGCTGATAGGATAATGCTTATTCTTCTGTTTCTGAACCTGAATGAGTCATTCCATAGAGATAGTCTATATCTGATGTGAGTTCATAGTTCTTTTTGATGCCGAACTTGAACAGAGAGTAGGCATTTACGTAATGGCGAAAGCTGCAACTATTATCCTTACTAAAAGATAAAATACTGTTAAGTTCGGCATCTGCGTTTGTTTTGATGTCACTGTTTGATGTAAATTTACTTCCGGGAGTTCTGATGAATTCATACCTTATGCCGAGAGAATTATCCTTGAAATCATAGCTTGTACCTCCAGTAAGTTTAAGGCTCTTAGCTCGGCTCTTATATGCACCGTGGGTTATCGTTTCATCTTTGTTTTCATTAAACTTTTCGGTATATATTCTTTTCTGCTTGAATCCGTCATCAGCAACATTGGCACTGGCATACAGTCCCAAACCATTTTTCGCCATCCATGATATGTCAGCATCAGTAGATGCAGACGAAACTTCTGACTGACTTTCAGTTAACTTCACCACACCGGCAAGTCCAGAGTTAAGTCGCTTTGTATGAATGACAATAACTGATTTTACGTCAGAACAATATTGTGCACCAGGATTCGTAATGATGTCAACGCTTTTAATGTTTTGAGGTGAAAGCTGGGATACTTCGCTCATATTTCTTACTTTACGTTGGTTGATATAAATTTCTGGAGTACCTTTTCCCAAAACAGATATATCGTTGCCCGAACCGTCTATCATCGGCATTTGTTTAATTGCGTCAACAGCAGAACTGAGTTTAGACAGGGGATTGTTGTCCATTGATATGGAGAGTCCCGTATTTGTTGACTTAATGAAATTACGATGTCCCTTTACCATAACTTCACCAAGAACCTTGCTGTTCTCAACCATTTTCACATCACACTCTTCTCCTGATGTCCATTCTACATACTTCGTTTTATAGCCTATGCAGGATACTTTGACCAAGGCATGCTTTGCACTACATGGAATTACAAACTTGCCTGCCAGATTGCTTACTCCACCATTGATGAATGTTGAGTCTTTGGCAGACAGCAATGATATATTGGCATAAACTATGGGCTGCCCTTTCTTGTCGACAACCTCCCCAATTAGTTTCGTATTTTCTTTCTGTACACACTCTACAAAGATGTTATCTCCATCAACAGTCATCTTTATGGGATAAAAGCCTATCACGTCTCTGATGGCATCGGGAACAGTTTTCTTGTCAATGCTCGTAGTAACGGTAAAGTCTTCAAGTTCGTTATAGATAAAGTTAATCTTGTACTTACTGGTATTCGCCTCTATAATCTTCAGAGCCTTTGACATGGAGACGTCTCTAAAATCATGTGTGATTCTCTGTGCACTGACAGAGATGGCAACGAGAGATGCAATCAGAAATAATATATATCTTTTCATTTTA
>RCMY010000439.1_pt1 | contig 48233 bp, 39 predicted proteins | sample 2041341 | NCBI WGS metagenome assembly RCMY01 (sample SAMN09708234, study PRJNA481090) | Marine sediment metagenome, whole genome shotgun sequencing project.
AGAATTTGGATTTACCAATCCAACAAAGAATTTACCGATGCCGAAGTTCTAGAAATTGGTAAAAAAGTAGAAGATTTCATCGCAAATTGGAAACGTCATGGCGAAGATTTAAAAGCCTCATATCAAATCAAATACAAACAATTTATTATTTTGGCAGTAGATGAAAATTTTAATGAAATTTCAGGCTGTTCTATTGACGCTTCTACACACCTAATGCAACAAATCGAAAAGGCTTATGGTGTTGAATTGATAAATAAAATGAATACCGCTTTTAAAGATGGCGAACATATCAATTCTGTGGTTTTAGCAGATTTTCAAAAATATGCGAACCAACAAAAAATTACTTCAAAAACCATTGTTTTTAATAATTTAGTGCAAACCAAAAAAGAGTTGGAAATAGCATGGGAAATTCCAGCAGAAAAAAGTTGGCACGCTCGTTATTTTAGCTGATGGCATCTAGTATGTAGAAAATTTTTGAAACAAACTATCTCTCAACCTTTACTAATCGTTTAAAAATTTTTTAATGAAAAAAATCTTTTTCTTATTTTTTATTTTAATTTCTTTTCAAGGATTTTCACAATTCGATCCGCTACAAGCGAAAGATAGTATTGCCCAAAATAGATGGGCAGATAGTGTTTTAAAAACAATGAGCGTTGACCAAAAAATAGGTCAGTTATTTATGGTAGCCGCTTTTTCTAATAAAGATAAAAAACACACCGATTATATATCTAACCTGGTAAAAACACACCATTTAGGGGGATTGTGCTTTTTTCAAGGCTCAGCAAATGGTCATGTTACTTTAATAAATAAATACCAAAGTGAAGCTAAAATACCCTTACTCATTTCTTTAGATGGTGAGTGGGGCTTAGATATGCGCATAGATAATACGATCGGTTATCCGTACAATATGGCTTTGGGCGCTATCCGCGATGATAAACTTTTATTTAATATGGGTAAATCGGTTGCCGAGCAATACAAACGTTTAGGTATACATATTGATTTTGCTCCGGTCGTTGACATTAATACAAACCCAAAAAATCCTGTGATTGGAAATCGTTCGTATGGCGAAAATAAATATAATGTTAGCCAAAAGGCGATGCAATTTATGAAAGGATTGCAAAGTGAACATATTATAGGTAGTGCAAAACATTTTCCCGGACACGGAGATACCTCACAAGACTCGCATAAGACTTTGCCTACCGTAGACTTATCACAAAGCAGAATAGAAAATATAGAATTATACCCCTATAAAGAGTTGATTAAAAATGGATTAACAGGTGTTATGGTGGCTCATTTAAGTGTTCCTAGCTTAGAATCCGATACGTCATTACCTACCTCTTTATCAGAAAATGTGGTAACAAAATTATTAAAAGAAAAAATGAAGTTTAAAGGCTTGATTTTTACCGACGCTTTGAACATGAAAGGTGCTGCCAACTTTGCCAAACCGGGGCAAATTGATTTAAAAGCTTTTGAAGCTGGAAATGATATGTTGTTATACCCGGAAGATGTAAGTGCCGGAATCAAGGAAATTAAAGCAGCTCTAAAATCAAAAAAAGTCAGCACTGAACGTTTGGATTATTCTGTTCGTAAAATTTTGAAAGCCAAATACTGGGTTGGTTTAAGTGCCTATAAACCTGCGAGTTTAGAGAATTTAAGAGAAGATATAAATGCTCCAAAATATCAAGTAATTAATCGAAAATTGGTTGAAAATTCGATTACAGTTATCCAAAATAAAAACAATGTATTACCGATAAAAGACCTCGATTCTACCAAAATTGCATATGTACAATTGGGAACAAATGATAACAAAACCTTTGTAAGCCGTTTGAATGATTACACCAAAGTGGATGTTATTTCAGCTTCGAATTTAGATCAGGTTGTTACGAAACTCAAAAACTATCAAACCGTGATTGTAAGTTTTCATACCTCGTTAGGTGCCTATTCGAGTTATCAAATTGCCGATCAAGATTTGGTGAAATTACAAGAAATAGCAAGAGAAAAACGAGTAATTTTAGATGTGTTTGCGAGTCCTTATAGTTTGTTGAAAATTAAAACATTTCAAAATATTGATGCCGTTATAGTTTCATATCAAAATACTGAATTAGCTCAAGATATTTCTGCACAAATGATTTTTGGGGCGGTCGATGCCAAAGGAAAATTACCGGTAAATATTAACGATAATTATTCCGAAGGGTATGGTTTATATGTTTCGAATAATAAAAGATTGGGATATTCCATACCCGAAGAGGTGCAACTAGATAGCAAAAAGCTTAATGAAATTGATAATCTTGCCAAGATAGTTATAGACTCTGCTATGGCGCCAGGAATGCAGGTTTTAGTTGCCCGACATGGTAAGATTGTTTACAGAAAAAGTTTTGGCTATTATACATATGATAACATTCAAAAAGTTGATGATAACAGCATTTATGATTTAGCATCGGTAACGAAAATATTAGGTGGTTTACCAATGATTATGAAAGCTGAAGAAGAAGGTAAATTTAATTTGGAAACCACTTTAGGTGAAATATTCCCGGCTCTAAAAAACAGTAATAAAGACACTTTAACTGTCAAAGAAACCCTATCACATTACGCAAAACTAAAACCTTATATTTCTTATTATAATGCTTTGGTTGAGGGAGAGCATAATGAACCAAAAAAGAAATATTTTCAACATAAAAGATCCAAAAAATTCAATATAGAAGTTGCTGATCAGTTGTATTTGCGCACCGATTACATCGATACCATTTACAAGTTGATTGCCGAAGCACCACAGCGAGAAAAATTGGAATATGTGTATAGTGGTTTGCCTTTTTACTTATTCGTAGATTATCTTCAAAAGCAATATAAAATGCCATTGGATCAATTGGATAATCAAAATTTTTACGCACCTCTCGGAGCAACAACTTTAACCTATAATCCGTTAAAGAAATTTCCAAAAGCGCGGATTGTACCCACAGAAAAAGATGATTTTTTCAGACATCAATTGCTGCAAGGTTATGTACATGATGAAGGCGCCGCCATGATGGGTGGCGTAAGTGGTAATGCCGGTTTATTCGGAACTTCGAATGACGTAGCGAAAATGATGCAAATGTATATGCAAAATGGCTATTATGGTGGAAAAAGCTACTTAAAACCAGAGACTTTAGACACCTTTAATTTTAGATATTTTGAAGATAAAGGCAACAGAAGAGGTCTTACTTTTGACAAACCGCAATTAGATCCGAAAGAAAAGGCAACATGTGGCTGTACTTCTTTTAAAAGTTTTGGGCACAGTGGTTACACGGGAACCTACACTTTTGTTGACCCTGAAACTGAAATCGTTTATGTTTTCTTATCTAATCGAGTGTATCCAACAAGAAAGAATAATTTGTTAGGTAAACACGATATCCGAACCCGAGTTCAGGGCTTAATTCAAGCTGCAATACTTGATTAATTCTTGTTAGATGTTTTTCTTTTGAAATCTCAGCTCAAAGAAAATTAATTAGGGCAGTTTTTTACTTGGTTTTAGTTAAAATAAATACCGATAATAAGCTTGCTGTAAGATAGATTACAGCATAGATTCCTCCGAAAAAGTAAAAAATAATACCGGTTTGAAGTACATAAAATAAGGGAAAGGCGGTAATTCCGACAATAAATTTAAAAGTACCAATAAATTCTTCTTCATCTATTTTTAGAGAAATAAATTTCCAAATCAAAAGCGGAAAAAAACTATTTATTTTCACCAGAAATCCAAGAATATTGAACTGGTTTTTTTTAGCTTTAAGGGCAGTAGGGAAGTTGGTTGAAGATGCGATTTTTTTGTTTACCATTTCTGGGAATAAAAACGAATCTGCTACAAAATGGTTAGAAATTGAATCGTAGTTTTCTAAATCTTCAATATGCGTTGTCAAAAGTTTTAATTGTTCGCGAACATCTTTTTTTAAGTTAGTAACAGAATCATTCTTGCCATAATTTTCCCAATAAGGCCTTACTGCGATGGGCTTGCCAAAATACAAGCTTACTTTACTGGCATATTTGGTTGGTTCGCTATAATTCAAGCCAACGGGAACAATCACAATATCATTATTCGGATTATGTTCCAACGCTCCGAAAACAATTCGAGTAAATCCTTTGCTTAAAATTCGTATTCTTCGTTTTAAATTATGATTTCCTTCAGGAAAAATAAGGATAGCCTTTTGCTTTTCTAAAAGAGTATAACAATTTTGAAAAACTGCTTCATTATTTGATAAAGTTTCAAATCCGTCGCGAATTCTATAAATAGGCAGCATATTTATAGAATGTAAAAGTTCTTTTATGACTGGTTTTTTAAATACTTGTGCACGAGTTAAATAATGCATCTCACGCGGATTCGTCGAGCCTATTAAAATTGGATCGATAAGTGCATTTTGATGATTGGCAACAAATACTACAGCCTTTTTTCTAGGAATATTTTCGGGATTGTGAATTTGAATCTTTTTAAAATAAAAGGCAAACCCTATTCGGATATAATATTTTACGAAATGGTACCAGATTGTCTTCATGAAGTGATAACTTTAGGTAGTTTTCTAGCCCAATAATACGAAATAATGAGTCCGGAAACGATATCCCATATCGCCCAAAATGCTACCAATAAAGCCATGCCGCCTAAGCCCTCAAAAAAGGAAAATACCAATAATAATCCAAGTCCGGAATTTTGAATGCCAATTTCAATAGCCAACGTTTTTTGATCGTTATAGTCTAAGCCGGTAACTTTGCCAGAATAGAAGCCGAGAAGAATTAAAATGGCATTATGAAGCAATACTAAATACAAAACATTGCTAATATAATCTCTAAATATATCGAGATTTTCATAGAGTGCTACTGCAATAAAGGCAATAAATATTAGAATCGAAACTGGTTTTAAAAATTTAGCAGCTTTTGATGCAAAATCAGAAAAGAAGTGTTTGATTGCCATTCCTAAAACGAGAGGAACTCCAATAATTAATCCCACAATTTTTGCTACTTCAAACGGATTCAAAGAAACAGATCGTAATATTTCGGATGTGGGCTCGTACAAATTTCCATAAATAGCAAAGTTAAGTGGAGTCATGAGTAATGCAGCAAAAGAAGCAAATGCCGTCAAGCTTATCGAAAGAGCGGTATTACCGCCAGCTAGTTTTGACATGAAATTAGAAACGTTACCACCCGGACAAGAAGCTACCATAATCATTCCTAAAGCAATGCTCGGCAACGGATTAATAATAGAAACTAAAACAAAAGTCACAAACGGAATCAACAAAAACTGAGCAAATATGCCAACAATTACTGGTTTTGGTGATTTTAGTAAAGTGGTAAAGTCAGAAATTTTGATATCTAAAGCAACCCCAAACATGACCAAGGCAAGTGTAAGGTTGGCTAACCATAAACTATCTGAATCGAAATTTATTTGAAGGCGATCTAAATTTTCTATAGCTAATATCACTGTATTCTTGGTTTAATTTTTAAAGGCATATGAAATAATATTTGCACCCATTTTGAGTGCTGGTAATCGAATTTCTAGCGGGTCGTTATGTGTGTTTTCATTTTCCCATCCATCATTTAAATCTGATTCATAATCGTAAAAACAAACCAAATTTCCTTCATAGAAAATTCCGAAACCTTGAGGTGTTTTATTATCGTGCTCATGCACTTTCGGTATTATGTCAAAATCATATTTTTGATGGTAAATAGCATGAGAATAAGGTATTTCTTGAAAATCTAATTCCGGAAAAACTTTTTTCATTTCTTTTCGAATATAGGGATCCAAACCATAATTATCTGAAATATGCAAAAAACCTCCGGCAGTCAAATAGGTTCGTAAATTTTGAGCGGCTTCTTCCGAAAAAAAAACATTACCGTGACCTGTTAGAAAAATGATGGGATAATTAAAAATTTCGATACTATTTGCTTCAACAGTTTGTGGCTTTGCCTCAATTTTTGTGTGAATATTCTCATTGCAAAAAGCAATTAAATTTGGTAAAGCTGTTGGATTAGCATACCAATCTCCACCGCCATCATATTTTAAAATGGCAATTTTTTGGGCTTGTGAATTTATGGTAAAAAGAAAAAAAGAAGAAAGGATAAAAAGAAGTGCAAAACGCTTATAAACATTGTTTTCAATTTTTGAAAAATCATAAAAAACACAGCAGAAACTACCCTTCATAAAACTAAAATTTGTAAAAAAAGTTTTTAAGAAAAAGAATTAAGGCATGCTTTTTAAAACGGAAACTGTATTACAAACAACAATACCTGCCGTTTCTGTGCGCAACCTACTCTCGCCCAAAGATAAAGGAATAAATTTATGTTGCAAGGCTTTGGTAATTTCTTTAGGAGAAAAATCACCTTCAGGACCAATTAGAATGGTAATTTTATTGGCAGTTTGCAATTGATTTTGCATTGTTTTTTTATCTGTTTCTTCGCAATGTGCTATAAATTTTATTCCTTCAATTGGTTCGGAAATAAAATCAGAAAATTTATGCGCATCATTTAATTTGGGCAGTTGAAATTTTAGCGATTGTTTCATGGCGGAAACAATAACTTTTTCAAATCGTTCTAGTTTGATGACTTTTCTTTCAGAATTTTCACAAATTAAAGGAGTGATTTCGTCAATACCAATTTCTGTTGCTTTTTCAAGAAACCATTCAAAACGATCATTCATTTTTGTTGGTGCAATAGCGATGTGCAAATGGTAATTCCATTTCTTTTTTTTCTCTTCGAAAGAAACTAGTGCTACCTCACATTTTTTATCATTTGCGCTGGTAATTTTTGCTAAAAACAACAAACCTTTTCCGTTTGTAATATGAAGAGTATCGCCTACTTTTTTACGCAAAACACGAATGATATGTCGACTTTCTTCTTTGTCAAAAAGAAAATATTTCATGTTAGAATTGATATCATAGTCGTAAAAAAGCTGCATAAATTTAGCGTAAAATCAGATAATATTTTTTTTGAAAGTACTTCTTCTCTTGTAATTAACTGGTTTGAAGTTTTTCCAAATAAGTTGGATATCGGTGTTTTCTTCTAATTCTGGGGTTGCAATGGCGGTGGTTACTCCTTTTTTTAAATAAGTTTTGAAATACTCGTTAAAAACAATGGCAGTTACTCCTTTTTTTTGATACTCGGGTAAAATTCCGATAAGATAAAAAATAGCTGTGTCATTTTGTCTTTTAGCTTTTAACAGATGCAAAAATCCGGTTGGAAATAATTTCCCATTCGCTTTTTGCAATGCTTTTGAAAAGGAAGGCATTGTAACGGCAAAGGAAACTAATTTACCATCTTTATCACGAACAAATTTGATGTATTCAGGATCAATCAAACCAATAAACTTCTTTTTGAAATAGTCAACCTGCTTTTGTGAAATGGGAACAAATGAAGATAAATCCGCATAAGCGATATTAAACAAAGCAAACATTTCTTGAACATGAGGCAAAATTTGTGAGGTTTTTGTAAAATTCATCGGAATAAGATCGTATTTCTTTTCGATGATTTTTGCAAAGCGTTCGTAATTACTAATGTCGATGTCTTTAGTATAAAATTTGGTTTCAATGAATTTTTGAGAGACATCAAAACCGAGTTTTTCCATATGATCAATATAATATGGATAGTTATACCAGGTCATCATAGAACCCAATTCTTCGTAGCCGAAAGTTAAAAACCCGACTTGATCAAGATTGGAAAACCCAACAGGGCCTTCCATGAATTCCAAATTGTTTTCTTTACCAATTTGATTAACTTTATGTAGCAATGCTTTTGAGACTTCCAAATCGTCGATAAAATCAAACCATCCAAAACGCATTTTTTTTATGTTTTGTTGATTTATTTCAGTGTGGTTAATGATTGCAGCAACTCTTCCTACAATTTCATTATTTTTGTAGGCAAGAAAAAAACGAGCATCGGCATGTTCAAAAACAGGATTTTCGTTTTTGTCAAAGCTATTGACTTCATCTTTGATAATTGGCGGAATCCAATACGGATTGCCTTTATATAAAGTGAATTGAAATTTCACAAAAGCTGTAAGTTCTTTTTTTGTTGCAATCTCTTTTATTGTTATCATGCAACAAAATTAGTTCTTTTCTAATTTTTTATTGTATTTCTTTTGTGCTTTTTCTCTCTTTTTTTGTTCGTCAATAAGTCGCTTGTTATTTTTCTTACGCGCTTTTTGTGCTTTTTTATTTACAGGTGGCTTTAAGCTTCTTGTTTTTGCTTTTGTTGTTTTAACATTCGTATTTTTTCTGCTTTTTCTCGATCCATCGAAAAGTCCCCAATCAAATAGGCTTCCAAAAAAACCTTTTTTATCTTGATCTAAAATAGTTTCATTATTATCGGCCTTGTTGACAATCATTCTATCTTGATGCTTGTTTAAGCGCCATGATAACCCGCCACCAATTATATAAGAAGAGTCGTTTCTCTCATCGTAAATAATTCGAGCAGAAAAATCAACTTGCATATTTTTGTTTACAAGATAAGCTCCGCCTGCACCAAATTGAAAATCATTCGGGACATTCTTTCTCATGAAACCTTGATTTTCCCCAAACACTGACCATTGGTCTGTTAAAGCGTATGTAACCGTTATGATATAAGAGTTTTCCGCATCGTTTGTAAATGCTTTATCCATAATGAAATTGGTCAAAATCACCAATTGATTTGAAATGTTGTTCTGGGTAAAAATGGCAAATCGCGGACTCATACCATCAGGATTTTTAAACAAATCCTGTAAAAGATTGGTATTTAAGCCAGCATAAACTCCAACAGATGGAATTAATCGTTTTTTATCAAAACTGTGTCTTGCTTTCCAGCTTTTAATTTCTTTTGATTTATCAGCAAATGTAGGTTTGTAAACCAAATATTTTGCACCAACGGTTAATTTACTCAAGCCAAACCCGCTATCATTATAAACGGTTGGTTTGGTATAATTTCGGTTATCATTTTGAAAAATTAAATCAACATCAAACTCCAAGCGTTCAAAAAACTGTCCGGTTCGAAAAGTTATATCGGTACCATAACCTTTACCGTTATATTCAACAGCTTCATCGTTAATTTGGTCATAATACAAGTAATTACCAACATTTTTGTAAAAAAACCCACCTTCAATTTGATATACTTTTGTTCCGACACTAAAAGGACTATCGGAAAATCCGGGACGTTTGGAGTTAATAACTTCGGTATATTGCGCAAATGTCATTTGATAACAAAAGAGCAGGATAAAGGCCGTAAAAAAGTACTTCATAGGTGAGTTATAAAAAAATCAAAATTAAGTTTTTCTCTTTATAAACGTTACAATTCCTTGCAAATTGTTATTTTTGAAATTTAAATGTAAAAAATATGCAGGAAGCATCAATTCCAGGATTTTTACGAACCATTTTAATTATCATTTTGATTTATTATGGGGGGGTGAAATTTATTGGAAAATATTTGTTACCAATTTTCTTCACAAAAATAGTTAGAAATTTTGAAGATAAGGTCAAACAACAACAAGGTTATCAAGAGCCTCCCGAACAAACAAGAGAAGGAGAAACCATTATAGATAAAGCGCCACCACAGCCAAAAGAAACCAATAAAAAAGTTGGTGAATATATTGATTTTGAAGAGGTCGATGATTAAATTTCCTTGAATTTTAAGATTCTTTTTCAGATTTTACCGATAAAAATAATACTAAAACACCAAGTTTATAATTTATGGATTTCAAGAAAATACTTCCTTACCTCATTGCTGTACTTGTTTTTTCGGTTATTTCTATAGCTTATTTTTCTCCTGTTTTGGAGGGGAAAAAACTTTTTCAAAGTGATATTGCTCAATTTAGAGGCATGTCAAAAGAAGTGCAAGAATTTCGAGCCGAACACAACGAAGAACCATATTGGACGAATAGAGCCTTTGGAGGGATGCCGACCTATCAACTTAGTACCTATTATCCGCATGATTATATCAAAAAAGTCGATAGTTTAATTCGGTTTTTACCACATCCTGCAGATTATTTATTCTTGTACTTCCTCGGTTTTTTTGTGTTGCTATTAGTCTTGAAAGTAGATTGGAAATTAGCAATTATTGGATCTTTAGCTTTTGGTTTTTCGACCTATTTCATCATTATTTTGGGCGTTGGTCATAATGCAAAATCACATGCCATAGCCTATATGCCATTTGTGTTGTCTGGAATTTTATTGGTTTTTCAAAAGAAATATTTGCAAGGTTTTGTGCTCACCGCTTTGGCAATGGCGCTTGAAGTAAATGCAAGCCATCCGCAAATGACTTATTATCTACTTTTTATGATTCTCATTTTTGGAATTGTTTATTTGATAGATGCAGTTCAGAAGAAAGAATTATCGGATTTTTTCAAAAATATTGCCATTTTATTTGTGGCGGTTATTTTAGCGGTTGGTATGAACGCGACTAGTTTGTTGGCAACTAAAGAATATGCTGATCACAGCACCAGAAGTAAAAGTGAGTTGAGTATAAATCCTGATGGAACAGCGAAAGAAATTTCTACAGGTTTGGATAAGGCTTATATTACAGAATACAGCTACGGAATTTTAGAAACTTTTGATTTGTTTATTCCAAGATTTATGGGCGGGTCTAATAATGAGAAATTGGGTAAAGATTCTCAAATGTATGAGTTTTTAAAAGATAAGGCGGGTAGAAAGAAAGCCTTAGATTTTGCTGATAATGCACCAATGTACTGGGGTGATCAACCCATTGTTGCAGCACCGGCTTATATTGGTGCCTTAATGCTGTTTTTATTTGTTTTAGGAATTTTTCTCATAAAAAATAATTTAAAAAAGTGGTTGGTTTCAGCGGTAGTATTTTCCATCGTTTTGAGTTGGGGAAAGAATTTTGAAATTGTAACCAATTTTTTCATTGATTATGTGCCTTTATATAACAAGTTTCGAGCAGTTTCTTCGATTCAAGTTATTGCAGAAATAGCTATCCCATTGCTGGGAATTATAGCTTTACAGAAATTTTTAGATAAGAATACTTCAAAGGAAGAAAAAACAAAAGCTTTAAAATGGTCGACTATAATTGTTGGTGGTTTGGCGGTTCTTTTCACACTTTTAGGAACAAATCTATTCGCGTTTGAGAGCTTTCGGGATGCAACTTACGAAAATATGGTACCCGGTTTTACCTCGGTTTTGATTGAAGATAGAAGAGTTTTGTTTTTTCAAGATAGTACAAGAACCTTATTATTTGTAGCCGGATTTGCTGCTTTTTTATGGTTGTATTTGAGAGAAAAAATTAATAAAAATTTAATTCTTGGGGTGTTTTTGGTTTTGGTACTCATCGATATGGTTGGTGTTGCAAAACGGTATGTAAATAATGAAGATTTTATTTCTGCAAAGAAATTAGAAAAGCCATTTGCGATGACCGAAGTTGATGCCTTAATTTTAAAAGATAAAGGACATTATCGAGTGATGAATTTTATGGTAAACCCAATGAATGACGGAAGTACTTCTTTTTATCATAATTCAATTGGAGGCTATCATGCAGCAAAACCTAGAAGATATCAAGAGTTATTTGATTTTCAAATAGCAAAGAATAATATCGAAGTATTGAATATGCTGAATGCGAAATACATTATTTTTCCCGATAGTCAAGATATGGCTAATGTGCAGTTAAATCCAGAATCAAACGGAAATGCATGGTTTGTTAATCAAATAAAATATGTAGATTCTGCCAATGAAGAAATCAAAGCTTTAGATAGTTTGAATTCTAAAAGTGAAGTTATTATTCGTTCCGAATTTAAAAATCAATTGGAAGGCTTTCAGTTTCAAAAAGATACTTTAGCTACTATAGATTTGACAAATTATCAGGCGAATCAAATAACTTATGAAAGTAATTCTGCGGTGGATCAAATTGCTGTTTTTTCTGAAATTTATTATGAAGACGGATGGAATGCATATATCGATGGTAAATTATCTCCGCATTTTAGAGCAAATTATGTTTTGAGAAGCATGGTCATCCCGAAAGGAAAACATACCATTGTGTTTAAATTTGAGCCAAGAGTAATTGAGCAAGGAAGCATGTTTAGCTTGATTTCTTACGGATTATTAATTCTGATTTCTTTGGTGTGGTTCTTAAAATACAGAAAAGAAAAAGTTTCCTAAAGTATTTTTTCTAAAATTTAATAAAAAACAAAGTAGCTTTTTAGCACAATTTTTAAACAATTTAGTTCAATATGAAATTCATTACACCAATAAAAAGATACCAGCATACGATCGAATTTTTACAGAGTGTTCTTCCTGCGCCAGCTGTCATTCTCGATTTAGGTGTTAGAAATGAGTTTAGTGAGATTATGGAATCACATGGCTACACCGTTTATAATACTGGAGGAGAAGATTTAGATGTAGATTATAAAATGGTGGAAGAAACGAAATATGATGCCATAACTGCTTTTGAAATTTTTGAACATATGATTGCACCTTTTAACTTACTAAAAGCGGCAAAAGCAACAAAATTAATAACTACAATTCCTTTAAATTTATGGTTTGCAAAAGCCTATCAAAGCAATACTGATAAATGGGATCGGCACTACCATGAGTTTGAAGACTGGCAATTTGATTGGTTATTAGAGAAAGCTGGTTGGCATATAAAAACGCATGAAAAATGGACTAGCCCTATAAATAAAATAGGATTTCGACCTATTTTAAGAAAATATACTCCAAGGTTTTACGCCGTTTATGCAGAAAGATAATGATGCGAATTGGGATGATTTTAGACAAGACTTTTCCGCCCGATCCAAGGGTGGAAAATGAAGCTATAGCATTAATAGAAGGTGGTCATGAAGTTTTTTTATTTTGTTTGAAATACGATCAAAAGAGTAAAGATCAGGAAATTCAAAAAATTAAAGTAAAGCGATATCTTTCTAATACATTAGAATATAAGCTTTCTGCCTTGGCTTACACTTTTCCATTTTATACCAAGATCATGGAAAAGAAAATTAGCGACTTTCTTGTAAAAAATAAAATTGAAGCTATACATATTCATGACATTCGAATAGCGCAAGCGGCTTTCAATGCCAATAAAAAATTGCAATTACCAACGGTTTTAGATTTACATGATAATATGCCCGAAGTGATGAAATTGTATCCTCATTTGCAAAAGTTTCCGGGAAAGCAGATGATTTCTCCAAAAAAATGGAAAATAAAAGAAGAGCAATTTGTACAAATGGCGAGCAAGGTAGTAACCGTTTCTCAAGAATTTCTTTCAGAAGTTGAAAATCGAACGAAAATTGGCAGCAAACTTGTTTTAGTTCCAAATACAGTGCGAAAAGCGTTTTATGAAGATGCTGTAATAAAGCAAGATATACTTAAAAAATACGAAAATAATTTTGTGTTATTATATCTTGGCGACACCGGTTTACGAAGGGGTTTAGCAACCGCTATTGAAGCAGTGAAGCAATTAAAAGAAACGATTACAACTATTAAATTAGTCGTTGTAGGAAGCAATACAACTGATCCGATTTTAAAAAAGCAGGTAAAAGATTTACAATTGGATTCTTTCGTTGATTTTGAAGGTTGGCAAAATGTAGCCTTATTTCCATCGTATATTCTTGCTAGTAGTGTCTGTATTTCACCATTGCATCGAAATTTGCAGCATGATGTGGCTTATGCCAATAAAATTTTTCAATATATGAGTTTTGCCAAGCCGATTTTGGTTAGTGATGCAACAGCACAAAAAAACTTGATTCATAAAACTAAAAGTGGTTTAGTACACCAAGAAAGAAATGCGGTTGATTTTGCAGAAAAAGTGCTGCAATTATATGTTGATTCCAAGTTGCAAAAAGAACTAGGTTTGCATGGGAAATTATTTATTGAAAATGAATTTTGCTGGGAAAAGGTCTCCCAAAATCTGTTGAAAATATATAAAGATTTTGAATCTGTAAAACAAACAAATAGGAGTTGAAAGTACTTATAATTACATATTATTGGCCTCCTTCGGGTGGGAGCGGCGTTCAACGATGGTTGAAGTTCGTAAAGTATTTGCGTGACTTTCAAATTGAACCAGTGGTGTACACGGCTGAAAATCCAAATTATGCGCTTACCGATGACTCATTGCAACAAGAAATTCCGGATGGGGTTGAAATTTTAAAGCAGCCTATTAGAGAACCCAACGATATTTTATCCTTTTTTAAAAGCAATCAAAAACAAACCAGCTCTGGATTTTTAAATACTAATCCAAGTTTTTTTGAAAGGAAGTTACAATACATTCGTGCCAATTATTTTATTCCGGATTCTCGAAAATATTGGATAAAGCCTTCGGTAAAATACCTTTCTAATTATTTGAAAGATAATAAAATAGATGTAATTATTACAACTGGTCCGCCACATAGTTTGCATTTGATCGGGTTGGCTTTAAAGCAAAAAACGGGTATAAAATGGGTTTCAGATTTTAGAGATCCTTGGACGGATATTGATTACTTTCATCAATTACCTTTATCCAAGAAATCGAAAGAAAAACATGCTCTTTTAGAGCAGAAAGTGCTTAAAAATAGTGATGCAGTTTTGGTGGTTGGTAAAACTATGAAGGAAAAATACGACCCTTTTAATAAACATGTTCATGTAATAACAAACGGTTTTGACGGTGAAATAAATACCACTAAAAGCGAACAAAACAAAAAATTTACGTTAAACCATATTGGTTTAATAAATGCCGATAGAAATCCAGTAGTTTTTTGGGAGGTTTTGCATGAAATAATTGTTGAAAATATCGCTTTCGCGGAGGTTGTTTGCGTTCAACTAGTTGGTAAATTTGCCAAAGAAGTTAAAGATAGTATCACAAAATTTGAATTGGAAAAAGTTATTAAGTTTATTGATTATGTGCCTTATAGCGAGGTGCAAAAGTATCAAAGTGAAGCGCAAGTTTTATTTTTGGTGGTGAACAAGGTTCCGGCAGCAAAAGGAATTTTAACAGGCAAAATATTTGAATATTTACAAGCGAATAGGCCAATATTGGCGATTGGACCAACAGATGGAGATTTGGCAGAAATTATTCAAAAAACAGATTCGGGTGTCATCGTTGATTATGAAGATAGAAAAGCGATAAAAAGTGTGATTCTTGGTTATTTTAATAATTTTAAACAAGGGAAATTAGAAGCTCATGGAAAAAATATCGAACAATATCATCGAAAAAATATAACCCTAAAATTGAGCGAAGTAATTAAAAATTTATAGAGAAACAAGCCATATGAAGAATAAGAAAATAGTAACCATTTTAGGAGCTCGCCCGCAATTTGTTAAAGCGGCAGTTTTAAGCAGAGTGATTTCACAACACAATGAAATAGAGGAGGTTATCGTGCATACTGGTCAGCATTATGACGCTAATATGAGTGCTATTTTTTTTACGGAAATGGAGATCCCAAAACCAAAATATAACCTTGAAATAAACGGAATGGGTCATGGTGCGATGACCGGACAAATGTTAGAGAAAATAGAAGAGGTCTTAGTAAAAGAAAAACCTGATGTTGTTGTGGTTTATGGTGATACGAACTCTACTTTGGCAGGAGCATTGGCAGCAAAAAAAATGGGAATTAAAGTGGTACATATTGAGGCTGGCTTGCGCAGTTTTAATATGAAAATGCCAGAAGAAATCAATCGTATATTAACCGATAGAATTTCTGATTTGTTATTATGTCCAACAAGTACAGCAATACAGCATCTTGAAAAGGAAGGATTTCAAAACTATCCTTTAAAAATTGTTCAAAGTGGTGATATTATGAAAGATGCAGTTGAGTATTACAGTAAATTTTCGGCGGACAAATCAAGTATAGTTTCCAAATTAAAATTAAAACAAAATAATTTTGTTCTAGCAACAATTCATCGTCAGGAAAACACGGATAATCTCGAAAATTTAAAATCTATTTTTCGGGGTTTAGAGAATATAGCCAAAAAAATGCAAGTTATTATTCCGATACATCCAAGAACTCGAAAAATATTGGCAAACAATAAATTAGAGTTTGATTTAACCTTTGTTGATCCAGTAGGCTATTTTGATATGCTCGAATTACTAAAAAATTGCAAAATGGTCGTTACGGACAGTGGGGGACTCCAAAAAGAAGCTTTCTTTAACAAGAAACATTGCATAATTGCCCGTGAAGAAACCGAATGGGTTGAACTAGTTGAAAATGGTTTTGCTATCCTCGTTGGTAGTAATGCTGAAAAAATTCAACAAGCATTTGACACTTATTGCACTTCGAGTGTTGATTTTTCAAAAAAACTATATGGTGAAAATGTTGGCGAAAAAATGTACCAGGAAGTGAAAGAATTGATCAAATAAATAAGTCTCTTCGTTTTTTTATCTAATAATTCAAATTTCATTCTTCAAGCGTTATAATCGATTTTGAGTTAATTGATTACATTTGGTTATAAATATTTCATAAATAGTTTATAAATGTAATCATTTATTGAATTTATGTTTACATATCATAATACTTGATGCATATTTGCATCCTAATTAATATTTAAAAATAAATAAGAGATGTGTGGAATAGTTTGTGCATTTGATTTGAAAGAGAGTTCAGAGGTTTTAAGACCTCAAATATTGGAGATGTCTAAAAAAATTCGTCACCGCGGTCCGGATTGGAGTGGGATTTTTGCTGATGAAAAAGCAATTATGGCGCATGAAAGATTGGCTATTGTTGATCCGGCTTCCGGAAAACAACCTTTATTTAGTGAAGATAAAAAACTAGTTTTAGCCGCTAATGGCGAAATTTATAATCATAGAGAATTACGTAAACAATTTAAAGGAAAATATAATTTTCAAACCGAATCTGATTGTGAAGTGATTTTAGCTTTATATAAAGAAAAAGGTGTCGGTTTTATTGATGAAATGAACGGTATTTTTGGTTTTGCATTATATGATGCAGAGAATGATACTTATTTCATTGCTAGAGATCACATGGGAATTATTCCTTTATATATGGGTTGGGATGCTAACGGGACTTTTTATGTTGCTTCTGAGTTAAAAGCTCTGGAAGGGGTTTGTACTAAAATTGAATTATTTCCTCCAGGTCATTATTTATCGAGTAAAGATGGTGTTTTGACCAAATGGTATACTAGAGATTGGATGGACTATGATGCTGTAAAAGAAAATCAAACTAGCATAGATGAAATTCACAATGCCCTAGAAGCTGCAGTACACCGTCAATTAATGTCAGATGTACCTTATGGCGTGTTACTTTCTGGTGGTTTAGATTCATCGGTTACATCCGCAATAGCGAAAAAATATGCAGAAAAAAGAATAGAATCGGATGATACACAAGCCGCATGGTGGCCACAACTGCATTCGTTTTCTGTTGGATTAGAAGGGTCACCCGATTTGGCTGCGGCGCAAATAGTAGCAGATCATATTGGTACCGTACACCACGAAATAAAATTTACTATTCAAGAAGGTTTAGACGCGATTCGTGATGTTATTTATAACTTAGAAACCTATGATATTACAACAATAAGAGCTTCAACACCAATGTATTTGATGGCTAGAGTTATCAAATCAATGGGTGTGAAAATGGTTTTATCAGGTGAAGGAGCCGATGAGCTATTTGGTGGTTATTTGTACTTTCACAAAGCGCCAAACCCAAAAGAGTTCCATGAAGAAACTGTGCGAAAATTAAGTAAATTACACATGTATGATTGCTTGAGAGCGAATAAATCATTGGCAGCTTGGGGAATTGAAGGTCGTGTTCCATTTTTAGACAAAGAATTTATGGATGTTGCCATGAGAATAAACCCACAAGATAAAATGATCAACGGTGAACGTATGGAGAAATGGGTCGTGAGAAAAGCTTTTGAAAGTTATTTGCCTGCCAGCGTTGCGTGGAGACAAAAAGAACAATTTTCTGATGGAGTTGGCTACAGTTGGATTGATACTTTAAAAGAAGTTGTAAAACAAGAAGTTACTGATGATCAATTGGCGAATGCGAAATATAAATTTCCAATTCAAACACCAACTTCCAAAGAAGAATTTTATTATCGCTCTATTTTTACTGAGCATTTTCCTTCGGATACAGCAGCTAAAAGTGTACCACAAGAGGCATCCGTTGCCTGTAGCACAAAAATCGCTTTAGAATGGGATGAAAGTTTTAAAAATATGAATGATCCATCGGGTAGAGCAGTTGCAAAAGTGCATTCCGATGCTTATGTAAAATAAAATATATTTATCACATTTAAAAGCCCTTTTGAAGGGCTTTTTTTATGACTAAAAAGTAAATATTTGATTCAGTATTTCTATATTCTTTTTCAGGGCAATTGATTGAGAATTTTGTCCGTACATCAATTCTAATCGGTCGCTATAATTTTTTGTAATTTTATGTCGAACCATTTTTAATGTTGAATTAATCATGGTATTTACCTCTGAAAATTCCTCTTGAATTATTTGAAATTGAGAAGGAATCCATTTGGATGGGAATTTACCTTTGAATTCTGGTTGCTTATCAAATGCCAGTATTTCTTCTTTTAATTTTTTAATTAACTGCTCTGCAGAAGTAATTTCATTTTCTTTTATAAAATCTAAAGTATGCGGCTTATTTAAGGTAATTAAAGCTGTTGTATATTTTTTATGATCGTTATAAATCATGGTTTGTTGAATCACTGGAGAAGAATTTATAATCGCCTCTTCAATTTCTTCAGGAGAATATTTTTCGCCATCTTCTGAAATCAACAAGGCTTTTTCTCTTCCAACCACGACTAAAAAATTGTCTTCATCCATAAAGCCCAAGTCACCCGTATGCAGCCAACCTTTTTTTAAAGTTTCTTTCGTCGCGTCTTCATTTTTATAATAACCTTTCATGACATTATCGCCTTGAATACAAATTTCTCCTCTTTTACCTTGCGGAAGTTCCTCTCCGTTTTCGTTACAAATTTTGCACGTAATATTGCCTAAAATCTTACCGGAAGTTCCCATTTTATGCGCAAACGGAGTGTTGGTTGAGATAATTGGAGAAGCTTCTGTAAGTCCATAACCTTGATAAATAGGAATACCAATTGCTTTATAAAATTGTTGCTGTTTGATATCGAGTAAAGCGCCACCACCAACAAAAAACTCAATCTCAGAACCAAAAATCAATCGCAATTTTTTAAAAATCAACTTTTCCGCAAGGATATAATTAAAGTAAGTTGTGATTTGTGTGAAAGAATCTGGTTTTTTAAAACCATCACCATTTCTATGAATAGCAGCATCGAGACCTCGATTAAAAATTCCTTCGATAAAAGATCCTTTTGCTTTGATACCATCTTTTATTTTACTTATAAAATTACTTGTCAATGCTGGAACTGTGAGTAAAAAATTAGGTTTTGCTTCAATTAAATTTATAGGAATATTTTTTAAGGCATTCATTCCACCACCTCTGGCATCTACAAAATGAATAGAAATTCCGCGAACCAGCGATGTATAAATTCCAACAGTATGCGCAAAGGAATGATCGGTAGGTAAAATAATTAAGGTCGAAATCAATTCATCAATTTGAAATGTATTTACAGCTTCATGGCTATTCGAAAAATAATTCAAGTGCGTGAGCATAATCCCTTTTGGGTTTCCGGTTGTGCCGGAAGTATAAGAAATTGTTACAACATCATCTTCTTGGATTTTTTTTTCAATTTCTTGGATTTTTTTACCATTTTTATCTAATGTAGATTTTCCTAAAGCATACAAATCATCTATAAAAAGCAATTGTTTTTCGTCAAAATTAGCTGCTTTGCAAATCTCACTAATTTTAGCAGAAGGCTGGTCTAAAATTACTAATTGCAATTTTTTATTTTCGTAACCACTCCATTGACTAACTACTTTTTCAATGGTATTTTCAGAAATAATGAAAAGTTTAGAATCGGAATGATTTACACGAAAAGGGATTTCCTCGGGTAAGAGTTTTATGGAAAGGGGAACGATAATTCCACCAGAATACAAGGTTGCAAATTCAGAGATTACCCAATCCATTTTGGCCTCAGAAAGAATAGCAACTTTATCTTCATAGATAATGCCTAATTCTATAAAAGCAGATGCCAATTGCAACGCTTTTTCTTTCGCCTCGCTAAAGGTTGTTCTATCCCAACCGGTATCATTTTTCTGACTTACATAGTTCTTATCTTTATACGTAACTGACGCCTTGTTAAGCATCTCAAAAACAGTTCTTTTTTGCATGGTAAAAAATTATAGAAAACAAAAATACTGTTTTTATTTTAAGGTTTGTTTATAGTGACGGTATTCAAAAAAGAGTAATAAAACAGATTTTGCAAAATAGAATTTCTATTTTACTACTCTTAAATATAAATCGATTATCCGGTGTTTTTTAGTCCTCCAGATAACGAGTTAGTAATGGCTAGTAATTTAGTTAAAATTTGATCGGCTTTTATTGGGTCTTTATCTTTTATCGCCCTCCAATCTTTTAAAGATTCAATATGTAGTAAATGCAGTATTTTTAACTCTTTTTCGCGTCTTTTCAAATTGTCAAACTGACCTATTCTTCTTGTGGATGCTGGTTCAATAAGTAAATCTTCAATTTGCCTAATACCTTCTTTATAATCGTTTAAAATCATACTAATTAACTGGTTTTTAGTATCTTTTTGTGGTACTAGTTCTGCGTATGTTTTCATCAAGTTTTCATTCGCTAGAATTAAATTCGTTTCTATTTGAATCAATAAATACTTGAAAAAAGGCCAAGTATTGACGTATTGTTTTAGCTCTTCAAACTTTGCAACGTCATGCTCTTTTAATGCTTTTAAAGCTTGTCCGAAGCCATACCATCCCGTCAAGGTAAAACGAGATAAATTCCAACTAAATACCCATGGAATTGCGCGTAAATCTTTTAAGGTGCGTTCACCGGATCTTCGTGCAGGGCGAGAACCAATTTTACTTTGTTCTAAAATATCAATAGAAGTTGCTTGACTAAAGAAGTTAATAAAACCGGGATGTTCAATAAGTTTTTTGTAAAATTCAATCGATTTTTTAGAAAGCCATTCTAAGGTGTCTTTCGGATAGCCTTCTTCATATTTACCAGTGCAGTTTAGCATGGTTTGAAGTGCCATTCCAGAAGCCAACATTTCTAAATTATAAGTTCCAGTTAATAGGTTTCCGAACTGCTGTGCAATAGATTCTCCTTGTACGGTTAATTTAATTCTACCATGCACGGTATTAGCAGGCATGCTTTCCATAAATCGGTGGTATTTATCGCCACCTCGGCTAATGGTGCCGCCTCTACCATGAAAAAAGAAAATTTTCACCTCATGTTTTTCTCCAACTTTAGAAAGTTCTTGTTCGGCTTTGTATAAATTCCATTTACTTGCTAATACACCACCATCTTTATTACTGTCGCTATACCCAACCATTACTTCTTGCGTATGTGCCACTAATTTTTGACGTGATTTTGTCAACGGGAAACTCAAAAATTGATCTAAAATTTCATGTCCGATTTCCAAATCTTCTATGGTTTCTAATAAAGGAACAACTTGTAGTTTGGTATCTAATAATTGAGTTTCTTTCATTAAAAAATAGACCACCAATAAATCACTCAAACTTCTCGTCATACTAACAATTAATGACCCAATTCCATCAGAGCCATACAAATTAATATGTTGTCGTAACACTCTAAAATAATCCAAAACATTGTCAGCCTCTATACCGTAAGACAAGGTAATATTGGTTAGCGGACTTTGTTTTTGTAATTCTTCAGATAAAAATCGAACACGTGTATTTTCATCCCAATTATGGAAATCAAATTTATCAAACCCTGATTTTTCTAATATTTGACTCACCACTTTTTCATGGTAAATACTATTCTGACGAATATCTAATTTTGCCAAATGAAAACCGAAGCATTGTACCAAACGTTCCACCGGAAAAACGATATCTTGAGCAATACCGCTTGCGCCATTTTCAATTAAAATAGTGCGAATAAATTTCAAATCTTTTTGCAAAGCAGTGCTTGATCGATAGCGAGAATGGGAGTCAACATATTGTTCTGAAATGGTGTTTGCCATTTTAAGAACCAACAAACTAACATATTGACGCCAAGGCTCTAGCGGGTTTCTTTTTATCGCTTTTTCACCAGATTCACCAAGTAATTCTGCCTGTTTGGTGATTGCTTCAAGAAGGGCAGCAGGTACTGAATTACTGATAGACGATAAGGTCATTCGTTCGGCCAAATGCACCAGTTGTGTTTGAATAATCTGCAAGGATGCTTTGCGATGTAGGAGTAAAGTGTTATGTGTAATTCCGGGAGTCACAAATGGGTGACCGTCACGATCTCCGCCAACCCAACTGCCAAAACTAAATTTAGGAAACTGTTCCGGAAGGGTTAATTTTTCAGGATTTAATCCGGAAGCTATCCATGAATATTTTAATTTTTCATCGCTTTTTTGAAGTATTAGCGGAAAAATCTTACTTAGATAATATATGATATTATCTCGTTCTGAAGTCAAATTGGGTTTTTCTAAATAAATTTCACCTGTTCTCCACCAGCGCTCTAATATTTGAATAATTTTTTCGCGCAAAGCATTTTTTTCTGTTTTTGAAAGAGTAGGGTTTTCGTTTTTCACCAATAATAAATACAATTCTCGGTGCAATTCAATTATGGTAACTCGTTTTGCTTCGGTAGGATGTGCCGTTAAAACTGGTGTAATGTTAAGAGAAGATATAATGGTCACCATCTTATCTTCTGTTATGTTTTGGCTTTCCCATTTTTTAAAAGTTTCACCCCATGACCCTCGAATTGCAGCAACATCTTCTTGATTTTCTAATTGTCTTCTAAATTGTGTTGCGGCGTTTTCTTCGACCAAATTTATCATTTGAAAATAAATACCTAGCGATTGTATGATTTTCTCATCGGAGATAGCCTGCAGTTTTATATCTATTTCCGATTCTTCATTTAACCGCAATAGATGTGTTATTTCTTTCTCATTAATGCGTAAAAGCATTTCATTATAACAGGATAATAAAAATGCCCTATCTACTGTTATTTTATGAAAATCGTTTGATTGTACTTCTTTGTTCATCGTGTGTTTTAAGTATAGGAGGTTTCCTTGATTTGTGAAATTTTTGTTTTATGAATAATGACGTTTACACGGAAATATTTTCGTTCTGGATTAAGCTCATTAATTCATTTTTATATTTTCTTAAATAAAGAGTAGTTAAAAATATCTATCTTTTTGACCAATAGAATTTTCCTTATTTTCGAAAACTTTATTGTTTTTAATATTCCTGCAAATATAACTTTTTATGGAGTATTTATGACTTCCCTTTTGAGGGAAGATGGAGAATTTTTATTCAAAACCAATGTGAAAAAGAGCGTCGCCTTGGTTTACTAATGGTGTGTGATTGGAATTTAAAATATAACCTTCTTGTGTGCTTTTAAAAGTTCTTTCTGGGTTGCCATAAGGGTCTGAAATACTACCTAACTTAGCTCCTTTTTCAACTTTTTGTCCAACATTTACATGAGACCGATACATGCCAGAAGTTTTAGCTCTAATCCACTTTGTACTGGTAATAATTATAGGCGAATTTTCATTAGAAGGTTTTGTAATTTGTGCAGAAAAATCTCTCATACCTAGAGCATGCATTATATTTATAGCACCTTGAATACCTACTTTTGTAACCATTTTATCTAAATACAACGATTTTCCTCCTTCGAATAACAAAACTTTTTTTCCTTGCTTAACCATAGATTCTCGAAATGATTTATCTCTGTTTTTTGCATACATAATATAAGGCGCTCCAAAAGCTTTTGCTAATTGCAGTGTTTCGTCGTCATTGCCATTAATTCGCAACTGACTGTAATTAAATCGTTGCGCTCCGCCAGTGTGATAATCAATACAATAATCTACATGCGGTATGACTTCTTTCATTAATAAGTAAGCATATCTACTTGCTAAGGAACCATCTTTAGAGCCTGGGAATACCCGATTCAAATCTCGTCCGTCAGGAAATTCACGAGTCTGATTTAAAAAGCCGAAAACATTAACTAGTGGAATACAAATTACAGTTCCGGTAGTAGGTTTGTTTAAACCTTTTGCGATAAACTGGCGAATTATTTCAACACCATTCACCTCATCGCCATGAATACCTCCGGTTAATAGTAGACATGGTCCGGGATTTTTGCCTCTTTCCACAATAATCGGAACATCAATTTTTGTTCCTGTTGGTAATTTAGCAATGTCCATTTTAACCTGAACCGACTCACCGAGTCCGATTTTATGGTCTAATATTCTCATACTATTCAACATGTCTTTCAATGTAATGAATAATTTTCCCTGCTATATCTATGCCTGTTGCAGTTTCAATACCTTCCAGTCCGGGAGATGAATTTACTTCTAAAATTAACGGTCCTCTTGCTGATTGCAGTAAGTCAACACCTGCAACTCCAAGACCCATTACTCGGGCGGCTTTGAGGGCTGCATTTTCTTCGTCAATAGATAATTTTATGATTTCTGCACTACCACCACGATGCAAATTAGAACGAAATTCGCCTTCTTTTCCTTGTCGTTTCATGGCGCCAACTACAACTCCATCGACAACAAAAACCCGAATGTCAGCACCTTTTGCTTCTTTGATGAATTCTTGTACAATTACTCTTGCTTTTAGTCCGTTAAAGGCTTCTAAAACCGATTCAGCAGCATTGTCATTTTCTACTAAAACAACCCCTAAACCTTGTGTTCCTTCTAATAATTTAATAACCAAAGGTGCGCCACCAACGCTTTCTACAACATCTGTAACATTTTTAGAATAGTTGGTAAAAACGGTTTTGGGCAAACCCAAACCAGCACGAGAGAGTACTTGTAAACTTCGTAGTTTATCACGAGAACGCATTAAAGCTTGTGATTCAACTGCGGTAAAAACTTTCATCATTTCAAATTGTCGCACTACAGCGGTACCGAAAAAAGTTACTGATGCCCCAATTCTTGGAATTACTGCATCTATATCGGTTAATAATTCATGCTTGAATCGAATTGCTGGTTTTTTCTTTTCAATAATTATGTCACATTTGGTGTGATCGACCACAAAAATTTCATGGTTTCTTTTTTCTCCTGCCTCAACAAGTCTTTTCGTTGAATATAAATTTGGGTTTCGTGATAGAACTACAATTCTCATTTTAGATGATTTTTTTTAGATTTTTTATAAGATATATTTTTCATTGCTGTATCTACAATGAATTTTTTAGAGAGAAATTTTCTCCCCAATAAAACCGGATATTGCATCGAACCTCTTTCGGTTAAAGAAAGTTCAATAGGATACGTTTCATTAAATATTAAAATTTCAGTTTTTACTAAAAAGCGTTTTTCGGAAACACCGTTAGAACTTTTTATCAATTTTTCAGAGAAATCTTTAAAGTAGAAAAAGATTTCATGGTATTTTTCATGTTCTGGGTCTAAAAACTGACATCGTAAAACATCATTTTCCAGTTCAATATTATGACAATGAAAACTTGAGGTGTACGCACCTGTATCCACCTTAATTTCTATTCCGTACAAATTGAGTCCTGGAAAATCTGCAATATCACTTCTGCCAATGGTTAGTTTCACTTTAAATTTTTGTCAAAGTAAATAAAATAATAATAAGAGTAAATTTTATTTGTACTTTATTTATAATAAATTTTAAGAATATAAGCGTCTATAGTAATTACGCATCTCGAAATTAACTTTTCGCCAATAACAGTTGCTCTAAAATAAATTCAACACCCGCATTATTATTACTTTTCGTTTGAAAACGAGCAATTTTCTTAACATTTGGATGCGCATTTTCCATGGCATAACTAAAATATGCTTGGTCTAGCATTTCCAAATCATTGTTATAGTCGCCAAAAACCATCGTTTCTTCTTTAGTAATTCCCATTTGTTTTTGCAATAAATTAATTGCAAAACCTTTGTTGGCATTGTTATGCGAAAGATCTAGCCAATTTTCGCCAGATACTTTGACTTGCATTTCGGCTTCTAAATACTTAACTACAGGATAAATATACGTTTCAGAACTTTCGAAATGATACACGGCAATTTTGAAAAAATCGTCATTGGTAACTTTTGTTAAATCGTCAACTACTTCGTATTCAGAGTAATATTCACTAAACATATTGATAAAACGCTCATTATCGGTTTCAATATAGGCGGCATTTTTACCACAAAGAACGGTGAATGTTCCGTTTATATTTCGTAAAAGCGGAATCAAGGTTACTATTTTTTTTGATTCAAAACTTGTAATTAATAGTTCTTTTTCACCTTGTTTTGCAAACCCTCCGTTTTCAGCAACAATGGTTATTTCATTTTTTATCGATTCGAGTTTACTAGTAATACTGTGATATTGTCTACCACTAGCAGCAACAAAATGGACATTATGTTTTTTTAATTGCTCATAGAGTGGTAAAAATTTATCACTTACTTGTCCTTTTGAATTCAGTAGTGTTCCGTCCATATCGGTAACTACCAATTTTACTTTAGATAAATCCATATATTAATTTTGAAATGTAAAAATAACATTCTTTATGTGAAAGGAAGTTAATTACAAGTTATTTTAAATTCTTTTCACGATAAAACTTAGAATGGATTTTATCTTGAATTTACGACTCTTATTTTTTTCGCATCATGCTTAACGAAAAGCCTCCTAATAAAATAATTACTACCGTTAAAATACCCCATAACCAAATCTTATTTTTAAATAAAGGTTCGGTAATTTTTGCAGGTATTTTATCGATTTTTTGTTCAATTCCAAGAGTTATTTCAGACAGTTCCGTTGGTATTTTATCAGTATGTTTAACTATGTCGTATTTTGAATTTTTAGCCGAAATGTTTCCATAAGTAAGATAATATTTTGCTGCTTTGGTAAATCGAATTAGCATGGAATATTCAATGCCTCGCACTTGAACAGTTTCAATTGTTAAGGGCTCATTAGCATCATTAGCGATACTAATTTTTAACTTTTGTGCGATTTTCGGATTAAATTTAAATATATTTTTTTCAATGGAATTCAATGTTCCGGAGCTTATATTTTTGTAATTGTAAATAAACCCTTGTTCTGTTTTTGTGCTGTCTTGCAAGTATTGAATTGTAACTGGGCGATAATAATCGAAGGTGTTTTTAATTGCAATTTGCAGTTCGCTCACAGAAACGGGCATTTTTAAGTCAAGATCAATTTCGGTTAGCTTGGTTTCTTTATTCTCATGGATTACCATTTTATAAATGCTGTAATTTCGAAATATTCCTGGTGTAGTTTTCTTTTGAGATAAATTTGCCGAAATTAAATTTGGATTTGTTTTGCTTGGGATGAACAACCGAAAATAACGATATTTCGAATCAGGAAATACCACCTTTGTAAAATCATAATTGGTAACAGAATTTTTAATAGCTAAAATTCGATAATCTTTTAGTATCGAAAACCATTCTTGATTGTTCTGGCTGCCTTCTAAACCTATGCGCCAATCGAAATTTTTTGCACCAAAATCTAAATTGATTTCATTAATGGTTTTTTCTGAAGGAATTTCAAAAGTAAAGAAATAACCACTTGCAGTATTAGAAGTATTGATGGTATTGAACTTTATCGTTTCTGATACTATTTTCTCTGTTTCAAGTTGCAATAGATAAGGTGCTTCAATTGTATCGTTACTATCGGTGATTCCATAAATACGTAAATCGGATAAATCGTTGGAAACTTGACCAAAAATTTCATTTGGAATTGTGATTTTATGCCAGGTCTCAGAAATTCCGTTAAGCTCACGTTTATAATCGTAAGAATCCATTTGAGCGAAACTATAACTACAGAATAATAGTAGAATCCAACGGTACGTTTTAAGCTTGTTTCTCATCAGAAATAATATGTTTGTATTTGTTGTATAAAAATGAAATAATCAAAAGTAAGACCCCGAGAGATACCAAAACAATGGTTTTTGAAATAGTATTAAGATGGGATATATCATAAAAAAATAATTTGATTAGGGTAATACCAAATAAACCAATGGCACCGATGCGCAGGTGTTTTTTGTTTTTCCAAATACCAAAAGCAATTAAGAATAGTGAGCAAATACCCCAAAGAATGCTTAAACCTAGTTTATAGGATTGTTCAGAATCTGCGATATCCATCCAATGAATTAACTCACTGCTTAAAATCCAAATTATCGATCCATAAAGAAGTAGATCGAAACCCCAAATCCATTTTTTGTCACTAAAATATGGTTTGATGAATTTGAAACTAGAAAAAAGAGCAAGGGCTAAAAATGCAAATGAAATATAACGTATCACAAGGTTGAACTTGCCAATTTGGTAATAATCGGACAAAGTTTGTGATAAATAACTCACGCGAAGGTCGCTTAGCGCCAATAAACCTTGCGTTAAAAATACACCTATGGCTAATAAGAGCAAAATGTAATTGGTCGTTGTAAAACGAAGATCTTTCCATTTTTTATGATTGATAAAGGCTAGAAGTGATACAAATAATAAGGAATAGTTGATAACCCAAACCATTTTGAAATTTCTCAAATCATAATTCTGAAAATAATTGTTATACCCATCTTCCTTATTGGCAATTTGGATGGAAGAATCTGCATACAATTGATCAAAATAGTTCACTACTTCAATACGAAAGGCATAATATAAAGAAAATATAAAAATTGCAGGAATTAAAAAACCTACGATTTTTAAAACTCCTTTGCCATTTTCTAACTTTGACGGATATTTTTCTTGCCCGTTCACATAATTTATAAAGCCGAAAGCAACAATAAATAGAAGAGAAGTTAAAAAATTCAAATTTAAAAGAGGCGTTATTCTTGACTCCGGGATATCGCCATAATATTGATTATAGCCAACTGCCCAATCTTCTACAAGACTAAAAAAAGCAATGAACATTACGATATAGGACAAACGTTCGTAGAATGCTGCATTTTTAGTTCTACCAATCCAAAACAATAAGGCCGCCTGACCTGCCCATAAAATAGTAACCCAATTTCCATTTAACTGTACTGGAATGGCAATGGTAACAAAAATCAAAACCATTCCGGAAACCAAATAAAACAAGTTTTTATCGGCTAACTTTTTCTTGTAAATAAGGATACTAACCATGAAGTGGATAATAGCATTCGCTACAGTAAAGATTCCTAAAAGCTGTTCGCCTGTTTCATTTGAGCTTAAAACTGAATATCCAATACCATAAAAAATAAAAGAATTCAAGAATAAAAATAAAATATCTGGTGTGCTGAATTGCTCTTTTTGCAACATTTTGTAGGCAAGAAAAGTAAGGTAAAATTCTATAAAGAATATACTAGCAAAAGTGAGCGCGATTGTAAAATGATTTTCTGCATTGAAACTGAAAACATACCAAGAAAGGTAGATAAGCCATGTTAATGCGAAGGAAGAATAATATAAGGCTTTCCAATATTTTTTGAACGCAATAAAAAGAATACCCGCATTTATTATTGCCATATAGCTAAACATTATCTCAACTTTACCGGAACCATCACTCAGTAAATAAGGAACGGCATATGCGCCTACAAGACCTAGTACAGCAATGATTTGACGATTGTATTGCATGGCTGTGAATACCGTAAATACCGTAAAAATAACCATAAGTGCAAAGGCGATACTTTGAGGGAATAATCCATAAAAACTGTAGGCGGCAAAAGTGATAAAATATAATATTGCTATGGCTCCACTTACCAAAACAGCACTGTAGGCTTCATAATTTTTCTTTAATTTCATGCCAACGCCAAGAAGCACGATTCCAGCTAAATAACCCAAAATTATTCTTGTCAACGGACTAATTAGATCATGTTCAATAGAATATTTTGCACCGATGGCAACTCCAAAAACTGTGATTGCAATTCCTATTTTATTAATCAAGTTTTCACCGATAAATTTTTCAAGATCTGATTTAATTTTAGGAGGTCGTTTTGTATTTGTACGAGAAAATTGTTGCTTTTTCGCTGCTCGCTCTGCCTCATAATCTGCTTCATCAATTACGACATATTTCTCTTGCGCCGGAGCTTTTTGCAAAGGTTCTTCAATAATTGGTGCATTCTTTTGTTGTTCCTTAGATTCCTCTTTTTTTAGGTGATGAATTTCTAAACTTAAATTACTGATTTCTTTTGAAAAATCGTCTTGACGTTTTAATAAAACCTCTAGCTTTTGAAGCAGTAAGTTTATTTTTTCTTGGTTGTCGCTCATGAAGGTCTATTCCATTAATGGATTATAGTTAATTGAGAAACGTAAATATAGCCTTTATATTTTTTTTTGAAACTATTGAAGTTACTTTTTATGCTGTTTTGACCAAGGCCTTATTTGATGGGCTCCACTTATTTTTTTAGATATAATTCTCTAAAAAACTCTAAACGACTACCAGGAATAATCATTTTCCAAATATCTTTTTTTTGGATGATATTTTTATCAACAAGCCGAATTCCATCCGTAAAGGTTCTATAAACAAGTGCATAAAACAATAATAATATTACAAAGTAATTAGCGTCGATTAATTGGTATCTAATTAGAAAAACTAGAAGAATCAAAGGAAGAAAAATTGCAAGATAAAAGTTAAAGATGTTTTTCATTGCATTCAAATTTAGTCGATATAGGCATGAAAAATAATTGCAATAAAAGTAATAAAAATGGAGGAAAGTCTGCATGAAACATTTAAGAATTGATTCGTTTTTATTGGAACAAAAGGGTAATCTTTACACGATGAAAACTTTTTGCAAATATCTTTTAAAAAATTAGGCTGTTTTTAATGTAACTTTGTACTCCGGTTCACGTAAATTTTAACCGAAATAAAAAACAGTTACAGATGACTTTACCTAAATTTTTAATGGGAGATAATACTGATTTTCCCGATGACATTTTTATTATTCATACCGAATATCCACAATTTGTAATCAATTTAATTGATGATGAAATCGAATGGTTGGATGATGTGCAAGGCGATGAGGTGGAATTGGCAAATGAAGTTGCTGAACTTATTGAATTGGCAAGTACTTTTTATGATCGTGAAATGGAGCGATACGCAGAATAGTTTATTTTTTTGCCGCTTGCACTAATTCTAATTGGTCAACATTGGTTTTTGCTGTAAAAAAGCCATAGTTAATGGTCGCAATTTTTTTCTCGATTTTTTCAATCGTACCTTTTGCATTTCCATCAAATAATCGCACTCTGTCGTTTACTTTAAACTGGTAATCGGCCTTTTCTCGGGCAATTTTCTTTTCAATAGCCTGTTTTTTAACACGAACTTTTTTGACTTCTGTCAAAATTTCTTCTTCCACCTTTTTTAAACGTTCCTGTTTTTCCTTTTGGGCTAATTTTTCTTGTTGATTTAAGAGTTTTCGTTCTCTTTTAGAGATTAAATTATCTTTGGTTAGTACTTTTTTCTTGGTAACTGGTTTAGAGTCGCTTTTTAATTTTTCATGTTTTGCTTGTTCCATAGTAACCCAATTCATAAACTCAGAAAGTAATTGCTTTTTGTTTTTGGTTTGGAAGTATTTATGCACTAATTCATTTGATTTTCTACCGTAAGTCAACATTTTTTGATTGTTGTCGTACAGCTCTTGAAAACTATTTATCTTGTCTTGAATTTTTTCGCTTTGAGCAACTAATTTTTCAGAGCTTTCTACTGCAACTTCCTTTTCTTTTTCTAAACTAGTTGCTGTTCGTTGTAATTTGTTTCGTTCTTTTTGCAGTTTAGCAATGGTTTTATCCAATCTAATTTTTTCTGTTTCTACTTTCTTTTTAGCTCTATTGATCAATCGAAACGGAATTCCATTTTTTTGGGCAACCTCGAAGGTAAACGAACTTCCCGCTTGTCCGACATGCAACTTAAACAAAGGGTTCAATGATTTTTCATCAAATTGCATGTTGGCATTGGTAACATTTTCCAGTTCACTGGCCAATACCTTTAAATTAGCATAATGTGTGGTAATAATTCCGTAAGAACCTTTTTCATAAAACTCTTCTAAAAATACTTCCGCAAGAGCGCCACCCAATTCCGGATCACTACCTGTTCCGAATTCATCAATTAAAAAAAGCGTTTGATTATTGCATTTATTCAAAAAGTTACGCATATTTTTTAAGCGATAACTATAGGTGCTTAGCTGATTTTCAATGGATTGATTATCTCCAATGTCGGTTAAAATGGTATCAAAAAAGCTGACTTCACTTTTTTCATGCACCGGAATCAATATGCCACTTTGCAGCATCACCTGCAATAATCCGATTGTTTTTAAGGTGATACTTTTTCCTCCAGCATTCGGACCTGAAATAACAATAATTTGCTGTTTTTTGTTCAATTCAATGGTCTGCGGAACAGTGAGTATCTTTTTTTGCTCATTTTCTTCCCATAAAATGGGATGGTAAGCATCGCGTAAATAAATACGTTTTTCGCGACCAATTTTTGGCAAACAAGCTTTAATATGATGGGCATATTTTGCCTTTGCGCCAACCACATCTAAATGAATGAGATATTCTTGGTAGGTAATCAGTAAACTTTTATAAGGGCGAATGGTATTGGTCAATTGTTTTAAAATGCGAACAATTTCCTCTTGTTCATCATATTGCAAATTCTGTAATTCCCTCGTATATTGCAAAGTTGCTTCGGGTGCGATATAAACAATGCTACCGGTTTTTGAGTTACCTAAAATAGCGCCTTTGATCTTTTTTCGATGCATCGCCAAAACCGCCAATACGCGATGATTATCAACAATAGATTCTTTGATATCATCTAAATAACCCGAGCCGGCATAATGACTTAGAGCTTTCGTAAAACTTGAACCTATCTTGCCACGTACACTATTAATTTCTCTTCGGATATTTTTTAAATCATCGGATGCATTGTCAATAATCTCACCATAAGGAGAGATTATTTTATCAATACTAGCGACCAAAATTTTGGTAAATTCAATATGCTCTGATTGCTGAAAAAGAGTAGGGTAGTACTCTTTAAATTTTTTAAAGAATTTTAAAACCTCGTTTACATTGGTAGAAATGGAAGAAATTTTTTGAAAAGATTTTCCTTCTAAATAACTATCTTCAATGCCCAATAAATGAATTTCCTTGGTGATTTCATCAAAATAATGATTCGGAATTCTATTTTCGTTTTCCAAAGAGCCCAAATATTCATTGACTTGATTCAGCTCTTCTTTTAAAGCGATAATTCTCAAAATAGGTTTTATCTCCAATGCTTTTTGCCTTCCCAAATCGGAAATGCAATAGGTTTCGATTTTTTTCAAAACCGTGGCGAATTCTAAATCGTTTAATGTTTTTTGTGTTATTTTGTCTACCAAAATTGTAATATTGTACGCCTGCAAAATTAAGTAAATTAATATTAAAGTTTTGCTTAATTATGTGGCTTATAATTTTTGAAAAAAAGAATAAAATAATGCAAGTAAATATTGATCCAAGTTGGAGCGCAGTTTTAGAAGAAGAATTCAATAAGCCATATTTTTTACAACTTACTGATTTTGTAAAAAAGGAATATACCCAACATATTTGTTACCCTAAAGGGAAAGAAATTTTTGCCGCTTTTGACCACTGTTCTTTTGATAATGTAAAAGTTGTTATTATCGGTCAAGACCCTTATCACGGTGCAAATCAGGCTAATGGTTTATGTTTTTCTGTTCATGACGGAATTTCGCACCCACCATCGCTCATCAATATTTTTAAGGAATTGGAAACCGATATTGAAAAGCCATATCCTAAAAGTGGAGATTTAACAGTTTGGGCAGATCAAGGTGTTTTATTATTGAATGCAACTTTAACGGTTCGAGCCGGAGAAGCTGCTTCGCATCAAAAACAGGGTTGGGAAACTTTTACAGATACTATAATTGAAACTATAAGTGAAAAAAAGGAACATGTAGTTTTTTTACTATGGGGAGGTTTTGCGAAGAAAAAAGCCAGTTTGATTGATAAAGACAAGCACCATATCTTAACTTCTGGGCATCCTTCTCCGTTAAGTGCGAATAGAGGATATTGGTTTGGCAATGCTCATTTTAGTAAAACTAACAATTATTTAAAAAGTGTAGGTAAGCAAAAAATTATCTGGTAATAAAAAAGGCTGTCGAATTGTTCGACAGCCTTTTTTTAGATTACCATTTTTTATTTAACTGGAATGTTTTTTAGAATTTCTAAGGTATATTTCCAAAATTTTTGAGTGGAAGAAATTGATGCTTTTTCATCTGGTGAATGTGCTCCTTTAATTGTCGGGCCAAATGAAATCATATCCATTTCGGGATAATTTGTACCTAAAATGCCACATTCTAAGCCTGCATGACAGGCAACAACATTTGGTTTTTTATCAAAAATATCTTCATATAATTGATCCATTACTTTTAAAATAGGCGAATTGGCATTGGGTTTCCAACCAGGGTATGAACCCGAAAAACTGACCTCAAAACCTTCTTTTTCAAAAGTAGATTTTAATAATTGAGAGACCTCGTTTTTTGATTCCTCTACCGATGAACGAGTTAAGCATTCGATTTGAATGATACCTTTATCTACGTTTACTTTTGCAATATTATTAGATGCTTCTACCAAATCAGGCATTTCTGCACTCATTTTATATACACCGTTGTGGGCATTATCTATGGCTGAAATTAGTTGTGTTTGATCTTTTTCGCTCATCACTTTTAACGGACAATTAACCGCCTCAAAAGTGAAATTCATATTAGGTTCAGTAGTTTTAAACTCTGTTTTGATAGTGGAGACAATTTCATCCGCTCTAGCGATAAATTTAGCTGCATTTTTTGTATCGCAAACCACAGTTGCAAAGCTCTCTCTTGGAATTGCATTGCGTAAACTACCACCATGAAGGGTACCTATTCGAATGATATCTTGTGTTGCTTTGAAAACTCGATTCATAATTTTGTTGGCGTTGCCTAAACCCAAATGAATTTCCATACCAGAATGTCCGCCTTGTAATCCTCGTAGAGAAATTTTAAAAGCGTGGCAATTGCTCGTGGTTTGCATTTCTTCATAGGTTTTTTTAGCGGTAACATCAACACCTCCGGCACAACCGATATCAATTTCATCATCAGCTTCTGTGTCAAGATTGAGCAAAATATCTCCATTTAAATATCCTGCTTGTAAGCCCATGGCTCCGGTCATTCCTGTTTCTTCATCAATGGTAAATAAAGCTTCCAAAGCAGGGTGAGGAATGTTTTTTGATTCTAAAATACTCATAATCGTTGCAACGCCGAGACCATTATCAGCACCCAAAGTAGTGCCGTCAGCTTTCACCCAATCACCATCAATCATCATTTTTATGCCTTCTTTATCAAAATCAAATACAGTATCCGCATTTTTTTGGTGTACCATATCTAAGTGCGATTGTAAGACGACCTTCTTTCTATTTTCCATACCTGGAGTCGCAGGTTTTTTTATGATGACATTTTGAACCTCATCAACGATAGTTTCAAGTTCTAATTTTTTACCGAAAGCAACCATAAAAGCGATTACTCGTTCTTCTTTTTTAGATCCTCTTGGTACCGCATTTAAATCTGCAAAATTATTCCATATTTCTTTAGGCTCTAAATTTCTAATATCTTCATTCATAGATAATTTCTTTTATGTTGTTAATTAATATAAAGATTCTATTTGACCTTTTTTTTAAGGCAAAAGAAAGTTTGAATTGTTATTTTTTTTCAAAACGTAAAACTATAAAAATAGAAGTAAATAAAGGAAACTTTTATTACTAGATAATTTTCTGCTTAAATTTCAATAATCATTTCTTTCAATGGTTTTCGTACTTTTTTCTCCTTGCTCATAAAATCATCTGCCGCTCTAATTCCAACAGGTAAAAGTAATACAGATTTAAGATTTTTTTCTTTTAAATGTAAAATTTCATCAAATTTTTCAGCTTGAAATCCTTCCATTGGACAAGAATCAATTTTTTCTAAAGCACAAACGGTCATTAGAGTTCCTAAAATAATATACATTTGATAAATGGCAGACTGCTCAATTTCATGCGCACTGTTGTTTTTATATATTTCTTTTAGTTGATTTCGAAATTTTGAAATAACTTCTTCCGGTGTATTTCGAATCTCGTTTACCAGATCAAAATAAGAATCTATTGTTTTTTCGTCGATATTTGTTTCAATACAAAGTACCAATAAATGGGAACATGTACCGATTTGCGGCTGATAATAAGCAAGAGGCTGTAAGGTATCTTTTGTTTTTTGGTCTTTGATAACCAGCATTTTAAAAGGTTGTAAGCCAAAAGAAGTTGCGGTAAGATTAAAAGCTTTTTTTAAGGTTTCAATTTTTGAATTGCTTAACTTTTTCGTTTCGTCGAACTTTTTACAAGCATAGCGCCATTCGAGACTTTGTATACTATTCATTTTTTAATTGCACTCTAAAGGTTATTGTATTTTACAAAAATCCGTAAAATTTGGGTAAATATCGATTAATATGGTTTTTTTGTTTTGGATTGGCTATTATTAATAGAGTTTATTTTTCAATTTACTTTATATACTGTGTATTTTCTAGACCATTGTGTGGATTCACCTGGTTTAATATTTATATTGAAAAACAGCTCTGGACTTATTACATGTTTCCAACCCCAAAGATTTACTTTATTTGTTTGAAAACTTCCGGTTTCACTTATTCCTATTTTGCTTTTCAGGTTTATTAATTCCCATTTCGCATCAATAGTAGCATTACCAGTAAGATTGCTAAAGAAGAATTGCTCTTTGGGTGAGTCATTAAATTTAATTTCATTTTGCCCGATTGCAACGTTTAATTCCGGATTAACTGTTTCTCCAAATAACTTTGGTTTTAATGAAAATGGAAATTTTAATACATAATTTTCACCTATTAGATCTTTATTTATTGCGGTAAAATTGTGGACGTATTCATTTGTTACAATATCTTTTTCACCTGTATTTTGTAAATAATATTTAATTGTAAAACTATTTTCATGTAATTCAATTTCTTTTCTTAATAGATATGAATAGCCATTGATAGAGTCTGATGTACAGCTAATTATGATTTTATTTGATTCCGGAATTATATTAAAATCGGCAGGTTTAATTTCATATTTTTTAGAAAAGAGATATTGAGAATCTTCTTTTTTTAATAAGCCGACACCTATTTTGTGAAACCAGCCACCTATTTCAGTTTCATCAAAACTTATTGAGGTATCAATGCCGAATTCATTATAAAATCCTTTTCCAAAATAATTCTCGTTTTGACAATCAGTTCTTTCAACATTTGTTAATGATATGTTTTGAAATTTTACATCCACAATTTTTCCACTCCAATCAAATCGTGAAAAATTATAATTTTCTAAAGGAAGGTCAATTCTAATTTCTAGGTTTTTGTTTTTAAGTATATGCGTCATATTAAGAAAAATGGAATATAATTCGTATTTGATAAAAACTATATTACAGATTTCTCAATTGCGTTGCAAACTCTTTTACTTGGTCCCAGTTTGTATATTCAATTTCTGTATTTGTGTCTGTTGGTCCTTTGGTCATCCACATAATAAATTGAATCATGGTCCTATCAAAAAAAGAATATTTTTTATAGTCTAGTTTTCCTGCAAATACTTCCACGACAGTAGGTGTCCAATCAATAGTTTTAAAAAACTTTATCACATACGGATTTGTACTAGGGGTGTTTTTTTCAGGTTTTCTGGCAACTAGATTTACAGAAAAGAAAGCTGTTTTTATAGAATCAAGTTGTTTTTTATGGGTATTAATAAATTCAATTATTTTTTCATTGTGAACTCCATATCTAATGCTTGAGCCTATAATTAGCCTATCATAATTGCTCACATCTTCGGTCAAATCTTCAATGGAGAATAATTCAATGTTCTCCTTGTTTTTTAGAAATTCGTCTCTAAGTATATTGCAAATTTTTAGAGTTTGTCCATCTATTGAAGAATAGATTATTGCGGTTTTAACATTCATAATTTTAACAACTAATAAGTGTAAGTTTCTAACAAGCAATTTATAAATGTTTGACCTAAAGTGCTATGATATAAATCAGCAAACATTCATATTTATTAAAAGTAAATTTTATTCTTTTAATGTATTTTTCTAAGTTTTGGAATAATTAATTGCAACGTATTTGGGTATGATTCGTTGTGATTAAATTAGTTTTTTTTTGTTAAATCACTTACTTTTAAAGATAAAAAAATCTGGATAAAATACTTAAAAACAATGAATTATACACTATGTTGTGCACTGGATTTTTTCCGCACAAGTATTAGAATAAGACCGACAACTACAAAAGGAATGCTCAAAATTTGTCCCATATTGATTGCCATTCCATCTTCAAATCCAACTTGGTTTTCTTTAAAAAACTCGATTATAAATCTTGCTAAAAATATCAATACTAATGCTATTCCTAAAATCAGTCCGTTAGATTTTTCTTTTTTCTTCTTATAGATTAGCATTAATATTCCAAATATTAAAAGATATGAAAATGCCTCATAAAGTTGAGTCGGATGTCTTGGTATTAAATCATCTCTTTGAAAAATAACTCCCCAATTTCCATTTGTTGGTTTTCCATAAATTTCAGAGTTCATAAAATTCCCAAATCTGATAAAGGCAGCGACTATAGGTGCAACAATTGCAATTTTGTCTAAAACCCATAAAAAATTTGTTTTATACTTTTTGCAATAAATTCCGATTGCTATTAATACTCCAATTGTTCCTCCGTGGCTAGCCAACCCTTGAAACCCGATAAATTGATAAGAATCTCCGATTTTTTTGATTGGTAATAAAATTTCGAGTGGATTTTCAAAATAGTATGAAGGGTCATAAAACAAACAATGTCCAAGTCTTGCTCCTAAAAGTATTCCAACAACAACGTAAATAAATAGCTTATCTAAATTTTCGATTGATATTTTCTCTTTAGAGTAAATGCGTTTCTCAACGTAAAATGCTAAAAGAATACCAGTCATAAAAAATAAACCATAATATTTTAAAGGAAAAGATTCTGTTATCCAAAAAATTACAGGGTCAAGATCCCAATTTATAATTCTATCATCCATTCGTTATCGTAAGTTTTTTCAACCTTGTGTACAACGTAAAATTTCAAAAAATTATTTGTATTTTTTCACAAACACTAGCTCAATGATTGCATGGTTACGAGCTTAAAATAGTTGCCTTTTTTGGTCAGTAATTCATCATGCTTTCCTTGTTCAACAATTTGACCATCTTTCATTACGACAATAGTATCGGCATTTTGAATGGTAGACAATCGATGCGCAATAACAATAGAAGTTCTGTTAGTCATTAATTGATCTAAAGCTTTTTGAACTAATTGTTCCGATTCGGTATCAAGGGCTGAAGTTGCCTCATCTAAAATCATAATTGGAGGATCTTTTAAAACGGCTCTCGCAATGCTCAAACGTTGTTTTTGTCCTCCAGAAAGTTTGTTGCCGCCATCTCCAATATTAGTTTCCATACCATTTGGTAATTGGCTTACAAATTCCCATGCATTTGCAACTTTTAAGGCGTTAATAACCTGTTCATCAGTTGTTGATTTATCAACGCCTAATAATAAATTATTTTTTACCGTATCGTTAAATAGGATGGCATCTTGGGTCACAATACCTAATAAATTTCGGAGTGATTTTATGGTTAAATTTCGAATATCGACACCATCAATAGTTATTGCACCACTATTAACATCATAAAACCTTGTAATCAAATTAGCCAATGTTGATTTTCCGCTACCCGATTGACCAACCAAAGCAACCGTACTTCCTTTCGTGACAGTTAATGAAAAATCTTTTAAAACTAGATCGTTTTCGTACTTAAATGAAATATGGTCAAAAATAATTTCATTTGTAAAATCCTTTTTATTTATAGCGTCTTCTTTATCTTTTAATGGATTTTCAGTGTCAAAAATTTCTTGAATTCTTTCCGCAGCAGCGTTACCTTTTTTAATATTATAACTTGCTCTTGAAATTGCCTTTGCAGGAATTAAAATATTGTAAGCCAGCCCCATATAAGTAATAAATGAGCTACCGTCTAAACTGCCATCAACCAAAACCAATCGGCCACCATACCATAAAAGAATAGAAATTACAGTAATTCCCAAAAATTCACTAGTAGGAGAAGCTAAATTTTGACGATTTAATAATTTATTCGAATAGTTATAAAATCGTGAAGTAGATTCTTGAAACTTTTCATTAAATTTTTCTTCAGCATTGAATCCTTTAATGATGCGTAAACCGCCTAAAGTTTCTTCTAAAATAGAAAGAAAGTTACCCTGTTCTTTTTGTACCTTATCCGATTTTCGTTTCAAACTTTTTCCTATTCTTGAAATAATAATACCCGTTATCGGGATAAAAATAAATACAAATAAAGTCAGTTTTACGCTTATGAGCAACATCATTATAATCGTGAAAATTATACTTAAAGGTTCTCTAAAAATTACTTCAAAAATAGATAAAAACGAATACTGCAATTCTAAAACATCAGCACTTACCCTTGCCATCATATCTCCTTTTCGTTTTTCTGAAAAATAGCTTAATGGTAATTCAACGGTTTTTCTATACAACTCATCTCTAAGATCTCTTACTACGCCATTGCGTAAAAAAGTAATGAAATAATTGGCCAGATAGCCAAAAATATTCTTCAATAAAAATAAAATTATCACTAAACTTACCACTAATAAAAGAGCCTTTGAGATATCATTTTCTGCAAACTGATTTACCTGATAAGCCATATAATCTTTATAAAAATCTTTGAGAGTTGACAAACCTTCGTAAACTGGTTTTACAGCAGGAACATCTTTTTCTTTTTCAAAAAGAATATCAAGCATTGGAATCAACGCAACAAAAGATAATGCGCCAAAAAGTGCGTATAAAATATTCGAAATAATATGAGCTACGGCATATCCTTTATAAGGTTTAGCGTAACGTAAAATATTTGTAAAATGACTCATTAATACAACTTCAATTCTTTAATAATTCGATCAATTTTTTGGTCTAATAATTTTTCTACGGTATTCGCATTCTCCACTTTGTCTAAAGGTAAATTCACGCTGAAATAAAACTTGATTTTAGGTTCTGTACCACTTGGTCGTGCCGCCATTCTTGTTCCATTTTCAGTTTCGTAAATTAAAACGTTTGATTTTGGTAAATCAATTGTCGATTTCGTTTGCGTAATTAAATCTGTGCGAATTGAAGCCTCATAATCATATACATATTTTACTTTTTCTCCGCCAATTATGGTTACCGGATTTTCACGTAAATCGGTCATCATTTGTTTGATTTCATTGGCACCTTCAATTCCTTTTTTAACTACCGAAATTAAATGTTCTTTATAATAACCGTGTTTTACATAAATATCGATCAAATCTTTATACACAGTACTACCTTTACTTTTTGCATCGGCAGCAATTTCACAAGCCAGTAAGGTGGCAGAAACAGCATCTTTATCGCGAACAAAATCTCCTACCATAAATCCGAAACTTTCTTCACCACCGCCAATAAATTCTTGCTTGCCCTCGGTATCACGAATCATTTTGGCAATCCATTTAAAACCTGTCAAACCAACTTTGGCTTCCACTCCGTAACTTTCAGCCAATTTGATGATCATTGGTGTAGAAACAATGGTTGAGCCAATAAATTGCTTACCATTTATCTTGCCTTCTTTTTTCCAGTTTTTGATTAAAAAGTTGGTTAAAATGCTAAAAGTTTGATTTCCGTTCAACAACACTAATTTGTTGTTGAGGTCTCGCACTGCAATTCCTAATCTGTCGCAATCAGGATCAGTACCAATAACGATATCAGCACCAATTTTTTCTGCTAAATCGGTTGCCATTTTTAAAGCTTCCGGTTCTTCTGGATTTGGCGATTTAACCGTTGGAAAATTACCGTTAGGCTCACGTTGTTCTTCAACAATATGAACATCTGTAAAACCGGCTTCTTTTAAAGCTTGAGGTACTAATGTTATGGATGTACCATGCAAAGCAGTAAAAACGATTTTGATTTTATCACGACCAATTGTATTTTTAGAAGTAGAATTTTTAACCGATTCGGTAATAAATTTAGCGTCCACTTTTTCTCCGATATATTCTATCAAACTTTCATTAGCGTCAAACTTAATATCCTGAAATTTTGTTGCGTCGATTTCATTAATAATATCGCCATCTTGTGGAGGTACAATCTGACCTCCATCATCAAAATACACTTTATAACCATTGTATTCTGGTGGATTATGAGAAGCTGTAAGCACAATTCCGGCATCACATCCTAACTCACGTACCGCGTATGACAACTCTGGGGTTGGTCGTAAATCTTCAAATAAAAACACTTTTATTTTATTTGCAGAAAACACATCAGCAACCGATTTTGCAAAGGTTTTACTATTGTGTCTGCAATCAAATGCAATCGCAACTTTTGGTTGTTTATTTGGAAAGACCTTATTTAAATAATTAGATAAACCTTGTGTACTTTTTCCTAAGGTATATTTGTTGATTCTGTTGGTTCCTGCTCCCATAATTCCGCGCATTCCTCCAGTTCCAAATTCTAAATCTTTATAAAATCGATCTGCTAAATCTTTGGAATTTTCTTGAATAAGTTGTTCAATTTCTTTTTGAGTAGATGTGTCAAAAGGAGCTTTTAACCAAAGCTTCGCTTTTTGTAAAATTTCATTTGTTTGCATAGTGATGAACTTTATTAATGTAGTAAATATAAACTATTTATAAATTTATTTTATTTTGTATTGTATAGCGTTTATCGTCTCTTTTTGAACGTAAAATCAATTCAGCAATAAAACCTGCCAAGAAAAGTTGAACTCCAATGGCCATTGCTGCAAGAGCGATAAAAAACCATGGATTATTAGTAACTAAAATAGCTGGTTTGTGTTGGTATAATTTCACCAGTTTCGAAACACCTATATAAAAGGAGGCTAGAAACCCGATAAAAAACATAAAAGTACCGAGCAAACCAAATAAATGCATCGGTCGTTTGCCAAATTTAGTTAAAAAACTGATGGTAATTAAATCAAGAAAACCATTGATAAAACGATCCATTCCAAATTTGGTTTTACCGTATTTTCTTGCTTGGTGTTGCACTACTTTTTCATCAATTTTCGTAAAACCTGCATTTTTTGCTAAAACCGGAATATAACGATGCATTTCTCCGTGTACATCGATGTTTTTAACAACTTCATTTTTGTAGGCTTTCAGTCCGCAATTAAAATCGTGTAAGTGTAAACCAGAAGTTTTTCGAGCAACTGAATTGAATAATTTGGAAGGAATATTTTTACGAATAGCAGAGTCATAACGAACCTTTTTCCATCCGGAAATTAAATCATAATTCTCTTTTGTAATCAAATCAAAAAGTTCAGGAATTTCTTCCGGATTATCTTGTAAATCAGCATCCATAGTGATAATTACATCTCCTTTTGCTTCTTTAAAACCAATATTCAAAGCTTGGGATTTACCATAATTCATATTGAATTTTATCCCTTTTACATGCTTGTTTTTTTGCCCTAATTCCTCAATTATTTTCCAGGAATTATCGGTGCTTCCATCATCAATAAAAAGTATTTCATAAGAATACTGATTGGATTGCATGGTTTTTACAATCCAATCATGTAATTCATATAATGATTCTTCTTCGTTAAGTAGTGGAATAACTACTGATATATTCATTAACTAGGTTGTTTATCTGGGTGGTTTCGTTTTAAAATCAATGCAATTAGTAGTCCGAATAAAGAATAAATCGCAACCATAATAAAATAAGACTTAATTTGATTAACTATCGAAAAAGAGTCTTGTTCTCGCATTTTATCTATTGTTTCGTCTATTTGCTCTTGTGGTACATTAAAACGTTCCATAGTTTCTATTGTTTTTTCAACCGACATTTCTGTAATTTGTGATTTTACTTGCGGATCGACAACATTAAAAATTAAGTAACCAACAAGAAGAGAGATTAATAATCCTATGGCAATGGTAATCACATAAACAGTAAAACCTTCTTTAAAAGTGATAAAACCACCAAGCCCTTTTTTAGTGTAAGCAACAGCTAAAATTCCAACAATAATAACGATAAAAAAGTTTAAAATCAGCAACCAGTAACTTGTAAAAAGCTTTAGGTCAATTGCGTAGCCGTAGGTTGTCATTAAGGCCAAAATAAAGCCTAAAATTAATCCAAAAGATATTCCTTTTGTTTTTATGATTTGATTCATGGTATTGAATTTATGGTTAGATGAACAAATATACTTCATTTCTTTATAAAGGAAAATCAAAGCTTAAAAATAGTTTAAAAAATGGTTGGTATTTTATAAAAGGATTGTATTTTTGCAGCCGGGCAAGTCCTGCACAACCAGCTCCCTTTGAACCCTCCAGGGCGGGAACGCAGCAAAGGTATTAGGTCGTAGCGGTGTGATGTAGGTAGCTTGCCCTTTTTTATTCCAATTCAGGTTTGAAAAACTTCCAAGAATAATTTATTTCACTTTTTTAAAGTTTATTTTACTTCGATTAAAGCTTCTTTTTTTCGATATTTGTTGCATGAATAAAGTTGTTTTAATCACAGGTGCTTCTTCGGGAATAGGAAAAACCACAGCAGAATATTTAAGCCAAAAAGGATTTAAAGTTTACGGAACAAGTAGAAGTATTCGTAAAGAAAAATTTTCTTTTGAAATCTTGCAACTAGATGTAAATAAGCAAGACACCATTACAAGTGCAATTGCTTTTATTATAAAAAAGGAAGGTCGGTTAGATGTTCTCATCAACAATGCCGGTATGGGAATCACTGGGCCGATTGAAGAAACACCCACTGAAGAAATGCGTCATGTTTTTAATACGAATTTATTTGGTGCAATTGATGTAATGAAGGCCGTTTTACCACAAATGAGAAAACAAAAAGCCGGATTAATTATTAATATTACTTCTATTGCCGGTTATATGGGATTACCCTTTCGGGGAATATATTCCGCAAGCAAAGGTGCATTTGAAATTGTAACCGAAGCTTTGCGTATGGAAGTCAAAGAATTTGGTATTAACGTTACCAATGTTGCTCCTGGAGATTTTGCCACAAACATTGCAGCAGGAAGATATCACACTCCGGTTTTTGAAGATTCAGCCTATAAAGAGGTGTATCAAAAAAATTTAGAAACCATGGATGCTCATGTCGATAGCGGAAGTGATCCAATGCAAATGGCTGAAAAGATCTTTAAAATCATTCAAAATCCAAATCCGAAAATTCATTTTAAAGTAGGCAGTTTTATGCAGAAATTTTCGATTGTTTTAAAGAGGATTCTACCAGATAAAATGTACGAAAGGTTACTTATGAACCACTATGGAATAAAATAAAGTTGGAAGTTTGAAGTGAGAAGTACGAAGTTAGATTCTTCATTGCGAGGAGGGACGAAGAAGTGACGTGGCAATCTGTTTCTATTCTAGCAGTCATTTCGACTGAACCCACCATGTCATTTCGACTGAAGCGACAGCGAAATGGAAAAATCTCATGAACATTTGAGTGTTGTCATAAGATTCTCGCGTTCGCGAGAATGACAAGAATCAATGTTAAACAAATCAACATCAACCATACCTCATTCATAAAATTTCGAAATTTCCTTCAAGCTTTTTCTTTTCAAATCAGGAACATAGACGGAATCTTCTGCATAACCAATGGGTAGGAGTAAAAACGGTCGCTCGTTCTCAGGGCGGTTCAATAGTTTACTTAAAAATTTCATCGGACTTGGAGTGTGTGTTAAGGTCACAAGTCCGGCATTTTGTATGGCGGTGATTAACATTCCACAAGCTATCCCCACAGATTCGTTGACGTAATAATTATTTTGTTTTTCCTGATTTTCATCTATTTCATAGGCTTTTTTAAAAACAATTATCAGCCAAGGTGCAATTTCTAAAAATGGCTTTTGGGCATTGGTTCCGATAGATTTTAAATCGTTTTTCCAACGCTCACTCATGCGACTTTCATACGATTCTCTTTCTTCTTTTTCTGCAGCAATTCGTATTTGATGTTTTAATTCATGATTTGAAACAGCACAGAATGTCCAAGGTTGTTTATGCGCTCCTGATGGAGCAGTACTCGCAGATTTAATCAAATTTTCAATAACAGTTTTTTGTACAGGTTTGTCGCTAAACTCTCGAACTGACCTGCGTTTATCCATCCAATCAAAAAAGATTTCACTTTTGGTAAGCATCTCATTTTCCGAAAAGTTTTGGGTTGAATAGGCTATATGTTTGAAGCCGTCGATAGTTATTGATTTTTTGTCATCCATGTTTCACTAATTTTAAGAGCATAAAGTTAGTTTTTTTGATGAAAAAAGTGGTCTCCACCTTAAATTCTTCCGCGAAAGCGAATACATCAAACAATTTTAAAATAAGCTAGCCGTTATAACCAATGAAATATTTGAGATAGAGAAGCGGCAAATGCGTATGAAAACTTATCTTTGCAAAAATTAAAAACTTAATCCATGAAATTTTTTATTGATACTGCGAATTTAGACCAAATTAGAGAAGCACAATCTCTTGGTATTTTAGACGGCGTAACGACTAACCCATCGTTAATGGCGAAAGAAGGAATTACCGGAGAAATGAATATTATCAATCATTACAAAGCTATTTGCAAGATTGTTGAAGGTGATGTGAGTGCCGAAGTAATTGCAACTGATTTTGACGGAATGATCAAAGAAGGAACTGCGTTGGCAGCTTTAGATCCGCAAATTGTGGTAAAATTACCAATGATTGCAGACGGTATAAAAGCGTGTAAATATTTTTCGGATAAAGGAATTAAAACGAATGTGACTTTGGTTTTTTCAGCTGGTCAAGCATTGCTTGCAGCGAAAGCCGGGGCGACCTATGTCTCTCCATTTATTGGTAGATTAGATGATATTTCAACAGATGGATTGCAATTGATTTCAGAAATTAGATTGATTTACGATAACTATGGTTACGAAACTGAAATTTTAGCTGCTTCTGTACGTCACACCATGCATATTATTGATTGTGCAAAATTAGGTGCTGATGTGATGACGGGTCCGATTAGCGCGATCAAAGGATTATTAAATCACCCGCTAACAGATATCGGTTTAGCAAAATTTTTAGAAGATTACAAAAAAGGGAATTAATTTCTTTTAAACATAAATTAAGGCCTCATGATGTTTAGATTGTGAGGTTTTTTTATTTAAGTACCTTTGGTTTGATTGCCGTTTTCACGGATTAAGGTTTGCTAAGCCAAAGTATCAGTTGCAAAATAAAAATGGAAAAAGACTACTTAAAAAACATTCAATTTTTCTTTAAAAGTTCAAGCTTTCAAAAAGGTTTGGTACTGACGTTTGCGATTTTGATTCCGATTGTAATTTTGAACATTGCCGGATTTCAAAAACTCTCTTTTTCTATTGCTATTGGTGCACTTTTAAATGCACCTAGTGATGTTCCTGGAAGTTTAAAACGAAAAGTAAATGGTATTTTAATCAGTATAGTTTTAACCATGCTGGTTACTCTAATTACGATTTATGCCAAACCGTATTTTTATTTGTTATTGCCAATTTTGGCGTTACTATCGTTTGGTATATCCTTAATTGCAGTATATGGTTTTCGAGGTTCTCTGATTTCATTTTCCGGACTTTTGGCCATTGTTTTGGGATTGGCAAATCATGAATATTCGGGTGCATATATATGGATTCATGTTGGTTTGATTGGTGTTGGTGGTTTATGGTACTTATTGGTTTCTTTGTTTTTTTATCGGATTTCTCCAAAAAAAGATGAAGATGAGTTGCTAAAAGACACACTTAATTTAACTGGTGATTATCTAAAATTGCGCGCTGATTTACTGCGTTATCATACCAATCGGGATAAACTGCAAAAGGAAGCTCTTAAACTACAAACACAAATAAGCGAAAAGCATGAGCTTTTGCGCGAATTACTTTTAATAACCCGAAAAAGAACCGGAAGATCACATTTTGACGAAAAGCGATTGTTAATTTTTATTTCGTTAGTGGATATTTTGGAATTGGCATTAGCAAATACTTGGGATTATAAAAAACTAGACCAATTGTTTAAAAATGAGCAAGATTCGTTAGAACCTTTTCAAAATTTGAATTTAGTAATTGGTAATCATTTAAAAACTATTGCTGATTTGATTATTACCAAAAATAAGCTTCCGAATAAAGATATATTGTTGCAAGCACTATCTAAAGCGAATGCAGCCATTGATACTTATGTCGAAAAAATCACACTGCAAAAAGCTCGAGACGGTGGAATTATGTTGCGAAATTTATACGATTATCAAGAAAAACTGGTATACGAAGTGCGTTCTATTCGACGAGTACTTGCGAATGTAAAAAATGCTTCTAGTTTATCGATAAAAAGACAAGAAGC